>Ga0315282_10016307_pt1 | contig 10870 bp, 12 predicted proteins | sample YL17G07_20_MG_FD_203693 | JGI IMG/M metagenome (GOLD analysis project Ga0315282, IMG submission 203693) | Sediment microbial communities from Yellowstone Lake, YNP, Wyoming, USA - YL17G07_20 | ecosystem: Environmental > Aquatic > Freshwater > Lake > Sediment | place: USA: Wyoming | collected...
GGAAGCGGGATAAAGGTATATAGGGTAGTTGGGGGAACGGTTGAAGAAACAATCGAAAAGTGGAAAGATGGCAGCTTTGAGGAGATTACCGTAGAGAACGCCTGTAGTGAGCACAGGTGCCACTGATCGAACAGAAAACCCTGGAGGTTGAGTTTCTTGCTTGCGTTGTTGATGTCTATGCCGACAAGGGTGCCGCTTGCGTTGTAGTCGAGGACGAGTCCTTCAGAGAACTCTTTACTATTGGTGCATTCCTGTCAGGTACGGAATGAGCTATTCAACCCGTGTCTTTTGCGCAATACGCGTCCCGTTAGAAAGCTCGTTTTTCTAATGGGACGCACGATGAGTAACTGCCGAAGGAGAGGGTCTGTCATTTCCGCCACTTTAACTTTGGAAGTCAAGTAACCTGCCCCCGGGCGTCTCAATGGTTAGAGGTATCGTGTCTTCGAAGCCGCTTCGAAGGCAGTATGCCGAGATTCTGTGGTGTATGGCTTGAGAGCCAATGGACAAACCTTTGGAGGGAGGAAACTTTGTGAAGCATACTTCTTCCTTTGATTTATCGATACTTAGAAAATATAATATCGAATGTTATGAGAAAAATATCATTAATTCAAATGAGAGAAAACCAAAAGGTTAAAGTATTGGAAATTTCCGGTGGTAGAATTCTACAACACAAAATGATGAGTATGGGTATTTATCCTGGCAGAGAGATTACTAAAAGCTCATTTGGACACGTACCCCAAACACTACCGCATCACTAACGCCCTCGGCACCACCGGGATTGGCGATGTACTGCACACTCGGACTGATATTCAGCCATGGAGTTATCCGGGCGTTGTAATAAAGCTCAAGAGCACTTTCATAATCGTCGGTATAGGTTGCAACAGCCTTGTCGCTGAAGATGCCCTGGGCGAACCCTACACCAAGTATATCGTCATCACGACCTTCCAACAGACCCTGATACTGAAAACCAAAACTCCAGAAATTGGCAATATCATTTCTCTTACTGTCAGCATAACCATACCTGAAGAACGCCCCAAGCCCCTGGCTATCCTGCAAGTCATCATTCTCCTTAATCAGCATCTGGTCGCAAGTAAGGTAGAAGCCAACATCATCCCGGTAGTTCTTGGTGCTATCTGCATTTGCCTTCGGCTGGGGGTCATACCAAAGGCCTGCCCGATATGCGCCCTGCAGAGGCCCATTAGCAGAGGAAAGCTGCGGGGTTATGCCCGTTTCGAAAATATAGAAGAAATAGTCCTCGCCGTAGAAGGTCGTTCTAAAGCCGGTTTCTCTAAGGTCGGCCTGGGCATCAGCTACGGCTGCTGAGACGTACCAAGAGCCGAGCGGATTGTAATGAACAGCTATGCCGAGGCCATAATCAGGAAAGGGGATGGTCGGGTTGTTGATAAGAGCACCGTTAAGAAACTGAGTAGTTTCGTCATTGGCATAGTTGCTGCAATCAAACGAGACGGGACAGTTGTGGTACTCGAATCCGCCGGTAAGGTCCATCTTGCCCAGACGAATACGCATAGTCTGGTCCCAAAGTGCCTGTTCATACCACAGTTCGGTGAGGTCCATTGAGCGTCTGCTGCGAGCATCTCCATTTACGCCGAATGCGCTGCCTACGGAAGGCCCATCAATACCTGCGGATTTTGACCATACACCCTCGGTGAGCATAAAAACACTGCCGCCTTCAATACCCAGCAGTTTTTCAAGGTCGGCTGAGAGTTCCAAGTCGTAGCTGCCGGAAAAACGTCCAGCCCTGCGGCGTGTGCTGATACCGCCGCGAAGATTCTGCTGATAAATATTTGTAACACCGAGACCAATCTCTATACCACTATCGGCAAGTTTATCATCAATCCCCCAAAAACCATTCGTCAAGGTTTTTCGCTCCCAGAAATCACGACAAAAACTATTGCTCAGGCCTTTTTCATTTCCACCCATACAAACCCCTGCCAAGTTCAGCAACACCATCAAGTTCAGCAACACCATTAAAATAAAAAACTGGACACCAGACCTCATCTTTTCCCCTTTCTTTTTGGATGCGTCTGGTCGTCCAGTCGGCAATCTAAATATATTTCTTGCACAGCTCTGCTTGTGCAGTGGTTTATCCTAATCTTGAAATCTTTTCTTCTCTCGTTTTTCTACTTGAACAACTTTTGAATTATGTATCGTTATCACCACCTCCCCATATTTTATCTGCTGGATAGATTTGGTTATTTCCTCTATAATGTTAGAGTTAATATCTTTTCGCACTTCTATTTTTTGTAGTTGTTTCATATCTATAAATGTATTAAACATTCGGCAATATCAGGTTCAATAAACCTCCCACAAGCAAGGCTACTATTATCATTATAATAGTTGATTTTAATGTATCTTTGATGCCCAACTCTCTAATCAGCACAACAAAAGTAGCTACGCAGGGGAAATAGATTGCCAAGATGGTTGAGCCAACAACCAATTGTTTGGTAGTAAGATTAAGCGGTCCAAGCATACCCACAGCCACATCTTTTCTTAAAAAACCTATCAAGAGCGCAGAAATTGCCTCTGAAGGTAAGCCCCATAAGCCACTTAATATAGGAGAAGAAAGCTTGGCTAGAAGGTCAATTACTTTCAGAGTATAAAGGATATTTGCTATCAAGATTCCTAATAATACATAAGGAACCGCAGAAACCAAAAACGCATAGGTCCTCATCCAGAGTTTTTTAATCACTGCTAAAATTTGAGGTCTTCTGTAAGGAGGTATCTCTAAGATTAATTCTGGACTTTCACCTTTTAAGATGCGGTGCAGAATCCCTCCCAAGATAAACCAAAGCAAAACTAAGGTCAAAAACACAACTGCTACATATTGGCCGCCCCTTTTGCCAACTAATCCCACAATCATCGCAATCTGTGCCATACAGGGAACAGCAATTGCCATTAAAGTAGCGGCAATAAACTTTTCCCTTCTACCTACTAATAATCTTGTGGCCAGAGCGCCCGGAACATTACAGCCCAGACCTAAAATCATCGGAACAATAGCGTAACCATGTAGCCCCAAGCGGTGCATAATGTTATCCGCTAAAACTGCCAAACGCGGAAGATAGCCCCAATCTTCCAATAATCCCAAGACAAGATAGAAACTGAAGATATAAGGTAAGACCATGGCAATGGGAACAAAAAGACCGGTGGTTAAAAGACCAAAAGACATTCCAAAGTCAATCTCTCCTTCTATCAAGTGTCCGATAAGAATACCATGCAAGAAGCCGCTTTGGCCCAAAAATTGGCTTAACTTTGTCATTAGGGGAAGCCAGAGGTTTTCAAAAATTGGCTCGAAGACATTTCCAATTAACCCTTCTCCAATAAAGCGGATGATTTTAAAAGAAACATAAATTACTCCCAAAGCAATGGGTATTCCTGAAAGAGGCTTTATACTTAAATCCTCTAATGTTTCTAAGAAAGTATGGTGGCGATGATGTAACTTTTGCACCTCACCGACAATCTTACCAATTTCTTCCCAGCGTTCTTTATCAGAGGCTAATTTGAGGGCTGATATCTTTGCTTCTTTAAATCGGTCAATTAAACGGTGGATTCCTTCGCCGGTTAAGCCACAGGTGGGAACAACCGGAATGTCCAAGAGCTTTTCCAATTTCTTTACATCAATCTCAATTCCTCTGTGTTTTGTATCATCCCACATATTCAAGGCAGCAATAACCGGAATATTTTTTTCTAATAACTGTAAGGTTAAATAAAGATTCCTCTCTAAATTAGTTGCATCTACAATATTGATAACTAAATCTCCCTTCTTTAGCATTAAGCAGGCTATTTCTTCGGCTTTAGTGAGTGGTTCTAAAGTATAGGTTCCCGGAACATCTAAAACCTGCACTTTTTCCTCACCTAATTTTAAATATCCTTGGGTAAACTCTATAGTCGTTCCAGGATAATTAGAGATGATGACTTTCACTCCAGTAAGCCGAGAAAAAATGGCCGATTTTCCCACATTGGGATTTCCCATTAACAATATTTTTTTCATTTTTTTATCTCCACATAAACTTTCCTTGACATTCCAAAGCCAAGGGCAATCTGTATATTATCAATTTTTATAACCTGTGGGCCGCGCCAGAATTGAGCGCTTATTTTGGTAACCCTTTTTCCTACCCTTACCCCTAAGCTTTCTAAGTGTCTGACTAAGCCAGATCCACCTTGTATATCAATAATTACCCCCGATTCTCCCGGTTTTAATTCCGGCAAAGTCCTGAAATTATCCATAAACTTTTTCCTTTTTGTTTACATTATCTAACTATGTTATATATTTCTAACTTTCGAATCAAAATTTTTTTTCTTATTGAGTCCTGTTTTTTTGCTTCAACTTTCTTATTTTACACGTTGGCCGCCTTCCGGTTTTAAAATAATAGTCAAAACTCTTTAGCCAATCGGGCCTTTTGTGATCTGGGCAGGTTTCCACAAACTCTATAAACTTTGTGATTTTCTCTAAAGTCTGAGGGCTTATAGAATGCTCTATTTTACAAGCATCTTCTGTAGCTATTTTGGCATTGATGCCTAAAATCCCGGTTAGAAACTTAAATAGCATATCATGTCGGTTTTTAACGCTTTGAGCTAACCTTTTGCCTTCTGAGGTAAGTTCCACATAACCATAACGTTCATGAATAACCAATCTATTTTTAGAAAGATTAGTAAGCGCAGCAGTAACAGAGGCCTTGGACACGCCAAGCAATTTTGCTATGTCCTTGCTGCGGGCTACATTAGACTCACCCGCCAAATTGAAAATCGCCTCGATATAATCTTCTAAGGAGGCACTTAAATTGCTGTTTTTTGCTACGGCCATAATTTTTTCTATATTATGTATGCTATTCCTAATATAATTAGCCGTACCTAACTTTGTCAAGGGGTTTTTCAATAATTTTTAGAAAAATTTTTCTGTTCAAAAACAGTTGTTTCTACCGACTATTCTGCATTACAATACCACGCTGTGTATGAGTTTTAACACATTACAGGTTTTGAAAAACTTCCATAAATAAAGGGCGTTTTTTGTTTACGTATTTAAAACCTGTATATAGCGTTAAACATTAGCAACTTAGAAAATGTCTGTTCGCTCTAAAATAAATTCGTTTCTTGGCTTGCTTGGCGTGCCTTGTGTGGCTTTACAGGCGATGATATTTGGGCTGCTGGGCAATTTTGGAGGATTTTACGTTGCCGGAGTTTACCTTGTTCTGTTTTCTATATCGATAATATTAGGTATAATTTTGAATTGCATCTTGCCCGGCTATAGTCCGGAACTTCTAATCGAGATTCCGCCATACAGGTTCCCGCCGTTACTAATTTTAGGAAAGAAACTATATTTTCGCATAAAAGGTTTCTTGATAGAAGCGGCGCCGATTGTTTTATTGGGTGTTTTAGCAATCAATGTTCTTTTGTACTTTAGGTTATTAGATTTTGTAACCAGCATATTTGCGCCGGTAATTCAAGGATTGTTCGGTTTACCAAAAGAAGCAGTTGTTGCTTTGGTAATCGGATTTCTAAGAAAAGATGTTGCGGTGGGCATGCTTATGCCTTTGGCACTTTCCGCCAAGCAATTGTTTATTGCAACAACATTGCTTGCTATATCTTTTCCTTGTATTGCTACATTTGTAGTCCTGCTAAAAGAATTGGGTTTAAAGTATTTAATTGGGGCAACTCTGATAATGATAGCTGTAAGCATGGTTGTGGGTTCGATACTTAATTTTGTGATTTTGCGTTAAAAGAAAACAATTCCATTAATTTCATGTGATCTGGATAACACATTAGCCGTGAAGCTAATGCAAAATTTTAGTATCGAATTGATTGCTCTAAATACCGTGAGTCCTCTTTGTCCTTATATCTCTGGATGAACTACTGCCTATGGAGGTTATGAAATGGGTTTTACTCATATTCGTTTTTTCCCGGAAAGTCAAATTGAATGTGCGAATAAAAATATCAAAATCGTGCTACTATGTCAACCGAAATATCTGGCAAAAATTTGCTGCGCAGAAAAAAAACTTCGGCATCGAGTCCGTCAAACGAAATGCCCCTCCAAAGACGTTGTGGTCCGCCAAGTCGTTGTGTCGGCTCCAATTGTCTTACCGTTCCTTCGTCGGTCCCAGAAATCGCTGTGGCAATAGCTCGTTAAAAACATCCGTTGGCCAGAACCGCAGCCGCTCAAATCCCTCCGGCACCGGCTGGCGATACTGAACGTAAGCCCGGTTTCGCCCCTTCAAACTGTACGAGAACATATCATTGTCGCGAGCGCCAAAAATCCTATAGCCCATCAGTGCGCAATCCTCCAGCTCCACAAAAAGAAACTTGCCCGCAACGTCACTGTATATAACTCCCGTCGAAGGCACGCCCTGCGGCTGCGAAAAATTCAAAACAATCAGCCGGCAATTCTTGAACCTCACCCTCGTGTAACCCTCAAACCCGGGATACCCCACCTGCACCGCGTTGTCGGGCGCCACAATCGTGCAATCCTCAAACACGGCATCCGGCGACTCCGGCATCGTCTTATTATGAGCCCGCACATAAACCCCGCCCGCATCACCCCACACATCAAGGCATATAAAATACGATCGCCGAAATACAACCGGCTCCAGCGGACGATTCCTGTGTGCGATGACCGCCGCCCCGGCAAAACGGCCTATGCCCACGCAATCCTCGACAATTGCGGAAAATTCCGTCCCCGCTTCGCTGGTCATATCCCACCCGATTCCCCCCTCGGAACCCGTTGCATATATCCGCCGGAAAATCCACCTGTCCCATGCCGCCCCTGAAAAGTTCGGGTCGCACCGCCACGGCCCCCACCAGTCCACGCTCTTTAATCCCGTCTCTTTATTCGGGTCTCCCTTATCCAGAATCATAAATGTAGGGTTTCCCGTCGGCGCATCAGGATTGGTCCGAACCACCACGCTCGGTGCGCCGGAGTCCACTACAACCCAACCTCTCGCGCCGGAACCTGAGCTGCCGTCCCAGTCCCCAACCAGAAGATTGTAGGCACCCGGCGCCCCTTTATAAGCCGGATAGAGATTTGCCTCAGCGTATGTATCCGGCCGAATTATAATCCGATGCCTGCCTTTATCATCAGGCACCGCCAGAAGCGCCGCCTGGATTGTATGAAAGGCCTTTTGCCAGCTTCTCCCGTCGGAGTTATCGCCGAGCTTGGAAACGTACAATGTTGCGCCTTTCCTGCCGGTCTGCTTCGAGGCGGCGGATTCTTCCGCCGGCCACGTTGCACCCGGGACCCACATAGACAAGGCACACCAAATGAAAACACAACCATACAGCAATTTATTTTCACGTCCCATCTTGTCGCCTCATTGTGAATAAAGGTTCTAAAATCCTTGCACCGTGCATAAGAATATAAAGTCCGCGCAATACATCAACGAATATCCGCAAAAATTATTTCTGCGGTAGCGGAAAATACTCTTCGCCAAATGAATCCGCACCCCGCCATCGTCAGCGAACTACAAACCACGTATTTAGCCCGCCGTTTTACGGCGGTTTGTTATACTCACTTTCCTGTTTTGCTCGGCTCTTCCAGACCGTGTGTGGTCATCAATTCTGAATCCAACATTATTTTTTTTGCATCACCATCAGCGATAATACACCCTTTGTCGAGCAGTACGGCCCTGTCGGCGATGGAAGCGGCAAAATCCATATCGCAGGTGGCTATTATCAGGGTCTGTGGTAAATCTTTTAGCAGCTTAAAAAGATTGTTACGGTTTCTCGGGTCCAAACTGTTATTGGGTTCGTCGAGTGTAATTATCTTTGGTGACATAGAAAGGATAGTGGCGATGGCCGCCGCTCTTTTTTGCCCTGCGGATAGATGATGTGGAGCTCTGTCGGCCATTTCAGCTATCCCGACAGTTCGCAGCGCATCGTACACGCGTTGTTTTACCTGCTCGGCGTCAAGGCCCATATTAAGTGGACCGAAAGCTACGTCATCGAACAGGGTAGGCATAAATAATTGGTCGTCAGGGTTCTCAAGACAGGAACCGATAGTAGTGCGTATTTTTTTTAGATTTTGCTTGTTAACCTCCAAACCATCAATAAGTACTTTCCCCGTCCCTTTTACAAAGCCAGCCATTGCAAGCAGAAGTGTTGACTTACCAGCACCGTTGGGGCCTATCAGGGTAACTCTTTGACCATGTTCAATGCTTAGACTTATGTCGCTTAGGGCAACTGTGCCGTCAGGATAGGCGTATGAAAAATTTTCTATTTCAATCGCTTTTCGCATTGAATAAGTTATTGTAAAAAAGGTCTTACGAAGATATATAATCCCAGCAAAAAAGATACAGCGACTGTGGCAAAGAGTAAATCACCGCTGCGGATTTGCAATTTAGAAAGAGTACGCCATTTTCCGTCAAAGCCGCGTGCTTGCATCGCAATGTTTATACGCTCAGCGGTATCGATGCTGCGGATAAGCAGAGTACCTATCATAGCCGCTACAATCTTTATTTCCCTTTTGAAACCGAGATTTCGTAGTTTTCTGCCGGTTCTTGCACGCAGTATATGATGAGCTCTATCGATAAGAACAAAAATGTATCGGTATAAAAATCCAAGCTGAATGGTCAATAATTTCGGCAGGCCCAAACGCTGCAGACCGGCGAGCAAATCGCTGAACCGCGTAGTAGAAACCAGAGCTATCAGGGCCAGCATTGTAACAACAAATTTTCCAAGAATAGCAAAACAACGGAACCAGCCGAGTGAGGTCTGCCAGAGAAGCGGCCCAAAAGCAAAAGTGACAGCAGTTCTGTCATACAGGGGACAGCTAAGGGCCAGGACCGAAACAAATGGGCTGACCAGCAATATGTGCCGCAACACAAACTTTAGCGGAATCCTGCCCAATACCAGAATTGTAAAAGGCCCAACAGCGTAACAGGCCAGGATGCTAAGCGAGGTGCGCGGCAAAGAGAGCACAACAGCGGTAAAGGCAACCAAAACCAAAAACTTCACCCTGCTATCGAGCCGATGAATGGGCGAATCCTGATAAGCAAATTTGTCTATATAGGCGTGGTGCATGTCTCGGATATCACATTTCGTATCTTGTATTTCGCATTTTGCTTGGGATGTGTTTCAGGATGCATCAGATACGCTTGTAGCTATTGTTTTTTTTCTCAAAATCCACGCTGTTGCCCAGATAACTGCCATTGTTACACCAGAGCCGAGCACGCCTGCAAAACTGGTCCAGCCGGATGAGACATTCACATCAACCTTTCCGGTTTGGCCGAGCGGTGAAATTCTTCGAGAATAGTCCGGCAACGGAGTATATTTTGCCTGGAAATTATCCACAGCAGTAACTCGGGAATCTTCATTGGATACAAGGGGTTTAAAGTCCGGCTGGTCAGGTCTCTCGGCGTAGCTCCACTCCAGGCCGTCGGGCAGGCTGGACGCAACTAAAGAAAGCCCGGCACCAATGACAACGGCAAAGACCACCAACGTTGCCAGAACCGCTTTTCTGCTTAATCTGACTTTGCCAGGCAGAGAATCCACAACGACATCGGGTCTTACCTGCTGCAGGTATCCCAATACAGCCACAGTAATCAGACCTTCAATGAGACCAACCAGAAAATGGACTCCGGTCATCGTTATTAAAAAAGTTGAAAACGGGATTCTCAACACGCCCGACAGCGTCGTCTGTATCGGAACAAGTATTGCGCCTGCTTCCACTGCAACCATACAGGCCAGCATAGTGCCAATGTATATTCGCAAACTGCCGACCTGACCGGCGGTAACGGCTCTGTATAAAAAGTAACCGAGATAGCTTGGCACAAGAGCCATATTGATAACGTTGCATCCGAGAGCCAGCAGGCCGCCATCCTGAAAGATAAGGCACTGAATGATTACCACCGAGGACATAACTATCGCCGCCAGATGCGGACCTAATATAACGGCCAGCAGGACTGCTCCAACCAGATGACCGCTCGTTCCTGGCATTACAGGAAGCTGGAAATTCACCATTTGTGCAGCAAAAATGAACGCCCCCAGAATACCCATAAGAGCAAGCTTGTCCGAAGTGATAATTCGCTTGGCCTTTCTGCAGACAAAGCCCAGACCGGCGGCGGCTATCCCCAGCGTAGCGCCCGCAACCGGCACTGACAGTAGTTCATTGGCCATATGCATAATATCATCCTCCTTTTATTCGCTTTTGTTAATTGCTTGTCTTAATCTCAAAGATTTTCCCTTTAAAAATCATTTGTGCTCGAACATCCAAAACCACAGCGTTACTAACTGCCTTGTTACCATCGGCACAATGGCCAACGAAATAATCCTTCTGTTTGTGTCCGGCATTTTTCCAAGCAAATACAAACTTTACTTTGCGCATAAAAATAAAGGATTTGTGCTACACCGTCAAGAAAATCATTGACATAAAATCGCACTTATTGCTAAATACGCTGTCAATATCGGAATCGTTGGTTTTAAGGAGACCGTAATGGCGTCAGATAGAGTCCTTATCATAAATCTTAGCGAAAGCCCCGACTACCAGAAGCTCCTGGATGGCGAGCCCCAGACCCTCGGAATGCGGGCAGGAAGGGTCTATCTCCACCCCGGCAAAAGCTGCGGCCAGCACAGCACCGGCTCTCATGAGGAGGTGCTCGTTTTCCTCGCCGGCCAGGGCGAGCTTTTGGTCGGCGAAGAAGGCTCCGTTAAGGTCGGCGAAGGCAGGGTGGCCTACATCTCGCCCAATACCCCCCACGATGTCAAAAATACCGGCACCGAACCGCTTACCTACGTCTATTGCGTCGCTCCTGTCGCCAGCCGATTCCGCAAATAACGCCCATCACACCAATTTGCCCTGCCCCTTTTTCCAGCGCAAAATCGGCCTTGGCAGGCTAAAAAACGCGTAAATTGCGGAACTTTAGGC
>Ga0315282_10016308_pt1 | contig 10870 bp, 12 predicted proteins | sample YL17G07_20_MG_FD_203693 | JGI IMG/M metagenome (GOLD analysis project Ga0315282, IMG submission 203693) | Sediment microbial communities from Yellowstone Lake, YNP, Wyoming, USA - YL17G07_20 | ecosystem: Environmental > Aquatic > Freshwater > Lake > Sediment | place: USA: Wyoming | collected...
ATAACAGGTGGCACAGCTGCAATGTGGGCTCCACCTATGCCGATCGTAGAGAATGTTGTATGGCGTGGTATTCGACGAATGGGTTTCAAGGGTGAATTTAAGGTTCTCAGAGAAGGGTTTTACCCTAGAGGTGGAGGCGTTGTTGATGTTCTCATACATCCAATCACAGGGTTCTCCCCCATTAAAGGTAGCTCTGGGAAAACAACATTAGTAAGAGGTATATCTGTCTGTGGAAGCCTCCCAAAGCATATTGCGGAAAGGCAAGCCGAATCTGCGAGATTTACATTAGGATCTGCTGCGATACCAGCTCAGATCGATGTTAGATCGATAGAGGGATGGAATAGCGTTTCATCCCCGGGCAGCTATATTTGTTTATGGACCGAAGGAGAGCCACTCATGGGTGCAGATGCACTTGGAAAACGCGGGAAATCAGCTGAAAGAGTAGGTATTGAAGCTGCTGATAGGCTTGTAAAGGAAATCCAGTCAGGGGCTTGTGTTGATGAGCATACTGCTGATAACCTAATTTTACCATGCAGTCTAGCTGACGGAGAGTCAAGTTTCACGGTTAGCTCGCTCACTCTTCATACACTAACAGCTGTTGAGCTTGCAAAGAAAATCCTTGGAGTAAATATTCATGTAGAGGGAAAAGAAGGGGGATTTGGTAAAGTAACCTGTATTGGTAAAGCTGTTAAAAACCGCCAACCTTTGATGGTGAAGCAGGAATGAGGGTTCTCCTCTGGGAGAAAGGCGCTGTTCTAATTCAGGATGAAGGAAAAAACCAGAGCCGATTTCAAGCGAATGATTATTGGAAAATAATTGACGCTGCAAAAGCAGAAGGTCTCGAATTGCGAGATGATGCAATGCATTCTCCATCTCCTCCTACTCTTCACTCGTCATTTAAGCTCAGAGACTATCAAGAGGAGGCCTTGATTGCTTGGGAGAAAACGGGATACCGCGGAATTATTGTACTCCCAACCGGCTCAGGGAAGACTGTTGTCGCACTGAAAGCTATTGAGAAGACCCAATCCGCGGCACTGATTGTTGTGCCAACCCTAGTTTTACTTGACCAATGGAAGAAAACTCTGGAAGAGGCGTTCAGAGTCGATGTGGGATCTCTAGGTGGAGGTGTAAACGACATCAGGGCTTTAACTGTCAGCACGTATGAATCCGCTGTAATCCACGCAGGTAGTATCGGGAACCTTTTTAAACTAATTATTTTCGATGAAGTGCATCATCTTCCTACTCCGAGTAACAGTCAGATAGCTCAATGTTATCTAGCCCCTTATAGACTAGGTTTAACCGCTACGCTTGGAAATAGCCCTGAATCCTTATCAGCTCTAGAAGAGATGGTTGGACCGATAATATTTCGGAGACATGTTGAGGATCTAGTTGGTACACACCTAAGTGACTACACAATAAAAACAGTACAGGTGCCACTACTACCAACTGAGAAGCTTGAGTATGATTTGAGGTACTCGATCTACAGGAGTTTCCTTCAAAGCCGTGGAATAAAGATTCGAAGTGCAAAAGATTACCTGCGATTCGTCCAGAGGAGTGGCTTTGATCCTGAAGCGCGGCGAGCACTCCTAGCTAGAAACACAGCGATGGACCTAGCTCTAAACAGCGAAGCTAAGATAAGTTACCTCAGAAGTCTTCTTCGAGATAACCCAAATGAAAAGACAATCCTATTCACGAGGCATAACAAGCTTGTATATAAAATAAGCAGAGATTTACTGATCCCAGCTATAACCCACCAAACTACCCCTGAAGAGAGGCGTGAGATCCTTAACCGTTTTCGGTCAGGAATATACAAGAAGATCATTACAAGCCAGGTTCTAGATGAAGGAATAGATGTTCCAGATGCCTCGATGGCAGTGGTACTAAGTGGCACAGGTAGCAACCGACAATGGATACAGCGCCTTGGGAGAATATTAAGGAAACGTGAAGGAAAGCAAGCAACGTTATTTGAACTAGTCAGCATGGAAACTGCGGAGACAAGGATGAGCTCAAGGAGGAAACAGCTGGATTGATCCTGCCACCTGATTTGATCAGGGTTAAAAGGACAAAAGAGGCGCTAAATCCACAATTTGCTCAAGATGATAAGCTAGGCTTAGCTAAGACCTTAATTGCAACCTATAAGGCGAATGTAGATAAACGACATAGCGATCTCCTTGAAGCTTTATCTAATTGCGAGGATCTTGGCTATGATTTCAAACTTGTTAGAGGACTTACATTTATCCTTGATGGCTTCTGCTTTTTCAGCATCCGAAGCGTTTTGCCTCCTTTAAAGGCAAGGACATTGTTATTTGAGGAAGCCACGAAAACACCTGTTTATCTGGAAAGTGACAAAAACGCAGTTTTATCCAGAGTTGCACTTATTCTGAACGCTTCATCAGAAGATGTAGATGAAAGCATGTATGCTGACCTTGAAGATGAACAGCAGCTCATCGAATTCAATGAACCAGATCCACTTCAGCTTCTGCAAAGCTATAACTTTGCTCTCCTCGTGGCTGTCTTATCCTACTCGACGATATTAACAATTCAGTATAGCGGCAAGAACCCTGAAATAGAGAAAACCACTGCAAGCTTAGGCGAGACATCAGAAAGAGGTATATCGACAACCAGCATAGCAGTGAATCTTAAACCAGTCAAGCATATGACAATCCGCGGAGCGAAGTTTGAGCATCTATTGACTAGACTGATCGCTGAAAAGGATTGGAGCCTCCACTCCGATGCCGCCTACCCAACAAGATACGAGGATACCCGAGTGCTCACAATTACCCGGAAGAATCATGGTAATCTACTCAGGGCTGAACAGTTCAAGGATGAGGATATCTTCGAGATAAAGCCACGTCCTACGAAGGTGAGCAGATATGGAGAGGTAGTGGTTCTAGAGGATATAGCCAGACAGATTGGAATCACGGATCGTGAACTCATCAAGCTCATAGACGCTGAGGGGGTAAAATACACAAAGTTGGGAGGAGTGCTCTACTCTCCTGCTCGACTTAACGATTTAAAGGAGGAGTTGAAGGGTGTGGAAAAGGGCAGCCTATCCGAAGTTAAAGGAACATTGAGAAAGTATGGAGTTAAGAACCCGATAGCTATCCTCGAGAGCCTAGGATACGTTGTAGAGCAGGGAGATGGAAAGGATCTACGCTTCTACAAGCTACGTCGAAGAACATCAAGTATATAACGTGGGCGATGAAAGCCTACTCTAGATTCATATGGCTTATAATGAGTATCAGGGAGCAACCACAGTCGGGATCATATGCAAGAACGGAGTCATATTAGCCTCAGATAAGAGGGTGACATACGGCTATATGATGACAAGTAAAAGTGGGCTTAAAGTATTCAAACTCTCCGAGAGCATTGGCTTAGCTTACGCTGGCTTAATGTCAGATATGCAAGCTATGACTCGCGAGGCAATAGCTTACTCAAAGCTCTACGAATTGGAGAATAATCGTCCTATCACAGTGAAGGCTATGGCTAAACTCATTAGTAACCTCCTCTTCAACAGGCAGATGATGCCTCTACTGATGGAGACTCTTGTTGGTGGAGTTGATGATTCAGGTCCTGAGCTCTACAGTATGGATCCAGTGGGGAGCCTTATCCCAGACCCTTACATCGCAGCCGGATCTGGCGCTCCAATAGCAGTTGGCATCCTTGAAGCTGAGTATAAAGAGGATCTCTCCTTAGAGAACGGAGCCGACTTGGCTGTTAAAGCTATCAAATCCGCTATTGCGAGGGATATTATGAGTGGTGGCTCAATCGATATGCTCCTAATATCGAAGAGTGGAACCGAGGAGAGATTTATTCCACTCAAGTGAAGATTTCCATAATATTTACTCAGTGTGATCTTTTAAGCTAAGTTTGCGGAATAATGTTGACTTATGATTATTTTTAGCTATTTTATACCATCTTTCTTAACCATTCAGGCGATTTTTCGGTTGGGCTTTGAATCTCAATTCGGTATCCATCAGGATCTATTATATTAAAAGCCCTCATTCCAAGATGTGATTCCTTTGGATCATCTATTTTGAATCCTTTTTCTCGTAGCCTTTGCACATATTCATCAATATTTTTAACTAGAAAACTTATTGAAACCTTTCCGGGGAAGTGTGTTGACACATCGAGATCAATTTCATCCCATCCCGGATGGAATACCTTTAGACCTTTCTGATCCCTATTGATCCCAAACCCAATTGCCTGATAGAACTTCAAGCTGGCTTCAGGATCTTTTGAATAAAGCTCAACTTCATGTAATTTCAATTATAAAACACCAATTATAATTGTATATTTAATATTCTTAAGTAATTTTTTCTTCAGTAATGTGCTCATGCAGCTATTATCATTTTGAATTTACATATTTTATTTATTGAAGATTTTATTTAAGCAGGCTATTTGAATGTACCTGCACGCAATTTAGTTGCTTGGCTCAGAATCCCTCTCAAGGCTGCCACAAGTACAGTGGATGCTACCACTGTTCCTTGGTCTCACCAGGCTACCACATTCAACTTCCACAACTTCAACTCCTATAGATTCGAGCCATTTAGTGTTTTTTGGGTTGCCTATAGGGACCATTATCTTCATCGGCTCTAAAACAATACCTGTGTTTGGACCGATCTTTCCCCCATGAGTATCTGTATATACGAGTTCGTTGGGGGGTACAATAAAGTTCCAGTTCATCTCTCTTTCCATCCACTCTACAAGGTGGGAGTCGAACCACTTTGGGTCACCAATACTGGTATGACGATCAATCATTGCATAGTCGATTGTACCCTTACTTGCACCGTATCCAGGGCCTATCTTAATGTCGACTTCAGGATCCTGCACTTTGACTATATGCGCATACTGTTCATGACCGAACTCATTTGCCCTCGAGATTAAAGTATCAGATGTGTTACCTCGAGGGAAGTGCACCTCTATAAACAGGTGTTTTTCATCGAGCCAGCCACATGAACCTCCCTCGATCATGCCATCTCCCATAATCATGCCAACAACAGGGCAACCTATTTCAGCTAGCGTCTGGAAGGTAGGTACTTCTTCACCCTTCCTAATCCAGTCATACATGCGTAGGATGACTTGGCCGTAGACTGCTGGGTGGCAAACGTCATCGGTATAAATAGCTTTAACCTGGTATGGTGGATCGTAGGGATCAGGCTTTCTGATGACAACTTTGATGCCTTCATCCTTGTAAGCTTTGATGAGGTTCTCGTGGTGCTCGTTTAGTTCTTCAAGATTTGGCTCAAAGGTCATTCTCCAAGCCATGAGGCTATTATCGTGTGGCGGCCACGGTGTCTTCTTTCCAACGCTTAGGAATTCTCTTCCTGGTTTGTGGACAAGGACTGTGCGAAGCTTACCTATTGTTGTATTAGACTTCCATCGGCTTCCCCAATACTTGGGGATCTCCTCTCCGAAGTCGCTGTGAATCTGGGGGTGTAGCTTGTTGTATATGTTAGCAAGTTCTCTTATATTCTCTGCACTGTTGTTTTGCGACATGAATATTTGTTGATTAGATAGGCTAAAACATTTTTCTCAGTAACTTTAATGGTATTGATCATAGTATGGATCTTTTCTGTAGTGACTTTGGAATATTGATTTTCCGTTTTCGACCAGCATCTTACCTTTTGCGTAGACTTTGTCAACTTTTAGGTTTTGGTGTGAGTCAGCGATGACTATGTCGGCATCGTATCCAGCTTTGATTCTGCCTTTTCTATTATCGATTTCAAGTGAACGAGCTGGATTTATGGTAACCATCTTCAGGGCTTCCTCAAATGGCGCAACATTATTGCGAACCATATCTCTAATCTCCCTCCTAGTAAAGTCAACGAGAGCGATGTAGAGTCCCACCTGCTTACCATAATCATCTCTTATTGCCATTGGACAGTTAGCATCGCTACTAATTGTGATGCCGTCAATTGAGCAACCTCCCTGCAACATCTGCTTAACGGCATACTCAGTCTTTAACCCAGTGAGAGTTCCCTCCTCTCTCCGCATCTGAGTTGTCAGGTCTACAAATCCCCCTTTCCTTACCCATTCTACTCCCTGAGAGATAACATCTGGCGTAACACGATTGACATGTGTGGGTACTATTAGCTTGGGATCAAGACCTGTGTTATTGATTAGTTCGAAGAGCATATCTATTCGCTCAGGACGTCTGCCAACATGTACATGAATTACTGCAGTTTTCTTAACGGTCTCAGCACCTAGATTTACTTCACAGACAAGCTCTGCAAGTTCCCTCCAAGTGTGGTGGCTGGTAGTTGCATCAGAGATAGCTGTTTTTAGTCCCCTAACTTTATCGAGGAATATGATGTCGCCTCTTACGCTACCTGTTAGGGTCAGTGGTGGAATGTGAAAGCAGCCTGTATAAATGTATGTAGTAAGTCCCATTAACTCAAGCTCAATTGCCTTCCAGTAGAGTTGCTCAAGGTTTCTGACCCAGAACTCTCCACCTAGTGTGCCCACAGCGGTTGTGACACCACTCTCAACTATGTCCTGCCATGAGACATCATATGTGTGACCATAGGGTCCTTGCCCGTCATCAGCACCTGTGAAATGGATGTGAGGGTCTATGAAGCCCGGATAGACTACCTTTCCTGAAGCATCTATTATATCACATACGTACTGACCAGGAGGTTTAAGGTCCTCTCCAACAGCAGCAATCCTGTCGCCTGCAAAAAGGATGTTAATTTTACTAAGCCTCTCAGGTGCATACACCTCACCACCTACTATTAGCTTAAACATGGTGAGATGTTATTATCCGGATATATAATTCCTATTTTATAAATAACGGAACTAAATTGGTTGTAGATATAGCACCGATATCCTATGTTGGATGGTGGTCATATTCCTCACCAGGCGTTTTGATAGGAGTCACTGAGAGCATCCTATCCTTGATCGAGTAGACTCTTAAGCCAGCATAAGATATATTATTTTCTTCAAGCAGCTTCAATGCCTTATCCTCTAACCCGGGGGACACATAAAGAAAGAACTTTTTCTCCTTATCGACCAAGCTTGCCTTCTCAGAGAAGAGCTTCCACCTCTTAACCGAAGATGGCTTTACCTCCTTCGCCAAAGCCACGTCTCCTAGCTCCTGTATCCTGCCATCCGACCTTGTGATGACTATGCTTGGGTAGACAACAGCGTCCTCCGTGTCAATTCCCCTTCTCTTTACCTCATCGTTTACTATAGTGACGTAACCTTCACCCCAGTTCTCTTGGTCAACGAATGGGAACCTTGTTGCAGCAATTATTTTTGCTACCCGGTTTCTTAGAGTCTCCTCATTAACCATGTATTAGCAGCTCCGATACTTTTGTTTGCCAGTGTCTTTTAAAATTTGATAATATCATGGAGTACATAATCAAGTTGTCATAAATACGCGTAAAACAGAGTATCTTAGGTTTTACATGTACACTCAAGTGTTCCGTATTGCTGAGCCATCACCTTATGTAGCTTGATTATGTTTTCCTCTCGACGACTACCGTACATCTCTTTGCTATTGCTGCGATAACCCCAAGTGCCGCCATCCAAGGTGCGAGAAGAGAACCTACAACACCAACAGTCGCTGGGATCTCGATTAATTGTTTTCCCGTCTCATCTTTCACAATTATCCTCGTAATATTGCCCTCATGAAGCAGTTCTCCAACTCTCTTGAGTACATCATCAGCTGCAACTGAGAATTGTTCAGAAACGTATTTTCCCTGTCGAGCGCCACAATTACTGCAATAATTCGAGCCTTCTTGGATTTCTTTCCCACAGTTTAGGCATGTAACCAAAAACAATCACTGGATATTCAAATATATTTGTAGAATATAAACCTGTTAAACGATTAAGAAAATGCTTTATCAATTAACCTTACAATAATACTCAATACGCATAACTGAATAAAATAGATACAACCAAGTTGCGAGTTGGACTGCTGATTAAGGTTTTAGTTGTTTATATGTTAGGGGTGTGCGAATGTCAACATTAATATACTTAAGAGGTTTAGTCTCAACTTGGTAAGTAAGGTCAAATGGATAAGCGTCAGGTGTTGGCGAGTCTCGGAGTAATGAGTGTAATGGGGCTCCAACAAATAAATCCAGAGAAAATCACTCAGATAGTATCTAGTCTAAACATGATGGAGTTCCTTACGCTCATCGTGACTGGGAAACTACTGCTTGACTGGGTTATGCTTGATGGTTGGAAGGATAAGATTCCATTTTATATAATAAAGTGTAAGACTCATGGTTTCCAAATTAGCTACCCAAGTGGATTCAGTAGAGAGCTGATTTGTCCAAAGTGCACAAAAGAGCTTAGCATCAAATTGTAATCATTTTAAGTAATGAACATAAAGAGAGAAGAAGCTCGTACTATATTTTCATTTTAAGGTTTAAAAAAATTATACATTAGAATTTTTGGTAAATATTTTAACTGCTGACCATGATTCTAATCTGATTTTGATGAAGCTGACTGAAACTGTTTACCTAATAGGAGGCTCTGCTTATGGGATCTCGGCAGCTGGAGACTGTAACGTTTACCTGATCGACTGTGGAGGAGAATATGCTGTTATTGACGCTGGTGGAGGCGCAGGTGTTGAGAGAATACTAGAGAATGTGAAAAGTGATGGCTTCGACCCTAAGAAGATCAGGGTAGTAGTTCTTACTCATTGCCACTTCGATCATATTGGAGGCTCAACGGAACTAAAGCATCTCACAGGCTGTAAGCTTATGGCTCATAAGAACGATGCTTCTTCTATTGAATGCCTTGACGAGTACACGCTTGTGAATATGGCTAAGGAGAGTAACCTCGTATTCAAGGCTCCTAAGCTCGATGAGATACTTAGTAATGATGCTCGGATCAAATTGGGTAACGCTAATCTCCGCATCATGCATACGCCTGGGCACACACCCGGTTGTATCTCTGTATGTGTAACCGAGAAGGATGGCAAGAAGGCAATTTTTACGGGAGACATAGCTTCAACCACAGGCAGACTGGGCTTTATAAACGGTCCTGGCTTCGACCTTTCAGCGTGGAAGCTAAGTATTAAGCGGCTTATTGCTGAAGCTCCGGATAGAGTCTATCCTGGGCATAACACCTTCATGTTAAGTGATGCGACTGAGGACCTCAAATTAACTGATCTAAAGATGAATGCTCCTTGGACGTCAATCGTGACGAGCGTAGGCTGATAAGTTCAGTTATAGCAAGCAAACCATTAGCCGTTGTATAATTGGAAATAATCTCGTGTATGAACATTAACATAATTTAATACCCTTCAATTTAGCTTAATTTTAGATACAAGTTATCTGTCTAGTCATCAATAACATGTTTAATAGAGCAGATGTTCATCCAGACACGATTCATTTGCAGACAATTAACCTGGGCGGGCTGAAAGTGAGTAGGCTATGCTTCGGGACGGAGCCATTTAACCTCAAAAAGGGGCCGGATAACAACCAGACGCAGGGTGACAAAACACCGCAAGAAGGTGGGAGAATATTTGCGGACGCAGTTAAATTAGGCGTCAATATGTGGGATACATCAGACGATTATGGTACTCACCCTCATGTTAGGAAGGCACTTAAACTCGTGAAACGAAGCAGCGTCATATTAGCCGACAAATCCAACGCAGCAACCTACGAGGAGGGAGTTAAAGCCGTAAACTCAGCTCTCAAAGATCTTGGCACAGAGTTTATTGACATCATGTTCCTACACATAGTACCGCCAAAACCAGTGGAGAGGATGAACTCGAGTGACCACCTCTACATAAGCCAGGACCTAGAAGGTCGGAGTGGTACATTAAAAGCTTTTATTGAGGCTCGAAGCTCTGGTCTTGTCAAAAAGATCGCCCTCTCAACTCATAGTACCGATACGCTTCGTCAAGTATTAAATCAACCAGATATAGACATCGTCTGTGCTCCACTCAACAAATATGCTACATATCTCGAAGATAGCACCCAGCAGATGCGGCTAGAAGCCCTTAAAGCCCTTCATGACTCAGGTAAGGGTATTTATGTCATAAAAATCCTAGCAGCTGGGCGTTACAGGGATGACTCTGATGCCTGTATTAGGTATGTTCTTGGCTTCAATGACTTCATAGATGCCTGGAATATTGGTATGTACGACATTGCAGACGTTAAGAGAAACATAGCTATCTTCGCTGACGCTCTGCATTAGATGGGAAATATGTGTAAAGTGTATTGTTTAGCTTAGAATCGTTAAGCCAATAACAGCCAGAGCAATGAAGATTACTGCGATAAGAACCGTTGAAATTATTGAGATGATAAGAGAGTTAACCCAATCGGTTTCATAGTAAGTTTTTATCAAGTATAGAGTTATAATAAAACTTAAGATTATACCAATGGTCCCACCTATATATGATCCAAGCACAGAACCTATGATTGAGCTAAGGGCTGAAATCCATAGTGCATCCGTAAATTTGGCTTTCTGAGGTCCCACCCTCCACCGACCTACAATCCATAGTGCAGGAGCGGTTACAACCCAACTAATTATAACTTGGATAACTAATGATGTGATGTTCAAGCCAACCACAGAATTTATTGTTGTCTACAGGTTAATATTTTTTTTGAATAATACATGCATGATTGTTAGTTGTCAGAAGCTTAATGTAGGCAGAGTATAAACCACTTTTCTAAGAGTAACCATTATGGTGCTTGTCACTGCTGGGATAATCGAAAGGGAAGGTAAGATACTGATTGCTCAGAGGATGAAAGGTTCTCTTCTCGAATACAAGTGGGAGTTTCCCGGTGGAAAGCTTGAGGATAATGAAACTCCTGAGGAGTGTCTGGTGAGGGAGCTCAAAGAGGAGCTAGGGATAAAGACACGTATTAAATCATTCTTCGCTGAGAGTAAGTATACCTATCAACAACTA
>Ga0315282_10016309_pt1 | contig 10869 bp, 8 predicted proteins | sample YL17G07_20_MG_FD_203693 | JGI IMG/M metagenome (GOLD analysis project Ga0315282, IMG submission 203693) | Sediment microbial communities from Yellowstone Lake, YNP, Wyoming, USA - YL17G07_20 | ecosystem: Environmental > Aquatic > Freshwater > Lake > Sediment | place: USA: Wyoming | collected...
TCAAAAGACTTCTGTAACTATTTTGGATCAAGACTTGTGCCCCCGTTACGTAGCGAGAATGATCGAAGAGGTCAAGATCGGTCCTACTCCCCAATGGATGAGCCACCGATTGGAAAAAGTAGGGATACGATCCATCAATAATGTAGTCGATGTGACCAATTATGTCATGATGGAATACGGACAACCTCTCCATGCCTTCGATTTTGAATTGCTTGAAGGAGGTCGGATCATCGTCCGGAGAGCGAAAGAGGGTGAGGAATTCATCACCCTGGATGGAGTGAAGAGGACCCTGGACGGGGAGATGCTCATGATCTGTGATGGTGCGAAGCCCGTTGCGATTGCCGGGATCATGGGCGGCCTCAATTCAGAGATCAAAGAGGACACGAAGAGAGTCCTCCTTGAAAGCGCCTATTTCAACCCGGAAGGGAATCGGAGGACGTCCAAAAAGCTCGGTCTGGAAACAGAAGCCGCTTATCGTTTTGGAAGGGGGATCGATTTCGGAGGATGCCTCGTTGCGGCGAACCGGGCCACCCAATTGATTCAGGAATTGGCAGGTGGAAGGGTAGTGGAGGGGGTGGTGGATGTCTACCCGACGCCGATCACGCCAAGTCCGATTCGTCTGAGTGTTAAGAAGGTTCGTCAGATATTAGGAACTGAGGTCTCTGCCGAGCGGGTGAGGAATTGTCTTGAAGATTTGGAATTGGAAGTCCGAGGGGGGGATGGAGATGTCCTTGTGGTGACCCCTCCTTCTTTCAGAGGGGATTTAGAAAGGGAGATCGATCTCATTGAAGAAGTGGCCAGACTGGACGGATATGAGAAAATTCCTCTTACCCTTCCAAAGGGGCCTCCTTCTTCGGAAGAGAGAAGCAAGGAGTCCCTTGTTGAAAGGAAAGCGATAGACACTCTCATCTATCATGGGTACCATGAGGTGATTAATTATAGCTTTACCTCTCCTACTTCCTGGGATAGGATCGGGCTCCCTCCGGACGATCCGAGGAGACAGCACCTCCGAATCCTCAATCCGCTAACGGAAGATTTCTCAGCCATGAGAACCATGCTTATCCCGGGTCTGATGGAGACGGCACGCCACAATGTCTCCCGGAAGAATTCGAATCTTAAATTCTTTGAATTGAAAAAAGTTTTCCTTCCCCAGGCGGGAGAGAGGCTTCCGAAAGAAGTCAAATTTCTGGCCGGATTGGCCATGGGGTTTGAGAGAGATCCTCATTGGGCTTTTTCTCCGAGGCTCGTTGATTTTTATGATATCAAAGGCTGTGTGGAAGATCTTTTGGACGGCCTGCAAATCAAGGAGGCAATGTTTAGCAAAGCGGATGATATCCCTTATCTTCATCCGGGAAAGGCCTCGAAGGTCATCCTCGACCATGAGGTTTTGGGAGTTTTAGGAGAAGTCCATCCGCAGGTGCTGGGCCATTACCAAGTTCATGAAACGGTTTATCTATTTGAAATGGACTTTAGCAAGATGGTGAAATGGGCAGGGGAGGGAAGGCGGTTTCAGCCGCTGCCAAAATTCCAGGCTGTTTATAGAGACCTTTCTATCGTGGTCGACAAAGCCCTAGAAGCGGAGAGAGTCATGGGAGCGATCCGGGCCTTTCGCCAACCTTTCGTGGAAGAGGTCGCTCTTTTCGATATTTACCAAGGCCCTCCAATCCCGGAAGGGAAAAAGGGGGTTTCTTATCGAATTCGGTACCAAGCGAATGACCGGACGTTGACGGATGAAGAGGTGAATCGGTACCATGAAAAACTCCTCTCGAGATTAAGGGAGGTCTTTCAACTCGATTTAAGGCAATAAACATCGCTAAGAAGAAAGGAGGACTCGGAAGATGACGAAGGTGGATATCGTTGAGAACATTTATGAGAAAGTGGGATTCTCGAAGAAAGAGGTGGCCAAGATTGTAGAGTATATTTTTGATATCATCAAAGAGACCCTGGTCAAGGAGGATAAGATTAAGATCTCCGGGTTCGGAAATTTTGTGGTTCGGAAAAAGAGGTCGAGGCGGGGCAGAAACCCGCAGACAGGGAACGACATCGAGATCACGGCAAGAAGGATCTTGACTTTCAAGCCGAGTCAGGTGTTGAAGGGAGGTCTGAACAGCAAGGAGTCGTAACTTTTTCAAGGGTGTCATCAAAGCCTGCCTTTCTTGCGAACCCACGGCAGGGCGAAGTGTGAGGGGAAAGATGGGAAGGCCGCTCAAGAAGCGTGAGATTGAGAACTTCATCTCCCACGAGAGGCTCTATTATCGCATCGGAGAGGTGAGCCGTATTACAGGTCTCAAACCTCACATCCTACGTTACTGGGAATCGGAATTTAAGGTCATCAGGCCCCACAAAGGGGGATCCTTACAACGGCTCTACCGGAGGAAGGATTTAGACCTCATCCTAAAGATCAAGAAACTCCTTTATGAGGATGGGTTCACCATCGCCGGAGCAAAGAAAAAGATCAGGGATCTGGAGAGATTGGAAAACAAGCAGTTGAAATTGAGACTGGGAGAGAAAGGGTCTAACGGAGAAGCCCATGAGCTTCTGGTAGCTCTTGAGGAAGAACTGAAGGGAATCAGAAAAATGCTGGAATAGTCCATCCTTAAGAATAAATAAGGAATGGATTTTTTATGAACCCCTAAGGTGAGAGGGTATGTCCAAAGTCATTATTGCCTTTCTCGTTCTCGTATTTTTAGTCGTCTTCCTCCTTTTGTTCTGTATCATCGTACTCACCCTTGCCCTTTTGATCTTTACAAGAAAAGGCAAAAAGGGAAGAACCCTTCATCCGGAAATGGGAGGGACTTGAGGGTTTTTGTGGGTTTCTTGATGTTTGAGTGAAATCGCTTTATAGCAGTGCATTTCCTTCGTCCCGCAAGGCGGGACTGCGAGCAGGCAGGGCCAATACTTTCTCGACCGGCCCACCTGCTTCCGAGACAGCGATGCACCGATGAGGTCTCCCACGGAAAAAGAGATGCTCACTCGATTAAAGGGAAGCTGGACTTTTGATAGAAAATTAACTATATTACGTTCTATACCCCTCAGTTCCTGAGCTGAGAATTCTGATTATCGGGGCGTAGCGCAGCCTGGTAGCGCACTGGCATGGGGTGTCAGGTGTCGGAGGTTCAAATCCTCTCGCCCCGATTTTATCCTATTGATATTTAAAGGCTTTTTCTAATTTTCGTTACTGTGAACCTCCTGTGAACTGGAGCCCCTCATAACATTACTTAATCTACTGTTTGCATATTCAGCATACCGTCGTGTTGTCTGTGAATCAGTATGCCCCATGATGATCTGCCCCCCGAAAACCGATCCAGAGGATGAGTTAGAATATGGGCTGAGAATGAGTATGGGGAGGTAGGAATGAAGAAGAAGGGGTTTAGTGCAGAGCAAATCATCGGGAAGCTGAGAGAGGCGGAGGTTCTTCTCGGTCAGGGGAGCACGGTGGGCGAAGTGAGCCGCAAGCTCGGGATTACGGAACAGACCTATTATCGTTGGAGACGGGAGTATGGGGGGATGCGGCTAGATCAGGCCCGAAGGCTCAAGGAGCTGGAGAAGGAGAACGGGAGGCTCAAGAGACCAGTGGCCGATCTGACCTTGGACAATGCCATACTCAAGGAGGTGGCCCGGGGAAACTTCTGAGCCCGCTGAGGAGGCGGAAGGCGGTGATTTGGGTTTGCGAAAGCCTTCGGATCTCCCAACGGCGGGCATGCAGGGTGTTAGGGCGGGCTCGATCGACTCAGCGCCAGGAGATAGGCGTTTCAGGTGAAGAAGAGAGGTTGGTGACTCGAATGATCGCCTTGGCCACTCAGTATGGTCGGTACGGGTATCGGAGGATTACGGCTCTGCTCAGGGCAGAGGGGTGGCGGGTGAACCATAAGCGTGTGGAGCGGATCTGGAGGCAGGAGGGGTTAAAGGTACCCCAGAAGCAACCCAAGAGGGGGAGGTTATGGCTCAATGAGGGTTCCTGCATCCGGCTGAGGCCCGAGAGGAAAAACCATGTCTGGAGTTATGATCTAGTGGCAGCAAGGATCCAAGACGGGAGGGCTTTTCGGATTCTGACCATCCTGGATGAATATACGAGAGAATGTTTGAACATCATGGTGTCGAGAAGAATCACGTCTCAAGAGGTGATTCTTCAGCTGGCGGAGTTATTTCTTGAGAGAGGGATTCCGGAGCATATTCGTTCGGACAATGGGCCGGAGTTCACGGCGAGGGCGATCCGGCAGTGGCTAAGGGATCTTGGAGTAAAGACCCTGTATATTGAGCCTGGGAGCCCTTGGGAGAATGGGTACATTGAATCCTTTAACGGGAAGTTAAGGGACGAACTTCTCAACCTGGAAATCTTCACAACGCTCTTTGAGGCTCAGGTGTTGATCGAAAACTGGAGGAAGGACTACAATCAGATCAGACCTCACAGTGCGTTGGGTTACCGACCTCCTGCACCTGAGACTATTCTGCCGGGTTATGGTTCAACAAGTCTAACTCTGAGTGTGGTACAATGATTGGGGGCCGGTCACAAGCCTTAACGAAACTTTCTCTTTCCGAGGGGGTGGTGGATGGAGAAAGACCCTTAAATTGTCCCTACCAAAATTGTGAGTCCGTGTCAAAAATTTAGATCTGTATCTCCATCTGCCCTCTAATATAGGCCAGGAGTAGAAATGGAATAGCACCTTAAGTCGTATACAGTAGGCAGCAAAATTATACGTTTCAGGTATGACAAATTATTTCTCAATCGGTCTAAGGAGGTTATGTGTATGCAGCACAATCTGAAGGCTTCAGCGAGAATTGCGGCAGTTTTAGCCTTGATCTTGACATCTGCAATCGGATGTACAACTCCAACTTACATGCCCAGCCCTACAGCGGAAAAGCGTGCCTCGGGTCTGATCGATGCGGCTGCTGCAGGTGACCTCGTGCGGGTCAAGTCCCTCATTGCGGCCAGGGCGGATGTGAACGCCAAGGCCCCCGATGACGTCACGGCGCTGATGGTGGCGTCGGATAAGGGTCACGCTGAGGTGGTGAAGTCGTTGCTGGCGGCCAGGGCGGATGCGAACGCCAAGACCATCAATGGCGACACGGCGCTGATGTGGGCGTCGGATAAGGGCCACGCTGAGGTGGTGGAGGCGTTGCTGGCGGCTAGGGCGGATGTGAACGCCAAGGCCGACGATGGCCGCACGGCGCTGATTTTTGCGTCGGTTCGGGGCTACGCTGGGGTGGTGAACGCGTTGCTGACGGCCAGGGCGGATGCGAACGCCAAGAACAACAATGGCGATACGGCTCTGATGGTGGCGTCGTATAAGGGCCACGCTGAGGTGGTGGAGGCGTTGCTGACGGCCAGGGCCGATGCGAACGCCAAGAACAAGAATGGCGACACGGCACTGATGATGGCGTCGGATAAGGGCCACGCTGAGGTGGTGGAGGCGTTGCTGGCGGCTAGGGCGGATGTGAATGCGAAGAACAATAATGGCGATACGGCGCTGATGTGGGCGGTATGGGACGACCACGCCGAGGTGGTGCAGGCGCTGTTGGCGGCCAGGGCGGATGTGAACGCCAAGAACCGGAAGGGCTGGACGGCGTTGAAGATTGCACTGGTTGCAGGCCACACCAGGATGGTGAAGCTCCTCACTCAGGCCGGGGGCAAGGAATAGCCCTTGTAGGACACCATACCAAGGCCATCGAGATCAACCCGGGGTATACCTTGCCCTACTACTACCGCGGCCTTGCCTGGCATGCCAGAAGGTAACACTGACAGGGCTGTTGCTGATTTGAGAATGGCCGAAGAGATCGACCCCACAGTATGCAAATGACGCCATGCTGAAATGGACATGCTTCTCGCATCGGCTGACGATTATTTGCTTGTGATTGATACAGATTGCTGATTGGAGTGTAATTTATAGCGCAGAATGCGTGATGAAGGACAGGGAGGCGATACACCCTAACCACCTCCCCAGCCGCTGCACGTACAACCCAATCAAGGGGGAGCCGAAAGGCGCCCCCTGCTCTTGCTCATAAAGCCGGACCGGACGTGCAAGAAACTTCTCTATTGTCTTTTCTGTTACTGAAAGCCCTTCGGGGCTGAAATGATATTCCAGAAAATCAAATCTCGTCGATGAATATTTCTAACGGTAATAAGTAATTCTATTTTTGAGCCGCACCGTTTAGTAGTAGGTGAAGTCCTCAAAAAAGAAAAGCCATAGTGGGTAAAGGCTCTCCGAGTTCAGCCACCGAAATCAGTGGTGGTGAACTGGCTGTGAACCGGGAACCATGGTGCTTTTAACTCCTTATAAATGCTACATATTTCTATAGTTTGACAGAGGTTCAAATTCTCTCGCCCCGACCATTTTCCTCTTTTCTTTTTAACAGGTTCCCGCCCCCAGCTGTACTATTAACTTACTATTAACTGTCTTCTTACCCTTGATGATTTCACTTAGCCTTTGGGTTGTATATTGGGCATATCGGCTAACTGTGGTTTGAAGGTTACTGTGGCCCAACACCGCAGACACTTCATTTAGAGCGAACCCCTCATTCAACCTTTGCATAGCGAAGCTGTGTCGCATGGCGTTGTAGAGATTAATTTTCTGAACACCAGCTTGCCGATTAGCAATGTTCCAACGTCGCCTGAGCATCGTGTTTGTGTACGGTCGGCCATTCCCAAATACTAATTTATGCCCGTCCACATAAACGGGAGGATCAACAGGGTCAAAAATCCATTTGGTCTCTGCGACGATAGGTAATACCTTGACACGTTTGGTCTTGGTTGATGCCCTTAGATTCCCACAAAAATCTAAAATAGAGGAAATGACAAAATAATCCTCAAACACGTTCTCTCTTAATAACCCAAACTTCGATTAGTCAATCTTTTTACTTGACTAGTTTGACATTTTTTGGTAAACGATTTGCCGATTTTAACTCAAAGCCTATTCGATCCAAAACCATACCATCAATATAGAAAAGGAGGTCAATATGCATAAAAAATTGCTTCGCATGATATTGTCTATTTCCGTTTCAGTTTTTTTATTTGGATGTGCATCAACTCTTCAGAGCACACTCCGCGCAACGGATGGAGGTCAGGAGTCAGTCGGAGTCTTCAGCGATGGCCACACCCTAGTCGTCTTTGCCCACCAAGACGATGACGTGCTTTGGATGTTAGCATTCTGGCCCGTTGCATCTAAGTTTCTTCTCGCAGCCTACCCCGCCGCGCCAGTATTTCAGGATCTCGTCCAAAGCCTCCCCGCAGAGCTCAACTATCGCGTGCGATGGACTCCTATCTGGGGGTCCGTCGACAACGACATTTGGGCCGAGGTCTTCACTGATTTCTGTAAGCGCGCGCCAATTGTTAACCTGGCGACCATCAAGGCTCACCTTCGGCCCTACTTCGCCCCACCGATCAAACGTGTGATCACTCACAACAATTGGGGGGAATACGGCCATGTGCAGCACCGCCTGGTCAACATCGCGGTGAGGGAACTGGCAGTGGAAACCGGCCTCGACGTTTGGGCTCCCGGTACCCGGGTGCTACGCGACGCCGGCGGCCAATCACGGCAGGTGCACGTGGCGAGCGAGCTGGGTCTTCCCACAATCGAGGGATACTTCGATCCGAAGATTTTCCGGTCGGTCCGAGAAGCCTATCAGGCGCACCGACCTGTCGCTTCCACCCCTCAGCTTACGGCCACATTCCTAAACTGGTCGTCAACCCTCTGGACCGGGTCGCATCGACCAGAGGACGATCGTATCGGATGGCGGCCATTTGTCAAACTGGTTGACCGGGGAGTCGATCTGACCGCTGAGAACCCCGCCGTGCTGAGACTCGAACGCGACGTTATGGTGGTGAACGACTGCCCTACGAACCCGGCTCTACCGAGTCCGTAGTTGGTACGCCGCGCAAAGGCGTGGCACCTGCCGGAAGCGCCCCAGTGACTTGGTTTCCCACCGTTGTCCAGACGTCCTAGCAGTCGCATAGATCCCGGATTGTCTTTGGCACTGTCGGCAGTCTGCATACGCCAGACTGGGGTTGCCGCCCAACAATCGCATGAAGCTGCCAGGGCTCGGCCCATTGGTAATTCTATTTTTTCCCAATAGTCGTGGCCATGGTGAGGTAAGCCCCACCTTATTCTTGTTGGAGTATATCCCTTTTCATATTTCAGCCTGTAATCTTTGCACCTAAGAAATATCTCGAAATCATCATTTGTAGGTGAACTTCGCAGCCCTTTTTTATGAGGACTCGTTCCTGAAACATTCACTTCCCTAATTTTAGAAAAAGGTGTATATTACAACCGCAAATGAATAATGCAAATATGCCTCGACCCCTGTGAATAACTCATTCTGAAATTAACTCGATTCTATATAATATCGCTTAAAATCACCTTTTCTGGAAAAAAGGCATGAAATTCGAACCTTTTTGAGCACAAGAGAGCCTTTATTGCTTCAAGGTTTAACAAAATTATAGAAGCAGCTTAAAAAATAAGTTAGACTAATCAGCTATGAAAAAATTCCTACTGGGTTTGGTTATTGAAATAATCATTGGTGTGACAATTCATGCCTTTATAATCAAGTCTAATAAAGAAGAAAAAATTGAAGGCGTATATTTTGCCCATCCCTAACGGCATATATATTCGCCCGAGTGATTGATAAAGGATGATTGAATGGAAATGAAGAATCGGGTCATCGAGTTTGATATCGTTAGAGCGTTAGCCATTTTTCTCATACTCTTTCATCACCTCCCCCAACATAGTTTCAATTTTTACGTCTTTCATCTTAATGGACATCTCTTAGATCTAACTTTCATTTATTGGTGGGAGTCCTACTTCGGCCTCGGACTCTTTGTATTTATATCCGCGTACATATTAAGCCAGAAGAATCCCTCTTTTAAAAGATGGAGGGACATAAAACAATTCATCCTGGAAAGGTACATACGTATATTCCCTCTATATATCATCGCCCTGGTTTTGTTTATTGCCTTAAATGACCGCATTCGGCATTCGTTAAATATCTGTACGTTTGTTTTGAATCTTCTTGGCCTTCAAATCATCTTTGGTTCAAATGATTGTCCTCCCTTATTGACATTGTGGTTTGTTGGGTTAATCCTATCCTACTATTATGTGTTCATCATTCTTGCAAAATTCGGTCGCAGTCTCATCAGATTCTTCACCTTAGTCTTTACAATCTTATTATTTGGCTGGCTTTTGAGGCACATCATAGGGGTGATGGATGAAAGATTTCTGTTTTTTTTCGGAATATTTGTCGCTGGCATTCTGGGAGCAAAGTATAAATTCATTGAAAAAATGAAATTCAGGCACGTCATTTTTGTTTCACCACTCTTTGTAATTCTCGTTTACTTCTATGTTGCTATTATTAACCCCAAAGAAATTCGGAGTTTTCTTTCTTTTATTGGTATGAGTGATTTTGTTGTTAAGAATTTGATCATCCTATGGCTGGTTTCCGTTGTTTTTGCCCTTGCAAGGGTGGTCATCCGTACCGACAGTTACGTTTTTCTTGAAAAAATAGCATATGCTTCCTACGGTATGTATCTATTCCACAGGCCGGTGTGGTGGCTTATGGCGTATATATACGACCCGGCAAACGTGGAAATCAAAGCCCTTTATTTGGCACTTCTCGGGATTCCCCTGACGATATTTGTTTCCTATTATCTGCAGAAAGTCTACGACAGGTATTTTGAAACGAGATTAATCACAAAAGATTCACCTCGTTCATATCCATTTATTAAGACTTCTACCTTTGAAATATTTAGTAAAAGATCACGTTAAACTTGTCTGCTAATTTGCCCCTGAACATCGTATTCCGATGTTTGGGAATTATACGATATGACACTTCAAATGATAGACGGCGTGATTTCTACTCATAATCATCGACCTCTATAGTGACTTCAGAGTAATGACATGTGGGTGAAGTGTTCAATCGAGACTTATTCTGAAGCCGTGTGTCAAATCAAGTACCGGCAAGGGAATGTTACTGAATCATTGGCCTAGTTTTATGAACTCACTATGAACTGAAATTTTCTTCTCTTGTAATTCTTTGAATATATTACATTTTTCTCTGAATGGACAGAGGTTCAAATCCTCTCGCCCCGACCAACTTTCTTGTCATTTCCAGCACTTCCATTTTGTAATACCTTCGGTTCCGTTGTAAACGGAACCGGACGGAATCTCCTTACACGCATCGCCGAAGATAGATTTCCAGTCAAATATTCTGCATTGCCCTCGGTCATCTTAATATTGGAATGGCCGAGAACTTCTTCCGCGTTCCTATTGAAAAAAACCTGTGTCGGTCCAGGCCCTTCTTCCTTCTTCAACCAAACGGATCGCTGTTTCGAGAGCTTATCCCGTGCCCTGTTTGGATATTCAGAGGCTTACTACCCATCCAAGTTGAAGTTAGAACCTCTCACCGAGCCTCCCCTTGCCGAAGCGGCTCCGCGGGGGTGGGAATACCTCGGCGTCAAGGATAAAGGCGGGTATGGTTTTCGGGGCCAAAGGCTTGCCTCTGGGTCCCGCGCAGAGGCCGATAGGAAATGGAAGCTTTTTCCACATTTTTTGATAAGCAAATAAGGACTATTGTGAAAATGATTTCTCATTTTGACAGGGTTGATTTTCCAAAAACCTTGGTTTGTGGGGCTGTAATTTGTTGATAAGTTTAGGGGTTCTTCTGGAAAAAGACTTGGTGGCATAAGATTTGCTTGGTTACCTGCGTGGAAATTTATGCCTACCTCCAACCGACCGTTTGGCTCACCATCGGCTATGGCCTACCCAGCGTGGGACTGGGAAGTAAGCGAAAAAAGTGAGGAAAGGGTTACAACATGGTAGCTTATGAATTCTACTGGCGTGATGAAACGGAGCGAGTACACTTCATTGGTATACTCCCGGA
>Ga0315282_10016310_pt1 | contig 10868 bp, 7 predicted proteins | sample YL17G07_20_MG_FD_203693 | JGI IMG/M metagenome (GOLD analysis project Ga0315282, IMG submission 203693) | Sediment microbial communities from Yellowstone Lake, YNP, Wyoming, USA - YL17G07_20 | ecosystem: Environmental > Aquatic > Freshwater > Lake > Sediment | place: USA: Wyoming | collected...
ACTAACAACATTCCTACGAGAAGCATAAGGATTGTTAGAATGGCTGTTACAAAGACAAGACATATTACATTCGAAATGAAACCTTATGGTTGGATGCGTCATATGGGTGTTTCCAGACCGACTGAGATGACCATACGAGATTTGTTGCAGGAAGAGCTGAGAAAGAGAGGCGTCACTGTTGTTCCAGAATTTTCTGTTTCGACGCCTGTTGGGCGTTTGGCTCCTGACATGTTGTTGAAGAATGGAGCACAGTATGTTGTTGAAACGAAGTTGGGTGCTGAAACTAAGCTTTTGGATGCTATGGTGCGGTTGTATGATTATTCGAAATATGTCACTGAGGCGAAGGGCGCATTTGCGGTTTTGTTTCCTGCGGAGTTGCGTCAGCCATGGTCTCACGAGGTTATTTTGAATATTGCTAGGAATCCTAAGACTGAGTATGTGGTTACGGCTATTTTCAAGGATTTGAGGCCTAGCACGCGTTTTGCTGGTAATTTGTCCGAGATTGCCGACTGGATGGCTGGGCACGTTCTTAGGGCGCCCGTTGTTGAGGCTGATACTGGTTTTGCGATTCGTGTTTTGCGTGATGCTGTGAGTTATATTACGGCTAGTGTGCGTCAGTTGCGGGATAAGGAGTTGGAGGATATTTTTGGTGGCAAGACGGTTTTTGAGAATATTTTGCAGTATGAGGAAGGCAGGTATCCGTTGGAGGAGATGCGTCAGGCTGCCACTTATCTTTTGGTTAATCAGTTGTTGTTTTATCATGTTTTGACGCGGATGGATGCCAGTTTTCCAGCTGTAGATGAAGAAAAGATTGGAAAGCCTGCGGATTTGGCGAAGTATTTTGAGCCTGTTTTGAAGAGGGATTATAGTAGTGTTTTTGGTTTTGATGTGGCTTCTCGTTTGCCTGTTGATGCGACTGATGTTGTGAAAAAGGTTGTTATGGTTGTTAAGGCTTTGGCGCCTGAGAAGATTAGACATGATTTGTTGGGTAAAGTCTTTCATGAGTTGATTCCTTTTGAGATTAGGAAAGCTGTGGCGGCGTTTTACACAAATAATGAGGCTGCAGAGATTCTAGCACAGTTAGCTATTGACAAGCCAGACGCCAAAGTTATGGATTTAGCAGTTGGTAGTGGCACTCTGCTTGTTGCTGCATATCGCAGGAAGAGAGAATTACTGCAGAAAGTTAAGGGAACAATAGAACTTGAAGATCATAAAAGATTCTTAGAACAAGACTTAACTGGCATCGACATCATGCCCTTTGCAGCACACTTAGCGGTTGTGCACCTTTCACTTCAAGCCTTGCTTTATGGGACAGAGAAAGTGCGAGTGGCAGTTTGGGATTCTACCGAGTTGAAGCCCGGACAAACAATACCAGCCATCTGGACTGAGTTGAAAGCGGCATATCGACGACCAACATTAGACATATTCGCAAAAGGTGGCTTAACTGAGGAGGCTTACGTTACAAAAGGCACGGTAACAATGCAAGGTGTTGGTGGAGAAAAGATACCGCTTGAGCAGGTAGACCTTGTTATAATGAACCCACCATTCACACGTCAAGAAAGATTGCCACCAGATTACAAAATTGCGTTAGAGAAACGCCTTTCAGGATATGAAACATATCTACACGGACAACTTGGACTTTACGGACACTTCATTTTCCTTGCCGATCGATTCGTGAAAGATGGTGGAAAAATTGCTTTCGTTTTACCAGCAACAGTTCTAAGAGTGAAATCTGCAAAAGGAGTACGCAAACTTTTGACCGAAAGGTATTGCATCGAACATATTATCACAGCGTGGGAAAGAGCGGCTTTCTCAGAAGGTGCTCAGTTTAGAGAAATTCTTTTGGTTGCCAAGAAGACTAAGCCGGAACGTGAGTCAAGGTGCGTTATAACCTCCTTGAAAAAGCTGCCACGTTCTGCCGAAGAAGCCAAGGAGATTGGTCAAAAAATAAAGTTGATGACTCAGACTCTCAATTCTGGCGAAGTCTACAATGATGACTCGATGATTTCCAGAGTGGTTGGGCAAGATGAACTGGAAAGAAACTTGGAGAATCAGTACATTCTCATTTCAACTTATGATCTTCAAGTCCCTGCAGTGTTAGAGAAAATAATGGAGAAAGGCGTTTCAGGCAAACTTGCTCCTCTCTCGAATTATCTTAGGAAAGTTGATGGCCATATCTTAAGATTTGACTACAAACCACCTTATCACGGAACTTTCATGCTGGAGCCATTCAGAGCAATAAAAAAAGTAGACCAGTGGATAGTTAAAAATAAAGACAAAAAACTTTTGACCGTAGAGAACAGATTCACCAAAGAAGAGCTGAAAGTTCCGCTGAACGTTTTGGATCGAGGCATGAGAAGACCTGCACGCACAAACAAATTGGAAATAACAGATATCTTGGACTATGTAATTACCGCCAAATTTGAGAAGGTCGAAAGGTTAGTAAAAGATCCATCTGTTTTGAAGGAATGGAGAGACTACGTTAAACCAAGACTTGCCAGTTTGCTAATCTCAAGACGATTTGACATCTCAGCTCCAGGAACTACATTAATTGCTTACTATTCTCTTACGCCCGCAGTTGGAGTAGACATGTGGAATATTAAAGGGGTTCCTGAGGCAGACGCAAAAATTATTTCGATTTGGTTCAACAGTACGCCCCATTTACTTGCAACAATTGTCCATAGGACGGAAACTCGTGGCGCATGGATGAAACTTCATGAATATACTCTCAATGAATCTTTGATTCTTAGCCCGCAAGGACTTTCAGACACCGACCGCAAAATTCTGCTTGATATTTATGACAGAGCCAAAGAACAATCATTCCCGAGTCTTCTGCAACAACTGAAAACTAAGTTCCCACTGAGGGTTGAGATCGATAAGGCCGTGCTTATGGTGCTTGGTTTTAGTGATGATGAGATTAATCGCATTCTTGACTATCTTTATCCCGCCTTAGCCAACGAAATCCAACAACTAAAAACACTCATGCAAGGCTGAAACCATAGATAGCGAAGGCTAAAAGAAGAATCAACTGCCGTCTTTTTATTTGTAGTAACTTATTTTGAACTCTTTCTCAGCGTCTGTGCAGTTTTGATAGTCGATTTCTTTTCCAAGCTCAAGCTCCAACGTAACCTCAGCACGCTTCAGCATCTTCGTGATTTTGGCATCTGGAACGTCTGCTGAGCTGATGTTAATCACATCGCGAACATCATCGATAGTAACGCTTGCCAAGACATCTGCCTCCATGTGGCCTGAGCGTTTTTCTGCCTATAAATCGAGAAAGAAGCCAAAATTAAGCAATTTTCACGAAGAAAAAGCAGACTTTAAATCTAATTTCTGTAATAGGTGATTTAGCATCATATATTTGACCAAGGAAAAGTGAAGCGCGCTGGCATTAGGGCAAGATCAAAGGCAACCCTTAGCTTCCGCGTGAATCACGGACCCAAAACTCGTGAAAATCTATCTGAGCCCATTTGAACTATACTTTTTAGATTGAAGTTTTTCAATCTTAACCTCGCCAGTAGTTTCTCTCCATAACAAGTATCCATGCACGTTTACTTCGTTTCCTCCTACTTGAGCATGCACAAGTATTACAAGGTACACCGTATATGGATGTTCCAGTACGTTGGGTTCGATTTCTGCTCTTATGTCATCCATGAATCGATCAGGTTTATCGCTATCCAAAATTTCGTCGATCCACTTTAGTTCTCCAGTCTTTTCGTCTTGAGTGTATACTTTATCTGTCGTTGGTCGAGCGGGCAGGTGGAATATGCCAACCTTAACGGGTGCCAAAACACTCAGCAATTTGCGAAAATCGACAATGATCTCTCCCCATTTGGGGATGACTTCATATTCAAGAACCATAGAGAAGCACTTTGGAATGGGATATCGTGATGACGACAAATCGACAAAGCGTTCCCCAATTTCACTCATCTTGTCTCTTGATTCGGATTGCGATTTCAATCGCGTCTCATAGATTCTTATCCATTTGTCAGTCCCAGGATAGTGTTTACTGTAATCCTTCCAATAACTAAGGGCTACTTGAAGGTATTTTGGGTTAAAGAAAACAAATTCGTTTCTTAGAAGCCTTAAGAAAGACATAACTGATATGACCAGTCTTGTTCTATCTTGTCTTTTCTTTTGCCAAATCCAAGGTACTAATCCACTTTCGATAATCGCATTAAAATCCTCGAAAATATCTTTTGCTTCTTCAATGTTCTCTGCCCTTAACTCTTCAGACGACATTCTACCTTTGCCTCGGTCTGTGCTATTTCTTTACTTGGCTTTGAGCGTATATCTGTTTTTTAGTGTTAAATACAGTCGCATGAAAGAGACATTAGACCGAAAAGATGGATAGCCATAAGCACGCGTTTATTGTTGTTGTTCTTTGTAGTAGCTTACTCCTGCTGTGGCGCCTGTTGTTATGGCGAACCACATGATTGTTACTGTTATGTTTCCTTGGCTGACTATGCGGGCTGGCGCTGCAGATTCGCATGGTCAAGGAATGCGCGCTTCATACGTTTAAAGTGCCTTTTTGATTTCGCCAAAATGAATTACGATTTCTCTGCCTTTGTCTGTTAGTGAGTAATGCGCCTGTATTGGTTTGGTTGTCACAACCCTTCTCCGAATTAAGCCTTCTTCCTCCAGTTCTTTGATGTTGAGAGAAAGAGTTCCTCTGCTTGCTATCAGTTTTGTCAAGTCTGTATATCTTACCTCGCCGCGCTCATGGAGGAAAAGAAGAATTTTGACGGAAGGCGTTTCAAAGCAAGAAACACCATCATCGGAAAAAGAATCCATTAGTCATGGTGAAATTCAAGATCTAATTGTAGAGCTGGGCAATAATTTAAACTATTTCGCCGAAAAGGAATTTCGAATTGACGGCTACAAGTTAGATGTAGTTTGGAAGAGAACTGTAGATGCCGCCCCTTCAGAAGCCTTTGAAGTGCAGAAACGCGGTAATCTTCGCCAAGCTATCGAAAATCTCAGGCACGCGTGGGGGAAAGGGATAAGCAAGCTCTATTTGGTAGTCTTCACGACCAAGGATAAGATGAAGGCGGAACGCCTCGTTGACGTTTCACTCCACGATATAAAAGATCACGTCTATGTTCGGACAATCAAAGAAATCATGAAGTGGCATAACTCGACTAAAACAGCAGCCGAAGACGCAATCAAAATTGGTGGTCATAAGGGACTTGCACAACTGAGATTTCGAAGAAATGTATCACGTCTGCAAAGAAAAAAAAGTCCGCGCAAACGCAAAAAGAAGGATGCTACAATAGATGGCTAACTTCAGAACAAGTCTCTCTTGAATCCAACAAAAATTGATTATGCGATTGCTTAGACGCCGCGAGTGAATGTTACTGCTTTACAACGCTGAAGCACGCTGCGTTTACAGCTCTTTAACTGTGAAACCTTTCAAAGTATGAGTACAAAAGCATAGAGGTAGGAGACGAAAAATGCGGAGGGAACCTTTTTCAACATAAGAACGATTATCGTCACTAACTGTGATGGGATTATATTAGGAACGTGGTTCAAACATTAATTTCCGTGATCTTCTTTTGGAGTGAGACTGAACTGCACATACTCTGCATTGTTAGCTTTCGCATTGTTCAATGCCGATTCCAAGACACTCACCGGTAAGCTAATCATGGGAGAGTGATTGTCTTGTGCCCTGCCATTATTGGATTTGGATTGACCAAGTCGTCTTCTGTATATGAGAAACATGCCAAAGACTCTCATTGGGAAAAACATTATCAGAACAAGAATCATCATCGGTGGGAAATAGAAAAGGAATAGGCTAATAGGTTCTGTGAGCCTAAACTGAAGCACACTGAGCAACTGTGTAGATAAGAACAATGTAACCACGCCGAATATTGACAGGAATACGTTAAACAGGTTTAGTCTCAATAGCATGGCTATCTTTCCAAGTGGCGACTGCTTTGCCAGTTCTTGAATCAGGAATTCGGTATTTTGCTCAAAAGTTTCGGCGCCAACAAATTGTACCTCAAAGTATATCTGAAGATTATTGAAGACTGCAAGCAAGTGAAACAATCCGAAGAAATAGCACAGTAAAATGAGTCCAAACACGCTTTGAATGAGCAAGGCATCAAACAGAGCTACGGAATTGGCAATAAGAGCCCACATTAAGAACAGTGACACATTGAATCCGAATCTTTTTTTCAATTTCACTAACAAAGGATTGATCTCGTGTTTTTCTATGTCAAGTTTTGACAGGGCCATTTTTGTTGACCACATGTCTAAGAATTGAAAACACGAGTAGGTGACAAGAGAATACAAATAGGCTACTATTGTTTCCATCTTGTGTTCTCCATTTCAGATATTTACGCCAACCTTAATTTAAAGTTTACTATCACTATGCACTTAATAAGGCTCTCCATAATGATATTAAATACCACAGTAAGACATAAATATCCACAGCGTCATTAATTTCGTGTGGACTCAATATGTCAGTCATCATAAGTTATGTTCTTGCAGGCGAAGCAAAGCTCTACAAACACCCAAAAGCTGATACCCTGTACGTAGCCATACCATCGCGCCTTGTTCAAGATTCCACTTTCGTGTTTAAAAAAGGAGAGCGTGTAAGCATAAAATACGACCCCAAAACTAAAGCTATAACTATTCGCTCATTGGGCAAGGACAAAAGAGAAAAATAGTGTATCCAATAGTTTTGAGAGCGCCAGAAGCTTATGTATACAGAAGCATAGGAAGAGAAGATAGAGTGAAATGCGCTTTGTTTATGGAAGAAATCAAGCATCATGAAACCTTGTTCACAGGGCCTTCATTAGAAATAGGGAAAATACACTGGTACATTCTGAGAACATATAACGCGATGGAAAGCAAAAAGTATGTAGAAAAAGATCAAAATAATAGTTCTCAACCTGAAGGGGGAGAGATAGTCATAACTCCACTGAGTATGGACCTAACTCCTTTTGGTGAAGAGGTTGGAACAGATGAAATTCACTGGTGGGTTTTCAAGAAAGAGAATAATGTCGATGAATTGCTTGAGAAAACAAACAATGCCCTGAGATCAGTTCAAAAATTAAAGGAGGATTCATCGTTGCTTAAGGAACGCTTCGTTCCAGACTCCTACAAGAATTTGGTGGAAGGCGTCAAGGAATTTGCCAAGCAACACGCTGAAGAGATTAAAGCACTTTATGAATATGTGGTCTGGCTCTCCAGTAAAGATACCCTTGCCCCGACAATACTGTTTACTTTCAGAGTATGGGGGTCAACAAGGCTTTCAGACAGGATAATATCCGTAACTGCAGACTCGATAGAGAAAGATCAAAAAACTGTAGAAAAATGTGTCGAGTTGGCTCTTGGACTAAGAGAACACTTTGGTTATACAATAGAAGGAGTCTGGAGTGATATTGCCGCAGATATATATGATTCTATTGATCCTGAAGATAGATGGCCTTCAGGAGACCCCGTTCCCAGGAAAAAACTGCTCACCCGGACCTCACACAAAGTCCTCAGTGAATTGGCGACCTATTTTGAGTTTATTCGGAATTCCTTGAGGAATATTCTCATAGACATAGACAAGTACAAGGATCAAGAACGGCTTTTGAACAACGAGTCATTCTGGTTGCGCTTTGTAACGAAAGCTAAGGCTGACGGAAGAGTTGAGACACAACTTTGGGATTTCAAGAAAACACTTGAAATGTGGCATTGTCAACCAGACAAGAAGACGGAATTCGAGATAGATTTTTCAGAACAAGTCTGTAGTTACGCAAACACAAACGGTGGCGTCTTAATAATAGGCATAACAAATGAACTGCCCCGAAAAGTTGTTGGGATTGAGGACTTGGAGAATAAAATTAAGGCGACAAAAACAGCCCTTGATAGGTTCATTCAAAATGCTGTGCCTGTTCATTTTCAGCAGATCAGATTGAAGGATGAGTCAGGCAAAGATTGCGATTGTCTAATAATTGCGATTGCTCAGACCGAGAATGTAGTCCAAGTTAAGAACCAACAAGGATGGGTTTCGTACCCCATAAGGCAGGGGACTGGAAAAGGCAGAGGTAATCCTGATACTATCCGCCAATCAAAAGCACTCATCGAGCATGATAACTACAATTTCATAAAATCTCTTGATGCATTTGTTAGCGGAAAATGGCCTTCTAAAATGAACCTTGCTTGCACGCTTCCTTGTACGGCTCAACTTACAGCCGCAAAGCATGTGTAAGTAGATTCCCACGTGTAGGTCGTTCTGCACGCACAAGCGCAAAAAGCGTAGGGTAGAGATGCGGAAAATGCGAAGGGAACGTGAAAGTCGCGGTTGAGGATTATCCTGACATGTACCCTTTTGTGACTTAGGTCACTGTGCAAAATCCCAACAGGTCATGATTCTTGCAGTAGACCTAATAAATGAACTCACGCAATAATGTATTCATTATATGCATTAGGTTGCAGGATTTGTATGAAAATAGACCGCGTTCACATCAAGAATTTCAAGTCTCTAAAAGAAGTAAGTCTAAGCTGCGGTAATCTTGTGTCAATAATAGGCGAAAATAACTCTGGCAAATCCAACCTAATAGAGGCTTTAGATTTGTTCTTCAATCCTTCTGTAGAAGCGATTGATGAAGAGAGTTTTCATGAAAAGACTGTGTCTGAGCCTATCGAAATCAGGGTGGATTTCAAAGATTTCAACGAGTGGGAACGTGAGTATTTCTCAAAATGGCTCAAGGTTGATACGCTGAAAGTCAAGCGGATAATAAAGTGGGGAGAACCTCCGACTGTGACGCATGTCGCGGTGCTCGATGTGCCAGAGCAAGAGTGGCTTCGGGAAGACAAGGTAAGTACTGATAAAATTGACGATTGGTGGGCCAACAGGGAAAGTCTCGTTGTTGCGGGTCACAATTTCTCAGAATATCTGGGAAGCAAGAAGCCCAACGTCGGAAAATGGAAAGAAGCAATAGAACGCTTTCTGCAAGACCACAGAAAGGACACTCATCTTATAGAGGAATATAAGGAAGACCCAACCGGATTTGCAAATGTCTTGAAGGGAGGACTACCTCAGTTCATATTAGTTCGTGCTGTACGCGATGTAACAGAGGAGGTAAAGGTAGCAAAGACAAATCCATTTGGTCGGCTTATCAGTACGCTTCTTATGAAAGTCATGCCAGAACATAGAAGTAAGATAAAAGAAGCATTGGATTCGGTTAAAAGCCTAATCAACAGGTCACCCGGAAAAGAGAGAATCCCAGCAATTAAAGAGACTGAAGATTTATTGCGGAAAATGCTGTGTCCATTTGTTGAATGCGACGTGGAAATTAATGTTCCAATTCCAGAATTCGAAAGCATGTTCAGCAATGTGGAAATTTTCATCGATGACGGCTTCAGGACATCAGTAGAGACGAAAGGGCATGGTCTGCAGCGCTCGATAATATTTTCCATCCTCAGAGCTTACGCGGAACTGGTGCGAAAAGGAGAACCGAGCAAGCCCAAAGACAGGTCAATTGTATTCGCAATAGAGGAACCAGAATTATACTTTCACCCTCAAGCCCAGAGAATCATGATGCAGACACTTCGTGAAATCTCAGCGGGGAAAGACCAAGTTGTCTATTCGGCCCACTCGGGCAGCTTTGTGGATATAGCCTTTTTCGACGAAATCTGTCTTATGCGACGAGAGAAAGTTGACGGACATTGGACGAGCACAGTGACTCAGTTGGCAATGAAGGATCTAATGAAAGACCTAAATGTACGTCACCCTACTGCCAATGCAACACCCGAAAGCATGAGAGAGCGATACTCCTACGTATATGGTGGGACACGGAACGAAGGCTTCTTTGCAAGGAAAGTGGTGTTGGTAGAAGGACCTACGGAAGAATGCTCATTGCCGATATACTCTGCAGCACTGGACTACAACATGGACAAAGAAGGCGTATCTGTTATTGGCACAGGAGGAAAAGGACAGATGGACCGGTTGCTGAGAGTCTTCAATGAGTTCAGGATTCCTTGCTACATAGTATTTGATGCTGACAAGAGCAAAGCAGATGCAGAAGGAAAAAGAGTGAATAAAGAACTCCTTGAGCTTTTAGGCGAGCCTGCAGAGGAGACTCCATCGACCAAGATAAAAGAGAAATTTGCTGTCTTTGAGGAAACTTTTGAGGCAGCGATCAAAGGAGAAATTCATGGTTATGATTCTTTGGCTTCAGAAGCTCGGAGTCATTTGGGTATTAGTAGTGATGGTGGTAAGCCTCTTGTCGCACGCTACATTGCCAGAAAATTAGTCGATAAGGGACGAACTGAAGGGGACGCGTCCAAATACGTCCCTGACAGCATAAGGAGCATAGTTGGAAAAATAAAGGACTTGAGGTGGCAAGGTTCAGTATTGAGGCGATAGTACCTCACGCCATTTCTAAGTTCTGAAATTGCATTACACGTTGTGAGTCGCGTGCACACAAGGTGTATGTATGTAATGTGATTACGTTCATAAGGGCTAAACGCCTTGGAAAAATTCAGCTTGACAACATCTCCATTTTAACCGTGGCATCCTACACTTTCCGATTTGCAAGCAGCTTATGAAAGTTGTCTCAGAAATAATTCGGTCAAAGGGTCATAAGGTCTACTAACGCCAATTCGGCTGATTAACCAACCGCAAGTTACCGGAGCGCGCTAACGATTTTTTAGCGCAGATAGACCTGCGCCTATGAAAGTATAGCGCGCGCGCTGGTGGCTTTTGCGGTTCCGTTTTCAACGTCGCCATCACAGCTAGGCATACCGCTCAGAAGCGGTCGTCGTGGCTTCCTTCCGAGTGACTGAAAGTGTATATTTCGCTGCCGAGTGTCTGCTCCCACTGTTCAACGTTTAACTCCGCCTGAACATCAATCCATCGTCATCATGTAGTT
>Ga0315282_10016311_pt1 | contig 10868 bp, 7 predicted proteins | sample YL17G07_20_MG_FD_203693 | JGI IMG/M metagenome (GOLD analysis project Ga0315282, IMG submission 203693) | Sediment microbial communities from Yellowstone Lake, YNP, Wyoming, USA - YL17G07_20 | ecosystem: Environmental > Aquatic > Freshwater > Lake > Sediment | place: USA: Wyoming | collected...
GAGAGGGGATGTGTTTGGGCCAGTGGTGCCCATGTTTTCTACAGAGCATCTTCAGTCTTCAGCCTTCAGCCTTCAGCCTGTTCCGTCTCTCACGGTCGGACCGTCGCTCCGGGCATCCACACGTAGTAGAGTCCCGGAGTAAGCATCGGCAGAGGTGCATCCAGGTGGACGTGCACCTCACGTGAGGGCGCGTTCGACTCGGACAAGAGTGCCGAGAGGAGTCCCGCCGGTCTGTGATACCGGACAACCGCGGCGGCCGCACTTTTCCCCTTGGCTTCCTTGAGGGCGTCTTCGAGGTAGCCGATGTCGTCGATGAGGCCGCGCAGCAGGGCTTCCTGGGAGGTAATGACGGCGCCGTCCGCGAGCCGGTCCACGTCTTCCGCCTTGAGCTTCCGCCCCCGACCCTCGACAATGACCTGCTTGAAGCGTTCGTAGGCCGAGTCGGCCAGGGCCTCGAACCTCGTCCTCTCGGCCTCGGTCATCTCACGGAACGGGGAACCCATGTCCTTGAACTCCCCGCGCTTGATGAGCACCGGCTTGAAGCCGACCTTTTCCGAGAGCCCCTCAAGGTTGTACAGACTCATCACCACCCCGATCGAGCCCGTGATTGTCGTCGGACTCGCGAAGATCGCGTCCGCCTTGCACGAGATGTAGTAGCCCCCGCTCGCCGCTAGACTCCCCATCCACACCACCACTTTCTTCTTGGCCTGCTTCACGCGTTCCACGTCGTGGAGGAGGAGGTCGCTCGCGGTGACGCTGCCGCCCGGGGAATTGACCTCGAGCAGCACGCTCACCACCTCCTTGTCTTCTCTTGCCTTCTTGAGCTGAGCGACGACGTTCCGGAAATCTCCGCCGGCGCCGAAGAGCCCTTCCGGGGCGTCCATGATGAGCCCCGAGATGCTTATGATGACCACCTTCCCGGCGCTTCTGGCGCTGGCGGGGCTCCCGGAGATGTATTTCTCCTGGAATTCGTCCCCGGCCCCGGAGAGCGCCGCAATCCAGTTCAGCAGCACGAAGTTCAAGAGGATGCTGAAGACCATCATGGCCGAACCGACGTACACCAGGATCGACCGCAAGATCCCGCGCCTCGGCACCGGAGGGGACTGGACGTAGATCACCCTTTCCGGGACCGGGGGCGCGGGCGCGGGCGGGCCGGCCGGCGCCTGTTGGAACCGCGAGGCATCATTCCCTTCCGTCATGATTCTCTCCTTTCAGGGTTTCTTTCCTGCACGTGCATGGGGTTTGCCTGCAGTACGGGCAGCCGTGGACGTACTTTTCGATCGCGTCCTCCATGCGGACGCCGGTGATGCTGGCGAGGCTCACGAGCCACGCGAGGACGTCGGCGAATTCCTCGCGTAGGTCATCCTCGCTTCCGCTGCGGATGGCGGCAGCGAGTTCCCCCACTTCCTCGGTGAACCAGAGGAACGTGCCGGAGACGCCCCGGGCACGGTCACGCTCGAAGTAGATGTCCTCGATCCGCTTCTGGAACTCGTCGATGGTCATAGGTGTCAGGGCTCCACAGGTTTGTCGGTCGGGGGTGGTTCCGCGGGCCCGGCACGGTAGGGTTTCGCGAGAGGGATCAGCGCCTTCTCGCGCTCGGCCCGCTCCTTCTTGCCCAGTTTGCCGAACGCTAGCGCCGCCCACTCGTGAAGTTGACGGTCATAGGGCCAGATCGCGACGGCCTGGTCGATGTATCGCGCCGCGGAGTCGTAGTCCGGCCGCTCGATCATCAGACGGACAAGCTCCCGGCGGGACGCGTAATCCCGACTGTCGAGCTCGGCGGCCTTGGCGAAGCTCTCGGCGGCCGAACGGGCGTCGTTCCTCTTCACGTAGATCTGCGCCTCCGCCCTGTAGACACCCGGGTTGCGCCCGTCCACCCCCTCCAGCTTCTTCAGGCAGGTGAGCGTCAACTCGTCGTTCTTCTCCTGCTGGGAAATCTGGAGCAGTCCGCGGATCGCCCCGACTTCCCTGGGATCCAAAGTGAGCGCCTTCTCAAAGGCTTTGCGGGCCTCCTCGACGTTCTTCTCCAGAAGTCGGATCGCTCCGAGGAGCGTGCAGGCCCGGCCCTGCGTCGGCTGGAGCTTGAGACACTCCGCGACGGCTAGAGCCGCACCGGTCGTGTCCCCGCGCGCGAGCTTGATGCGCGCTAGTTCCAGGTAGAGTTCCGCGTCTTTCCCCTTCTCGGCCAGCTTCCTCTGGACCTCGTCCTGGCTGCGGATGACCGGCGAGGGACGCATCTCGAACTTCGCGGCGAGACCCTTCACGTACCCGAGGAATTTCGCGTCGAAGTCCTCGGGCTTCACGGCGAAGACCGATCCGATCACCCGCGCGGTGTCTTCGCCCCTCCGGTAGTGTTCGAGCACCTCGACCAGCTTTTCCTTCCCCCACGTCGCGGTGACGAATTCGGCGATGAGCTGAGCCTGGGCGTAGGCGAGTTGTCTCCGGTGCTCGGTGCGGGCCCGCGTGAACCCATAGTTGAGCTTCGTCACCGGCAGGAATTCCCCGCGGTCCACGCCGTCCACGATGAGCTGGTACCATGCATAGGGCCGACCATGAGGCTCCTCGCTGACCGCTAGCGCCTCGGTGAACCAGTGTGAAATTCTCATGTCGGTGGCGGACAGCGTCACCGCGTGCGTGAACTCGTGACGCAGCACGTCCTTCCAGTTGACCGTGCCCGGGGCACCGGCCGCCGGCGAATCCATCACGATCGTCGGCCCCAGACACGCCCCCACCGTCCCGACGTTCGGCACCCCCGTCGTCCTCACCGAAAACATCCGGTGGTCCGGGAAGATCTCGATCAGCGTCTGCGGCACATCGTGCTGGTACTGCTTTGTCACCTCCGGGTACATGCTTTCCAGGTATTCGGCCACGTACTCCACGAGCACCCGATCGGCCCTCGGGTCGGCCTTGATCGTGAAATGCTCCGTCTTCCGGACCTCGAAGTCCTTCATCTTGTCGAGAAGGTTCAGCGTGTTGACGACGATATAGTTGAAGGTGTCCATTGCGTAGGCCTTGTCGAGGACGGCGTAGGCGTCCTTCTCTCTGCCGAGACGCATGAGGAGAAGTCCGAGGAGTGCCGGCGGGCCCGAGTCGTTGGGGGAAAGCTCCATGGCATGTCGCAGGAGCGGCTCAGCCTCGGCGTCGCGGTGCCGCGTGATGAGCACGCTCGCCACCGTCTCGTAGAAGAGCGAGCACTTCGGGTTCACGTCGAGCGCCTTCTTCTCGGCCTCCGCGTAGTCCTCCTTGCGATCGAGCTGGTAGAGACAGGCCGCCTCGAGACCGAGGGCCTCCGGATGATTCGGGCTCGCGGCGAGCGCCTTGGCGGCGATCGCGAGCGCCTCTTCGTAGTCCTCGTCGTAGACGCTGAGCGTTGCGTCGAGGAGGAGCACCTCCGGGAGGCTCGGCGCGACGGCCGCGGCCTTCTCCAGCAGTTCGTGCGCCTCGGAAAACTTGTGCTCCTCCAGATCGCATCGCGCCCGTCCCACGAGCGCTAGCGGGTGGTTCGGATTCACCCGGAGCGCCGAGAGGAACTCCTTCTCGGCCTGCGCGGTGTTGTACTTCTCGAGGAAGAGCATCCCGGAAGCGACGCACGCCCGCGTGTAGAGACTGTCCTTCTTCACGGCGAGGGGATAGACCCGGTTCACGATGGTCTTGAGCATCGACGGGTTGCGGTCCGCGAGAGCGAAATATGTGCACGCCTCTCCGATGAGCGTCACGTCCTCGGCCGAGAGCTTCTCCTCGGGCGTGTCCTGCCAGACGTCGACGAACGTTTCGAAGATGCGCTTGGCGACCACGTGCTGTCCGCGCGTCCACAGGATGAGCGCTTCGAGGTAACGGGCGCGGAGGTTGTTCGCTTCGAGCTCCTGGACCTTGCGGGCCTCCTGGTGGGCACGGTCGAGTTGGCCGCGTTCGAAGAGCGCCTGGGCATACGCGGCGCGCACCCGGACCGCTCGCGGGGAAGTCCTCAGGAAGTCGCCCGTGCGTCGCACCGCGTCTTCGAACCGGCCAAGCTCGATGTCGAGAGCCGCTAGGAGTTCCACAGCCCGCTCGTTCGCGGGCTCCGCCTGGAGAATCGCCCCCAGGGCCTTCCTCGCCTCCTCGTACTGTCCCTTCAGGAAGAGGGTCCGGGCCTCGTTCAGCGAAGTTTCATCCGCCGACCAGAGCCATCCCGCCCACGAGGCCGCTAGGACCAATCCGAGAATGATGAACGCCAGCCGCTTCATCCGAGACCCCTTCCACTCTCCATTATAGTTCCCTCCATTGCCTCGGGCAAGCGAAACCGTGTGCCGCGCCGCAAATCGGGGCCGAGATCCAACTGGCGCAGGCGTCGCACGCCCACGCGGACGAAGCGGAGTTGCGGCAGTGGGCGCTGGACCGCATCAGCGGCCTGGCTGATGCCTTGGTGGGCCGACGCGACGACGAGATGCGGAAGGTGGTCGCGAGCTATGTGGAATGCATCGAGCTGAAGCCGCCGGACCGCACGGGCGTGATGGTGCTGAACGGAAGGGCGCTGCCGCCCCTAAACGCACACGACCGCCCAGAGGGTGGACGGTCGTGGGTAAACATGGCAGCAGGGGTGGGATTCGATACTGATTCTCCGAATTCGGCGTGGGAGGAGATCGAGGTGGAAGCGCTTGCGGCTGATCCGGCGTAGGGCAGTCCTAACAACGCTGTCCTAACAACCCCACCGGCGGGAGACCTCACACGGTCATCCTATGAGTTGGTGGCGGAAGCACCCCCGATGGACTTTTCGGCAGGGACAGTGATCGGGCCTCGCTCTTTCTACAGGCTACCGAGACGAGAATCGCATGACGCGAGAACCTTTGGCGCCTTTCACCGTGTGTTTGGTCAGGCCGGGGAGGACGACCTCTGCCGTGATGCCCTGCGGCAGCCGAAGATGGGCTTCGTACCCCGCGTCCTTTCTCTCCCAACCGCTTTCGATGACGCCGAAAGGCGTGGCGATCTTGCCTCGCACGCGGTCGACGCCGGCCAAGCTGGGCTGAAAGCGCACGGTCCTCCATCCGACGGACGTCTGGGTGACGCCGAGGAGCACGTTCGAGAAATGCACGATCGGATGGGCGCTCCACGCGTGGCAGAGGCTCGACTTGCCCGTCCAGACTTCCCGGGTTGTGGTCATCCCCTGGTCGAGCATCGTCCCCCACCACCGTCGGATGCAGTCCACGACGGCCGGGCCTTGGCCGACCTTCTTGAGCGCCTCGAAAACGTAGTGCATGAAGAAGGGCGACGGGGTCAGGGGCTGCGTGAAGTGGCCCTGCACCAGCGGCAGAAGGTGCCGCCGGGCAAAGTCGTCGTGCCTGTCCTCCTCCAGCCCGGCGAGTATCGCCATCGCATAGACGTGGGCCGAATCCTGGCACACCGGGCGGAGTTTCCAGTCGAGTCCGCCGTGGAATCGAGCCGTCCTGCGGTCGAACAGCCGGGTGAGGATCGCCTTCCTCGAAGCCCGGGCCCTGCCGGCATACAACCTTGACGAGTTGCGATCGCCCGACAGTGCAAAGAGCCTCGACGCCGCCCGCAGTGCAGTGTAGTAGAAGATGTTGTAGAGCGTCGGGTAACCTTCGCGGAAAAGGTCCACCCAGTCCAGGAACAGCCAGAACCTGTCGTCGTAGCCAACCAGTCCCTCGGGGGAGGTCCACGTCCGGAAATATTCCAGCGCCGAGCGGACCTGCCGCGTGGACTGCCTGAACAGCGACAGGTCGCCTGTCTGCCAGTAGTAATCCCAATGCGTCATGATCCACGTCAGCGTGAAGTCGGGCAGGATGCAGTCGTGCCCCGAGGTCGGCGCGTGACCGTAAGTCAGACCATTGGACAGCTGCTGCATCCCGATCTGACGGATTCCGCGCCTGAGCAACCTGACGTCGGCCGAGAGCAGGAAGGTGTTGTGCGCCTGCACGCGCGCGTCGCCCCACCATTGCGCCTGTTCGCGCGAGGGACAGTCCACGTAGGCATCCAGCATGCAGCACTGCTGACTCCGGACGCTGATCTCGTATATCCGGTTCAGCCGGTCATCGGAGGACGCGAAGTCCCCTCGGACGTCCAGCGGGTACAAAGCCGTTCTCAGGCTGACGACGACCCTCAGGGGGCGCTTGGCTTTCCGCACGACGAGCACCAGGTATCGAAGTCCCCAGATGCTGAACTGCTCCATGCGCGTCGTGCCCGGCTTGAGCACGAGGCGATTCCCGAACGTCTGAAGGCTGTTGCGGTACCAAGGTTGGGCGAAAGGCGGCTCATTATTCACGAGTTCCTCGGCGGGCAGGTAGTCCACCACCTCGCCGCCCTTGGCTCCCTGGATCTCCAGGGTGATGGAGCCGACGACCTCGCAGCCGAAATCCACGCACCATGCGGAAGAGCGATCTCTGCCCGTCGGCTCGACGGTGAACGCCGAGCCGGTCTTGCCGGACTTCATTTCGATCGAGCATGCGCGCCAGGTTCTCTTCTCGTCCATCAGAACCTCGGTCACGTTCCGTGTTTCCCAGGGATCCCTGAAAGCACGACACCGGGAGTGGGAAACCACTTTCTTCGGCAGGATGATTTCCTCGCGCAGCATCGGGATGTCGCGGGGCTCCACCTCGGGCCACGGCATGCTCCCGGCGAGCACGCCGCGCTCCGCCGGCTTCCACAGGCTGTCGTCATAGCCCACCTCCAGCCAGTGGTCTTCCAGCCGGGCGTCGAAGTGTTCCTGAAACCCCATGCGCTTCGACTCGCGGAAGAGATGCCGGGCGAAAGCCGGCGCCTGGCGGACCTTCCAGTCGCTTCCGGTGCTCAGGTCACATTGCCCCGCCTTGCCGCTCACCAGCAGTCCCGAGCACCCCGCGTGGATGTACTGGAAGTTCGACACTCCCAGACTGTGCACCAGCACGGCGATGACATTGACACCCCGGACTAGGTAGTCAGACAGGGCGACCGTGTCAAACGGCCACGATTGCTGGAACCCTCTCGCGGGTCCGCGGCAGACGTACCGGCCGTTGACGTAAAGCCGATACCTCGAGTCCGCGGTGATGTGGATGACCGTCCTGGAGACTCTGGCGAGCCGGAAAACCCGCCTGGCCTGCATCCATGAGTTGACGTTGTCGATGAAGGGCTCGGTATACCAGATCCATCTGGCCCGTCCGAAGACCGATCGTATGTCCATTGAGGCGGCTCCTGTCCCGGTGAAGCTGGGTGTTGCCATAGGGAGCCAAAGATTGTATCAGCAGCAGGGGTTGGGTGCAAGACCTCGGCCGAGAAACTGCTTAGGTCGATCCCTTCGTCTGGCGGCGGGGCGGCTGGCGTGGTAGAGATAGTGCTGGACGGTGCGGTCGCTCGTCCTGGGAACGCTCACTTCGATGGGACCGATGGTGGGGAACTTCCGGTCGCGGGGAAAGAGAAACGGGGCCCGTCCTTACTTGAAAAGTGGCGTCCCCGGAATCGACCGCTTGCTGGTGCCCTCGCCAATCGCCACCGCGGAACTTCGGACGCAACGAACCGGACGCAACGAATGCTCTTGCCATCGTGAACGAAAACAGCTACCATATGTTCTGCTTTAGTTTTGAGAGGCCGGACAATGGGCTGGCTTATTCCCATCATCGGCATCCTCCTGATGCTCCTGGGGCCTAGGCTCCTTCGCCGTCGGTGTCCCCTCTGCGGGAAGCGACGCATGTGGTACTACACAGGCTACTTCATTCCGCGTTGGAGGCTGCCGTGGCCAAGCTACAGTTTGTGGGTCTGCGACCCCTGCCAAGCCGTCTTCAAACGGCGCAAGGGCAAGATGATTCACCAGAAGAGCATGACGCCTCCAAAAGGTTGTGACCTCCTCTGAGTCCTCCCTATGCCTCCCCCTTCATCTTCGCGGCACCTCGGTGGTCCTGCTCGCGGACGCCGTATAACTAGAGACATATAACTAGGAACAGACTCTAGTTATTTTGGCGCACCAACTCTATTACTATTTATGCTACCGATAGCGGAAGCTACTTGCAAGTGTCTTTTGCCGTCCCATCAGGCGGTTGGAAGGATGGGCGGCGAGGGCGAGAGGACGTCGTCTCGATGGATTGAAAAAAGGACCGACCTCATGGTGCTCGTAGGTACGGATTGACCACTATGAATATGCGGGAATGCTGGAGGACGCAAGAAGACGGATTGGGACGATTTCGGCCAGTCGGGGCGGTTGGCGGATGGCTCACATGGGCTTATGGGTCGGCCGAGGACAGGATTGGCCGTTAACGCGCCAATGGCGGTCAAAGAAGCGCCAAAACCCGTCACAGACGCGACAAGACGAGTCAGGCAGGCGACACCAGTGCGTCACAATGGGACTCAAAGCGACTCAGTGCGACATGCGGCAAACGGGGCGGAATTGACGTAACTTGAGATGGCCGATTTGGCGTTCTTCACTTACGTCGAACCTTCACCCCTTGAAGGACCGGCCCTGCCGAGCCTCATCCGGGCGGACACATCGGTCCGCCCCCACGTGAGCGCCGCCGTCCATCCGGGCGGACACATGGGTCCGCCCCTACGACGGTCATTCGCCACCCGTGCAGGGGCGCACCTGCGTGTGCGCACGCCATCCATCAGTCATAAGATGATATCTGCATGTGAATGATCGACGGGGTCATCTGGCCGGAGCGGGGGCATCGGGCTTGGGCTCTTCGGGAGGCGTCTGGACGGGCTCGGGTTTGGTCTCGCTCGGAGGAGCCGTCTCGGTCGGTTTCTTCCCTCCCTCGGCGCCTTTCGGCGTCTCGCTCGCCGGGGCTTTTCCGGGAGGGACGCCCCCTTCCAGCCGGGATTTCATCGCCTTCGCCCGCTCGATCAGCTCATCGGTCTTGACCTCGGTGACGGGCCGGAGGTCGAAGTGGAACGTCCTGTGGTCCTTGAGTGGAATCGGTCCGAGGTCCGCGAAGACGTCGAGTGGCGGCCAGTCGTACACCGGCGCCCTGACGTTCCTCACCTCCTGGGCCACGCGGTACCCGTCCTTTTTCAGCACGAACGTCCGGTGTCCGCAGAAGTCAAACCGGAACGTCACCGGCGTCTGTCCCATCTCCTGGTCGTCGAGGTAGACCCGGGCGCCCGGAGGGGTGCTGGTCACGGTCATCTTCCGCTCCACGCACCCCACCGCCGCCAGGAGCAACACGAGGGACAGGATTCCTATCGCCCGCTGGATCATGTCTCGTCCACCTTGATGATCTTGGCCTCGAGGGTTTCGGTGTCCAGGGTCGCAACGGTCGCCTTTCCGGTGAGCCACCCGCCGCACTCCCCCGGGTTCACGACGAGCGCTCCGCCGGCGCGTATCTCCGCGACGTGCGTATGCCCGACGACGATGACGTCGCTTCCGCGGAGGTCGCTCTTCTTCAGCCGGGCCTCGTCGTGGACGACGGTGATGTTCCTTTCGCATAGGTTGATGCGTCGGGGCCCGTCCCCGAGGTCGCGCAGGAGTTTCTTCAGTCCCGCGCGTTCGCCGTCGTTGTTCCCGAAGACGGCGTAGACCGTCCCGTGGAACTTCAGGACCTCCTCGAGGGCGAAGGGCGCGACGAAATCACCCGCGTGGATGAGACAGTCGACGCCCGCCTCGGCGAAGCGGGCGAGCGCTCTCCGGATCATCGGGAGGTTGTCGTGCGAGTCGCTCATCAGTCCGATCAGCATCGCCTTTTCACCCGCCTCCTGAGTCGTCTCCGAAGACCGCCGTCGCAAAGACAAGCACCGCGACAAAAACAGAAACCACCAAGATCCCATGACGTTTCACCTGTGATCCCTCCTTGACAACGAAGTGGAGAACGACTGCTATTCCTTTTCCTTCAGTCGCTCAAGGTGAGCTTTGATCGCATGCGTCAGCCGTTCCTTCTCCGGGCGCGCCTCTTCCTTCACGAGGGCCTCCCTGAGGAAACGGACTGCATCCTTGCCGCCGATACGTGCAACCGCAATGATCGTGTTCTCCCGGGCATGCAAGCTCTTTGCCTCCGGATAGAATTTCTCAAGCAAAGGCAAAGCCTCAGAGCCACACGTGACGATCGCCTCCGTCGCCTCCATCATGAGGTGGCCGTCGGTGTCGACTGATGGAGGAATATCAAGGGCCCGGAGGAGTTCCGGCACGAATCTGACGTCACCCATTGCGGTGAAGAATCTCAGTGCACCATAGACTTGATGGTATCTCTGGAGGGCGCCTTCGCGAGTCCTCGGAACCGCCTCGTCCAGCAGACGGACCCTTGTGAGCATTCCCTCGACAATGCGGCGGTCCTGCTTCACTCGCCCCGCCAAGGCGGCGGCTGTTTCCGAATCAACCGGCATCTGGAGAAGTGCCTCAATTGCCTCAGGGGAACCGGACTGTATGAGAAGTTGCCTGACACGAGCAACGAACTTCAGGTTGCTCGAGTGCTGCTTCAACAACTCGATGGCCCGCTTCACGCGATCGGGGATTTCCGGGCATTCCTTCACGAGGGCATTCCAGAGCGCCTCAGCCTCGATCCGATTCATGGCGTATCGTGCGACGTCATTGTAGTTATAGATCGGGCCGCCCCGGTCCATGATCCTGGGTTTGCCACTGGCAAGACTGCGCAACGCGGGCAATGCCTTTTCTGTGCCGAGTTGCAAGAGTTCCCGGGCCGCTTCGATCTTGACGGCTTCCCCAGGGTCGGCGGCGGCCCGAATCCAGACCGCCTCGGGATCCTCGCTCTTTGCGGCTTCCGCACGGTAGGCTGCAATTCGTTGCGAACCGGAGGGGTCATCCTGTGCACCCGCCGACGCCAGTACCAGCAGAAGAACAGCCTGTAGCCCAAACAGACGCACCTCTAGTGATGTGCACCGCGTGCGGAAGGCGGGTGTCAGCTTAGGGGTTCGTTTCCACGAAGTCACGGAAGGGCTCCTCAGAACCATCCGGCTCAACG
>Ga0315282_10016312_pt1 | contig 10868 bp, 6 predicted proteins | sample YL17G07_20_MG_FD_203693 | JGI IMG/M metagenome (GOLD analysis project Ga0315282, IMG submission 203693) | Sediment microbial communities from Yellowstone Lake, YNP, Wyoming, USA - YL17G07_20 | ecosystem: Environmental > Aquatic > Freshwater > Lake > Sediment | place: USA: Wyoming | collected...
ACGGCTAGCGCGTGGTCGCGCGAAATGTTGAACTCGCTGTCGCACAGGTGCAGCACGTCGACACCCTGTGCGAGGAGCGCTTCGACCTCGTCGGCGACCTCCGAGGGCGAACGCAGCCGCACTCGAGGTCCCTTCGCCAGGGGATCGGCACAATAGATGCACCGTCGGTCGCACCCGCGCTTCGTCTCCACCCCGAGTTGCCCGCCCAGGCGGAAGTACGCCCTGTTGTCGAAGAGGTCCCGCGACGTCTCGAGTGAAATCGCGCGTGGCCAGGCCGGGCGGTTGCGGCGGAAGCGGCCGTCCTCACGCCAGACCAGGCCGGGGACGTTCCGGAACCTCCGGCTCCCGGCCAGCTCCTTCATCAGCGATAGGGTCCCTTCCTCGCCGTCCCCATGAATCCCGAAGTCCGTCCCGGTCTCGTCGAGCAGCCGCTCGGGGAACATGGAAAAGCCCACCCCGCCGAGCAGGATCGGGGCGTCGGTGAGCACGCGGACATTGCGGACCGTCTCACACAGGCTCGGGACGAAGGACTGTCCGCTGGGCCAGAAGCAGTCGTCCACGTTGCGGAAGGAGAGTCCCACGAGGCGCGGGCTCCTGGCGGCGAAGTAGTCGCGCAGAACGGCATCCGGGTCCGCGGCCAAGCACAGATCCAGCACGTCTACTTCGATTCCGCCACGTCGCGCGGCGCTCGCCACGTATTCCAGCCCCACCGGCGCGATCGGAGGCGTCATGCGATTTGTGTTCACTAGCGCCAGCATCGCCAAGGCACTCCATTCGGCATTGGATCAGCCTTTGAGAGCAAAGCCGCGGATCACTCCCGAACGCCCAAGTCGACCACACCCGCCGCGGTCTCTCGATGCAAGACACGTAAAACGTGCCACCCGGTTCCCAAGGCTATGGAGGAACGTCCCGGAAACGGCGGACCTCGGCGAGCACGTCGTCGAGGGTCGTGAATGGCTGATAGGCCAGGCGGGCGTGATAGGCACGGCGCTCGCCACGGCCCTGTGAACCCGCTTGGATGGTGTAGTCCCACGCGGGCATGCGCACGGCGGTGCAGCCGGTGGGCGAATACGCCAGCCCGAACTCCTCCTCCCGGAAAACCATGAGAAAAACGAAGTCGTCCACGAGCCCGTAGTAGAACCCGTCCACCCAGCGGAAGGGAGTAGGACGGAAGCCCGCGGCCTCGGCAGCGGCACGGACGGCGGGCGTCTCGTGCTCGATGGCCTGGCGCAGCGCCGGGTCGTCGATGCGGTACTGGTCCCATCGCTTCCCGGTCGGGTCGAACGGCCGCCACACGAGGGTCTTCGAGCGGTGCGCCACTTTGCTCACCTCCAGCCAGTGCGGCGAAGACTCGCCCTCCACGAGACCACGCAGGTAGATCGACGTGTTCTGCACCTGGTTGAGGTACGAGGCGAAGAGCAGGTCCGAGCTCTGGATGTCCTCACCGGGCCAGGCCGTGAAGGTCTGGTCCACGTAGTGATCGCCCAAGGTGAAGTCGATGAGGACGTTGAGTCCCGAGGCGTCGACGCCTTTCTGCGTGTAGCGGACCGAGAGCGGTCCGGTGGCTTCCAGGGTCATGGGGGCGACGCGCGGGGCGTTCCACTTGTCCTTTTGAGCTCCCGAGGGCGGTACGAGATTACAGCACTCGTAGTTGAGTCCGGCGGAGGTGAAGATGTTCTTGTTCTGTCTCTGGTCCATCAACACCGCCAGGCCGTTGTATCCGGGCGACACGTCGTCGGTGATGTGGAGGTGGCGCGGCGAATTGTCGACGAAGCGGGCGGTCAGCGGCCCACAGGTCATGATGATACCCGGACGAACGATGAGGGTGGTATCCATGGTTCCGGCATCCTATCCGACATTTTCCCTTTGACCTTCGGCCTGCGACCGTCGCGGGCCGCCTGTTCGAGCTTCACGGGCGCAATCGGAGCCGTCATGCGATTCTTGCTCGCCGGCGCCGACATCGCGAAGCGCCCTACTCGGCCGGCGATATCGAGCAGACGAACAGCTTGTCGGCACGCCTGAGGAACAACCTCCCGCCCGAGATGACCGGGTGAGCCCACGTGTCCGCCCCGGCGTTGGGAATCCGAAACGTGCTGACAAGCTTGTACTCATCCGGCTTTGCCTCGACCAGACCCATCGTGCCGTCCTCGCCCAGCGTGTACAGCATGCCGTCGGCGAAGGCGATCGAGCCCTTGCCTACGCCGGTCCCTTTCTGGGGTTGAACGATGAACTTTTTCTGGCCGGTCTTGAGGTCGAGACAGGCCCAGCCGCGGGCGTGGTTGCCGTAGATGCAGCCGTCCACGACCACAAACCCTCCGTGGTGACAGTCCATGTTCTTGGTTTCCCAGGCCGGCGTGGCGGTGAGTTTTCCATCCTTCATTTCCAGCTTCACCGCCCCGCCGCCGTTGCCGTAGCCGCTCGCGCAGAAAACGTATCCGTCGGCGTAGACCGGGGTCGGCACGTTCGCGTTGGTCTTACAAGCCGGACGGTCGTAGCGCCAGAGGAGGTTCCCGCTCCCGGCGTCGACCGACACAAGACCCTTCGCCGTCAGCACCACGTACTGGCGAACCCCCTCGAAATCGAAGACGATGGGCGAGCTGTAGTGGGCCGGGTCGCTCAGACCCTTGCTCGTCCAGACGGTTTCACCCGTCTTCTTGTTGAGCGCGACAATGCACGCGTCGGTGGCACCCGCTACGCAGACCGCCTTGTCTTGGTCGATGAGGACGGCCGAGGTGAAGCCGTGCTGCGGGATCGGCGCCTTGAAGTTCTCCGTGAGTTCCACCGCCCAGACCTCCCGGCCGGAATCTTTCTCCAACGCCGTCACACGCCCCCTGCCGGTGAGAACGTACAGGAGATCTCCATCGACGGCCGGCATGGACTTCGCGCCCGGGTTGGACTTCTCCCACTCCGGCCCGACAGAGACCTCCCAGCATTTCGTCCCGTCTTTCTTGAAGCAGAAGACATGGAGGTCGTGTTTGACCCCGCGTTCGACACGCAGCCGGACGTAGCCGGTAATGTAGATGCGGTCGCCGACGACGGCCGGAGAAGACCAGCCCTGACCGATTCCCTCGATGGTCAGCAGGAGCCTGGGACCTTCCGGCGGCCAGGTCTTGAGGAGTCCGGTCTCGGCCGACTTGCCGTCATGGTTCGGCCCGCGCCACTGCGGCCAATCTCCCGCACCGGCGACAGCACAAATTACCCAGAACGTCGACGTCAGGACTGCACGCGCTATCACACCCGGCTCCTGAGATTCGCACTGAAGTCTCAATGACCTTCGGGAGTCCCCGCTCCCCCCGGCGCCGGCGCTTCCGCCTCCACGACCACCCGGAAGAGCGGGGCGCCGCCCTCGTAGATCCCGCCATCCTCGCCGATGGCGCCGTGCATGTTCGGCCGCATGTGGTCGTAATGCCATCCGCCGTGCGACCTGTGCATGGTACCGTCAACGCCTCTTGCCGGACCCTTGGGGTCCACCTGTCTGACCCGGACATTGTCCGCCTTGTAGTCGCTGGCGATGTGCCAGCCGCCGCAGAGGATGTCGTAGAGCCCCCAGGCGTTGGGCTTCATGGTCTTGACGGACGCCGGCTCCGCTTCCCGGGTGCCCGCCCTGCTGACCTGATCCTTGTATTTGTCCGGGAAACAGGGGTTGGACGTGCCTACGCGTGCCGCATATTCCAGCTCGGCGTCCGTAGGCAAACGCACCGTCCGCCCGTTTTTCTCCGAGAGGACGCGGCAGAATTCCTTGATGTCGGCATAGCGGGCGTGCTCCACGGGGAACTGCGGCCCCTTGCTCTTGCTGGGGTTCTTCCCGATGACGGCCTCGAACATCTCCTGCGTCACCGGCATCTCAGCCATGTAGAACGGCTTGGTCAGCACCACCTCGTGCGGATACTCATCCTGGTAGCGCCACTGGTAGAAGGGCGAACCCTGCAGGAACCGGCCCGCCGGCAGGAGGATGCATTTCAGAGACAACGCGTCATTGACTTTCAGCGTGAGCGTCTGGTCGCCTGCCTTCACGAGGGGTTTGTCCAGGGCCAGCATCTTCGCCGGGTAGGCGATCGGCACGGGGATCCTGATCTCGACGGGCATAATCCATTTCTTGCCGTCTTTCTCGGAGAGGACCCCGGTCACGGCGGCCCGCGGATTGCCCCACCGACAGTCCTTCGCGTTCTTCGCGGCGACGTCCCCCGGAGTGACGTAGTACTTCAGACGCTTGATCCACTCGTCGTTGACCTTCTGTGCCTGATCACAATCCAGGGTATCACCGGGCCAGTATTCCTTCATGATGCTGTCCGCTTCGGCCTTGACCTCCGGCGATCCTTCCACGGCAAAGAACACCAGCATCTTCTCGTCGTAATCTTTCCTGGTGGGATTCGGGATGCAGGTTGCCTCCCACGTCAGCACGCCCTTGAGCGTGACCTGCGGCCCCTGAGGCGCCGGTCTGGTCTCCTGCGCCCGGCCGTACCCACACGTGAGAACCGACGCCAATACGCCCGCCACGATCGTACAAAGCCACGCCCTTGTCGCCATGTTCGACCCTTTCCTGTGACACACACCTCGCGGGCAGGTGGTTGCCCGCCCTGCGGACTACCGCTGACCTTCGAGCATCTGAATCACGGCGGCCCTCGCCTTATCCCACGAAGCTTCGTCGTAACTCCACATGGGGTTCGCCGGGTCATATCCCTCCCGTCCCGATCCGGCCCTGCCCATGCAGGTGTAGATTTGGGCAACAATGGGCTGGACCTTCTGATACCCAAGTTTCTTCTCGGCCATGCGCAGCATTTCCCACTCCTGGAGGCCCTGCCGGAAGACCTTCATGCGTCGGGAAATCACCGGTCCCTTGAGGTCCTTGATGAGCACCCAGCTCGGGGCGCCGGTCAATGAGAAATCGCCGGGATAGATCAACTGCCCGTCACCGGGCGGAAACCTCGGATTCAGCTTCCAGGCCGGGTTGAACATCAGGTCCCAGTAGAGATGCCCGTAAGCCTTCTCGAACCACCAGGCCCAGGCCATTACCCGCGGCTCGAACGCGAGGTTCGGCGTGTTGACGTCGAAGGTGGGCCAGGGCGTGCCCTGGTTGTTGGAGACGTAGAACCAGAGTTGCTGGCCGGCGGCGCGGCGCTTGTCCCATTCTTCGCGGCCCCCCATCTTCCGCCAGGACCAGGAGCCATATAGGGCCAGCGGTCGCACGTGGTGGGTCACCAGTTCGTCGAGCTCCGTTCCCTCCTTCCTGCTGAGGGTGTCGGCCAGCTTGCCCTTCCATTCCGGCACCTCGCGCAGGATCATCTTGGCGAACTCGATCATCCCGGGAATGTCATTGACGTCGGGCTCGTCCTTCAACTGGAGAAAACTGCGCTCAAAGAGCCCTCTCTCCTTCAAATGAGCGGTGATCTTCTTGAGGGTGTCCACGACCTGTCTTTCGCGTTCCTGCGAGGGCTTGGTCGTGTCGCCGCACATGACGCTGACGAAGCCCCGGCCGTCGGGATTATACCTGTCCAGTACTTGCGGCTGCATGTCGGTGTAATGATAGTTGGTGGGCTGCAGCCGGTGCGCCATGATCTCGGCAACGTAGCTGTCGAGGTTGGCCAGCACGTGCGGATAAGGCCGCAGGTTGTAGAGCGAGGGAATGGTCGAATCGGCGGGAATCTCCACGTTCGCCACGTTCAACTTGATCGGCACGGTCAACGGCCTGCCGTCGGTCTTGAGTGCGATGCTCCCGACGTACCGGCCGGGGGGCGTTCCGGCCGGGATGAAGATATCGACCCAGAAGGACAAGGTCTTGTCTTTCTCGGGCTTGATGGAGTTGGCGACGTTGGTCCCGTCCCGCAGGACGAGCGGCACCAGGGCGTCCGGGAACATCCCGAGCGGACGACTTCTCGGCGTATCCTTGGCCCGGTTGTCCCTGGAGGCGTGGGTGACCTCGATGTCGGCCGCGCGGAACAGTTCCACGTGCTCCTTCCCTATGGTCTTGCCGCCCGGGCCGGAGAGTGCGGTCCATTCAAACGAGAACGGCGTCTCCACGTCCTGACCGGTGCGCAGCGCCAATTGCGCGGCCACGTATTCATTGCGGACGCCGGTCAGTGCAATCTCCTTCGCCTTGCCTTCGAGGCGGTCCGGGAGGATCATTGTCCCGTACGACTCCACCCACAGCGCCACGGCGGGCACCCGCGCCGACGTCGTCTGGGCCGTGCCGGTCTTGAGGGCCGCAGTCCCCGCGAAGAGCATCCCGGCGGCCAGCAGCACCGCCGTCGCCGTCTTTCCTCTTGTTCCGGTCATCATGTCGGTCTCTCCCCTTGCCGGTTCACTTCGTTCCCACTGCTTTGGCCACCTCGGCCGCAAGATCATACAGATCCTTGGACATATCCTGCAGGACTCTGGGACTGATGCTCTCACACTGGGGCTGGCCGCCCTGTACTCCGCCGGAGGTCCACAGCTCCGACATGTAACGCAGATAGCGGGTGCGATTGTCGCAGAGTTCCTTCGTCTTCTTCTCCAGGGCCGGGCCGAGTTTTTTCCGCCGGGCGGCATCCAGCAGCGCATTCTGGACAAAGATCCGTGCCTCCGCCTCCTGAAGGGATTCGCGGATCATCTCCAGCCGTTGGGTGGGGACGGGGCCGTCTTTCCCGGGAGCCAGGATGGCCTGGACGACGAAGTGCATGCTGATCGTGCCCCAGCCGCCCTCCGCGTACCCGTCGCCGAACCGCCCGATGATATCCTTGCTGCCCTTCGCCCCTTTCAGCACGGGCCAGAAGTCGGCCCCCAGAGGGCCGAAGCCGCGAAGCCCCTGGAACTTGTCAAATCCCATCTGACGAGACAGATCGCCCCGGCTCCAATCTGTTCGCGGCTTTCGGCGCCGCCCCGCCAAAAGCGACGACTCCGCCGCGAGCCGGTGCTCCGGCAGTCCCGACGATTGGTACATCGCCACGCCCGAGTAATCCATGTTGTTGGTTCTCGGATAGACCATCACCAGATCGGGATTCTTCCACCCGTAGATCGGCTTGTCTTCGTCCACATCCCAGAACACGCTCAGGATGCCGCTGACGAGTGAGACATAGCGGTATTTGGGCCGGCTGGGCCTGACTTCGGTTTCGCCATACCACATGTGAGAGAGGCGGTGGAACTTCGCCTCGGGCCATGCCTTGAGCATGTCCGGAACCGCCTGGGGTGAATCGCTTTCGGGGCCGGCGCCGCCGGCGGCATGCATTCCGATTCCCAGCGAGTTCTTCATGCCCCGCTTGGCCAGAACGTCCTGGAGCCCCGCGACGAGCGGCTTCAGGAATTCAACGGATTGAGGTGTTCCCCACGAGGGACCCATGGCCTCGGAGAGATTCCCGGTCTGTGGGTCCACTTCCGTAAACGCCGGTCCCTTGGCATGATAAGGACCTGCATCCAGGAGGAACGCACAGACGACCGGGACCTTGCCCAGATGCTTGATGGCGGTATCGAGATATTTCTCAACAATGGAAAAATCCAGCTTGTATCTGCCGCCCTGCTGCTTGATCCAGTGTACCATGCCGTGATCGTTGCCGAAGTGGGTACGCGGGATGACGGGGATATAGATATCGTCCACGCCAATCCGGCCGAGCAACTGGAAGGAGCGGTCGATGAGCTTCCAGTGCGCCTCGGACCACATGGGGACGTCGTACTGCAGCGCCAGCGAATCCGGCGACTGCACGGAACTGAACACCGTTGTGAACTTCGTCGGATCAGGCAGCGTCCAATCACTGACGTGAAGATGGACGGGGACTTCGACCGGCTCAGCCAGGCCGTCCGCCTGGACGGTCAACGCGCCGGAGTAGTCTCCGCCTGCTGCATCTGGTGGGACGTGCACGGTCACCCAGATCGGCGCCGCCGCCCAGGTTCCGCGCCAGCCGGACAGCACGGGTACCTCGGAGGGCACGTCTTCCAGGCCATCGAACGCAAGCCAGTGGCCGAGCCGGTTAGGCACCCAACCCTCCCAGCTTTTCCCGGCACAGCGGATTTCAACCGCCGTGGAGGGGATCACGCCGCCGCCGACTTTCTTGAGATCGGTCATGGAGGTCTTCAGCCCCCGGATGGGTTCCGCGGAACTGACAACCACATCGCCGGAGAACGCCCCGTTTTTCGCGCCGCAGATGATGATGGGCGAGATCCTCTCGCACGGATCGCCGTAATGGGTGAGATTGACGTCCGTGATGACGTCCTGGTTGAAGACCTGCACACCCCGGGGCCGCTCGGCGTTCGGGACGAACCATCCGTCCCCGGGAGCCGTCAGCTTCAGTGACTCGATCGCGCAACGGTTCCACCAGCAATAGACGCGCAAGAGGCAGTCGTGATCCTTCCCGACAATGGTGAACATTTCCGGTATGGCCGGCGCGCGGCGGACCTCCACGGCAAGAACGTTCGTGCCCTTGCGGAGGTATTTCGCCGGGACGGCAACGCTCAGGGCACGGGTGCGTTTTCGATAACCCTCGGGAGCATCCGCGGCCTTGTTTTCCTTGGGAATCTGATCCGCGGCCAGAATCAACCCGCTGATATTCGCCTGCCGTATGAGAGTCCCATCCGATGCAATGTAGCATTCCTTGGGGTAGTCTTCGGCGAGGGTGTCACGGCTCAACTCGCCCTTGGGAAGGAATGCCCGGCCGACTTCACTCCCGTTCAGGTAGACCACGACACCGCCCCGGAAACCAATATCCAGCTTGAGGTCCGATGCCCTGGATGGATCGGTCACCTGGAATTTCCCCCGCAGACACACCCGCGAGATGGCCCGGTATTGCTGCAGGAACCAGTATGCATTCCGGCGCTGCCAGCGGCTGTCGTCGAAGTCGCACGTCTGCCAGCCGGCGGGCGGCTGCTCGGAACCCAGGGTTCTCTTTGCCTTGGCCAGACGGAACCTGTCGCCGCCGGCGAATTCCCGCGGATCGAGGGGATCGACCCGGACCAGTCCCCCCGAATCGAGTCTGGCAACATCCGTCTCCCACGTGTCGAAGTAGCGCCACATCGAACCGTCGAGGTCCAGGATCAGTGTCCCCGCCTCACCGGCCGATAGTGCCGGGCAGGGTACCGCCGTCAGGAGCAGGAGTGCGATGAGGGAACGCACGCACCCAATCCGGTTTGTCACGACAGGTGCAGGGCTCGCCACAATCATCATGGTGCCGAAGGTCTCACTTGCCGGTTGTGTTTGTGCCCGGGCCGGTCGCCGGTGCGGTGGCGGCCGGTTCCGCCTCCACGACCACGCGGAATCTGAAGTTCCCCGGGTCGCTGTTGATATATTCGAATTCGCCGATCGCATAACCCGCTTGGCCCTTGCCTATGTGCTGGTGCCTGGTGGCCCGACCGGCCTCGGTCCTGTCCTGGGGCGGCGTATGAACCGGGTCCACCATGTCCTTGTAGTCGCTCACCGTGGCGTCGCCGACGCGTTCCCACGACGCGCCGGGTATGTCGTAGAACCCCCAGGCATTCGGGTGCTCTTTGTACTTCACCTCGAACGGTGGATTGGACGTGCCAACGCGGGCCGCGTAATCCCACTCGGCGGCCGTGGGGTAGCGGACCTTATGACCGGTCTTCTGTGAGAGGAGCTCGCAGAACTTGTACACGTTGACGCAGTCCACGTTCTGGACGGGAAGCTTTGGGCCTTTCACCTTGCTCGGATTGTTGCCCATGACCGCCTCATAGATCTCCTGGGGCACGACGTGCTCGGCCATGTAATAGGGTTTGGTCAGGGTGACCATGTGGGGCGGGTCCTCCATCCAGTGCGGGCACTGGAAGTACGGCTCGCCCATGAAGAACTTTCCGGGCGGCACGTAGATACACTTCAGCGACAGGGTTTCGTTGATCGTGAGGACGAGCGGCGGCTTGTCGGGCATGACGAACGGCTTGTCGGGCGCAAGCATCTTGCCCGGGTACTGGAACGGTGTCGGCTCGCACTTGCTCGCGGTGATCCACTTCTTGCCGTCTTTCTCGGAAACTGCACCGGTCACGGCCATCACTTGCCGCGCGCCATAGGTCGCGTCCTTGGCCAACTTGTCCGCCAGGGGCCCGTCGATGAAGTACTTCAGCCGCGCCGTGAACTGGTCCTGGAGTTTCCGCGCCGCCTCCCCGTCCAGCCCCTTCTCCGGGTAGTACTCGGCCATGATCTTGTCGAACTCCGCCTTGACCTCGGGCGGGCCGTCAAGGACGTACACGAACACACTCTTCTCCTTTTCCCCCGTGTGGGCGTTGTTCAGCACCATGCCCTTGAGGGTGACCTCGTTTGGCGCGGCTGGCGTTCTTTCCTGGGCCGGCGCATACCCGACGAGAACCAGGAGTGCGAGCACCCCCGCTGCTATCCCATGACCACGAACCCTCGTCAACATTCTCCACATCTCCTTTCACCTGACGCACCAGAAGACTCCGGGTCGTCCTATGTCAGAGGACCATCGCGGGACCCCTCATTTTGCCGCCGGTGCGGGAGCGGCCGGTTCCGCCTCCACGACAATGCGGAACCGTCCGCCCTGACTGCCGATGAACTCGACCTCGCTGATCTCGTAGGTCCACTGACCCTTGCCGAAGTGCTTGTGGGGCTGGCCCCTCGTGGCCTCGTTCCTGTCCTGGGGCGGAATGTGCACGGGGTCCACCTCGTCCTGCCGCTGGACCAGTGGGGCGTCGCTGACCTTCTCCCACCCCCCGCTGTGCATGTCGTAGAACCCCCATGCGTTCGGCGCTTTGGATTTGACCGGAAGCGGGAGACTCATGTACTTGGGTTCGGCGTTGCTGTTCTGGGCCGTGTATTTCTGGGGGAATGTCGGGTTGGATGTGCCCACGCGCGCGGCATATTCCCACTCCGCGGCCGTCGGTACCCGGACCTTGCGCCCGGTCTTCGCCGACAGGAGGTCGCAGAACTTGTACATGCC
>Ga0315282_10016313_pt1 | contig 10867 bp, 10 predicted proteins | sample YL17G07_20_MG_FD_203693 | JGI IMG/M metagenome (GOLD analysis project Ga0315282, IMG submission 203693) | Sediment microbial communities from Yellowstone Lake, YNP, Wyoming, USA - YL17G07_20 | ecosystem: Environmental > Aquatic > Freshwater > Lake > Sediment | place: USA: Wyoming | collected...
TCCGTATCTGCGTGAAGGCGCAGCGCGGGATCAACACGGCCGATGAGATGTGGCTGCAGGATGTCCTCGAGAAGGTCGCGCCCGCCGGCGACTTCCTGCGCGAGGCGTCGACGCGTCGCAACGCCCGCAACGGCGAGTGGTTCTTGAACGAGCTGGGCGTCCACGAGTCCTTCCACCACTGGGACGAGGCGGGGCGTCCGTCACTGGTCGACGAGGCGCACGCCAAGGTCTCGCAGATCCTCGCCACGCACGAGCCACTGCCGCTCGACGACGACGTCGAGCGCGAGCTCGAGAAGCTGCAGAAGAAGGCCGACGAGGCCTGACCGGCCGAGTGCGGCGGGCGCCGGCGGCGCCCCGCCGCCCGCCGCACCTGTGTTCGGTCGAACGTCCAGCGTCGGTTCTCGCCGCGCGCTGTCATGCGGGATTCCGCCGGCGCCGATAGAACTAGTGTAGACATCGTGTCAGACGGGACGGGGCGACCGTCCGGGGCCTTTCGGGGAGGGGCCGTGACGTACGTGGCAGCCATCGGTGTGACGGGCGATCTGGTCACGGGCGCGCTGGCGGTCGTGCTCGTCGTCGTGCTCGCCGTCGTCCTGTTCTTCGTGTGGCGTCGCCACCAGCGCGGCCTGGCCGAGCTGCAGGCCACCGCCGAGACACAGAGCGAGCGCTCGCGGCGTCTCGAGGCGATCGTCGCGCTGGGTACGCGCCTGCGATCCACACACGACATCGAGGCGGTCGTGCACATGGCCGGCGAGGCCGTCTACGAGACGCTGAACTACCACGAGAACGCCATCTACCTGCTCGACGAGGAGAGCGACCAGTTCGTCCCGACCGTCGTGCTGGGCGGCGACGAGGCCTACAACGCCGCCATCGCCGAGAAGCGCATCCCGGCGGGCATCGTCCTGGGGCTCCTGGCGGAGAAGTTCCGCCACGGCAACGTGTACTTCGTCGACCACCGGTTCTACCGCTGGTCGGACGAGGAGCTCGAGTACTTCCCGTCGTCCGACTTCCCCTACGGCGGCCCTGGCTGCTTCCACCCCGAGGACGGTCTGTTCGCGCCGATGTACGACCACACCGAGCGGGTCATCGGTCTTCTCGACCTCTACCACCCGGCCGACGGGCGGCTGCCCGGACCGCAGTCCCTCCAGATGCTCGAGATCTTCGCCAACGTGACCGCGGTGGCGGTCGAGAACGCCCGCTACGCCGCCTCGCTGCAGACGCTGGCCGTCACCGACGGCCTGACCGGCCTCTACAACCACCGCCACTTCCAGGAGGTGCTGGGCACCGAGGTCGAGCGTTCGCGGCGCTACGGCGCCACGTTCACGCTGCTCATGATGGACCTCGACTTCTTCAAGCGCGTCAACGATCGCTTCGGTCACCAGCGCGGCGACCATGCCCTGCGCGAGGTCGCCGAGGTGCTCACGCAGGCGGCGCGCGCCTCGGACTTCGTGGCCCGCTATGGCGGCGAGGAGTTCGTGATGATCCTGCCCGAGACCCCGGCGCGACAGGCCGAGGTGGTCGCAGAGCGGGTGAGGGAGGGCGTGAAGGGTATCGAGCTCGACGTGCCCGACCCGCCGCAGATGTCGATCAGCATCGGCGTGGCCGACTACCCGTTCTGCGGCATCGACCGCGCCAGCCTGATCTCGGCCGCCGATGCGGCGCTCATGTTCGCCAAGCGCGCCGGCCGCGACATGGTGGCCCACTTCTCGGCCGTCGAGCCGTTGGAGTTCGACCGCGCCGCGCTCGAGGGCCTGGCCTTCCGGCTCGAGGGCGCCGACATCGTCACCCTTGAGGCGCTGGCCGCCGCCGTCGACCAGCGCGACCGCTTCGACAAGCACCACTCGGCCGGCGTGGTCGCGACTGTCGAGCGCGTGGTCGGGTCGCTGGTGAGCGAGCCCAACCAGGTCGATCTGGTCCGCGCGGCGGCGCGCGTGTACGACGTGGGCAAGCTGGTGATCCCCGTCGAGGTGCTCAACCGGACCGACGGTCTGGGCGCGATCGAGCGCGAGGCCATCCGCCGCCACCCCGAGGTCGGCAGGCATCTGATCGAGAGCACGATGAAGCTCGCCTACCTGCTGCCGACGGTGATGTACCACCACGAGTGCTGGGACGGCAGCGGCTACCCCGAGGGCCTCAGGGGCGAGGAGATCCCCCTGTCGGCCCGCGTGATCGCCATCTGCGACGCCTACCAGGCGATGGTCAGCGACCGGCCTTACCGCGCCGCGATGTCACAGGATGACGCCTTTGACGAGTTGCGCCGTTCCTCAGGCATCCAGTTCGACCCGCACCTCGTCGAGCAGTTCATCACCGCAATGAGTGCCGACGACGACACTGCGGAGGATGCCGGGAAGGAGTGAGGGTGGGGCGGGGTGAGGGCCGCAAGGCCCTCACCCCGCCCCCCGTCGCACGAACGCCGCTACTTCGCCGCCGCGGCGTGGATGTCCATCACCTTGTGGAGGAGCTTCACGGCGTCCTCCTTGGGGCGCTGGAACGAGTTGCGGCCGATGATCGTGCCGAAGCTGCCACCGGCGGCGCACTGGCGGTTCTCCTCGAGGACCGCGTCTTCGCCCTTGGCCTCGCCTCCCGAGAAGATCACGATGCGGCGGCCGTCGAAGGCGCCCTGGATGACGTGGCGCACGCGGTCGCTCAGCGTGTCGAGCTTGACGCCGGCCTTCGCCAGTACGTCGGCGGCCTTCTTGTCCCAGGGCGGGCCGGCCGGCGGCTTGACCTTGATGATGTGGGCCCCGAGCTGGGCCGCGATCTGGGCCGCGTAGGCGGACACGTCGACGGCCGTCTCGGCCTCCTTTGGGATGCCACCACGCGGGTACGACCAGACGACCACGACCAGGCCGGCCGCCTTGGCCTCGAGGGCCAGCTCGCGCAGCTCCTCGTACATCTCGGTGCGAGCGCCGGAACCGGGATAGATGGTGAACCCGATGGCGCCACAGCCCAGGCGCAGGGCGTCTTCGACACCGGCCGTCACGGCCGGCAGAGGCGCCCCCTCGGCCGTGTAGAGCAGGTCGTGGCTGTTGGCCTTGAGGATGAGCGGGATCTGCCCGGCGTACTCGGCGGCGCCGGCCTCGATGAATCCCAGTGGGGCGGCGTAGGCGTTGCAGCCGGCGTCGATGGCGAGCTGGAAGTGGTAGCGCGGGTCGTAGCCGGCGGGGTTCGGCGCGAAGCTGCGCGCCGGGCCGTGCTCGAAGCCCTGGTCGACCGGCAGGATGACGAACTTGCCGGTGCCGGCCAGGCGGCCGTGGTCGAGCATGCGTCGCAGGTTGGCACGCGTGCCGGGGTTGTCGGACTGGTACCAGGAAAGGATCTCGGCGACTCTGTCTGCCATGGCGTCTCCCGTTCGTCGGTGACGTGATCGTTGGGTGCGAGACCGCCCCGGGCCTCGTTGCGGGACGTGGCGGCATGATAGCAGAGCCCTCACGGCGGGCGCCGGGTCCGGTAGGATTCCGCTGCCATGGAGACGTCCCACACCGATGTCGAGGCGCGCCTGCTCGAACGGGCGCTGCCGGCGTCGGCGACCGTCCTCGAGGCGGGCTGCGGCCGCACGACGCGCCTGGGTGCCTTCCGCGAGCGCATCGCCGAGCTGGTCGGCGTCGACGTCGCCGCCGCCGGCGCCCAGAACGCCGCCCTCGACCGTTTCGTGGCCGCCGACCTGTGCGCCCCCCTGCCCTTCGCCGACGCCAGCTTCGACCTTGTCTACAGCAACTTCGTGGTCGAGCACCTGCAGCGGCCGGCGGCGGCCTTCGCCCAGTGGCGCCGCGTGCTGAAGGACGACGGTAGCCTGGTGCTGCTCACCAGCAACATCGCCAATCCGCTCGTGCGAGGAGCGCGGCACCTCCCGCGACGCGCGGTGGTCGGGCTCAAGCGAGCCGGCGCCGGCGCCGCCGAGGACGACGTCATCCCCACCGTCTATCGCGCCAACACGCCGTCACGTCTCGACGGTCTGCTGCGCTGCGCCGGCTTCGTGCCGGTCGAGGTGCACGTCGTCGCCACGCTGCACCGTTACGCCGGCGAGCGGCGCTGGGGCGGCGCGGTCCTGGACGCCTGCGAGCGCGCGTTGCCCGAGCGCCGGCGGGCGACGATCGTCGCCTGGTACGCGGTGGGGCGACGGGGCCGTTGAGGCAGCCGGCGCCGGCACGAACGCCCCTTCGCGAGACGCACTGGGCTGCCCGTCGCACGCCCCCAGGTGGGAGGAAGCGCCTATCACCTGCGTATTGAGCGTTGCGGTTCCAGAATCGGCAAGGTATCCTTAGCGCCGAAGCGGGACGATGTTTCTATGTGTGCGCGGAAGAGTGAAAGGAGACGCAGTATGAAGAAGGAGCGTACCAGTCGAAGCGCGGTCATTCTCGCGCTGCTGGTCGTCATCGTGGCGATGCTCGCGTTGGCGCCGGCAGCCTTGGCTGCAGAGAAGAACTACCTCCTCGGCTCGGTCTACGGCAGCTGGTACAACAGCAAGATGCCGCTCGGTCCGCCGGCCTGGCCGCACGCGGCCGTCGAGGTCGTCTACTGGGACGGCACCCAGTGGGTGCCCTACGACAACAAGCTCCACACTCTCGACATCAGCGGCTTCTACGCTTTCTCCATCGATCTCGGCGCGGTGGGGGAGTACTACGACCTGTACGCCATGATGCTCACGACGGACAACGCTGCCTTCCCGCTCACGCCGCCGTGGTCGGCCATGGACCCGATCGGGTTCGCGAACAGCCCCGGCAACTTCACGGTCATCAGCTTCGACGACCAGGTCCTGCCGACCATGTTCTCCGGCACGGTCAAGAACTCGAAGACCAGGAAGGGCATCAAGGGTGTCAAGGTGACCTGCGCCGGCAAGTCGGTCAAGACCAAGGCCAAGGGCAAGTACACCCTCGGCAACCTGTTGCTCAAGCCGGGTACGGCCTACAAGATCAAGTTCACCAAGAAGGGCTACGTCACCAAGGGCGTCAGCAAGAAGAGCAGCCCCGGCGCGACGACGATCGTCAACGTCCGGATGAGGAAGAAGTAGTAGCAGGCAGACTTAGCCAGCTTCACAGCAGTCTCCTTCACTTGATGTGCGGCGGCCGCGCCGGCGAGAGCCGGCGCGGCCGCCGCTCGCGTCCCGCTTGTCCGTTCCATCGCCTGTAGGCCTGAATCCGATGCCGGCGCCGTATCCCAAGATCGAGCTCCACGTGCATCTCGAGGCGACCGTGCGTCCGGCGCATCTGCTGGAACTGGCGCGCCGCAACGGCGTCGCACTACCGGCCGACTCGGTCGAGACCCTGCGTGAGTTCTGTCGCTTCTCCGACTTCGACCACTTCATCGACGTGTGGCTGGCCACCACCCAGGCGCTGTGCACGGGGCGCGACTACCGCGAGATGGTCGTGGGCTACGCCGTCGAGGCGGCCGGACAGGGTTGCGTCTACGTCGAGGGCATCATCTCGCCGATCGAGGCGGTGCTGCGCGGCGCTTCCTGGCAGGAGGTCATGGGGGGCGCCTGCGACGGCGTGCAGGAGGCGCGTGAGCGCAGCGGCGTCGAGGTGCGCCTCACGCTCGACACGCCTCGCATCCTCACCGTGGACGACGCCATCGAGACCGCCCGCTGGGGCATCCGCTACCGCGACCGGGGCGTCGTCGCCGTGGGCCTGGGTGGCGACGAGGCGGAGTATCCTCCCGAGCCTTTCGCGGCGGCGTTCGCCGTGGCCCGCGAGGGCGGCCTGGGCTCGGCGCCCCACGCCGGCGAGATCGCCGGACCGGCGTCGGTGCGGGGGGCCCTCGAAGCGCTGCAGGCCGACCGCTTGCGACACGGCGTGCGTGCGGTCGAAGATGCGGCGCTGGTCGAGGAGCTGGCCGAGCGCGGCATCGTCCTCGATGTGTGCCCGACCTCCAACGTGCTGACCGGTGCCGTGCGCAGCCTCGCCGAGCACCCGCTGCCGGCCTTGCTGGCGGCCGGAGTGTGGTGCTCGATCTCGACCGACGACCCCGTCCTCATGGAGACCGACCTGACGCGAGAGTGCGAGCTGGCCGTGTCGCTGGGTCACACGCCGCGAGGGATGTACGAGGCGGGCCTTCGTGGCGCTCTCTGCGACGACGCCACGAAGGCCCGCCTCGGCGAGATCGCCGACGACTACGCCTGGTAGGCCACCGCTCTACGTCGGGGCGGCAGGATCGGTCGCCCCGGCCGTCCCTCTCGATGCTTCGTCGACGCGGCGCAGCAACAGCACCGCGATGACGATCAGCGCTGCGATCGCCGCCGGCGCGTACGGATTGGCCATGACGTGCTGGAACCCGTGCTGCGTGAGCTCGCGGTCCTGCTCGCGCGGCGTGAACCAGAGAGTGCGCAGCGAGAAGACGAGCGTCCAGCCGGCGGCGCCCAGCCAGCGCAGCGCGCCCGGGCGGCGGATCGCAGCCAGCCAGAGCACGATCGCCAGCGGCAGCGCCCACACCCAGTGGTGGCTCCAGGAGATGGGCGCGGCGACGAGGCCGGCCAGGGCACAGGTGATGATGCCCAGCAGCTCGTCGCCGCGCCGCGACGCCACCACCGCCAGGACGAGACCGGCACACAGGACGATCGCTGCGACGACGATCGCCGCCGTTCGTCCGCCGTTCGCCTGGTGGCTCAGCCTTGCCGCGGGGCCGAAGACCGACTGGTTGGCTATGTAGTGGATGGGGCCGACGCGGTCGGCTTCGTGGGTGAACGAGCCCCAGTAGGTCAGCGACGCGTGCGGCATGACCGCGAACCCCAGAGCAGTCGCGCCGACGGCGACACCGGCGGCCACGAGCGCGTCCTTGAGCCGACGCGTCAGCGCCAGGTACAGGATAAAAAGGCCCGGGGTGATCTTGACGGCCGTCATGAGGCCGATCAGGGCCCCGTGTGGCCTCCAGCCGCGTCGCGCTCCGACGTCGTAGAGAACGGCGGCCGCCAGGAGCAGATTGATCTGGCCGAACGACAACGTCTCGTAGACGGGCTCGAGGATCGGAGCGAGGGCGGCGCAGAGGAGCGCCAGCGTCCAGCGCTCGTCGCGAGCGAGGTTGGGGCGCAGGAGGTCGACGGTCACGCGGCAGATGACGACGGTCGCCGCGATCGAGGCCAGCGTGATCACCACGCCGGCGCCGACCTTGCCGAACGGCGCCAGCACCAGCGCCGGCAGCGCGGCGAAGGGCGGGTAGCTGAAGTGGAATCTGAACTCGCCGGCGGCGTAGATGTCGTGGCGCTGGACAAGGGCGATCGCGGCGCTGCGGTACACGCGCACGTCGACGAAGCGGTGCTCGTACGGCCCGAAGGTGACGAACCACCCCCAGACCGCGTAGGCGACGCAGAGGAGAGCCAGGGCCCAGCGTGACCCGACGCGGGCGGCCAGTCGGGCGACGCGGTCGTCGGACGCGCCGGCGGGGTCGCCGCGCGTGGACCTGGCGGCCTTCCGCCTCACTCCTGGTCGCGGCGGGCGTCCAGCGCCGCCGCGAGGCGCTGTTCGTCGAGCGCCGCCCCGAGCTGGCGGGCGACGGCGACGACGAAGTCGAGCTCGCCGTCGTCGAGGGTCGGCTTCTCGCTCCAGGAGAGGGTCAGCCGGCCGTGCGTCTCTCCGTCGCTCTCGAGCGGCACGATCAGGCGCGTGTTCTCGCCGCGGGCGGTCATCTCGGCGCGAACGCCGTCATCGACCTCGGGGTCGGTCACGTCGATCGACACGAGGCCGTCGGCACTCTCGCCGGCGGAGAGGTCCACGTCGGCCGAGGCCGCTCCGAGCACCTCGGCAGAGAGTCGCGGGGCGACGGCGAAGACCTCGTCGGGATCGTCACTCGCGGCCAACGCGCGACCGATGTCGAGCAGCGCCTCGAGGCGGCGGCTCTGTTCGCGCTCGCGGCGGAAGACGCGAGCGTTGCGGATCGCCGCCGCCGCCATGCCGGCCAGCTGCTCGAAACGGTCGCGCTCCATGGTCATGAAGTGGCGCACGAAGCGCGTCTCGGTGACGCCGAGGACGCCGATCACCTCGTTGCCGATGATGAGGGGCGCGTCGAGGGTCGTCTTGTAGCCCCACCGTGCGAAGGACTCGCGCTCGTCGCGCGGCAGGGCCGGATCGTCGATGTGCATCTCGACCATCTGGCGGCCCGCGATGATCGGGCGGAAGGAGGGCCGCTCGGCCAGGGGAATGATCGTCCCCAGGTAGGTGCGGTCCTCGTCGCTGATCCCCTCGCGGTCCCAGCAGGCTTCTTCGATGAGGCAGTCGCCCTCACGGTCGTAGGCCTGGATGTCGACGGTCGCCACGTTCATCGCCTCGCCGATCGCGCGCGCGACGCCCTGCAACGCCTCTCCGGCCACCGGGCTCGAGACCAGCGCCGCGCCGACGTTGAGCAGCAGCCGGAAGGGGTCGTCGCGGCGGGCGGGCTGGTCGGGGGTCACGCCTGACCTCCGTCGGGGCGGCCGTCGTGGTGCGGCAAGGCGCGCAGGCGCGCCTTGCGCAGCGCGACGGCCGCCTGCCAGGCCACGCCGCTCGCCAGGGCCAGGTCGTCGGGCGTGAGCACCCGCTCGCGGTCGGTCCAGGCCAGGGTGAGGACGCCGAGCGGGGCGCCGCGGAAGGCGATCGGGATGTTCAAGACGGTCTTCTCGTCCCAGCGGTCCATCAGCTCGCGGTACGCGGCGGTGAGGTCGTCGTCGGAGATGTACTGGACCACCGGTGTGCCGGCCGTCAGGATCGAGCGGTCGCCCAGGGCCTGGTCGACGGCCTCGGCGCTGCCGGTCGTGTCGTAGCCCTCGACAGGCTCGGACTGGAACGTGGCTCGCGGCGTGAGCGTCTCGGCGGCGGGGTCGTACTCGGCGACGATCGCCCGTGGCGCGTCGAGTGCGCGGGCGCTGGCGGCGGCGATGGTCGCGAAGAGCTCCTCCGGCTTGAGCCCGCCGCTGAGGGCACGGCTGCTCTCGATGAGCGACGCCAGATGGCGGCTGCGCTCCCGCTGACGACGGAAGAGACGCGCGTTGTAGATGCCGATCGCCGCCAGGTCGCAGAGCTTCCCGAAGAGATCGGTCTCGATATCGGTGAACGTACGCGCAAAGCGCTTCTCTTCGACGCCCAGGATGCCGATGACCTCGTCGCCGACGCGCAGCGCCGTGTCGACCGAGGTCTTCACTCCCCACTTGGTCATCTCCTCGCGGTCGAGCTCGGGGAGGTCGGCATCGGTGATGCTTTCGACCTGCACCCCGGGCGTCTCGATGATGTGGCGCAGGTCGGAGCGCTCGCGCAGGTTGGCGACCGTACCGATGTAGTCGATGTCTTCCTGGGATATGCCACCTTCGCACCACCAGGCCTCGAAGATGACGATGTCGCGCTCGGGAACGTAGCTCGACATGCCGACAGACCAGACGCTCATGGCCTCGCCGATCTTCTGGACGACGTTGGCCAGCACCTCGTGGTACTCGGTGCTCGAGACCAGCGCTGCGCTGACCTCGAGGATGGCGCGCAGCGGGTTTCCGCTAATCGGGACGGGCGTGCTCACACAGGACTCCGAAAGACGAACGACTGCCCGCGAATCGTACCACCTGGCAGGAAGCCGCGGCTCGCTGGGGTCGGTCGGGTTCGAGACTGGCGGGCCGACGGGGTAGACTTGGCCTCCGTCAGCCTCCGGCAGTCGCCCACATCTCAGTGAAGGGAGCCGAGCCAGCCACCGATGCCGCAACCGGATACCGCCCCAGCTCTCGATCGCTACCGCAGCATCCGCAACGTCCTGTGGATCGTGCTCGCCCTGAACGTGGCCGTCGCCCTGGCCAAGCTGCTGTACGGCATCTTCTCGGCCTCGGTGGCCATGGAGGCCGACGGCGTGCACTCGCTCTTCGATGGCGTCTCGAACGTCGTCGGTCTGACGGGCATGTGGTTCGCGGCGCGGCCCGCCGACGAGGAGCACCCGTACGGGCACGTCAAGTTCGAGACGCTCACCGCCGCCGCCATCGCGATCATGCTGGTGATCGCCGGCTACACGGTCGGGCGCGGCGCCATCCAGCATCTGCTGGGGCACGGGCCGCCCACCGAGGTCGCGGTCGCCTCGTTCGTGATCATGATCGGCACGCTTTGCGTGAACGCGTTCGTGACCACCTGGGAGACGCGCGCCGGACGCCGGCTGGGCAGCGAGGTGCTGGTGGCCGACGCGCGCCACACCTTGAGCGACGTCGCCGTGAGCCTCGGCGTCATCGTCAGTCTCTTCCTCGTGTGGCTCGGCTGGGAGCAGGCCGACGGCGTGGTCGCCCTGCTCGTGGCCATCGTGATCTTTCACACCGCCATCAGCGTCATCAGGGGTGTCGCCAGGACGCTTAGCGACCAGGCGCGGCTGCCGGTCTCAGACGTGGTGTCGGCGGCCTGTGCGGTCGACGGTGTCCTGGACTGCCACTCGGTGCGCACGCGCGGGCTGGAGAAGCACGTGTACGTGGACCTGCACATCGTGGTGGAGCCGGGCATGACGCTCGCCGTCGGCCACGACATCGCCCACGAGGTGGAGGACGCCCTGCGGGCGCGTTTCAGCGAGATCGCCGACGTGGTGGTCCACGTGGAGCCGGACAGTCAGGGCTGCGTGGATCCGTCGGAGGCGTCGGCGCCGCGCTAGCCTCGACGCCGCGGCCAGCGCGACGGGCGCGGACCGCGGCGATGCCGCTCGCGCGCCTCATCCCGCACTGCAGCGGCCAGCTTACGGCGAAGGCGCGCCTCTTCGCGCTCGATCTCATCGCGGCACACCGCGTCGGCGCACTCGCCCTGCTGACGCCGCACCAGTTCGAGGTCACTGCGCAGCCGGTCGATCGGCGACCAGAGGCGCGCCGGGATGTGGCGGCAGCGCAGTTCGACCTCGATGGGTGTGAGGACGCGCACGCCGATGGCCATGCGGTCGAGGCCGTTGGCGCGACCGA
>Ga0315282_10016314_pt1 | contig 10867 bp, 10 predicted proteins | sample YL17G07_20_MG_FD_203693 | JGI IMG/M metagenome (GOLD analysis project Ga0315282, IMG submission 203693) | Sediment microbial communities from Yellowstone Lake, YNP, Wyoming, USA - YL17G07_20 | ecosystem: Environmental > Aquatic > Freshwater > Lake > Sediment | place: USA: Wyoming | collected...
GGTAAGGGTATTGTAGAAAGGCTTTCCAGGGATTTGCAGAAAGAATTTTCTGGCGCCAAAGGATATTCTACTCAGAATCTGTGGTATATGAGGCAGTTTTATCTGGAATATAGGAATTTTCCAAATCTCCAACAGCTTGTTGGAGAAATTCCATGGGGCCAGAATTTAGTTATTTTGTCGCGGTTAAAGGATATAAAAAAAAGAGAATTTTATATACGTTCAACTATAAAACTTGGATGGAGCAGGGATACTTTGATTCATCAAATAGAATCCGAAGTTCATAAGCAGGTGAAATTAGAAAAAATACATAATTTTCCAAGGGCCTTGCCTGCACATTTGGCTGAACAGGCAGACCTGGCGGTGAAAGATACTTATGCGTTAGATTTTTTGGATATAGCCAAGCCTATTTTAGAAAGAAAGCTAGAAAGAAAACTTTTAGCTAATCTAAAGGATTTTATTGCCGAACTTGGCTTGGGATTTTGCTTTATCGGGAGCCAGTACCCTGTTAAATTAAAAGACAAAGAATATTATATTGACCCATTATTTTTCCATAGAAATCTACGTTGTCTTGTGGCATTTGATTTAAAGATAGGAGAGTTTAAGGCTGAATATGCGGGTAAGATGAACCTTTACTTGAATTTATTGGATGATTTTGTCCATCTACCTGCTGAAAATCCATCCATAGGAGTTATTTTATGTAAGGATAGAGACCGATTAGAAGTAGAATACGCTCTTCACGGTATAAAGAAGCCGATAGGCGTGTCAAAATATAAATTAACAAAGAGATTGCCAAAGAAATCAATCAAGGCGCTTCCTACTCCGGAAGAGTTTAAAAAAGGATTAAAGGAGCAGTAAATAAAAAACATATAGCCTTGACTGGTCATGGTTTTTGGGATATACTATATCAATAGATTTAAAATACTTATATAATATATGAAGTATATGGGAGCTATATGTTATTGTTTAAACTTTCCTATCTTAAAATAGTCATCCTTACTATTATATTGAGTGCTATTTTTGAAAATACAATGCCTGCGTCTAAAATCATAACACGTAAGTTTTATCAATATGAACAATTTAGCCTTAGAAAGCCGCTTGATTTTGGGAATCGTGATAGCAAGCCAGCCATATTTCCATCTGATTTTAAGCAATATTTATCAAATCATAACAAAGGCCATGAAGATGCTGTTGGACAAATTGAAAAAATATGGGAAACAAAAGGTAAAATTCTTCTGGAAATAGGATGTGGTAATACGGAATTAACAGGTATTTTTACTAAATCTGTAAAAGAATGGGATATTGCAGCATTTCTTGCAGATATAGGGCTTAAGGATGTGAATATAGCACATACAGAGCGAAATATATTGAGATTAAACACCTTTGCACTAGCTGAACATTTAGATGAAATTCAGAAAGACAAAATAAAGACAGCCTTGATGTTCCATGATATTACAAAAGATAATCCCTTAGAAAATTACATACCAGAGGATGAAAAGTTATCCGGGATTTTGCGATTATTAGTGCATCATTTAGAGGCTAGTGAAGCAGCAGATATGTATTTGAAAAAAGCTGGTTATAGTGATGAATATATAGAAGAGGCAAAAAGGATTATATTAACACATATGGGGCCGATTAGAGGATCTTTGGAATATAAGGGCAATAAAGTCGGTTTTATGGAAAAACTAAGATTGGAAAAATTAGCACTAATAGAAAATGCTTTAAACGAATCAAATGTAAACAAAGATAGAAAAGAGCAGTTAATAGGCTATATAAATCAACTCAAGCAAGGTTTTCCAAAACCAGAAACGCATTTGGAAAAGATAGCAAGTGATATAGATATGCTTGATTTAGTTGAAGGAGGTGTTTTGAAAATAGTTTCCCTGCGACAAAATGATGCTGGATTTAATGAAACATTAGAAGAATCTTTTAATTCTGTAATGCAAAGCGCGGAAGATTTGGAGTTGAATTTATATACTGGCGTAGCAAAAGAAGTGATGGCGTATGTCGCTCAGTATTGGCATAGTTTTGCTAGCTATATGCAAGAGGGGGATAAGTTCAAAGAGATAGATAAGTTACCTTTGCCAGCGCAAAAAGTAGCTGCATTTCAAAAATGTTATGGCCAATTCCAGCAGGCTAATGAAGAAATAGTGCCTGATATAATAAAAGCTGGCTGCAGTATATGAGGCTTTTGAATAGTGTTTTTTGTCATTGCTAGGTAACTATAAATGTTGGCCTGCGAAGCAATCTAAAAGTTTTTGGATTACTTCGTAAAGCGCCATTGATAGGATTCTCCCAATGGCGAATAAAGTATGTCCATAGAGGTTGAATTAAGAACGAAAATCAAACCAGCCAAATAAATAGGCAGGCCGCATAAATATGAAGCATAAAACATTAGCTTTAATAACAGGAATTATAGTTATTATTGGGTTTAATAGTGCGTTATATCCTTATCAAGACAATATAAGTCTGCTTAGGAAGCCTATGGATGGGAATGGAGGCTCTCTTGATAGGATTGAGGCTGTTGTTGAAAGGAGAATACCTTCTGCAAATGGCGATATTTTCATAAGGGATTATTTAATAGAAAGTACAGGGATAAACCAAAAATGCGCTGTAGTTATCTTAGACCTTCAAGAGTTGTTTAGGCTTAGCGAATTTGAAAATACTGCTAAGACGTTATCAGATAAAGCAGAAGTTACAGTAGTATCTAAAGAAACTTCGGAGTTTACAATTAATCAAGGCAATCTTAGATTTACAAAAAAGTTATCAGATTTACCACGAGATAGTGCAGATGTAATAGTAGTAAAGTTTTTAGTTGGATGGGATCCTGATAAACCTGAAGAATCTAATAAAGCCATTAATGATACGGGAATGGTTTTAAAAGAAAGGGGGGTTTTATTTATACATAGTAATGATAATTTTGCAGTATACGAAAAGGTGAATGGACAAATGATTCCTAAAGAGTTAGCCATTAATATGAACCAATTTAATAATATTAGTAATAAGCTGGGCGATACATTGCTTGACTTAAATAAACAGCATTATTTTAGCCAATTTAACAAGAGCATAATAAATTCATGCCAGCCTTTTAGAGCAGTATTTGGCGATTTAGATATAGGATTTTCTAATATTGTAGGCAAAACTAAAAAATGGCAGTTACTTATTGAAGAAGCAGAAAAGAACAATAAAACACTATCTAATTTTATTGCTGAGGGAATAGTGAATGGTTTAAAAAATAAAGGGTATGAAATAAGATTAGATGATAATAATTATCTTCATTGTTCCAAAATGCATAACTTTTTAAGACGGAACAAGGAGGGTTGTAACTATAGTTATGACAAATGTTTAGAAAGCAGTAAGACGTCCCTGGAGCTTTATCAAGGCTTCCTATGAATACTATAATGCCTATCGTCGTTAATATCAGATGGGAATGTCCCGGCAAGGGGACATAAAGGGGATAAAGGAAAGAGTATCGCAATTTTATAATTGCATAAATAGCTATTTGACGGTAGAATAGTTAAAAACAGGTAAGGGGATTTTCGCCCGGCATGATGAGGGGCATATGTATGACTAATGCGGCTGAGATAAGACATAAACTTCCGCTAAAAATTCTTAAGTTGTTTAGGGACAAAGGTTAATTTTTATATTGCGTCTCTGGATGATCTTGAAAAAATGAAGAATAAATCAGCCAGGGCTATAGACCTGGCTGATGTTGCCTTAATCAGGGAGAAACGAGGCTGGAAAAAATAGGGGGTGGTTATGCAGGCAATGAGTTTAGCGTTAAAGAGGGTAAAGGAAGCATCGTTGACGAATAAAATTATTCTGGCATTTGGAATGGCTGTATTGACAGGAATTCTGGCGCAGGTGAGGTTATTTTTGCCATGGACTCCTGTGCCCGTTACATGCCAGACTTTTGCAGTTTTATTAACAGGTATTGTTCTTGGAAGATACTGGGGCGGCATAAGCCAGGTAATATATGTAGTTTTAGGTATCGCTGGGATTCCCTGGTTTAACGGAGCTACTGGAGGATACAGCGCAATTATTGGCCCTACAGGCGGTTATCTATTAGGATTTATTTTAGCAGCGCTTTTTGTCGGGCATATTACAGATAAATATAACTGGTCAAAGGGATTTTATCAGATGCTTGGGATTATGATGTTTGCAAATTTTATTTTGATTTATCTGCCTGGCCTGATTCAGCTAAATATATGGCTTTATTTATTTAAAGGCACATCTTCAAATATTGTTCAATTACTCTATGCGGGCGTTATACCTTTTGTAGCAGGCGACATGATAAAGATAGTAAGTGCTGCATTGATAGCTAGAGCTGTAATTCCAAAATAGAATAATAACGGAGTTTATAAAATGGAAAAACTACCGGAATTAGGAAAAATACACCCTGAATTTTTCAACAGGGTTATATATCCAAGGCTGGGCAAGAAGGATAGGTCTATTTTAGTCGGACCTCAGCATGGTGTGGATTTTGGGGTAATTGATTTAGGTAAAAATGTAATGGTTTTATCAGCAGACCCTTTTTATATTGCAAAAGAATTAGGTATGGAGAAAGCAGCATGGTTTGCAGTGCATATTCTCGCTTCTGATGTTGCAGTGAGCGGCATAAGGCCTAGATATTTGGCAGTGGATCTGAATCTTCCACCTGAAATGACAGAGGATGAGCTCACCAGAATGTGGGATGCTGTCCACAAAGAATGTAAAAAGTTAGGGATTTCAATAGTTACTGGACACACCGCAAGATATGCTGGATGCAATTATCCAATGGTTGGCGGCGCTACTATGATAGGAGTTGATAAAAAAGAAAAATTAATAAACCCGAAATGCAGGCCAGGGGATGCTATTGTGATTTCAAAAGGCCCTGCCATAGAGACAACAGGGCTCATGGCTGCGTACTTTCCGAAATTCATTGAAGCAAAATACGGGAAAGCTTTTGTAAAAAAAGCTCAGGATGTTTATTATCAGATGTCAACTGTGAAGGATGCTTTGATTGCGGCAAAAGTTGGCGGGATCACGGCAATGCACGACGCTACTGAATGCGGTATTTTTGGCGGACTTTATGAAATGGCGATGCATAGTAATGTTGGCATGGATGTTTATCTTGAGAAAATAGTTTTACAGGATGAGGTGAAAAAAACATGCGAATGTTTTGATATAGACCCGTATAAGGCTATAAGCGAAGGGACACTGCTTGCAACAGTTAATAAGAAAAAAGCAAAGGATGTTGTTAAAGCCCTTAACGATGAATCTATACCTGCCAGCATTGCAGGAGAGGTGACACAGAAAAAACAAGGCATTATTGTTACAGAGAATGATAAAAAATATAATCTAGAGCACCCAAAGATAGACCCATTCTGGGGTAAATTCGAAGAATACCTGAAAAAATAGAAGAATTATATGAAGAGGGCGCATGTATTTTATTCCGGGCGAGTACAGGGAGTGGGGTTCAGGTATACTGCTCAGGATATTGCAATGAGAGTGGGTTTAAAGGGCTGGGTTAAAAACCTGGAAGATGGCAGAGTGGAAGTCGTTGCCGAAGGCAAGCAGAAAGAACTTAAAGAGTTTCTTGATGAGATATTAAAGGGATTTATGAGCCGTTATATCAAAGATGTAGAAGTGTCATGGGAAAAATGCACAGGAGAATTTGATAGTTTTGAAGTAGTATTTTAATATTGAGATTGGCCTCGTCCTGAGGACTCGGCACTTCCTCGGACATTTCGTCCTCGGTCGCTTTGGCTTCGCAATGACATATATATGAAAAAAGATATAAAGAAAAAGATTGAAGAATTGAGAAAAAAAATTATTCAGCATAATAAGAAATATTATATAGATAATAAACCTGAAATCTCTGACAGGGAATATGATAATCTAATGTACGAGCTTAAACAACTAGAAGAGTCCTATCCTGAATTTATCACGCCTGATTCTCCTACCCTTAGAGTTGGCGGAGAAGCCTTGAAGGAGTTTAAAACAGTAGAGCACAGAGTTCCGATGCTCAGCATGGATAATACTTATTCTCCTGAAGAGATAATAGAGTTTGATAAACGAGTGAGGAAAAATCTGGAAGTTGATAGATTGGATTACGTAGTTGAATTGAAAATAGACGGGGTTAGTATATCGCTTCTTTATGAAAATGGAAAATTTATCAGGGGAGCTACGCGCGGCGACGGATTTAAAGGTGATGACGTTACTTTAAACATAAAGACAATAAAAAGCCTTCCTCTTAAATTAGAAGCAAGAAAAGGGACGCCGGTGCCAAGTTTATTTGAAGCAAGGGGCGAGGTATATCTGCCGGCTAAGTCATTTCTTGAGATAAATGAAGAAAAAGAAGAACTCGGCGAGGAACTTTTTGCGAATCCCAGAAATGCTGCTGCGGGATCTTTGAAATTACTGGACAGCGCAATGGTTGCCAAAAGGCATTTAGATATGTGGGTATACGGAGTGGGTTATACAGAAGGCATGGAATTCCAGACTCAGTCTGAAGCGCTTATTTTTTTAAAGGATAGTAGTTTTCGCGTAAACCCTAGTATTAAAAAATGCAGCTCAATAGAAAAGGTTATTGAATATTGCAATGAATGGCAGGAGAAAAGGCATAAGCTGGAATATGATATAGATGGCATGGTCATAAAAATAGACTCTTTTTCATATCAGAGATCTCTTGGCCAGACCTCTAAAAGCCCCAGGTGGATGATAGCGTATAAATTCCCAGCAGAAAGAAAAGAGACTGTCCTTGAAGATATACTTGTCCAGGTAGGGAGGACAGGCACTCTTACGCCTGTAGCTGTTTTAAAGCCTATAAAACTTGCCGGCAGTACTGTAAGCCGCGCATCGCTTCATAATCAGGATGAGATTGGCCGTAAAGATGTAAGGATAGGAGATCGCGTTCTGGTTGAAAAGGCAGGTGAAATCATACCGCAGATAGTTGGGGTAGTGAAAAATAAACGAAAGGGCTCTGAAAAAGAATTTTTTATGCCAAAGAAATGCCCTGCGTGCGGAAGCGCTGTAAAAAAACTTAAGAATGAGGTAGCGCTCAGGTGCGAGAATATGGGCTGTCCTGCTCAATTGAAAGAAAGGATCAGGCATTTTGCGTCAAAAGAAGCAATGGACATAGAAGGCATGGGCGATGCTATCGTAGCTCAACTGGTAGATAAGCAAATGGTAAAATCCTATGGAGATATTTATATCTTAAAGCATAAGGAATTGGCAAATCTTGAAAGAATGGCTGATAAATCCGCTCGCAACCTTATCAGCGCAATAGAAAAAAGTAAGGCTAATTCATTTAACAGGCTGGTGTATGGTCTGGGCATAAGGCATGTAGGGGTAAGAAGCGCCTGGATACTTGCGTCCAGATTCAGGTCACTTGACGCTCTGGCAAGCTCAGGCATTGAGGAACTTCAAAGTATAAATGAGATAGGCCCTGTAATGGCAGAGAGTATATTTAATTTTTTCAGGACAGAAGAAAATAAAAAACTTATCGAGAAACTAAGGTATAATGGCGTGAATACAGAAGAAAAAGACCTTTCTCTAAAATCTAAAAATTTGGAAGGTAAAACTTTTGTTGTTACAGGGTCTTTGGAAAGTTTTTCAAGAAACGAAATAGAGGAACTTATACGCAGGCACGGCGGCAATGCCTCTTTAAGCGTCAGCAAGAATACGGATTATGTAGTAGCGGGCAAAGATCCGGGATCCAAATTTGAAAAAGCAAAAGAGTTAAGTGTTAAAATTATAAATGAAGACGAATTCAAGCAACTTATAGGCTAGTTAAATTAGCTAACTTTACAAATGGTGCTTGGCACGAATTATAAAGTTAGGAGAGGGAGGAAGAGGAGATAGTATGGGCAAAAAAACATATATAAGAAATATTATTATTATTGCATTATGCATATCGATTGCGGGATGCGCTGGAATACAGAGGAAATTTGCGCGTAAAAAACAAAAGGAGGAGAAGGCGCCGCCTATTGTTACTACATATGATTACCCTATAGAGCAAAGGATGGACGAACTTTATAAAAAGAGATTTTTATTCTGGAAATCCTGGCAGGGTGAATTGATAGACAGGATGGATGATAGTTACAAGAAACGCATTGAATGTTATGATGAATTGATACAGAACCTTTCTGAGATGCAGAAATATCTGAATGATGAAAAATATAAAGAGTTGGAAAGTTTTACAGCGGAAATAAAATCGCTGGACCCTGATATTAAAAAAATTAATCTGACAAACAGCGAAAAATACAGGATCAGACAGACCCTTGAGAAAACAAAGCGGCTTATAGATAAAAAGTTTTCATATTCAAAGGTTAAAGATTCTCTTGAGTTAAGGAAGTAAAAGTGCTTATTAAAACAATAGTTGTAGGGCCGTTGGAGTCAAATTGTTATCTTACAGGAGATGAAGATACTAAAGAAATTTTTATAATAGACCCTGGCGGAGACTACAAAAAAATAAAGAGCGCGATAGATGAAGACAGCCTGAAGCCAAAGGCTGTTATCAATACTCATGGCCACGGAGACCATATAGGAGCCAATAAGGAGTTTGGCATTCCTGTGTGGATACACCGTTTGGACGCTGATTTTTTAACAGATCCTTCCAAAAACCTGTCAGGCGCATTCGGTTTTTTTCTAAAAACAAAAACTGCCTCCAAATTATTAGAAGATGGGAATATTTTGAATGCAGGTAAATATAGCCTTGAGGTTATTCATACCCCTGGGCATACTCCAGGCTCTATCTGCCTGAAATCTACCGGGGTGATATTCACAGGTGATACACTTTTTTGCGAAGGCATCGGCAGGACTGATTTTCAATACGGTTCAGAAAAAGACATAATGCGTTCTATAAAAGAAAAATTATTTACGCTGGACGACGGTTATATTATTTACCCCGGCCATGGCCTTGAGTCTACTATTGGCAATGAAAAAATAAACAACCCATATATTGTATGAATGAATTAATCGAACAATTTTTAAGTTACATATCTGTTGAAAGGGGCATGGCGGATAATACGATTAGTTCCTACAAAAGAGACCTTTCCAGATTCGCTGATTATTTGAAATCAAAGAAGATTGATTCAATAGATAAGGTCTCCAGGCAAATGATAAATTCATTTATGATGGCAGAAAAAGATAGGGGGCTTGCTTCCAATTCGGTTTCAAGGGAGCTTGCTTGCATAAAGAGTTTTTTTAAATTTCTTTTAAAAGAAAATATAGTGAAAGAGGACGCAGCAACTATTATTGAATCCCCTAAGTTATGGAAAAAACTTCCGTATACTCTGAGTGTGGCTGAGGTTGAGACTTTGTTGAATGCCCCAAACGTAAGGGATCTTATGGAGATGAGGGATAAGGCTTGCCTGGAGCTTATGTATGCTACAGGGATGAGGGTTTCAGAAGTGGTTAACCTTAAAATGGATGATATTAATATGGGGGCTGGTTTTGCAAAATGCTTCGGAAAAGGCTCTAAGGAAAGAATAGTGCCTTTTGGTAAAAAGGCAAAAGAGAGCCTGGAAAGGTATCTGGAAAAATCCAGGCCGAAGTTTTTAAAAAAGCATATCTCGAATTTCTTATTTTTGACCAGGCTTGGCAAATCTATGTCCCGCCAGACATTCTGGAAGATTATTAAAAGATACGTAAAGATAGCAAAGATTAAAAAAAAGGTAACGCCTCATAGTTTAAGGCATTCTTTTGCAACTCACATACTTGAGAGGGGCGCTGACCTGAGAATAGTGCAGGAAATGCTTGGGCATGCGGATATTTCTACTACGCAGATTTATACGCATGTGAGTAAGGATAGGTTAAAATCAATTCATCAGAAGTTTCACCCTAGACCGTAAAAATACACCGCGTAGGTGGAGTTTAAACCCCACCTACGCGGTGGAGGTGGTTATCGATATGCAGAATATTTTAAAATCTATACGAAGCTATTTGGAGATGGAAAGGGAAAGCGGCATATTAGAATATTTTTTTTCATCCAAACCAAAGGATGTCAGGTTGTCTTTGATTAAAAATGAGGCATTGCGTTGTCAGAAATGCCCTCTCGGAAAGATGCGGGCAAATACTGTATTTGGCGCAGGCAATATAAATGCTAAACTTATGTTTGTGGGAGAAGCGCCAGGCCATGAAGAGGATATTCAGGGCCTGCCTTTTGTAGGAGAAGCTGGGATGCTTCTCACAAAAATAATAGAGGCAATGGGCATTAAAAGGGAAGATGTTTATATCTGTAATATTTTAAAATGCCGGCCGCCGCAAAATAGAAATCCATTGCCTGAAGAAGTCTCTATGTGCATAGATTATCTTTACGCCCAGATAGACATGATAAAGCCGAAGATAATATGCGGCCTTGGAAAATTTGCAAGCCAGGCGCTTCTCGGAACAGAGGCTCCTATAGGTAAGCTCAGAGGCAGCTGGCATGAATATAGAGGCATAAAATTTATGCCCACATATCACCCAGCGTATCTTCTGCGTAATCCTGGGGACAAAAAACTTGTATGGGAAGACATGAAGAAAATTATGGAAGCGCTAAATGGGTAATTATAAATTTGCAGACATAGTCATTAACCGGCCCATAGAAGGGCCTTTTACTTATTCTATTCCGGAATCTCTAAAAGAGGATATTGAGATAGGGAGCGTGGTAGAGGTGTCTTTTAGAAACAAGATAGTTATTGGTTATGTGGTAGGGTTTCCTGACAAATGCGATATAGAAAAGATTAAGCCTTTAAATAGTATAGTTGATAAAACCCTCTCAATAGATTCCAAGATGCTGGAGCTTACAAAATGGATTTCAGAGTATTATTATTCTTCTTGGGGCGAGGCGATCTCAGCAGCTATTCCAAGTGTTGTTAAAAAAGGCGCATCAGGGAAAAGACAG
>Ga0315282_10016315_pt1 | contig 10866 bp, 9 predicted proteins | sample YL17G07_20_MG_FD_203693 | JGI IMG/M metagenome (GOLD analysis project Ga0315282, IMG submission 203693) | Sediment microbial communities from Yellowstone Lake, YNP, Wyoming, USA - YL17G07_20 | ecosystem: Environmental > Aquatic > Freshwater > Lake > Sediment | place: USA: Wyoming | collected...
TTATCATACGGTGTTTTTCCGCTGAAATACCAGAGACGTATTATGTGCGGAAGAGGGAGTATCCTCATCGGGTGAGGTTGTATGTACCAGAAGTATGGTGTTGATTCAGATTATTACTGCAGATGGTGGGATGTTCCAAGTCTGAAAAAAAGGTTGAAGTAACTGGAGGATGAATTGTTTGAACTGTTTGAGGGAAGCACGTCGAAGGTATCGGGATATGGTTCTGAGTCCGCTGAGAAACAGGCCGACCATGCGGTTTTTTCCTTTCGGAGGTATTCGTACGTCACCGTTTTGTTCTTTCTGCTCTCCTTCAAGCACACAGAGGATGTATGCGAAAGCGATCGGTACCAGCAGGTTTTCTATCCTCTTGGGATCTGTCACCCGTGTTTTTTCTAGGTCAAAGGCGTTGCTTTTCCAGTCTTTATGCATCGGTTCGATGCTGAATCTTTTTTCATAGGTTTCATCAGCTTGGGCTGGGTTCCCTGATGTCGTTGCTACAATCAGTGGTTCATCGTACTCTTCGTTCCAGGTCAACAAAACGTTCATCTTGAAACAGCTATCCCGGGTCAACACCTGGTTGTAAAGGATATGACGGGAACCCTTGGTCATGTTCTGGATCAGTGAAGCTACTTTTATCTCAGGGGTGTTTTCGCCAGTCAAGTACATGCTTGCTTTGATACGCAGCGTCACCGCAACATCGTACATAGTTTTCAGCCATTCCGCGAGTTTCGGACTGGCGAACTCCCGGTCTGCAACTACATGAATATGAATCGGTTTATCGGAAAGCCACGGTATCTGTTGTAACCCTGCGATAACAGGAAATAATACTTGCTTCCATTGTTCCAAAGAACTATTTCCTTTCTTTCCGAACACCATCCAATAGAGGGGAAGAGCACGACCTTTGTAACTCACCGCCACCGACAAGATGTTAATGTACCGTCGGCGTTTCTCCCAGTCAGTACGATCAATGATCAAGACAATCATAGGTAGTTTTTCCAGAAGTGGACGCATCAGATACATCAACGGTACAACAGTGAGTGTGGGTGATATCCTAGGGTTTGACAAAAAACGACGGATACGTTGTATGCATGCCATCACATTTGCGTTTTTATCAGATAGATTTTCACCCATTTTCGACATATGTGCCTTGTTATTTTCCAGAAGACAGACAATCAATTCCACCAGTGTGGTTCTTAATGGTTTTGACAGCTTCACGTGGATTGCTGTGAATAAGTTTAAAATAGTCTCTTCCAGATATGTGTATGTTTGAATGTTGTGCACCCCATTAGGAGACTAATGGGGATGCACTAAAAAAAGTGTTAGCTACTGAGATACTACAATACGAACCTAATAACCTAGAATAACCTACTAGATTGACAGATATACCAATCGATGCCGATCTCAGCTGGATTGGAGGAGACTCGGATAACGATTCAGTTCACCTACAATGTATACATGGTAACGAGGAACCCGCCACCAAAGTCTCTTATCAAATTCTAGAAGTTTTCATATAGTTTTCAGTGCTTCTACACATTGAAAAAAAGGATGGGCGACGTCTACTATCCTAAAAATCCGCTTAAATTTTCAAACATATAAAACCAAGAGAAACATGATTCATTAACCTATGCATCGTCGAGCAGGGGTGACGTTCTTCAAAAGAAGGGTGTGTTTCATTGTTTTTTGGAAAAGCTGCACCAATGCACATCGTCTCTTATAAAAAAACTACTGAAAACCATTATTTTTTTGATAATATTTATATAGGGCAAATTTAATTCTTCTTCATTTGATCCGACGAGTCGGATATAACCCATGTTGGTATGAATTCTCTTAATTGAGGGAAGAGTATAAAATGGAAAAAAATACTAGAAGTATATATAATTTAAATATTAAAAAACTGAGAACACTCGTTATAGCGCTGTTTGTACTCCTGACATCATTTTCGACACTCTTGCATGTCTCGAAATCGGCAACCGTTCTCGCCGAACACATAAAAGGTTGCGACCCCACACCACCAGAGCAAAAGATAAGCTTCGGCAATTTCTTCGTTGATAACGAAACTTTCTATATCATTCAAGGAACATATGAAAATCACCCACCAAATACTCCAACGGCTCCAACCCCCTCAAATGAGCAAACAAATGTATTCATTAACGAATACTTCAGTTGGACTGGAGGAGACCCAGATGCTGGAGATGTTGTGGTCTACGATGTCTACTTCGGAACCACCAATCCGCCACCAAAGTTTGCCTCTAACCATACCGCAACTTCGTTTAATCCAGGTCTTATGAATTATACGACACAATACTACTGGAAGATTATCGCTTGGGACAACTATAATTCCTCAACACCAGGACCTCTCTGGAACTTCACAACAGTTCCCCCTGGAACAAATAATCCACCAAATATCCCTAGCATTCCTACAGGTCCTTCTATGCGGCTGATTGGAGAATCTGGAACATATAGTACGAGTGCGGTTGACCCCGATAGTGATCAGGTGCAGTATCGGTTTGATTGGGATGCTGGTGGCTCGCATGATTATAGCGGGTGGACTAGTCTTGTTCCTTCTGGTCAATCAGTGAACGTATCTCACTCATGGAGTAGTACAGTGACGTATCTGGTTTGCACCCAGGCTCGTGATGAACATGGTTCAGTGAGTGACTGGTCAACAGGATTGACGGTTACTGTTACCGGGGGAACAGAGATTTTAGATCAGCAGTCGACTCGATATGACAAATCTAACACAATTTTTTCAAGCAGGTGGAGTGCACAGTCTTTTAAACCATCTTGGGGAGTATTGACGAAGGTGAAGTTGTATGTTGGAAAAGCGGGAAGCCCGTCGAGTGATCTGGTTGTTTCTGTTCGCAGTTCGCTAAATGGGGCTGATTTAACTTCAGTTGCGAAGTCGTCTGGTAGTATTCCTTCAGGTCTTAGTTGGGTGGAGTGTGACTTCCCTGATATTAGTGTTAATCTTAGCGGTATATATTATCTGGTGGTAAGGACGAGCGGTGGGAGTGCGACTAAGAATTATTTGTGGGGGTATGGGTATTACAATCCTTATCTGAATGGGTCGTTTTGGATGTCTACAAGTTCTGGCTTGTCCTGGACTGAGTATGCTGCGTATGATTTTTGCTTTCAAACCTATAGTGGAGATGGAGGGAATTCCCCGCCAAATGTCCCTGCTATTCCTTCCGGACCTGTATCGCGAATGGTCGGAGAATCTGGAACATATAGTACGAGTGCGGTTGACCCCGATAGTGATCAGGTGCAGTATCGGTTTGATTGGGATGCTGGTGGCTCGCATGATTATAGCGGGTGGACTAGTCTTGTTGCTTCTGGTCAATCAATGAGTATGTCTCACTCGTGGAGTAGTGCAGGAACGTATCTTGTTCGTACTCAAGCAAAGGATGAGTACGGAAATGAAGGTTCATGGTCGAGTAGTTTGACTGTGACAGTCACTGTTTCAAATTCTCCACCCTATGTACCGAGTAGTCCGAATCCGGGGAATCACGCGACCGGTGTTGTTGTGAATGCGGATCTGAGTTGGACGGGTGGTGATCCGAATGGCGATATTGTAACCTACGATGTCTATTTTGGAACCACCAATCCGCCACCAAAATTTGCCTCTAACCATACCGCAACTTCGTTTAATCCAGGTCTTATGAATTATACGACACAATACTACTGGAAGATTATCGCCTGGGACAACTATAATTCCTCAACACCAGGGCCTCTCTGGAACTTCACAACAGTTCCCCCAGGAACAAATAATCCACCGAATCAACCAACAAACCCATACCCAGCAAATGGTGCCACCGACATAGACCTTAACACTGCTCTAAGCTGGTCTGGCGGAGATCCTGATGGAGGAGACACCGTCACCTACGATGTTTATTTCGGGACGACCACATCACCTGGGAAAGTTGCCAGTAATCAGAGCACATTGACATATACTCCTGGAACGCTGCAATATATCACCCAGTATTACTGGAAGATCATCGCCTGGGATAACCACGGACATTCTCGCAGTGGCCCGCTATGGGGTTTTGTCACCCTCACCTCTGGTGGAGGAGGCGGTGGTGGTGGCGGAGGAACAACGAATAAACCACCCATTGCCGATCTCTCCGCAGGGGAACCCTATCAAGGAATTGTCGGTGAACCGATCCTTTTTAACGGGTCCCGCAGTCATGACCCAGACGGCTCAATTACCTCCTGGCACTGGATATTTGGCGATGGACACACGGGGGCTGGTCAGACAAAGACCCACGTTTATAATATCACGGGGTCCTTTACCGCGTCACTGACGGTCACCGATAATCAAGGGGCGACAAATAGCGATACCACCACGGTTGTTATCACCCTTCCGAATAGACCACCATCACAGCCAACACTTGACGGCCCACACAACGGAACCATTAACACATCCTCTGCGTATACCGCGATGTCGACCGACCCGGAAAACAGTACATTGGTTTACAAGTTTGACTGGGGTGATGGGACAACAAACACGACCGCAGCAGAAGTAAGCGGTACACTGGTGACAATGCATCATACCTGGACCTATGCAGGCATCTATACGCTCTCGGTCACGGCCTCTGACGGTGAGACCTCGTCCGCGCCAGCAACAATGACCGTGCTCATGGGCGTGGAGTACGTCGGTGATTTAGGGTACTTAATCGACACAAACGGTGACGGGATCTACGACGCGTTTTATTCGAACGCTACCGGTCTGACGACTCCGGTGCAGCGGCTCGCTGACGGGACGTACCTGATTGATAGTGACGGTAGTGGGACATGGGATCATCTCTATAACCCTGAAACAAAAGAGCTAACACTCTACACCGAGAATATCTCCGGGGGGAATGGAATAAGCAAGAATGGAATAAGCAATGCAGTCTTACTCCTTGCAGGTATTTTAGGCGCTATTCTAGTACTGTTCCTTACTCTCCTTGCGCTCACGCGAACAACCCGGAAACAAGACCAGACACCTGCGGAACCGGTTGAGAAAAAATCAGATTCCTCGAACTCAACAAAAAGAAAACCAGGAAAAAAAACAGTGAACAAATAATTCATTTTTTTCTTTTCTTTTTTTTAAATATATTACGTAAAATAATGTGGAGAAGGTAAAGTGCATCTGTAACATTTTAAAAGACATTTTACACCCCTCATCCTTTGATACGTCTTCGAGGGATGAGAGGACACCGAACCATACAAGCAGTGTATAACGGGCTAAATGATGTCAACCAAGAAAAAAAGTAAATTTTCAGGATGCTGGTCTTGTGTGGGTGCATCGGACAAGTATTGCTCCATATGATGGGTTGTATGATGTAAACCAGGACGATAAAGTGAATTTCCAAGATGCTGGATTGACGTGGGTTCATCGAGATTAAATAAACCGTTGCCGAAATCAAAGAAGAATTATTTATTCCTTTATTTTTTTAAAAGGAACATGTTGGAGCGTACGGTAGTTAATATTAATAACAAAAGAATTAAATATATGTTTAAACATATGTTTAATTATGGGCTTTAAAACATTAACCGTCAAAGCTACCGTCTATGAAAAACTACTTGCTTTGAAACGGGAAAATGAAAGTTTCAGTGATCTTTTTGAACGACTCAGTAAAAACAATGTTGCAACGTTACGAAAATTACGTGGATGTACCGAATTTAAAAACAAAGAGCAGATGCTACGAGACATCCAGAAAAAACGAAATGAAAAAAGGTACGTGTAAGACATGATTATTCTAGATACTGACATTCTCATAGAAATTTTTGATAAAAAATCTCAGAAAGGAGAACAAGCTTTAGAAAGAATAGAACAATCTGGTGAAGATATCGCAATTACTTCCGTATCACTTCATGAAATTCTTTATGGGTTGTACAAATTTGGAAAAAAGAGAATATCTGCTGTAGAAAAATTAGAAACAATCGGATTTTGTAAAGAGGATGCTATTCTTTCAGCACACCTTGAATTCGATGCTGAACAGAAAGGGTACTCTCTGTCACGAATCGATGCGATGATTGCTGCAATAACATTGAATAGAAAGGCACAGTTATTTACTTTTAATCAAAAGCACTTTCGATCCATACCTAGATTATCATTATTTTAAATGAGGGACCACTACCTATAGATGGAGTGTGACTGTTACCGATGAAACCTATTGGACAAACAAGACCCACCACTACACAACTAAAGGAAGTAGGTACGATGTTAACAACGATAACAAGGTGAACTTCCAGGATGCTGGGTTAACTTGGATTCATCGCAGCAGCATCGTATCACACGATGGGCTCTTTGATGTTAATCAGGATGGGAAAGTCAACTTCCAGGACGCGGGACTTACTTGGACCCATCGAAATTAATAAATAGTTGATGAAATCATGAGAAACAACAATCTGTTGAAAAGAGGGATCAGTGAGATTCTTACTTTTTATATCCTAATTCTTTCTCTTTTCATAATCGGAATCTCTTGTCGTGCAGAAATAGCAACAGACATTGTCATAACTCCGTCATCAGACCAGGTTCTCCAGGGAGAATCTTTTACATGCGAAGTTGCGCAAGCTCCCTGTAGAATAATTGAATGATATGAAGTCGGGATAACAGGGTCGTAAGAATCGTATGCTGGGACGAAGTCTTATTGTGCGATTCCTTGAGCTGATGGTGTACTGGCAGTAGTTCATAGTGGGATGCCTGGGTGATGATGTGCGATTCATCGACATTGTCGCATTGGTCGATGATGAGTGATGAATTTTGGAGAAGTTGGATTGCTGCGACGCTGGAGGCGGTTATCGTGTTCCCTTTTGATTTTACAAGTGTGATGGAATCTGTGGAGAACGTACAGTGCGTGATGAGCAGGTGCGATGCTCCTGCGCAGTACACCCCGAACCCTTGATTGGAGGAGAAGGTGCATCGGGAGATGGTGTTGTTGGTGTTTGCTGACTCAATCATGTCGATGCCCGCGTGGGTGTTGTCAGAAAACCTGCAGTCTTCAATGAAGTTATTTGATGATCTCTGCAGTTCGATACCATCGCAGTTCTGGGAAAAAATGCAGGCTATGATATGGGTGTTGTCGCAGGCTGATGTGTCGCTGCCGAGAAATGCGATTCCTTCATCTTCACAGTGGTGAAATGTGCACTGTGAGATGGTGTTGTGTGAGCTCCAAAGTGCGATGCCGATTGGTGTGTCGCGGATGATGCAGTGGGTGATCGTGGTGTGTGCTTTCGTAATTTTTATCGCGGTGGTGTACAGGCCTTCTGCGTTGTTGATGACGGTAAGCCCTGTGAGGGTCGCGCCTTCTGCGGTGATTTTTATCGCGTAACTGTTTTTCTCTGAGGTGGGGGCAAGGATCGTTGTTTCTGGGGTGTCTCCTTGGAGGATGATTGATTTGTTGATGGTGATGATTTCAGTGTAGGTTCCTGGCAGGATCGTCACGGTCGCGTTTCTTGGTGCATTGTTGATTGCCTCCTGGATGCTGGTGTACGGGATAGTGCCGCAATATGCAGCGGGGGGTAGTTCAGGAGGTTGTGTCGAAAGAGTAGTATTTGATGCAAGCGGGATTGCTGTTGTTGATTCTGTAAGGGAGAGTAGTACGATGAATATAGGGAATAGAATGAAGGTTTTTCTGATTCTGTGCTTTCTTTTCATTTCCTACCTCTCCTTTGCCACTCTTCACCATGTTAACTATGAACTTGCTAAACTTTGTCAATCTCCCTATATAAAGATATTCGGGAAAAATAGCAAAACGACGGATTGCCAACAGATACATTCTCTACAATGACCCATAATATGGTTTAAAAGCGGCTCAAACCAAAGTCAAGTACCGTGCTTCTATACGATCTACCCTGATTCGAGCTTTTGGGAATTCAATTATTTTCTCTCTGAAAAACACGAAAAATTCTCTCAATTTTCGTTACATTTGTAACCAAAAAATTCATAATTTTTGAAGAGTTGGATGATTGAAAAAGTAGAAAGATTTTTAAATGTCAATTGTATTCATTATATCATATAGCAAAATAAATAAATATGTTATGAGATGAAGAGACGATAATTGCAAGGAACGGAGGAAGGGACTAATCGCATTCTTCATATTATCCCCCTAACTTTTTTTTCCCTTCCTTCAATACCACGATAGCAGATCAAGCTCTATTTCCATCATGGGAGGAAAAAGTTCTTGTTTCACGAAGAAAACAACAGGATAAAATTTTAGAAAATGTTTTAAACAGCCTTTCGATAGTGTCCCCCATAAAAACTAATTGGTGGAGGCATACTCAGATATGAATGAAGCGGTTATTGTAGCGGCAGTACGTACTGCGCAAGGGAAGTTTGACGGAACTTTGAAAGGCTTTTCAGCACCACAGCTCGGCGGCATCGCGATCAAAGAAGCGGTCAAACGAGCCGGGGTAAAACCAACAGAGGTCAACGAAGTCATCATGGGAAATGTCGTCTCCGCGGGTCTCGGCCAGAACGTCGCTCGTCAGGCTGCGATCGCGGCGCAACTCCCCTATGAAGTCGGGTGTTTTCATATTGACAAGGTCTGCGGGTCCTCGCTGAAAGCAGTGATTCTTGCATCGCAGGCGATACGGCTTGATGATGCAGAAGTGATCGTCGCGGGGGGCATGGAGAGCATGACGAACTGCCCGTTCATCCTTGACAAGGCACGGTTCGGATATCGGTTGTTCGACGGGAAAGTCATTGACGCGATGGTCCATGACGGCCTCTGGGACGCATACAACAATTTCCACATGGGGATGACCGGTGAGATCATCGCGGAGAAATACCATATCACCCGGAAGGAGTGCGATGAGATCGCGCTTGCAAGCCATACGAAGGCGGCAAAAGCAACAGAGACCGGGAAGTTCAAGGATGAGATCATCCCTATTGAGATCAAACAAAAGAAAGGCGACCCGATCATCTTCGACAAGGACGAAGGGATCCGCAAGGATACAACCATGGAAAGCCTTGGGGCGCTCAAGCCATTCTTCAAGGAAAGCGGCGTGATTACCGCGGGGAATGCCTCACAGATCACGGACGCCGCCTCAGCCGTCGTTGTCATGAGTAAAGAACGAGCAAAAAAACAAGGGTGCGAGATCCTCGGAACGATTGCAGGATACAATACGGTCGGGGTGAAACCCGAGTATGTCATGGAGGCGCCGATCCCCGGGGTGAAGGCCCTCTTAAAAAAGATGAACCTGACCATTGACGATATCGACCTGGTCGAGCATAACGAGGCGTTCTCGTCAGCCTCAGCCGCTCTCATAAAAGAAATCGGGATTCCAAAGGAGAAATTCAATGTGCACGGAGGGGCGATCGCGATCGGTCATCCGATCGGCAGCAGCGGGTCACGCATCCTGGTCACCTTGCTTCATGCGATGAAACATTACAAGAAACATCGAGGTCTTGCCACGATTTGCCTTGGTGGCGGACATGCGGTGTCTATGATAGTGGAACGGTGAGGAGGCACAAAAAATGACGGTCAAGAAAATCGGTGTGATTGGCGCAGGAACCATGGGCCACGGGATCGCGCTTGTCTGCGCTAAAGCAGGCTTTGAGGTTGTCCTTCATGACGTGAAAGACGAGTATGTGAAGAAGGGACTCTCGTCCATTGAAAAGTTTTTAGAAAAAAGCATTGAGAAAGGTAAGATGACCGCTGAGGAGAAAAAAACCATCCTCAGCCATATCAAAGGAACCACAAGGCTTGAGGACTTCAAAGACGCTGATGTCATCGTCGAGGCGATCATTGAAGATGTGAAAACGAAAAAAGAGGTGTTTTCAAAGCTGGACCAGTTCTGCAAAAAGGAGACGATTTTCGCATCGAACACCTCGACCATTCCGATCACGGATCTTGCGTCTTCAACGAAACGACCTGAGCAGTTCATCGGCATGCATTTCATGAACCCGGTGCCGCTCATGAAACTCGTGGAGGTGATCCGGGGGCTACGCACCTCAAACGAAACCGCCCTGCTCATAAAGCAGCTTGCGGAGAAACTGGAGAAAACACCAATCGAGGTCAACGACGGCCCTGGGTTCATCTCAAATCGCGTGCTGTTTGCGATGATCAATGAAGCGATGTTCTGCGTGCTTGATGGAACCGGGACGGTCGAATCAATTGACAGCATCATGAAACTCGGGATGAATCACCCTATGGGTCCCCTTGAGCTCGCTGACCTCATCGGCCTTGACGTCTGCCTGGGGATCATGACGGTCTTGTACGAGGGGTTCAACGACTCGAAATACCGGCCGTGCCTGCTCCTAAAGAAGATGGTGCAGGCAGGGTACCTCGGGAGAAAAACCGGGAAAGGATTCTATACCTACCCACCACGGTGAGGCCCCATGAGCTACACAAACATCATCGTGGAAAAGAAAAACGGTGTCGGGTACATTTTCATGAACCGCCCGCAGGTCCTCAACGCCTTAGACCAGGAGACACTCAAAGAACTTATCCTCGCAGTGGAAGACCTTGAAAAAGATACCGGGGTTAAAGTCGTAATTCTCACCGGGAAAGACAAGGCATTCATCGCCGGGGCTGACATCAAGCAGATGAAGGACATGAACACGCTACAGGCAAAGGAGTTCGCGGAGCTTGGCCATACACTGATGCACCACATTGAAGGGTCACGGCTCCCGTTCATCGCCGCGGTCAACGGGTACGCGCTCGGCGGCGGCTGTGAGGTGATGATGGCCTGTGACATCATCCTTGCATCCACGACCGCAAAGATCGGTCAGCCGGAGATAAACCTAGGGATTCACCCAGGGTTCGGTGGCACACAACGCTTACCGCGACTCGTCGGGAACGCAAAGGCAAAAGAACTGCTCCTCACCGGTGATACGATCGATGCCCAGGAGGCGCTGCGCATCGGCCTCGTCAACAA
>Ga0315282_10016316_pt1 | contig 10866 bp, 9 predicted proteins | sample YL17G07_20_MG_FD_203693 | JGI IMG/M metagenome (GOLD analysis project Ga0315282, IMG submission 203693) | Sediment microbial communities from Yellowstone Lake, YNP, Wyoming, USA - YL17G07_20 | ecosystem: Environmental > Aquatic > Freshwater > Lake > Sediment | place: USA: Wyoming | collected...
CCGTAGCCTGTAACCTGTAGCCTGTAGCCTGTAACCTGTAGCCCGTAGCCTGTAACCTGTAGCCTGTAGCCTGTAGCCTGTAGCCTGTAGCCTGTAGCCTGTAGCCCGTAGCCTGTAACTCCTCTTCATCCTTCATCCTTCTGCCCTTCGCTGCCCACGAGCAGCACGTAGGCGTCCTCGAGGTTGGGTTCGACGGCCCGCGCGACCGCGACCGGCGGCTCGTCCGAGACCACCCGCGCCCGAAATCCACCACGGTCGTCCTCGACGAACGTCACCAGCTGGAAACGGTCGCGCACCTGATCGAACTCGCCCGCGGTCAGCTCGAACTCCCACGTCTTGTCGCGCGCCGTCGTCACCAGCTCCGACGGCACGCCTCGATACAACACTTTGCCGCGATGCAAAACCACCATATCGGTGCAGATAAACTCCACGTCTTTGACCAGATGCGTCGAAAGAAGCACCACGCGCCCCCGCCCCAGATCGAACAGGAGGTTTCGAAAATGGAGCCGCTCCTGGGGATCGAGACCCGAAGTCGGCTCGTCCACAATCAGAAGCGGCGGATCGTTGAGCAGCGCCTGGGCGATCCCGACGCGCTGGCGCTCGCCGCCCGACAGCCCTTTCATCGAACGTCCGTGGAGACGCTCGATTCCGGCCATGGCGCTGACCTCGTCAATCCGCCGGCGCAACCGTCTTCCACCCAAACCGCACAACCGGCCCGCAAAGCCCAGGAATTGCGCCACCGCCATATTGGGATAGAGGCCGAACGTTTGCGGCAGATAGCCCAGCCACCGCCGAGCCCGTTGAGGATGGCGCAACACGTCCACGCCGTCAAACCGAACCTTGCCCGACGTGGGCGCCAGCAGCGTGGCCAGGATTTCGATCAGCGTCGTTTTGCCCGCGCCGTTGGGACCGAGCAAACCCAGGACGCCTTCGCCGATCTCCAGCGAGACGTCATCGAGCGCGACGTGGCCGTTGGAGTAGACCTTGCGCAATCGTTCAACGACCAAGCGGGTACCTTCACGTTCCAGTGGACTGTGGATGGGGGTCGTGTCCCGCACTTTTTCGACTGACACCATGGACGAAAGACAACGATGAACGATGAACGGAAAAGCAACGCTGAACTCAAAAACTCAGGACTCAGCACTTAGGACAGCCCAACACAACAGAGGGATCAAACTCCTCCCTTTCAGAGGTGGGGCGTGATTCTCGCGCCCCTTTGGGGCCGCCGAAAATCGCGCATGCCGGCCCGTACCCTAATTTAACCGCTCTATTGTGTTGAGGTGTGCTTACGCCTTTTTCTGCGGCGCCTTGACCGTGCTCCCCGCCGTGGTGGCTTCGTCCTTGCCCGCCACCGCCGGCTCGGTTTCCATGATCTTGACTTTCACCTTGTCCTGGAGCGTTTCGTGGCCCAGCACGACCAGCCGCTCGCCGGCCCGCAGCCCCTCGACGATTTCCACCTCATCGGGGTTCTCAAGGCCCAGCCTCACCAGGCGTTTTTCGGCGCGTTCCTCGTTGTTGACCACGAAAACAATGTCCTCGTTATTGCGGCGCTGCAATACCTTGCGATCCACGATCATCGCGTCGCGGTGGGTCCGGATGACGATGTTGACGCGGGCGAACATGCCCGGCCGCAGCAGCGCCTGGCTGTTGGGCACGGTCACGTCCACCTCGAACGCCCGCGTGTCCACGGCCATGATCGGCGAGACGTCGCTGACCTCGCCCTCGACGGCCACCTCCTCGTCTGAATAGACGGAGGCCTGGGCCTTCTGGCCTTTTCGGATTTTCCGGATGTCCTTGGAAGTCACGTCGCAACGGATCATGACGGTGGACATGTCCACGACGCCGCAGAGGGTCGAGCCGGTCGCCACCAGCCGGCCCTCGAGATCGGTCACGGTATCGGCCGAGTCGGCCGCCGAGGCAGTATCCTTGTTCGTTTGGAGAGTATCAGCGGCGACCAGATAGCCGGACATGGGAGCGCGGACCATCTTGCGGTCGAGCTGCAATTGGAGGCGGTCGAGCTGCTTCTGGGCCTTCCGGACCCCAATGACGGATTCCTCATAACTGATCCGAGCCGAATCGGCGGTGAACTTCCGCTCTTCGTAAGCTTTGCGGGCAATCTGGCCGAGTTTGAACATTTGCTCGGCTCGGGAAAAATCGGCCGCGCTTCGTTCCACGCGCGCCAGCGACAGCGCCAGCTCGTTTCGCGCCGTGTCGAGGTCCGATTGAGCAATCTCCAGGTCCCGGCTGGTCTCTTCCTCATCGAGGCGGGCCAGCAGCTGGCCTTCCTTGACCATTTCGCCTTCGCGCCAGGGTTTGACGAAATGAATCCTTCCCGATTCCTCCGCCTTGACGGCCAGCGAGCGGATCGGGGCGACCGTTCCCACGGTGGCGACGTATTCACTCATGGTTGCGCGGCTGACATTCCGGACCGCCACGGGGATCGCATACTCGCGGCGGACGCTGTCGCCGTCGCCCGAATCGCCCGAGGCCGCCGTGCCGTTGCCCGAACTGTCGCTCGTGCCGGCCTTGTTGCACCCGGCGCCAACCGCCCCCAGGACAAGAGCAACCCAAAGACAGAACCAGCCTTGACGCCGCCTCATTGTCCCCACCCATCACGCGAGGGGGAAACCCGGGTGATACCCCCGCCATTGGATCAGATTCTCATTTCAGCGTTTTGGCTCTGAAACATCAAGCTTTATCGAACCCGGGGAAATGCCCCGCCCCCATCCCGACTTCCGCGTCAGCGCCTATTCAGACCCTTGCGCTCGCCAGAAGGCTTGCTCTTTTCGTGAGCTCCCAACGAAAATAGGACGCTTGGTGGGCCTTTGCGGTTGACCGGGAACGCGGTCCAACTCTTCCAAGAAGGCAAAAGTAAAAAGGCAAAAAAGGAACGCCGGCGGCCCGCCGGTGCTTCAAGACAAGGAACGTCGGCGGCCCGCCGGTGCTCCAAGACGTTGTAGGAAGAGAAATCGTCCTATCATGGCCGGTGAGTGCTTCCACAGCCAACGCTCTAAGGCGGCCTGTGGCCGCAACCAAAGAGGGGTGAGAGTCGTGGACATCCGCTCATGCAGCGGAAAAAGTCCATCCCGTCCATCCCGTCCATGTCGTCCATCCCGTCCATGTCGTCCACTTCGTCCACGGGGGAAGATCTTCGCAAAATGGCCAGATGTCTAAACGAAAGGGTCTAAAGCACCGGCGAGGCCGCCGGCGTTCCCTTTCCCCTGAAGTTTGAAACCTGAAACCTGAAACTTCTTTTGTCTCCTTGACCATCCCGCCGCGCCCGGATAAACAACCAGAACGATAGATCGTTCCCGCAAGGGAGGGGATGTAAGAAAAAAATCATGGCTGCAACTGGAACTCGAAACGAAATCACCGACCTGGCCAGCGGCGCCTCGATCGTCGTCATTGACGATGAGCCCAACATGTGCGCCGCGCTCCGCAAACTGCTCGGCATCGAAGGCTATGCCGTCGAAACGTTTGTCGAACCCGAACGCGCCCTCGAACACGTCCGTCGCACGCACCCCGACGTCGTGCTGGTGGACCTGATGATGCCCAACCTCAACGGCATGGAAGTCCTCAAGCGGGTCCGCAACCACGACTCCTCCATCATTGTCATCATGATCACCGCCCACGGGACAATTGATAACGCCATCGAGGCGGTCAAGGAAGGCGCGTTTCATTACATCACCAAGCCATTCAACACCAACGAGCTGCTGCTGACCATCCGCAAGGCCGTGGACCATCGTCGGCTGGTGGCCGAGAAGGACAAGCTATCCGACCAGCTGTCGCGCACGTCGGGCGAATGGGAACTGGTCGGCAACAGCCCCGCCATCGGCCAGGTACGCGAGATCATCGAGCGCGTCGGGCCGGCCGACAGCGCCGTCCTGATCACCGGCGAAAGCGGCACGGGCAAGGAACTGGTTGCGCGCGCGATCCACCGTCACAGCCGCCGCCGCGACCAGCATTTCGTGGCGATCAATTGCGCCTCCATTCCCGAAAGCCTGCTCGAAAGCGAGCTGTTCGGCCACGAGCGGGGGGCCTTCACCGGCGCCGACCGCATGAAGATCGGCCTGTTCGAGTTGGCCCACCAGGGGACGCTGTTCCTCGACGAAATCGCCGAACTGCCCCTGTCGCTCCAGGCCAAGCTGTTGCGCGCGCTCGAACGGCACGAAATCCAGCGCATCGGCGGCTTGCGGTCCATCGCGGTGGACATCCGGCTGGTGGCCTCGACCAATCGCAACCTCGAGCGCCACGTGGACGAGGGGAAGTTTCGGCGCGATCTGTTCTTCCGGCTCAACGTCGTCCACATCATCACCCCGCCCCTGCGCGAATTGAAAGACGACATCCCGGCGCTGACCGAGCACATCCTGCGTCAACTCTCCGTTCAGCTCGAAAAGCCCGGCCTTTCCATTGACGACGGGGCGATCGAGCGACTGAAATCTTATTGGTGGCCGGGCAACGTGCGCGAACTGGAAAACGTGCTCGAGCGGACGGTGGTCCTGCTCGACGGCCGCCGAATCGGCGCCCACAATCTGCCGCCCGACCTGGGGGCGACCGGCGAGCTGCGCTATACCTCCCCGCCCCCGATCCTCCGGCGCGACATGGGCGCTCTGGAATCGTTCCGCGAGGCCCGCGATCGGTTCGAACGCGAGTACTTCGAGCGGCTGCTCGAGGCCAGCGGCGGCAACGTCGGCGAGGCCGCCCGTCGGGCGGGAATCAGCCGCCGTCATTTCTACGAGAAAATCGAAAAGCTCGGGATCGTCTCGCGCCCCGCCGGCCGGCCGGAACCGTCCGCGGCCAACGGCGCATCGAGCGATGACGAGGCACTGGAATGACCGCATGACCGAAAGCGTTCTCCAACGACGGCGGATGTTGATCGTCCTCTCGGGGCCCTCGGGCAGCGGCAAGACGACGATTGTTCAGGCGTTGCTGGCCGCCGACCCGTCGTTGGCCTTGTCGGTTTCGACCACGACCCGCCCCTCGCGGCCGGGCGAAGTCGAAGGGCAATCCTACAGCTTCGTCTCCAGGGAAGAGTTCCAACGACTCATCCGGGACGGACAGTTTCTCGAATGGGCCGAAGTCTACGGCAACCTCTATGGCACGCGCCGCGACCGCGTGCAAAAGCTGCTCGAGGGCGGTCGCGATGTGGCGCTCGCCCTGGACATCCAGGGGGCGATGAGCGTTCGGCGCTGCAGGCCCGACGCCGTGCTGATCTTCCTGTTGCCGCCTTCGATGGAGGTGCTCGAGGAACGATTGCGGGCGCGCGGACTGGACTCAGCCGAGGCGATCGCCCAGCGACTGCGCGACGCCGCCGAGGAAATCCGCGCCGCCTCCCCATTCGATTATCTGGTCGTCAATGACCGGCTCGACGACGCCGTGGCCGCGGTTCGCGCGATCATCGAGGCCGAACGCTGCCGGACGGTCCGCCGGCTCGAAGCCTGCGATCGCGAACCCCCCGCACGCGAGGGAGGAACGGGAGCGGCGGGATCCCACACGTTTGCCCCTTCGATTGTTTTCGCCAGCCGGGCCATGGGCGACCTGCTCGATCGGGCCGAGCGCGTGGCTCGCACGGATACGCCGGTGCTGCTGCTGGGCGAAAGCGGCACGGGCAAGGAGATGCTCGCCGAGGCGATTCACCGGGCCGGCCGTCGCGCCGCCGGGCCGCTGATCCGCGTCAACTGTGGCGCGATTCCGCCGACGCTGCTCGAAAGCGAACTGTTCGGCCACGTGGCCGGCGCGTTCACCGGGGCTGCGCGCGACCACGCGGGGTTGTTTCGCGCGGCCGATCACGGAACGATTTTCCTCGATGAAATCGGCGATCTGCCGCTCGATCTCCAGGTCAAGCTGTTGCGCGTTCTGCAGGACGGCGAGGTGCGGCCGGTCGGCGCCATCCAACCGCTCCACGTGGACGTGCGACTGATCGCCGCCACCAATCGCGACCTCTCGGCGGCGGTGGCGGCCGGGCGATTTCGCGAGGATCTGTTCTACCGGCTCAGTGTGGTGCCGTTGCGGTTGCCGCCGCTCCGCGAGCGCCCCGAAGACATCCCCGTGCTCGTGAACCATTTTCTTCAGAAGCTTGCTTCGGCGGGCCAGCCGCTCAAGACCATAGCCGCCGAGGCGATGGACTTTCTGATGAAAGCCGATTGGCCCGGCAACGTGAGGCAACTGGAAAACACGATCGAACACGCCGTGGTTCTCAGCCGCGGCCAGCAGATCGGCCTCGCCGATTTTCCCGAAAGCTTCCGGCGCGCCCGCGCGCTGGTGGCGGCGCGGTCGGCCAGCGAGAGCAAGGCCGAGACGCTGCGGGAAGTGGAAGTCGCCGCCATCCGGCGGGCGCTCGAACGGACCGGGTGCAATCTGAGCCATGCCGCCCGCGCGCTCGGCTTGACGCGCCGCGCGCTGACCTATCGCCTCGACGCGCTGGGCATCCATGTCGAGCGCCGTCGCGGCCGCCCCAAACGCGGCTAAACGGACCGCTGGCGGCCTCGCCGGTGTTCTAAAGCCCGTCCGAAAGAAATCCCACCCACCGGCCAACCAACGAGAATCCCCGGGCTGTTGTAGCATAGGCCCTCGTGGCCGTTCGGGGGATTCCTGGCAAGACGACGAACGCCCACGAGGACATACTGCTGCTTCAAGTTGCATTTGATGGAAATGTCGCATTCCTGCGTTCGTCGCGCCAGGAAAACCCCTTCGGGGTTTGCAGAAACCCGGGAGCGGCTGGCTTCGTGAATCCATCATTCTCGACTTGAAGAATCACTAGGCGACAACACGGAAAACCTCTCCACGAAAAACACTCGACGGAGTTTTTCCCTTTGCGTCTTCGCGCCTTTGCGTGCGAAAGACTTTTCTCGACAGCAAACGTGAATACCTGCCAATCGTTTTCGGAGGAGGACATCAATGCGTGGCAAACCATGGGTCGGCTTGAGCGTGCTTTGTTGCGCCCTGGTGGTGGCGGCGGCGATGGATGTTCCCGCGCAGGGGAGGTGGGACGTGGGAATTCGCGATTCCTATCTCAAGGGGATCGGCTCGCCCGACGTCTGGTCGGCCGCCGACGCGATCGGCGTTTCGCTGATCGAGGTCCAGATCAATCCCAAGATGAAATGCCAGCAACTCTTCGAAGGCGACGACACGCCTTACAGCGTTGGCACGCCCGACGAACGCAAGGAACTCAAGGCCAAGCTGGCCGAAAAGAAGAAAAGCATCTGCGCCTTCTGCTGCGGCTACAACTACGGCAAAAATCCCTCGGACGAGGAAGAGGTGAAGTGGATGGAAGCGGCCGCCGAAGCCGCCCGCGATCTCGGCGTTCCCATTATCATGGTGCCCATCCCCGGCGCCGGGGGAATGACCGATGAACAATATGTCGAGCGAACGAAGAAATTCCTCGGCGCGCTGGTTCCGGTTGCCGAAAAAACGGGCGTTACGTTTGCCATGGAGAATCTTCAGCGGTTCAACAACCGCCTCGAAATCGTGGAGCCGATTCTCCAGTCGCTGCCGTCCAGGAAAGTCGGCCTCGCCCACGACATCACCAACATGTATTGGTATGGCTATCCGCTGGATAAGATCTATTCGCTGACCGAAGCCGTGGCGCCCTATGTCCGCTATGTTCATGCGAAAAACGAGAAATATCCCGACGACAAGAAGAACGTTCAGCGCGAGCCGGGCTGGGAATACGGCAAGTGTGCCACTTCGGTCCGCGACGGCGATATTGATTTTCGCAAGATCCTCGCCATCTACGCCAAGGCGGGCTATCGCGGCCCGGTCACGATCGAGGACGACAGCCTTGGCCACCATGACGAGGCGGGCAAAAAGAAAGTTCTGGATGACGACGTGAAATTCCTCCGCGAAATCATCGCGGGTTTGGAAAAGTAAGACACGTTGTCAACCTGTCTCGCCGAGATTTCAGGATCGCCGGCGGCCTCGGACAAGAGGTGAGAGGCAAAAGATTGGGGGGTGGAACAAGGGGGTCGGTCCCGGTCCGCCTTCTCTCACCTCCCACTTCCATTAAAGGAAAGGGGATCGTTATGGCAGACATGCGAACCGAAGGACTCTCCCGCCGAAGCTTTCTCAAAGGCATGGGCGTGAGCGCCGTGGCCGCGGCCGCCGTGGGAGCAGCGAAACCGTCAGACCGTCCGGCCAGACGCAAGAAGCCGCCCGTACCCTCCAAAGACGGCATCCGCCTCGGATCGGTTTCCTGGAACTTTCGCGGCATCACCGCCGGCCCGCCCTGGACCGAGGCGATTGAAGCCATCGGCGATCTGGGATTCACCGGCGTCGAGCTCATCGTGGCCAAGCCCGAGCATCTCGACTCCACGGTGGCCGAGCCACACTTCTCCAGTCTTCTGCGGCAGCTCGACTCCTACAAGATGCTCGTGTCGCAGTTCGTTTTGTTCCAACCGCTCATGGCCGATCTGGGCAATCCCGATCCGGAGAAACGCAAACGCACCCTCGCCGTCTTCGAGAAGGCTTGCCAGGTGGCCGCCAAACTCGGCGCGCCGATCATCAACATGGTCGCGCCCTGGCCGACCGTTTTCTCCAAGAAGGGCTCGGACTATTTGCCGCGCTACTACTCGACCGACACGACCATGCCCGACAAATTCAGCTTCAACGTCCCGAAGGGCTTCGACTGGCAGAAGACCTGGAACGATCTCGTCGCCGTGATCAAAGAGGCCGCCGCCATGGCCAAGGGCGCCGGCGTCCTCTTCTCGCTCGAGCACCACACCCACACCCTCGTTCCCGGGCCCGACGCCTTCCTGCACCTGTGGGACGAGGTACGCGATCCCACGCTGGGCTTCAACCTCGACATCGGCTGGGACCAGTTGCAGCGCGAGTATCCGGTGGTGGCCATCTACAAATCGCGCGGCCACCTGATGAATGTCCACCTGCGCGACATTGACGGCTTCGGCTATCGCTTCGTCCCGCCGGGATCCGGGTGTATGGACTTCGAAGGGGTCGTGGCGGCGCTGCGCGACATCGGCTTTTCGGGCTTCCTCACGTTCGAACAGGACAGCGTCCCCGACATGAAATACGCCCTCCGCCACGGCAAGGAAATCCTCGAACAGCTTCTCGCGAAAACGGCGTGAGAGCGATCGGGATGAGCCCGGGGCTGGACGCTTGATCCCGGGACCGCGCGAATCAGAAAGAGCTTGCCCCTCATGGCCGCGCGAACGACACTGAACTAAGATTCTCGGGCAGGTCATGCCCCCGTTCCAAGTCTCTGCCTCTGGAGAGCCGATATGCGAGCGATCAAGGCTCGGTTCGACGGTGAAAAGATCATTCTTCCTCCCATCGTCTCCGATGTTCCTCCGGGGGAAGTAATCGTCGTGTTCGAGGAAGTGGAAGACCACCCCGGCGAGATCAGCGCCTGGATGAAAGCCCAGGAAAAGAGTTTCGCTGCTGTGTGGGGCAACGACGAGGATGCCGCCTATGATTCCCTCTGAACCGGGAGACGTGCATCTGGTATGGTTCGACGATTCGCCCGCCACCTTTGCCGACGGTGAGGGCCGCGGCTCCCGCCAGCTGTCGTCAGCCGTGAAACCTGAAACCTGAAACTTGAAACGCCTGCTTCAGCAGCGCCAATTCAGCGGACGGCTTCGCCCGCGGGGATGAACGAAAACTCTTTGGTCAACCGCAGGTACTTCTCGCGACCGGCGGCCAGACGAAAGCGGTGGGAGAAGTGCTCGATGGCGCGGCCGGGAGGGGGCGGCGAGGCGGCATCGAATTCCCAGGGGTGGGCGTACATGATGGCCGCGATCCCCCGGGAGTTGAATTGCCGAATGGTCGCCGCAACGGCCCAATAGGGCGCCACCCGGAAGAACAGCCCGCCGGCAAACGGTAGATGAATGGGTCCCCACCGGCGCACCGAGACCGGCAATTCGAGGATCGCGCCGGCGGGCGTTTCCCAGCGCCAGAGTTCCGTCTGGTGCAAAAGGCGCAACAGATCGGTGCGGGAGTGGCTGAGAGGAAGCTTGGCCGACCGGTCGTGCGGGCGGTGGGGCCGGTTGAAACGCAGCGCCGTCACCAGCAGACTCGAATCATAGGCAAATCCCTCTTCCGCCAGCACGTCCAGTGCCCAGGCGGTGGTCGGGCCGAGACTGAGCGACGGGGCGCGGAAGCCGCGAACAGGTCGGCCCGCGAGGTCCTCCAACACGGCGCGCGCCCGGCGAAGCTCGGCGCGGAAGCCATCGGGTGTCAACCTGTCCAACGCGCGGTGTGTATAGCCGTGGCAGGCGATCTCATGGCCGGCCGCGGCGATCCGCCTGACCCAGTCAGGATGTTGCTCGGCGCACCACCCCAGCCAGAAAAACGTTGCCCGGTTGCCGGTCTGCGCCAGGAGGTCGAGAATCTGGCCCAGCGAGAAATCGAGCCGCGAAGGCAACTGCGCCCACCGCTCGACGGGCAAGTGGTCTTCGGTCCGCCGGATGTGAAACCACTCCTCAACGTCGAAAGAGAGGATGTTGGGAAAATCCGATTGCCTTGTCATTTGAACCTATCGGAGATGTCAGACTCGTCAGACCTGTCAGAGCGATCGGACCCGTCGGACTGGTCGGATTTGTCGGACTGGTGGCAGCACCGGGGAGCCGCCGGTGTTCCGACCTAAAACTAGCGCTTCAAGAACGCGCGAATCTCCTTGTCATAAAGAAGGAGCAAAAACGAGAGGATTGTGGCCACCGTCGGCAGCGGGTCGCTCCACGAACTGATGTCATAGTGCCAGTCGGGACCGCGGAATTGCCAGAAACTCGGCTGCATGCGGCGGCGGTTGGGGTTGGTCAGGTAGTGCATCAGGTCGCCATGCAGAACCCACCGCCCCACGACACCCCGGCGATAGTCGTGAACCGGCTCGATCGGCTCGCCCAGCGCCATGCGATA
>Ga0315282_10016317_pt1 | contig 10866 bp, 6 predicted proteins | sample YL17G07_20_MG_FD_203693 | JGI IMG/M metagenome (GOLD analysis project Ga0315282, IMG submission 203693) | Sediment microbial communities from Yellowstone Lake, YNP, Wyoming, USA - YL17G07_20 | ecosystem: Environmental > Aquatic > Freshwater > Lake > Sediment | place: USA: Wyoming | collected...
TGGAAGTCATCGATTCTCAGATTTTCGTCCTCGGCCCGGAAGTGGAGGCCCTGGAAAAAGAGGTCGCGGCCTACAGCCAGGCGGGTTTCGCCGTGGGTGTCTCTTCAGGCTCTGACGCTCTGATCATCTCGCTCATGGCCCTGGATGTCGGCCGCGGCGACTTGGTCATCACAACTCCGTTCACATTCTTTGCCACCGCCGGGTCGATCGTCAGAGTGGGGGCAAGCCCCGTTTTTTGTGACATCGAACACCGGAGCTTCAACCTGGATCCCGAGAAACTGGAGGAGCTGCTGGACGCCCTGGGGAAAAAGGGCGATCTGCCGAGAGTCAGAGCCATCCTGCCAGTCCACCTCTACGGCCAGTGTGCCGGGATGACGGCCATCTTGTCGCTGGCCAGGAAGCACAGTCTCGCGACGATCGAGGACGCAGCCCAGGCCATCGGCGTCGACTATCCCTTACCGGACGGGATCAAAAAAGCAGGATCCATGGGCGACCTGGGAACCCTGTCTTTCTATCCCTCCAAGAACTTGAATGCCTTTGGTGACGCTGGCATGGTGCTGACCAACGACGAGGCTATGGCCCAAAAAGTCAAAGTCCTGCGCACGCATGGGGAAAAACAAAGATATTTTTACGAGACCGTCGGCGGCAATTTTCGGCTTGACGCCATCCAGGCCGCCGTCCTCAGGGTGAAACTCAAGCGACTGGAACACTGGCAGGAGGAGAGGAGGCGGAGAGCCGCCTTTTATGACCGGATGTTCGAGGACACGGGGCTGATTCGAAAGGGGATGCTCAAAACACCCGAGGCTCTTTATAAGCAGAGCGGCGCCACGAACTATCACACCTATCATCAATACGTCCTGCGGGCCAGTCGCCGGGACGAGCTCCAGGCCTGGCTCAAAGAGAAGGGAATCGGGACGGCGGTCTATTATCCGCTCCCGCTTCATCTGCAAAAGTGCTTCGCCGGGCTCGGATACAGGGGGGGTGACTTTCCGGAAGCAGAAAAAGCGGCCCGCGAGGTCCTGGCGATCCCCGTCTATCCCGAGCTCAGGCAAGAGCAGCAAGAATACGTTGTCGATTGTATCAATAAATTTTTTATTAAATAGTAAATAGGGACGTTCCCCCAAGGGGACCCCCTTTGGGGAACGTCCCTCAGGACTTGGATTCTAGTGCTTCCCCAGCTGCGGAATGGGGAGCCGGCTGACATCAACCGTGCCCTGTTTCATCTCATAGCGCCATTTCCAGATCGCGTAGATGGGCGGATAAACCAGTAGCTCCAGGACAAAACTCGTGAAGACGCCGCCGATCATGGGCGCGGCAATTCTTTTCATCATGTCCGAGCCCGTGCCCATTGCCCACATGATGGGGACGAGCCCCATGAACATCGCCGTTACGGTCATCATCTTTGGCCGGATGCGCTTTACGGCTCCATGGACAATCGCCTCCTTCAGGTCATCGAATGTTTTCATCCGTCCCTGCCTGACCTGGTCATAATAGGAGAGGTCGAGGAAAAGCAGCATAAACACGCCCGTTTCTGCGTCGAGTCCCATCAGGGCAATCATGCCCACCCAGACGGCGATAGAAATATTGAATTTGAGGATGAGCAGGAACCAGACCGCGCCGACGAGAGAAAACGGCACGGCCAGCATGACGATGCTCGCTTTGACCGGTGATTTGGTGTTCATGAACAGCAAGAGAAAGATGATAAAGATCGTCAGGGGGATAACCGTTTTCAGCCTCTGCTTAACCCGTATCATATTCTCATACTGGCCGCTCCACTGGAGTGAGTATCCTGCGGGCAAGTGAATTTTTTCCTGGACGATTTTCTTGGCCTCGTTGACATAACCTCCCACATCGCGGCCTGTGATATCGACGTAAACATAGCCGGTTATCATCCCGTTTTCGTCCTTGATCATGGACGGGCCGAAGGAGAGCTTGATGTCCGCGAGCTCGTCGAGGGGGATTTGGGCCCCGGCCATGGTCGGCACTAGGACGCGCCGCAACTTGTCCAAATCATCCCTCCATTCCCTGCCGTAACGCACGTTGACCGTATATCGCTCCCGGCCTTCGACCGTAGTGGTCACCGGCTCGCCGCCGATGGCCGACATGATCACCATTTCGACGTCCTTGACGGAAAGCCCGTACCGGGCGATCTCGCTGCGTTTAATGAAAAAGTCGACAAAATATCCGCCGCTCACGCGCTCCGCGAAGATACTCCGCGTCCCACGGATGTCTTTCATGACTCTCTCCAGCTGCTGGCCGATATTTTCAATCTCTTTGAAATCAGCGCCGAAGACCTTTATACCGATGGGCGTTCGGACTCCCGTCGTCAGCATGTCGATTCTCGCCTTGATAGGCATTGTCCAGGCGTTCGAGACGCCGGGAAACCTCATCTTCTGATCGAGCTCGTTCACGATCTCTTCCCAGGAAACCCTGTCCCGCCAGATGAATCGGAACGGTCTTTGCATGATCCCGGGAAGCCCGGAATACCATCTCTTGACCTTCCGCCACTCGCTCTCCGGCTTTAATACGACGGTCGTCTCCATCATCGAAAACGGAGCAGGATCGGTTGATGTTTCGGCCCGGCCGGCCTTGCCGAAGACCCGCGCGACTTCCGGGGTCTCCTTGAAGATCTTATCCATTGTCTGGAGGAGACGCTGCGTTTCCGTAACGGAAATGCCCGGCAGGGTTGTCGGCATATAGAGGATTGTCCCCTCGTTGAGCGGCGGCATGAATTCCGAACCCAGCTTTAAATAGGCCGGGACCGTCGTGATCATCAATAACACGGCCGCGATGATCGTGCCTTTACGGTACTTGAGTACGAAACGGCAGGCTGGCTCATAGAGCTTGAATAGGATCTTGCTGATCGGATGTTTCTCTTCCGGATAATATTTCCCGACCGTGATCGTATTTGTGATCTGTGATAACCAGCGCGGCCGGTAATGATGGTAGTCCATCCGAGTGAATAACATTCGCATGGCCGGGTCCAGCGTAATGGCGAGCAGAGCGGCAATGGCCATGGCCAGGTTTTTGCTGTAGGCCAGCGGCTTGAACAGCCTGCCTTCCTGGTCAACAAGCGTAAACACCGGCAGGAAAGCAACGGCGATGACCAGAAGGGAAAAAAAGACGGACGGCCCGACCTCCTTGAGGGCGTTCAGCCGGACCTCGTGAAAGTCGCCTTTGCGGCCACCGGCCTGCCAGAGCTGCAATTTCTTATAAGCATTTTCGACCTCGACAATCGCTCCATCAACGAGCACGCCGATGGAAATCGCCATTCCGGAAAGGGACATGACATTGGACGTCAGCTTCATGCCGAAGAGAGGAATGAAGGCCAGAAAGACCGCGATGGGAATCGTCAGGATGGGGATAATCGCGGAGGGAAAATGCCAGAGAAATATGAGGATGACAAAGCTGACGACGATCATTTCCTCGATCAGCTGATGTTTCAGGGTATCAATGGACCGCTTGATCAGCTCGGACCGGTCATAGGTGGTCACGATCTCCGCGCCCTTGGGGAGGGACGGTTGGATGTCTTTGATTTTCTCTTTGACACGATTGATCACGTTCAGGGCGTTTTCGCCGAACCTCATGACGACGATCCCTCCCACCGTATCGCCTTCGCCATCCAGATCCGCGACCCCGCGGCGGATTTCCGGCCCGAGGGCGACATTGGCCACGTTCTTGACCAGGACAGGCGTCCCCTTCATGTCATTGCCGATGACGATGTTCTCGAGGTCGGAGACGGATTTGGCGTAGCCCCGCGCCCGGACCATGTACTCGGTCCCGGTGAATTCGACGAGGCGCCCGCCCACGTCGTTATTGCCCTCCCTGATCGCTTCGACGACCTTCATCAGGGGGATCTTGAAGGCAGCCAGCGCAGTCGGGCTGACGTTGATCTGGTATTGCTTTTGGAACCCTCCGATCGAGGCCACTTCGGCCACTCCCGGAACTCCCTGGAGCCAATAGCGGAGGTACCAGTCTTGGAAGCTGCGCAATTCGGCTAAGTCGTTTTTTCCAGTCTTATCGACGAGGGCGTATTGATAAACCCAGCCGACGGACGTCGCGTCGGGGCCGATTTCCGTCTTGACACCCTCGGGCAGCCTGGGCAGAATCTTGCTCAGGTATTCCAACGTCCGGCTCCGCGCCCAATAGATATCTGTCCCATCCTTGAAAATCACATAGACATAGGAAAATCCGAAATCCGAATATCCCCGGATGGCCTTGACTTTCGGAGCGCCGAGCATTGCCGTGGTGATGGGATAGGTGACCTGGTCTTCAATGATGTCAGGGCTCCTGTCCCAGCGGGAATAGATGATGACCTGTGTGTCTGATAAGTCGGGGATGGCGTCCAAGGGGATGTTCTGGATGCAGTAGATTGCGGCGACAATGGCGGCTAAGGCCAGAAGGATGACGATGTACTTGTTCTTGGCGGAAAACTCGATGATTTTCTCAATCATGCTGGTTTTCTCTCTTTCCTTCGACGGACTGGCCCTGAGTCATCTGTTTGAGAGCAGCCTTCAAGCTCGACTCAGAGTCTATAAGGAAGTTCGCCGAGGTGACGACCTTTTCCCCTTCAGCCACCCCGGCTAAGACTTCATAGATTCCTTCGCCTTTGACGCCGAGTTTGACCTCGCGCGGTTCCAAGTATCCGTCGCCCCTATCCACGAAAGCAATCTTCTTCTCGCCGGCATCGATAACGGCGTCCGCCGGAATGGCCAACCTCGATCCGTAATCCACCTGGACCTCCAGGTTGGCATACATCTCCGGCTTCAACTTGAACCCAGGGTTCTGCATTTCGATCCTGACCTTGACCGTCCGGGTTTCCGGATTGAGATACGGATAAACATAGGTTATCTTTCCCGAGAATGTCTCTCCCGGAAAATAAGAAAGAGAGACGTTGGCCTCCTGACCTGGTTTTATGAAGGGCAATTCGTATTCGTAAATCTCGCCGCTGACCCAGACTCTGGACAGATCGGCGATCTTGAAGAGATTCTCGCCGGGCATGATCTTTTGTCCCTGAAGGACCTCCTTCTCGATGACAAAGCCAGAAATCGGGGCATAGAGCATGAGAGTTTTCTTGACTTCGCCTGTCCGCTCCAGGTTTTCGACCTGCTCGTCGGAGATATTCCACAGCTTGAGCCTCTCCCGGGCTGATTTAAGCACGGAGAGGCCTGAACCACCCGGAAGATCATTCGCCTTCATGGCCAGGAGATATTCCTGCTGGGCGGCCACAAGGTCGGGGCTGTAGATGTCCAGGAGCCGGTCTCCTTTCCTGACGAACCGGCCCGTGGAATTCACGAAGAGGTCCTCCACCCATCCTTCGAATTTCAAAGTGACCAAAGATATGTTCGGCTCCGCATAATCGATGCGGCCCACGGCTCTAATAAGCTTGTGGATCGGCTGAATCCTCAATTTCTCGGATTTTACGCCGATGAGCTGCTGGCGTTCCGGGCTGATCTTGACCGCAATCCGGCCGCCGACCTCGGACACCTCGCCGCCTTCTTCGACTTCAAACGGCACCATCTGCATGCCCATGGAATCCTTTCCGGGTTTATCGGAGATCTCATTTGGATTCATAGTCGAGCGATACATGGTCTTTTTTTTGACTGCAGGCGGTGTTGCTTTTTCTTCCTTTTCAACAGGCACAAGTTTCATCCCGCAGATGGGGCAGGAACCGGGTTTATCGGACGTGTAGTTGGGATGCATGGGGCAGCGATAAAGCTTCTTTTCGAGGTCTGCTTGGTCAACGCGGGCCTGTTTCTCCTGGGATAATCCTGCTGAGGTCTGGTTCTGGGTCCCGCTCTTGCACGAGAAATAGAGGACGATCATTGGAAAGAGCAAGAACAGACAGATCCACTTAATTCTTTTCTTCATTTTTGCCTCCCCATTTGACGATCTCTTGGGCAGAGATCTCTTCTAGCTGGGCGATCGAGCTCCAGAGTTGAGTGAGTTCCCTGTAAAAGACAATTTGATAAGAGAAAAGCGTATTGATATCATTAAGCAAGGAAAGAAAATCTATCTTATTCACCTGATAATTGGCCAATGAGGATTCCACGGCCAGAGAGGCCTGAGGAATGATTTTCTCTTTATAAAGCTGAATCAGGTTTTCTGATGTTTTGGCCTTGAGAAAACTCTCGGTGATCATGAAAGAGATGTCATTTCTGGTCGAAGTCAGGTTACTCCTCGAGCTTCGCAGTCCGGCCAGAGATTCTTCGAGCATCTTAGCCTGCTTGGTCTTGTAATAAAGCGGAATCTCCACCCCGACCATGACTTCATACATATCGGGCAATTTTCCCTTGAAATTCCACCCTCCTTCGACCACAAAATTGGGGTACCGTTCTTTTTTTGAGAGGTCGACCATCTTTGAGCCCTCCGCGATCATCAGGGCCGCTTCTTTCACCATAGGGGAGTTCTCGGCGGCCAACTTCTGGACGTCCTGGAGCGCAGGCTCCAGCCCATAGACATCCATTTCTTCGGGCATCCCCAAGGGCTTCTCGGGAGGAAAATCAAGCAGAAGGTTGATCTTCGCCCGAAGGGAATCGATCATCTGCCTCATCGGGGTGATCATCTCATCCATCCGGGAAATCTCCACCTGGGCCTTGAAAATATCCGACTGAACGCCGCTGCCAACGGCATATTTCGTCTCGGTCAGGCTCAGAGCTTTTTCCAAGAGAGCTTTCTGCTTCAGCAGTATGTCAACGGATTTATAAAGAGAAAAAAGCTCAAAATAAGACAACTTCACGTCTTTCAGGACTCCAAGCTCAACCGCGTTCAGGTTTTCTCTCTTCCGCTCATAGGCCTTCTCGGCGATCTCTCCCTTGAGGCGAAGCTTCCCGGGAAAGGGGAGTGCCTGGGTAAAGGAGAGTCCGATCCCGCTCATGACTTCCTCGCCGATGGTGATTCTATTGAGTCCCATGTTCTGGAAGCTCAGCCCGACCATCGGATCGGGCAGGCTTTTTTGCTGAGGAATTTTATAAACATAAGCTTCAACTTCGTCCTTGAGAGCTTTGATCTTGGGATTCCTCTCGCGGGCGAGGTTGAGGAGTTCGTTGAGCCGGATTGTTCCTTCCTGCGCAAAAAGCAGGGAGGAAAATAACACAACGAGGACCATCAGGGAGCCTTTCTTCATTTTCGCCTCCGTTGATTCTTTAAGCTTTAGGGATGAAGCCGATGGACGAGGCAAGATTTTTCATGATTGAGAAGGGCCGCTGCCGAACCTTTTTTTTGGGGCCCAAAAGAAAAAAAGAAAAGGACAATGATAAGAACTAGAGAGATGACAACCCGGTTCAAAGCAGGGGCAAATTTGACGGGCTGTCCAAGAAGGACCTTTATCCTTTCCCGGTTATGATCAAGGAACCCGGAAACGGTCAAGCTTTGTCTTTTCTGAACTCTCAAAAGGGCGCCGGCCATCTCCAAAGCGTCGACCTTGTGGGAGAGGCAGTGAGAATCGGCCTCGATCTCCGCCGCCAGCCGGAAGGATCGCTTCAAAAAGTTGGAGATCGGAATGAAGAATAAGAAATCCGCCAGGAAGGAGATGAGGAGGGATTTGAGCGGATCTTTGGTTTTCTGGTGTTGAGATTCATGAAGCACGACCGCTCGAAGTTCACTTTTCTCAAAGGTCTCGCAGAGTGTCGCGGAAAGGTAGATTTTGGGGTTGAGGAATCCTGCGCTAAAGGCCAGGGGATTTGGGTCTCTAAATATTCTGATCGGGTTAAGGTCCGGAAAAAGCAGCGCGCTTTGAATGATTCTTTTTTCTACGGAACTTATATATTTATTTGTCCTCCTGATCCTTTCTGCCGTCTTGATAACAGCCGCGAGCAATGCAGAGGCCAAGAAAACGAGGAGAAAGAGCCGTGCGGACTCCGTCAAGAAGGGGAGAAAGGGAATGATGCCAAGACATCGATAGGTGCAGGCCAGAGAGGCTCTTTCTTTAACTGAAGACAGGATGGAGTTTAGTTCAACACCACCCCAGAGTTTAAAGAAGAGAAGCCAGGAGGCCGAGAACAAGATAATAAACAGAGAGATCGATGCGGCTCTAATCGTCCTTGTGGTTCTCATGCCTCTTCTCCTCGATAAGCTCGGCCAGCCTATCGAGCTCATCGGATTTCATTTTCGAGAAGATATCGGAGAAAGCCGAGATGGCTAGGTCGGGTGACAGCTCGTAGGCGCTTCTAACTAACTCTGAGGTGACGCTCGCCTCGAATTCTTGCCTGGAAACCGACGCGGAGTAAATCGTAAGTCCCGCATCCCTGTCTTTTCTAACAAAACCCTTCTTTGAAAGCCGGTCCAGGACAGTCAGAATCGTGGTCAGTGCCGTCTCTTTCTTTTTCCTTAGTGCCTCGTGGACATCTTTCCCCTTGAGGGGTCCTTTTTCCCAGAGGAGATTCATGACCTCAGATTCGATCCCCCCAAAGAGGCGGTTCAACCCCTTCTTTTTCGATCGGAATACTAAATTCATGAAAACTATTTTATTCTACACAGCGTAGAATGTCAAGCCCGGCCGTACCCGCCGCCGCCCGGCGTCTCGATTCTCAGGATATCGCCGGGTTTGGCCTTGAGGTTGACCTTGGAAGGGAGGGAGGTCCTTTTCCCTTCCGAAATCAGGCTGTTTTTCCCCCGACCCCCGCTCTCTCCGCCTCGGAGGCCGTAGGGCGCAAACCTTCGCCGCTCGGAGATGATGCTGATTTGGGTCGGCACAATAAATTCATACTCACGGATAATCCCTTCGCCGCCGTTATGCGCTCCTTTCCCGCCCGAACCCCGCCGCAGGCAATACCTCCTGATCTTGAGGGGGAGATAGTTTTCGAGGGCTTCGAGCGGCGTATTCAAGGAGTTGGTCATATGGGTGTGAACGCCGCTCAACCCGCCGGCCAGGGCGCTTGCGCCCATGCCGCCTCCGATCGTTTCATAGTAGGCGAAATTCTGTCGCCTGATCGGGTCGAAACCTCCAAAGGTAACGTTGTTCATCGTCCCCGAGCTGGCCGCCGGGATCTTGTTGGGGATCGCAAGGGCCAGGGCGCCCAGGAGCACATCGACAATCCTTTGCGAGGTTTCGACGTTGCCCCCGGCTGTAGCCGCGGGAAAGAGGGCGTTGACGACCGACCCTTTGGGCGCGATGATCTTCAACGGCTTCATCAAGCCGGTATTGAACGGGATGTCCTCATCGATCAGAGATCTGAAGACATAGAGAACGGCCGAGCAGGTGACGGCAAAATTGGCATTGACCCCGCCTTCGACCTGAGGCGACGAGGCGCTGAAGTCGAGAACGGCTTCGTCTTGACGAATCTTGACCTCGACTGCGATTCTGACCGGATCCTCAGAAATGCCGTCGTCATCGAGCTGATCCACAAACGAATACCTGCCGTCGGGGATGGCCCGAATCGTTTCCCGCAGAATTCTCTCGGTATAATCCTGGATCAGGCGCGTGTAGCGGAGGATCTTCTGCAACCCAAATTTCTGGAGAGTCTCAACCAGCCTGAGCTTTCCTTTCTCATTGGCCGCCAGCTGCGCCAGGAGATCTCCCTTTCTCTCCTCGGCCGTGCGAACGTTGGCCAAGACGAGGTCAAAGACTTGCTGATTGAGCCTCCCGGCCTCGACGATCTTCAGGGGCGGGATGATCAACCCTTCTTGAAAGATCTCGGTGGCCAGCGGCATGGAACCCGGAGTCATGCCGCCGATGTCCGAATGATGGGCCCTGTTGGCCACGAAAAAGGAAAGCTCCTTCTCAAAAAAGACCGGGGAGATGCAGGTCACATCCGGAAGATGCGTCCCTCCCCGATAAGGGTCGTTCAGGATCACGAGGTCGCCCTCATCGAAGGAGACGGCCTGGAGGGCCGCCTGTACGGAGAGAGGCATGGCGCCGAGGTGAACGGGGATGTGAGACCCCTGAGCAAAAGTCTCGCCCCTTCGATTGAAGAGGGCGCAGGAAAAATCTTTGCGCTCTTTGATGTTCGGAGAAAGGGCGGTCCGGCCGAGCACGGCACCCATCTCTTCAGAAATGGAGACAAAGATGTTTTTGAACAGCTCCAGTTCTACGGGATCGAATCTGGTCATCTACCTTCAGGCCTCATGGATGATCAGGTTCAAATAGCCGTCCACCCTCAGCCGATAGCCGGGCGGAAGAAAAGTCGTCGATTCCGGGTCCACGACAAGTGCGGGGCCGAAAAAGGTGTTCCCGGGCTCGAGCCGCCTCCGGTCAAAGACGACGCCGCGGTGTTCTTTTTTCCCATAATAGACAGGCTGTTTCCGGAGCATCGCCCGGCCCGGATACCGGGATTTTTCCGGCAGCCGGCTCAAGCGGATCTTGCGGCTCGAGCCGACGGCCTTGACCCTGATATTCACGACCTCGACCGGCCTCTGGGGATGATGGTAAGAATACAGCTTCCGGTGCTCGCGGTGGAAATCGGAAAGATAGCCGCCCTCGCCGAGGGCGGTCAGGTCGCAGGGAACGTTGATCTCGTAGGATTGACCGAGATACCGAAGGTCCAAGGAAGGGAACAGGGAGATCACTCTTTTCTCGAAGCCCTCGGACTGCAGGTCTCGCATCGCCCCGCGGCTGAGGCCGGCGAATCGCCTTTCGAGTTCTCCGGCCCGAATTTTGTCGACGGTCCTGAGGACCGACCGAGAATAATCTTTGACCGAATCGGCCAGGAGAAGCCCGAGGGCCGAGAGGACGCCCGCGTTCTTAGGGACGATAACCCCGTCCATCTGAAGATGGGTCATCATTTCAACGGCGTGCATTCCGCCCGCGCCGCCGAAAGAATAGAGGGAAAAACTCCTGGGGTCGAAGCCCCGTTCGATCGAGATGACACGGATGGCTTTCTCCATGTTGGCATTCGCGATATCGATGATGCCCAGGGCCGTGTGGAG
>Ga0315282_10016318_pt1 | contig 10865 bp, 12 predicted proteins | sample YL17G07_20_MG_FD_203693 | JGI IMG/M metagenome (GOLD analysis project Ga0315282, IMG submission 203693) | Sediment microbial communities from Yellowstone Lake, YNP, Wyoming, USA - YL17G07_20 | ecosystem: Environmental > Aquatic > Freshwater > Lake > Sediment | place: USA: Wyoming | collected...
GGTTCTGGAAGTCGATTTGCGCGTCCTGGTAGGATAGGCGTGAAGCCTTATCGGCCAGGAGCATCTTCACGTCTCGACTATACTTGCGCTTCTCAATCTTCAACGCGTATATGATGGGTGAGAATACTCTACCGTCTCTCTTCACCTTGATAACTGTGAAGATCACTCTGCCAAGTTTGGTTACTAGGGGGCGCTGGTAACTGGTTGAACGTTTCCAACCTGACGCCTCAAGGTTCTCCACCAACCTGGCTTGAAGCGCTTCTATCGCATCGGATAGGCTCGTGAGGGTCTTGATCTGCTCCCGCTCAATCAAGTCCGCCAAATCTATACGTAAGTTTACGCCGAGATCCAACTGAGACTTACTCTCCTCCATTGTGCTGTTCCTCACAACACACGGAGGCGGGTAAGCCTCACAAACCTAACCCGTCACTGCACGGCACGGTTCTATTTTGTGGCCGTTCTCAGCGAGCATGACGGCTTGCCCACCTCCTCAAGTTAGCGGCGACGCAGGACCCCATGGGAGCAAATTTCTCCTTGTTCTGAGTAACATCCCCAATGAGTTTGACCCTTCCCCTTGCGAAACAGCAACAATTACTTGCCGTTATTCTAGATGACCTCAAATCCGTCGTCCTGCGTCAGTTCCGATTTGTTGTATCGAGAATTATATCGCAGATCCGGCGCTGATCCTCGTTTGCGAGTTCATGGTGTAATGGTAAGGCCAAGAGCCGATTGTACAAGTCCGTAGCTCTTCTCAGATCGCCTATCCGTCTCAGGGAGGAGAATGCGGGATGCACGTGTAGGGCGTGTGCGCCGATTTGGCTCTCAACGTTCTCTCCGGAGAGAGCCTTCATGGCCTTATCGCGGAGACCATCTCTATCAAAGTAGATTACGTATGTCTGGTATGTGCAACGGGATCCGCCACGCTCGACTGGCGTAACCACGTGCTCGACCTTACTAAGAAGTTCATCGTAGACCGAGGCTTTCTCTCTTCTTACCCTGATCAAATACTCAAGCCTATCGAGCTGCACCAGACCGATCGCCGCCAGAATGTTGGACAACTTGTAATTCGTCCCATGGGTGAGAAAATGGCCGTCAGCAGAACCGAATGTCTTGAATGACCTGCAAGACGATTCGATTTCCGAGTTATCAGTGGTTACTGCCCCACCCTCGCCCGTTGTGGCAATCTTCCGCGGATGGAAACTGAAGCATGAAGCATCTGCAAGCGAGCCTACGCGCCTTCCCCCAACCTCGGCTCCAAGACTGTTCGCGGCATCCTCCACGACGGGTATACCGTTCTTGGCACAGACCTCGTACACATCAGTCTCCAGCGGATTTCCGAACAGCGAAACTGGCAGGATGCAAGCCGTCCGAGGCCCAATGGCCGCTTCGATAGCGTCTGCGCTAACGTTACCGTGCGGAATGTCGACATCCACAAGGATTGGGATCCCGCCTGCCGATATCACGGCGTCTGCAGTTGCTGCGTAAGTGAGGTCTGGTACGACTACTTCCCTTCCTGCTACCCCTACCGCCCTCAAGGATAGCTCGATGGCGGTCGTTCCAGAGCTGCTTGCAACGCAAAATTTTGCACCAACATCGTTTGCTATCCTATTCTCGAATTCTCTGGTTACCTCACCGTCGGTCAAGAACCCCGTGTCAAACACCTTTCTGACGGCGTTCAGTTCGGCCTCACCAACTAAGGGCCTCGCTAAGAAGACTCGTCTCTTCAAACCGTCTCCTCCCACAACTTTAGGCAGGACAACCCCTAGCTAGTATATATTAAGAGCGCAGCATGACGGTCACGTTGTCGAACTCCGCTACCTTTGGGTTTTTTCGCCATATCTCCTGCCATTTGGATTTGTAGTTTCTATTATCGTTCTCGGATTCCTCAAAAAATCTCTCAAGCAGGGTGTATCTGTCACAGACATCTTCCCTCCATAAGAAAGGATGGATGAGAAGCTGCACTCTCTTGCAGTCAAAGCTCAACATATACGAAAGATCTTGGACCTGCCAAGCTCTGCACGAATCCGATACATAAAGCTCACAGCGTCTTCGATCGTAGGCATTAACGTATCTGGTCGTGTTGGCAAACGGATCTTCAAGACTCGTCAAGGAGGGATTGTGACGGGCGATGCTGACGACTCTTCGATCCAGAAGACTGCTCAGCAGGTCGACTTCGGTATCTAAGATGTCATTCAGGTTTCGGCTGTACCTTTCATACGTCTCCAGATCATAATGCAACCCAATTTCATGACCTTGTTCAGAAATCTGCCTTAACATGCTCAAGTTCTCCCGTTCCAAGACGTTGTAAAACCTATTTGAAAAAAGTACGAAATACGTAGACCTTATTCCGAGGCCTTGCTCCAATCTCGCCATCTTTAATGCGTCTCTCACAGATGCGTCGATGTCGTGACGGATTACCAGAAACGATTCATCTTCACTAGATAGTTCACTGAAAGTCAAGACTTTCAGTCTCTGTCTCAAATGCTTGATGAGTTTCGCGTACGCGGAACATGTGAAACCGCTAAGCTCCTTTATCAATTCGAAATGTTTACCGCTTGCCACGTTTCATGGACCTCGCCGGAACTCCGATTACGACATCCCCGTCGCGGACGTTCTTTGTGACAACCGCCCCCATTCCGACAAGCGAGCCTTTGCCGATTACAACACCATCACGAATACAGGCTGTAGGAGCGATCCAGGAACCATCGCCAATTCTCACCCCGCCGCCTATCATGGCAAGAGCCACAATAACACAGTACTTTCCGATGACGACATTGTGCGCTACATGGACCAGATTATCTATCTTCGTCCCTGTCCCAACCAGGGTGTCTGAAATAGTTCCCCTGTCAATGCACGTGTTCGCACCGATCTGCACATCATCTTCAATGATAACTCCACCAATGTGGGGGAACCTCTCAAGGGCACCTTCGTCATTCCTTTCAAATCCGAACCCGTCGCTTCCAATAACTGCCCCTGATTTCACAATTACGTTCCTTCCTATTCTTACACTGTCGTGAATGTGAACTCCCGAGTATATCCGTGTACCGCTGCCTATGAGTACGTTATCGCCTATGGTCGTATAAGGACCGATGTAAATGTCGTCACCCAAGCTCGCATTCTGACCCGCAAGCGCCGTGCGGTGTATGCCAGTTTTCGGCGCTGGTTTAAAGAATGACTCCATACACCGTATAAACCACAACCTTGGTCGGTTTACAAGAACCAATGTCTTGTCACCAAATGAGATGTTTCGCGACAACAGGTCGGTGTCACAAATCACAACTCCTGCTCCTGTCTCCATCAACAGGCGAATGGCCTCTTCACCCTTCTTTGCGCAGAAAGTCAGATCGCGGCTGGACGCTCTATCAATTGACTGGACACCTCGAAATTCTCTGTCGATACGACCGATTAGCCTGCAATTCTTTGGTCCGACTAATCTCACTATGTCAGTGACTCGTTTCATCACTTGTCAACGTCCCATAAACGGATCAGAGCCCAAGATGACTCCGGACTAAGCACTTCATGTTTCATTGTCCTGCCTACCTGCCTTTCTTTTTCTCTATAGTCATCGTTAAGCATTGATTTCAATTGTTCGCATATCTGATTCTCGATCTTCTCTCTCTTCCGCACATACGCGAAAGCTCTTCATGCCAACGAGAATCATAGGGGGGAACCTTGGGTCGTGTTACCGTCTTCCAAGCTTTGGAACGCCATCGGCCCATAGACCTCGCTCGTGGATGTGAAAACGAGTTTCTCGAGTGGGACGCTTCTCAGACATGTTAGGAGGTTGTAACTTCCTATGACGTTTACCTGCATTGTCTCGGCTGCCTGTTGATGACCGTTGAGACTCCCGCGATACTCGCCAGGTGAAAAACGTAGTCAGGTTTCGCTCTTCGCAGGGCGGCGGCTAGCTTTGCCCTATTCCTAACGTCACCTTTAATGTACGTGACAGCGGCACCGAGATCCTTACGATATCTCTCGAGAAGTATCTCAAAGTTTGAACCCCTGTAAGCGCTGTCGAAACAGAATATCTCATTCTTCTTGTAGAGCGTTTCAATCAGGTGGCTTCCAATGAAACCCCCGCCGCCTGTAAGGAAGATCCTGGACGAATTGATCTTCACACCTTTAGACAAAGCCTGCAACCTCGTCAATTCCGTATTTTTCAAATACACTGTCTCTTCAATCAGTCCGACATGTAGTCCAAGAGTGCTCACTGACTTCATGTATAATCTTAAAGAAAGTTTAGCAGATCAGACAGTTTCTTAGGACTTCCACACTCCCTAGGAGGTCTTGCCTCAACCCATATGATCCTTCGATAGCTTTCATTCATAGTGAGAGCTGCTTTCATTCCTAGTGAGAACGCAGCCGTTATGTCTTCCAGCTTGTCGGCCACGACCAAACACTCGCTTGCAGAAACCTTGAGGTCTCGCAGAAGGTTTCGCATCCTGTAGATGTTAAGTTTGGCTTTTTTCACGTCGCGCTCCTCCGTGGCTTGGATTGCGAAACCGGGAGGTCCGGCGTAGACCCGCTCGAAAAGCTTCTCCAGATGATGGTTCTTGAGAAGAACCAGTACATCAGCCGCTTCAGCTCCTCGAAGTCGAAGATGATGATTCTTATCCCTTTCAAAGGACCTAGTGATCTGGTTGTCGTTGAACAACCGTCGCACTAGGTATGATCGCATGAACCCCAAGGATCCCGTGATGAAGATCCTTCGGTTCTTGATTGCCATTTGACGATTAGCCTACTTGGTATTGTAAGCTATTCTTGCAGATGCATTCCTTCCTATGATTTTGCCTACGATGCGCGCAGGGACCCCGAAGGCCACGCGATTCTTCGGGATATCCAAGGTGACAACAGCTCCTGCACCGATAATCGACCGATCTCCCACAGTGACCCCAGGTAGAATTATGGCACCGCTCCCGACGTATACATGCCTTCCGATTTTGACAGGCTCACGAATCGTGTCAATTTTTCGTTCGGACACCGTGCGCAGATGGGTTGAATGAGTGAAAATCATAACTCCACAACTTATTTCAGATCCATCGCCTATCTGCAATCCTCCCGTTGCGTCCAGGACAGTGAAAGGACCTATCCAAACGTCTTTTCCGACCACGGGTTTCCCGTACACGTATGCGTTTTCGTAAATGCTTGCTCCATCTCCGAATCCTAGCATGGCGGCCTTTTTCCACCGATCAGCCAACATTTCGTCAAGCGGTAGCAATCTATCCCACTTCTGGGTCATCTCTCGACTTGCGTCGGTCCGAGATCGCTCAAAACGCGTTCTGGCTTTCTTAAGAGAAGGCGTGCTGGCCGTAATTTGTGCCATAATCTTATGGAGACAGGAAACCAGATAAGCATTGCCAGCTGCTGAGCATGGTGTACAAGAACTAGAGTAAGTTGCTCGGTCGGAGGCTGTCTAAATGACGCAAGATGAGACCTTGGCAGGGAAGGTTGTCCTGGTGACGGGAGGGGCTGGTTTCATGGGAAGCCACCTATGCGACATCCTGCTGAGGCGGAAACCCGGAAAACTGCTTATTGTTGATGACTTCTCAATTGGCAAGGAGTCAAACATTGAGCATTTGAAGCACATGGAAATTGTTGAAGTATTCAAAATTGACGCCTCAGATTACGAGTCCATGTCGGAACTGCTTGACAAAGAAAGAGTCGACGTAGTGTTCAATATGGCTGTCGTGCCTCTGCCCGCCTCCCTTGAAAAGCCTAAGCAATGTATCGACAAGAACGTACTGATAGTGTCCACGATTTGTGAACTCCTGCGCCGCGGGAAATACCAGACTCTGATACATTGCTCATCGTCGGAGGCTTATGGCACTGCTCTGTACGTTCCCATGGATGAAGCGCATCCGATCACGCCACTTACTCCTTATGCAGCCAGCAAGATCGCCTGTGACCATGTGTCCCTATCATACTATAGGACATTCGGGTTAGACATTGCCATAGCTCGCCCGTTCAATATGTACGGCCCGAGACAGAATGAGGGAACCTATGCGGCAATCGTACCCATAACGATCAAGCGAATTATGACCGGGAGGCCTCCTATGATTCATGGAGACGGACTGCAAACGAGGGACTATAGCTACGTTGAGGATATCGCTGAAGCTATTCCACGAATCTATGAGGTCAAGGCGACGAGGGGCAAAGTGATAAACTTGGCGAGCGGCACAGAGATCACGATCAAGGACCTGATATTGCTGATTATGAGCCTGCTAAGATATTCAGGTGAAGTCATCTACGAGAAGACAAGGCCAGGAGATGTTAGACGGCATCGCGGCGATATTTCGCTAGCAAAGACTCTGATCAACTATTCGCCACACACCGACTACAATGTCGGGTTACGCAAAACAATCGAATGGTACAAGAAAACGCTTCTGTAGCATTGGTCCCCTGGGAGCTTCGTGCTCGGAACTATAGTAACTGACCTAAGTTTTTGGATCCTTCTGGGCCGCAGGACAGGGCTCCCGCGGTCTTTACGTCATGTATGGCGGCTAGTTACAGCTGATATGGGTCGAGGTTTGGGCAAAAAGCTTCGTTCCGGGTTCTCTGAGCTGAAATATGAAAGAATCTCATATTCAGGGAGTTTTCAGCCTTTCCACCGAGAATGAAGGTGGAACGCTGGGAGGGCTCAACCTGACGTGACGAACTCGCTAAGGACGTTATTCAAACAGTTCTGTCAGATACTATAGGATAGACCCATGTTGACGTAACTGGTAACGGCGTGTCTGTGGCGTGGAAATTGCTGGGAGGACATGATAAGCAGGTGAGGATCACTTCGACTTGCATCGATCATTGGAGCGAGCGTTCTTTTCGGAGACCTGCACAACTCGGTAGTTGGTGATACGTTTTCTGAACCAAAGGATCTTTGGTATGGCTAGACTAGCGTTCAAAGGAAGATCTGGCTCGTAGGGCCGAGTTTCGAGATTCCTTTCTCTGACGTAATCGGTCTCAGCTCTTTTGTCGCTGTAGAGCAGTATCGGCGACAGAGGTCGAAGCTCCCTGTGGACGACAAGAACCTTGTCCCTGTCAAGTCTTCTGATCGATCTGAGTGCCTAGCATGCGAGTTCGACCACAGAAAACGTGGCGGGAGACGTCATTGAAAGGGGAGCGTAATAACTTGTCGTTCGCCTCATGGCAGTCTCGAATAGGAGTCTATTATTTGATTGAAGAATCCTTATTCCTCAGGCGACATATCTTCTTCTGGGCTTGGTGGTAGCGGCTTTCTTGAAGAAGATCAGACCTGAGGCCTTGGATTGGTTTGAAGAGGCGAGAGCTGACCTTCGACACGCCTCCGAATCCTATGGTTTGGGAAGCTACAACTGGGCGTGCTTTGCGGCCGAGCAGTCGGCTGAAAAGGCAATCAAAGCCTTCTTGATGGGAGCAATGAACAGAAGGCCAATCCATGTACACGATTTGACGGTACTTTACAGACAAGCTAAGGGAAGACTCAGCCTGCCGGAAGCTGTCTCGGAAAGGCTCGCTGAACTGTCCGCTCATTACACGAGCGCCCGCTATCCAAACTCAGGTCTGAATAGACCTTCAGTCGCCATAGCCTCGAACTAGGCTAGGCGCGCCATACAAACTGCAAGGGGGATTCTGAGTATTGTCCGGAAGCAACTTGCCAAGCGAAGTTAAGACTACGATCAGTCGCCTCAGGAAACGCCTAGTTGACAAGTACCCCGATGTGGAGGCCTACCTCTTCGGAAGCTATGCCAACGGCACATGGCTGGATGACAGCGACTTCGATATCGTGGTCGTGTCGGGGAAGTTTAGCGGCCAAAGCTTTGTCGATAGGGTGGCGAAGATAAGGCGTCTAGCTCCCACGAACAAACCCTTCGAAATCCTCGCCTACACTCCCGCTGAATTTCGGGTGGCCCTTCGAAGATCCTTAGTATTGAGGGATGGACGAAGGTACTGGCGAAAAATCGCCTGAGCGTTTGATCGTCGAACTACAACTGGAGCGTAGGAAGACCTAGCCCCCGGCGCCAAACCTCAGGTTTTGACAATTCTTAGTGCAGCGTAAGCCTACCTGATGGCGCCCTGAACCTGGTTTAGCAGTGCGAGCGGAATCTTTACGGCGACATGCTTTAAAGGCAAAGGAACGCCTCGTTCGTGAGTGCGTTCCTTCAAAGACTTGACGTGTTCTCGCCTGCCTTACCATCGTTGTTTCTCGAACGCATACCCGGTAGCGGTCTGCGACAGTGACGTCGGGAAGAGTAGTTTGTTGAAAACTTACCTTGCCACTTCTGCGAGAGCTATGTGGACGGTATTCGTGGGAGGTTAAAACGAATGGTCGCCGCCCTATCGTAGAGGTCTGGGTAGCCTCATATTCTATGCACCCAAGCAGTTTCTGAAGCGTTTGTTCTCAATGACCCTCGTTCGAATCGTCTCTTTTGAAATACTAATGCAGGACTCAATATCCTATATGCAATCTCGTTCCTCAGTTCTACTCCAAATCTTCCAAGTCTATAGAAGACCTTGGCTCTCTCACTGGCACGGGGCTCATTTACCGAAATTGCCAATCTCCGAAAGGCCTTTGGAAAGGGAAAGAGATAGCGGAACCCATGTCGTATGAAGAAACTTATCCAACTCGACTTCAACCTACTGTTGATGTGAGATAGCGGCTCTGCTTTGAAGCCGGTTAATCTTGAACACCAAAAGTCGTTGATTCTTGACGCTGCCGAAAAGAAGAAGAGACCATTGTCAGCCAACACCCTGTAGATTTCTCTAGCTGCATTGTCGTCGTTCCATAGGTGTTCGAAAGTTTCCCAAGAGCTTACCATCTCGAAGACGTTGTCTGGGAATGGCAATTTGTCTTGATTCAAATCTCGTCTGAGCAGATATTGCGAAATGCTCGGGGGAGAGTTCTTCAATGCCCAGTCGGAGATGTCCACCCCCCAAGCGTTCACCTTGAACTCTCGCATCGCAAGAACGAAATACCCTCTGGCACAAGCAACATCCAGAGAAGAATTGACTTTAGTTCCGAGGCTTTGCGCCACGGACAAGCAGCCCGTTGCCATGATTCTCTGAAACGGATACACAAAATCAAATTCATACTTTCGCCTGTCATAGTAGCCTCTGTCGTAGATTGACTGCAGGTTCAAATGTTAACCTCCCATTCGGAGCACAGCCAGGTAGGTCTGTTCTAACAGCTTCACTTGGTCTCCAATAGAGAATCTCTCGGCAACCAGTCTGTGCGCATGTTCGCCGAGACGCCTTCTCAGGTCGTGGTCCAGGAGCAGTTCCTGAATCTTAGTAGCCAGATCAGAGGCGCTGTACGGTCTGGCCAAGAGGCCAGTGAAGTGGGGGATCAAGGTCTTTCTGAATCCATCGACATCAAATGCCACCACCGGCACTCGGCAGGCGTAGGCTTCAAGGTTCACCATCCCCAAAGCGCTTTCCGGAAATGACTCTTTATAGTGTTCTGGTGTGACGATAGAGTATGGGCAGTTAGGGCTTGATAGCAGAGTAGGATCTTATACCCTAACCTGTTAACCTTTTCAGATACATCTATGTCCTCGTTTGCAACGCGAAATGCCATATCGAACTTTCCGATCTTTCTCAGAACATCGACGCGATATGCGTCACATTTGTTGCCTGCGAAACTAATCTGCTGAAATCTCCTTTCCAGTTCGCCGGAGGCTGGTTGATCGAACCATCCAGCTAAGTAAATGTAACAGAAGTATCGGCTTGGGTATGGTATCTTTTCGACCGGAAGCACAAGGAAAGACGTTACGATCCCCGTTGTAGGATCGGAGAAAGGTGTGACCATGTGTCTAAGCCAAGACATGGCCTGCGGGACGCAGTCTGCATGTAGAGTGAGGATGATGTCCGACGATGACGACTCATCAATACCGCGATTGAGGCTTCCTGCAAGGCCTAGCGGCGATTGATTCCTAATGTAATTGGTTGGAAACCGTGTAGCAATTTCGGGTGTGGAGTCAGTTGAGCAGTCGTCGACAACGATAACCTCCAATTTGTCTCTTGGGTAATCCTGGGAGAAGACTGATGATAAGACGTCGCCTAGAGTTTTTTCTTCGTTCCGTGCAGGGATTACTATAGAAACCTTGGGATCATTCAGAGAATCCCTCAAACCTGCTCACCCTGATTCCGAGATTGTTCACGAGGCCGACTCTTGAGAGCTCGCCTGTCTTGCCCGACTAGAGGCATTAAGGTCTTCTCGATAAGCGTTTTCCGGTCTAGAAATTCCCTTTTGGGAAACTCTATTGTCTTGGCCGGATTGTACGAGTACATCTTCGGGTAGCTCTGCATCAGAGCGTGAGATACAGGCATGCTAATCCAAGAATGAGGGTTACGTAGGTGCGATTTCATGAATAGTAGAACACTGGGCACGTGGCACAGTCTACATTGCTTTCCAGAGTATTGCTCAGTATGGCGTGCTAAAAGCGAACAACAACAATTGAGAAGCGGTGAGCCAACTGTTGGGTGCTCAAAAGTCTGAATAACCTATTCGTAGAGAACAGCTTAAGGCGTTTGGGGATTATCGCTCTGTAAGAGAAGGGCAGAGGCAGTCTTTGAGAACACTGGATGGTGATCACCTTAAGATCGTTGAGCCTCAGGAGCGTCTTGATTTCTCGAAGGGAGTAATAGCGCAGTGGAACGGAGGTCTTCCTTCCTAGCATCCTGAATACAAGCATTGCTACTATGACTTGAAGGTTATCTAAGTGGTACTTGTTTAGCCAAGAGTCGATCCATATTCTACCCTTTCTTCGAACGGTCCTGGCCATCTCTGATAGCGCTCTCGGTGCGTCGACATGCATTATGACCGAAGAACACACGCCCGCGTCAAAAATGTCGGCTCTAATGGGAAGAGCCGTAACAGATCCAAGAATCAA
>Ga0315282_10016320_pt1 | contig 10865 bp, 6 predicted proteins | sample YL17G07_20_MG_FD_203693 | JGI IMG/M metagenome (GOLD analysis project Ga0315282, IMG submission 203693) | Sediment microbial communities from Yellowstone Lake, YNP, Wyoming, USA - YL17G07_20 | ecosystem: Environmental > Aquatic > Freshwater > Lake > Sediment | place: USA: Wyoming | collected...
TGGCGGAGTGCCGTGCGCGCCACGTCAATCGCTACGTTGCCCCCGCCGATCACCACCACGCTGCTGCCAATGGAAAAGCGGTAGCCGAGGTTGGCGTTGAGCAGGAAATCAGTGCCGGTGATGACGCCGTCGAACTCGCGCCCAGGAAGCATTAGCTCGCGGCTGCGGTGCAGTCCGATGGCCAACAGAATGGCCTTGAACCCTTCCGCGCGCAGGTCTTCCAGGGAAAAATCACCCAGGCGGCTGTTGAGACGCAGTTCAGGTCCGAGTGCGAGGATCTCGCGAACCTGCGCCTGCACCACGTCGCGGGGCAGACGATATTCAGGAATCCCCAGGTGCAGCATGCCTCCGGGCACCGGGGCAGCTTCAAAAATGGTGACGGGATAACCCAACAGGGCGAGGTCGTGAGCGGCCGCAAGGCCTGCGGGCCCGGAACCGATCACCGCCACGCGCTCCGAGTGCGTCACGCGGGGCCTCTCCGGCTGGAGATCCACGGGGTTGCGTGATTCCGGCCCGTGACGCTCCGTGACAAAGCGCTTAAGAGCGCGGATGGAGATGGGCGAATCGAGCTGACCGCGGCGGCAGGCAGTTTCACAAGGGTGGCCGCAAACCCGGCCGCAAATAGAGGCGAGAGGGTTCGGACCACGGGCGTAGCGGTAGGCTTCCTCGTACCGGCCTTCCGCGATCAGCGCCACGTAGCGGCCAGCTTGCGTGTGGACCGGACAGGCCTGCATGCAGGGGAAGTTCGATTCCAGCCAGTCCAGGTCAACGAGTTTTGTCCGCTGCTCGGTCACGCTGCTGCTCCACTCGATTCGCACTCGCGAGAATCCTTACCGGCTACCATTTCACCGCCTCGTTCTACGGGCTCAGCGCGCCACCGTGATGTTGACGGTGGCCGATCCGCCCGAAACCGAAGCGGATTGAGTCGCAGGCTTGCCCACCTCGCTCCACGTTTTCAGCGTGTAGCTGCCGTCGGGCACATCCTTGATCTCAAAATTTCCATCTTTGTCTGTCACGGCGAAATAAGGCGTGGGAACGACCACCACATAGCCGGACATCTCCGGGTGCACGTTGCAGAGTAGCGGGGCGACCCCGAGATCGTTAAAGGTGAACGACTTCTGCTGACCCTCCGGCCAGGTACCCATATTGTGAGCTAGCTTCTTGTTGCCACTGATGGAGGGCCAGTAAACGTTGTGCCCCACAGGATCGCTGTTCAAGAATTGCACGGTGGTGCCTTTCAGAACGACGAGCACATGCGGGACAAAGGTCATGTGCTTTTGATCCTCCAAAGCGGATTTCGCGGGCGAAGCGAACGTCTTGCCAGGAATGGCGTCAACATAGACGGCGATGTCTTCCGCAGACCGCATACCATGGGCTGTGACTTTGCCCTTGATTTCCCCGGCAAATGCCAGGGCTCCGAAACTGAGCAACAGGAAGCTAACTGCAATAGCCTGGTGTAGATTTTTCTTCATGTTTTCACCTCAAATTCAAGATACTGACGGTTCTCCAACTACCCCCATAAACCGGGGACATCGGCAGCCTTTTGCCTCAAACAGCAACTCCACCATGGGCGGAGGATAAATGGGAACAAGCGGTTGGGTCAGTGATTGGCAACCATTGGCATTGTGACCTGCGTCACAACCAACCGCCTGAAACGGACATAACGTCCTACAATAAAAATTTGTCGGACCTAATTGCCGCTCAAGGTCCGCATTGTGTTGATTATTTCACTTGGATTGACATTGTGGCTTGGGACATAATAGGACTGGCAAGGTGACCACATGCCCGATGATGCACCACGCGGCCCCTACAATTTGAAGGTCATCGAAAACTGCTTCGGGTGTGTCACAAAAGACGAAGGGTTATTTTGTCAACTTCCCCCCGCTGCGCTGGCCACGCTTAATACTCTCCGCCAAACTGCTTTTTACCCCAAAGGGGCACTGTTGTTTGTTGAGGGGCAACCGACTCGCGGGCTCTTCCTCATCTGCGCTGGCCAAGCAAAGCTCTACGTGAATTCCGCCGAGGGACAGAGCCTCACGCTGCGGATCGTGGAGCCAGGTGAAGTACTCTGTCTAAGCTCTCTGATTGCGGATGAACCCTACCCTGTCACGGCTGAAACGTTGTCTCCCAGCCAAGTGGGCTTCCTCCCTCGTCTGTCCTTTCTTCAGTTGATGCGTGCGCATCCGGATGTTTCCCTGCGTGTGGCCAAGCATCTCAGCATGGAAATCAGTAAAGCGTGGCAGCAGACGCGCATGCTGGCGCTGGCCCCGGATACGCATGCCAAACTCACTCAATTCCTATTCGGATGGGCAGACAAGCACGGCCAGGCCACTGCTGACGGTCTGCGGATCACACTGCACATGACGCATGAGGAAATCGCTCGCAACATTGGCGCCTCCCGCGAGAGCGTAAGTCGCATCCTCAGCGATTGGAAGCAACGGGGAGTAATCCGTGTGTGCGCTGGAAGCATTACCATCCCCAACCCCAAAGAATTTCGCGAGGCCATGGCTCCCGTACACTCAAAATAGAACGCCCCTCCAACTCTGCTGGCACAACGAAAGATCCTTCCGGTTCAGATTCTGGCCGCCAATTTGTAGCTGATCTTGCGGTGTCGTTCCAGCGATCCCCGGCGCGACCGATGATGGAATTGCACGTCCGCTACGAAGACGGAGAGTTTCACATTCCTCCGGGCTCGGAGCCATCGCAGTTGAAAGACGCTCGGGTGAAAGTTGTGGTCACCGTAGGTAAGGGTTTGCACGAATCGTTGAGTCGTGAAGCCCACGGATTCAAGGAAGCTTCAGGTGTGGCAAGTACTCTAAGCTGACTTACGTCCAGGGTTTGGCCTGGATTGATGAAACCTCCCACCAGATCGTCCGTCTCAAGACGGTGGCCATCGGGCCAAATGGCGGCTCAAAGCTGTCCCCGTAGTGCCACGTCCCACTTCCCTGCGAAGACGGCTTTAACCACCTGCGCCCGAACAGGTGTACAATGCGCACGAGTCAAACAACGTACTGGCCCGAGACTTGTCAGCCCATAGGCCTCCCCCGGGCGCGAAAGGATTTGTTTATGAACACCCTTTTCCCCTTCATACGAAGTGGCTTTCCCGGCGCCGTTTCCCGACGCCGGTTTGTAACCGGAACCGTGGCGGCGGGTGCGACTTTAGTGTTGGGAAATTCCGCACGCGGGCAGACCGCGGCATCGGCAAACCCGCAAAAAAAGATCAAAGCCGGCTTGGTGGGCTGTGGCGGGCGCGGCAGCCTGATCGGCAGCTTTTTCAAAAAGCACGGCGGCTTTGACCTTTGGGCCGTGGCAGATTACTTCCAAACGGTCGCGGACGATGTGGGCGACACGCTGGGGGTGGATAAGTCGCGGCGCTTCTCGGGCCTGTCGGGGTACCAGAAGTTGATCGACTGTGGCGCCGAGGTGGTTGTCCTCGAGAATATTCCTGCCTTCATGCCGGACCAAGCCACGGCGGCGGTCAAAGCCGGTCGCCATGTCTACATGGCCAAGCCGGTAGCGGCGGATGTGCCCGGGTGCCTGCAAATTGAGGCGGCGGGCAAACTCGCCGGGGAAAAAGGGCTGAGCTTCTTTGTGGACTACCAGATTCCCACCGATCCCGTAAACATCGAAGTGGTCAGGCAAATCCACGACGGCGCGGTAGGGAAGGTAGCACAGTTGGCCACCGTGGGAGTGGGTCACGGTTGTAGTGATCCACCGCTGACCGCCAACCTGGAGAGCCGCTTCCAGAAGCTGATTTGGGTGAATGACATTGCCCTGGGGTGCGATTACATCGGCAATTACGATATCCACGCGGTGGATGCCGCGCTCTGGGTGATGGGCGACCGGCCGATTGCCGCGGCCGGCGGATGCGCCGTCGCCCGCCCCAACGCCCACGGGGATGCGCACGGTGTTTGCTCGGTGATCTTCGACTACGCCGACGGCACGGTCCACAATCACTTCGGTCAGGCCTTGCCCGACGCGACGGACGGGGCTCTCGATTGTCACGTGTACGGCACAACCGGCAATGCCCTGATCAGCTATTGGGGCAAGGCATCCCTGCGCTGTGGCCCCGGAGAATACAGCGGCCAAGTGGCGAACCTCTACCAGCAGGGCATCGTGCGTAACATCGCGACATTCTACGAAGACGTCACCCAGCGGCGTGCTGACACCTCGACGGTGAGGCGCGCGGTGGACAGCGCTCTGGCTTGCATCCTGGGCCGCGAGGCCGCCAGCCGCCGGATCCGATTGACCATGGATGAATTGATTAAGGAGAACAAGCGTCTCAATGTAGATTTGACCGGACTGAAGACGTAGCGGGCTAAATACGGTCGAAAGTCGAAAGTTAAAAGTCGAAGAGTTCAAAAAGCGGTTGCAGCGCATACCTGTTTTGAAGGTCCGCGGCTTTTCGTGCCCGCCAATGAAAATGCGAGAATCTGAAATTAAAGGCCGCGGACCTACAGAACAGGTCCGCGCTACACGTGCGAGGCCGAGCGCAGCTCGGCCCTGCATACCAACGCCCGTCTATTGCCCCTTGCCGGCGGCAGTTTTACTCGACAAAGCTCGCAGGATGATTTCACTGATTTGCTTGCCCTCGACGGCCTGGCCTTGGGGTTTAAAGTGGGTGCCGTCTTGGGGGAGGTTATAGTACTCGGGATGTTCGGCGACCAAGCCGAACAAGTCGTCGACCTGGATGCCATGCTGGGTCATGTATTCGACGGCGATCCGGTTCCGTTCCTTTACCTTTTCGTTATCGGTGACGAGCGGAGCGACCATCTCAACGGTGCGGCGCGGGGTGGTGGTGGCCCAGATGATCGCCGCTCCCTTGCCGTACTTCTTCAGCGTATCCATCAGCTTCGGCAAAGCCTGGCGGTACTGCTCCTCCGTGTATTCCCAGCCGTGCAAGCCATTGTTGATGTGAATGACGCTGAACCGGTACCTCTTCAAGATGATCTTCAGCTCATCGAGATAATCCGGGTTACTCATAAACATGGAAGTGGCATACCGGGCGCAATATGCTTTGCCGGCAAGGTCTTTTCGGACCGCGTCAAAATACCCTCGCACAATCGAATCCCCCACCAATAAAACCCTGGGCAGGTCGTTCTGGGTGGCATCGTACACCCAGATGTCATTCCACTCGGTTTTCTCGAGCAGGGGATTCTCTTTAGCATAAGCGCGCTGACTCACCATCATGCCAACTTGAACCAAGAGGATAAACAGCAACGTCTTCCGCATTCGAATGCCTCCCGTGGTGTTTTCGCCAGAAAAGATAAGAAAAGATAAGCCTTGCAAGCCGCCGAAATGGCCGGTAGCCTTGTAGCACTGGGCCAGTGCGCCCGGATGGTTATTGCAGCATCAAATACTAGGGAGCGGTCATGGGTAGGGCAAAGGGTGTCTTGATTCACGGTGTTCGATTTCGTCCCGGAGAAGTGGATTGGGAAGATGCACATAGCACGACGCGCGGGAAGCTCCCCGATTTTGACGCCATGCGCCAAGGCAACACCTTCGTGGGCTCCAAGATCACTTCCGCCGGCCTCATCGCCAAGATTGGGAAATACCTCCTGGTCATTACCGAAAAGGATGAGGCGCTGGAAGAATTTGACTTCACCCTGATTCCCCTCCACTCCAAGATTCAGATCCGCTACCATTAGGGCCGTCAAACAAGTCGAAGAAGTTGAAGAAGTCCAATAAGTTGAAAAGTCCAAGCCTTTTGGGTTTGCAACTTTTCGGCTCTTCAACTGGAAGAAGCGACCCCTCACCCGCCCTCGTCCCTCGGGCACCCTCTCCCCAAGGGAGAGGGCTGTCGATTCCGATTGATCCTCCCCTTTTTAAACTCACCTTTTTGTCTCTTCAACTTTTTCAACTCTTCGACTCTTGACCTCCCCCCTCACAGGCATTGCTTGAAAAAGTCCAGAATGCGCTGGTCGACGTAGGTGCGGGGAACATCTCCCTGAAAGCCGTGTTTCTGCCCGGGCTGCAAGTGGAACTCGTAGGGCTTATCGGCGCGGATGAGCGCGTCCAGGAAGTTGATGGTGTTCTGCATATGCACATTGTCATCCGACGTTCCATGGATGATCAACAGTTGGGCCTTGAGGTTTGCTGCGGCTTCCAGCGGCGAGGCGCTCTTATAGCCCGCCGGATTTTCGCTGGGCGTGCGCATGTAACGCTCGGTGTAGATGCTGTCGTAAAACTTCCAATCCGTCACCGGCGCTCCCGCCGAGCCACACTTGAAGACTTCCGGGGCGTGCGTGAGCGCATAGAGCGTCATGTACCCGCCGTAGGACCATCCGCGAATGCCGATGCGCGAGCCATCCACGTAGGGCAGCGACTTCAGGTATTCGACGCCCGTCAGTTGATCTTCCAGTTCGTGTTTCCCCATGTTTTTGAAGATGGGGGATTCCCACGCGTGGCCGCGTCCCCAGGAGCCACGATTGTCGAGCGTCCACACGAGAAATCCGTTTTCAGCCAGAAGCTGCTCGTAGAGGCTACCCGCGTCCCATCGCTTCTCGACAAGCTGGATGTGCGGCCCGCCGTAGACATCGACGATCACCGGATACTTCCGCTGGGGGTCAAAACCAGCGGGCTTCAGCAGTTGGGCATACAACGCGGCCCCGTCCGGGGCTTTCAGTTCCAGAAACTCCCGCTTGCCCAAGGCATAATCCCCCAGGTGGTTGGCGGGGACATCGATCGTGGCGGCCAGCGTCCCGTCGGAATTCAGCAGGCGCGCCACCGGCGGCGTATCGGGCGTCGAGAAGCGATCGACCAGGAAGCGGCCGCCCGGTGAGAGGTCGAGCGAGTGTGAGCCCGGCTCCGGAGTGATTCGCTCCAGGCCGCCGCCATCCAAGCGAATGCGATAAAGTTGCCGTTCGCGAGGGTCGGGGTTAGTGGCGGCAAAATAGAGCCAATTCTCCTGCGGATCCAGCTCGAAAAGGGGCGCGTCCTGGAACACCGGCCGGTCCAGCATCCACGCGCCGCGGGTAATCTGCCGGACGAGCTGTCCCTCGGCCGTGTAAAGATAGACGTGCTGCCAGCCGTCGCGCTCGGAAACCCACAGGAACTCGCGGCCGCCTTTCAAAAAGTATGGAGGCTCGAGGGAGTTCACCCAGTACGGGTCATGTTCCGCGAACAGCACGCGGTCGTTCCCTGTCCGTGACTCCCAGCGATGCACGGCGACATCGGTTTGCGCGCGATTGAGCGCCAGAAAGCAGACGGCCGCGCCATCCGGCGTCCAGGTGAAGGTGGGACCGAAGTATTCCACCTGCTTGGGGTCAAGGGCTATCGTGGCGGGTTTCGCGGAGGGATCATCCACCGCCATCACGTGCAGCGAGACGCGAGGGTTGGGATCACCCGGCTGTGGAAAGCGCTCGGGCACCAGGCTCACATGCGTCGAGAGGTAATTGGTGATGGGGTATTCGGGGACGGGGCCATCGTCGAGCCGCAAGTAGGCGATGCGCTTGCTGTCCGGCGACCATTCGTAGGCGCGCGCGGTGGAGCGATTGGCCAACTCCTCCTCATAAACCCAATCGAGCCGGCCATTGTAGACCGTGTCGCTCCCGTCGTGAGTGAGCTGCCGGATGGCTCCGCTCTTCACGTCCAACAAGTAGAGATCGTGCTTTTTAACGAAGGCAATCCTGTCACCCGCCGGAGAGAAAGCGGGGACCTCTTCCGCCTCGGCATCCTGGGTCAGCCGGCGAAGTCCGCCGGTTTGGGGATCGAGCAGCCACAAGTCGTTTTCTCCCTCGAACAGGATCGCGTCACCCCGGGGGGACCATTGGTAGGAATTGAGGTTAAGCCTTTCTTTCCCGTCCGCGGAATGGAACAGGACGGTCTCGGCGTGGCTCTCCAAATCGTAGGCGCAAAGCGTAGAACCGCCTTCCTTCCCCAGCAACGACGGGCGGATGAAGGCCAATTGCTTCCCGCCCGGGCGCCAACTGAGCCGGGTGATTCCCGGCGCGACGATGCTGTCCGGATGAATGACATCCTGGAGCGTCAAGGGCTTCTTACCGGATTGGGAATTGTAAGGGCGAGCGGCGCTCGCCCCTTGCGGGCTCCCGTTCAGAGAGGGGCCGCTCGGCCCTGCGCACAGCGAAAGCAAACAGAGAATGAAGAATCCCAGAAAGAAAACGGTGGCGCGTTTCAAAGTAGCTCTCCTTGGATAAAGACTCGCAAGCGTTGGCGGGCAACGCCGCGTTCGTGCGCTGCCCATTCTAACCGGGATTTCTTCCCGATGAGGAAGGGATCGATCCGGGTGCCTGAATCCGGCTCATATGGTCGCGGCGTGGCGTTTGCTTTTCTCGACCTAGGGTCCAAAACGTTTCTCCTTTCTTTTCACCAAGATAATGGAAGTTCGCCTATAACTATCTTATTTTCAATAACATAATGGAAAGCCCGATTTCGGGCATTTTTTCTACATTTCTTTTCAACAACATAATGGAACTTACCTTCATTTTTTCCCCCCGCGTTTTTTCGCTACCCTGGCCTCTCAGGAATGAATAACTATTTTAATTTCAATGACATACATTGTTGTAGGGTTTTTTCTGCAAAGGGCTAACTCCTTTTTTTTCTGAAACATAATGGAAAGCCGCGGCCTTATGTAGCGGCGACCTTTAGTTCAGCACGGGCCGACCTTTCGTTCCGGTCTAGGCAGGCTCTAAAGGTCCTCAACACGGAGGGCACAGAGCCTCGTGCGACCTCGGTGTGAACGGTTTGCCAGACACAGAGGACACGGAGAAGCTGCCGCCCCTTGCGCCGATGAGCCGCCAGATTCCCTCCGTTATTTCCAGTTTTTCTGCCAGGGGCATGGGAGTTTCTCTTCCATTCCTCCCGGACAGGGCTTACCCGGAGTAAGCGAGACGCAGACCTGTTTTGAAGGTCCGCAGCTCTTGGCATCGGCCAGCCGGAACTGGCCACATTAGCCAGTATACATACAACCCTAGGCTTTATCAAGAACGAAATTGGCCTACAGGAAAAAGCCTATAATTCGGAAAAGATGTCATGAAAAGGAATCATGAGCAGAGATTCAAAATGCGGGGCAGCGGGTGTAGCGCAGACCCCCGTCGTTGGGGTCTGCGGTTCTTCCCTAGATTCGCGGATCCGAATCCGTGGGCAGTCCCTCGGCTTTGGGATTTGTGGTTTTTCCGCAAGAAGAGTCGCAGACCCAAAGAACGGGGGTCCGCGCTACCCGCTCCTGCCCCGCCAGGCTAATCCTTGCGGACAAAGCCTGTCACGCCGGCGAGGAATAGAGTGGCCAACAGCCAGCCGAGCAGAATTTGGAACCAGAGGAACCAGCGAAGGAATCGGGGTGACGTGGCAAAGCGGCTCAAGGGTAACGGTGACTCTGTCGTGTCGACGGGGGCGACCAGCCCAAGGGTTATCAGCAACCCCTCCAGCCAGCCGAGCCCCTTTGGGAAGGATCTTACGCGGCCAGCACTCTTGATCCAATTGTTCCTTCGCTCCTGGGGAGCGCCCGCATTGACGGGCGCAAGCAGGCCAACGCTCTTGTTGTAGTCAGGATCGGGCTGCCACTTATCAGCCTGTCCGAGCTTCACCAGGGGCAGCGAATTCTCAAGGGAGTAAATGGAGGGAAAGAACCCTCCATAGCACTTTGGAATTTCCCCGTTGGGCTTGAACTTGGCGCAGGCGTCCTTCTCTGTGGGGACCATGCCACCGGCAAGGTAGCTTCGACGGTATAGAATCCACCCTAAGGCTCCGAATCCCAGAGCCCACCAGCCCGCCCGCAAGGGATGCTGGCCGTAGCCGATGATCCACTTTAGGAATGGCCTTGTTATGTCGCCTCGCCGTTGCTGATCCTCCATCGCGACAACCACGGCTCGTGCTCCAGCGTCGTCGCCGGCCTCTCTTAGCACTTTGGCGAGTTGACGATAAGGCTGGGGTGTGAAGGGATCCTGGCGGGCAAGCCACTTCAGGCGGGTTTCTGCGTCCGTCGGACCTTCGGAGATGCGACCGTACGCAAAGCCGTCAAGAAAGAGGTTTCCCTTCGCCGGCCAGCTCTTCTCGTCATCTCCCATTGAGCCGACCGACGCGTTTCTGAGATCTAGCATCGTATGCTCCGCACCCTTCAGGCCCCACCACCAGAAGTTGCCCTTTACGGTCGCGGAGCCAGCGGTGAGCTTGGTGAACGTGCTGTCAGTGCATTCGAGATTGCCTCCGATTTGTGCTCCTCCTAGCCACACCTCGCCTTCGGCCCGAAAGTCGCTGTGCAAGAAAACGGAGCCCTCAACATTGATGCCGTCGGCGTTCAAAGCTTTCCCGGAGGGATTTATGAACGTGCCTCCCTCGCACTCGACATTTGCCCCGACTCGGGCGCGCAGCAGCCGCACCTCGCCTTCGGCTCGAAAGCCGTTGCGTATGAATACGAAGCCCTGAACTTTGATATGGTCGGCGCCCAATGCAACTCCGGAGGGGTTTATGAACGCGCCTCGATCGCACTCAAGGTTGACTCCGATTTGTGCTCCCAGCAACCGCACCCCGCCTTCGGCATGAAATCCGTCGAGGAGGAAAACGGCGCCGTGAACATTGATACCGTCGGCGTGCAAAGCTATCCCAGACGGGTTTATGAACGTACCCCCTTCGCATTCGAGGTTTCCTCCTATTTGTGCTCCCAGCAACACCACCTCGCCTTCGGCGCGAAAGCCGTTGCGCAAAAACACGTGCCCTTGAACATTGATGCGGTCGGCGTTCAAAGCTTTTCCCGTGGGGTTTACGAACGTGCTTCCGTCGCACTCAACATTAGCCCCCACTTGGGCGGCCAGCAACAGCACCTCGCCCTCGGCGCGAAAGTCATTGCGCAAGAAAACGTAGCCCTGAACATGGATGTGGTCGGCGTTCAAAGCTTTTCCCGTGGGGTT
>Ga0315282_10016321_pt1 | contig 10865 bp, 7 predicted proteins | sample YL17G07_20_MG_FD_203693 | JGI IMG/M metagenome (GOLD analysis project Ga0315282, IMG submission 203693) | Sediment microbial communities from Yellowstone Lake, YNP, Wyoming, USA - YL17G07_20 | ecosystem: Environmental > Aquatic > Freshwater > Lake > Sediment | place: USA: Wyoming | collected...
AATTTTTCCGCGGCGTTGGACTTTACGGTCCGGGTGGGAGAAAATGCCGAAGCGGAAGACCATCATCCGGCGCTGCTCACCGAATGGGGACGCGTAACCGTCACCTGGTGGACTCACCGGGTGCGAGGGCTGCACCGAAACGATTTCATCATGGCGGCGAAAACCGACGAGATTTTCGCCTGGGCGGACTCCTCCGCGGAATAATCACCGAGAACAGCGCACGGCGGTTGGGGATATAATTTCGGGGTTCATCCGTTTTGATATCAGGTGATGCCATGCGAAGAATTCAAGCGTTAAAAATCCTCAACCCGATCCTGGCTCTTCTGATCATTTTTCAGATTATCTCCGGGCTGAACCCCATGATGGTTCCCTATCAGCTCCACCAGATGGGGGGGATACTGATCGGTGTTGGAATCGGATTGCACCTGACCCTCAACTGGGGATGGATCCGGTCCAACATTCTGAAGTGGAAGTAGGATGGGCTCCGCCGGATTACCGACTTTCGGATAGAAGCTCTATGCCGGGTGCAATTTCCAACGCGTTCATGAAAGCCATCCTCATCTCCCCGCTGCATGCCTTGCTGGGAGACAGCTTCGCCGTGATCACCGTCACGGGACGCAGAACCGGCCGCCGGATATCGACCCCGATCAATGTCTCCCCGCAAGACGGAGAGTTCACCGTCATCAGTTATCGCAACCGGAGGTGGTGGAAGAACCTCCGGGACGGAAGAAAAGGGGAATTGCATCACCGGGGAGAAACCTTCCCTGTCACGGCACGCATCATCGACAGGACTTCCGAGGTGCTAGACGAGCTGAAAACATTTTTCGGGCGATACCCCGGGCATGCCAAATATTTTAGCGTCCGGATTGACGATCGGCAAAATCCAAATCGGGAGGATTTGGATCGTGCCGCTGCAGACTGGGTGATTATCCGTCTTGCACCAAGCGAAAAAGAATAAAAAAAACACGTCGGATGCTTCCGGTGATTGGGCGAATATTCGAGGGGATCTTTTGTCAGACACGATCGGCCGTCAACCTACGAATTTCTAATTGGTGGTATAAATTCGATGAGCAATACCCTTGATCCATAAAATCCGCATAAGTGCAATTCGGTTTTCCCTGAGGCCAGAAGGGATTACCCATGCGTAAAACGATTGCGATGCCGGTTTTTCTCGGATATCTCATCACTGCCGCTTGTATTCTTAATCCTATCCTGACGCCAACACAGAGCGGAATTTCAACCGCCACTCCTTCCCGAGTCGAGTCGGAATCGAATACCGTTGCATTGCCCACTTGGACTCCCGAAACAACCTTTACGCCGACCCCAACCCCGACCATCCCCCCGGGATTCTTCCCGATCGCGGTCGGCAGGGATTTTGGTCCCGGCAGGGCGATCCTACTGGGGGGAACAGAAAATGGCGTCTGGATCCAGGCGGCGGACGCCGCGGCGCGTCTGTCCGGAGGGGAAACCTATGCGCTCTATACGCCCGCCGGACCGGCCGGAACGGCCTCCGGGTCAAAGCCGACCAAGGATAAGCTTTGCGACGAATACAACTTGGAATGGAATCCCGCGCTGACCGCCGTGTCGCTGATTGGATTGGGAGGCGGATGGAACACGCTGCCGCGGGTGCCCGAAGAGCCCGGCGCATCCGATTATCCGATTTACACCACCGCCGCCAGCGATTGGTTTGCGGCGCAGGGAATATCCATATCCGCTTCGGATCTCATCAGTCTGACGAATGTTGCCCGCGTGGACTTGGACGGCGACGGAAGCCTGGAAGCGATCATTAGCGCCAACCGATTAAGCGAAGAAACCCACCACGATGTCGCGGCCGGAGATTTTTCCGTGGTCTTGTTGTATCGGGAGTCCGTGCCGGAAACGATCTTGCTGGCGGGAGATGTTTATCCCGCCGCGGAATCCCTCGTGTTCCCGAAAGCGTACAGCCTGCTGTCCATTCTGGATCTCAACGGGGACGGGCGGATGGAGGTGATCGTGCACGTCAGCCTCTGGGAGGGGGAAGGGATCCGGGTATTTTCCTTCGACGGTTCCACCGTGGATCAGGTGTTCAACACCTCATGCTCCTTGTGAACGAAACCAGACAGGTCTGAAAAAACCGACGGTTGACACCCCCTTTCGCTAGGCTATAATTCCGGCGCTCCCTGCCGCGCTGGTGCTGGAACTGGCAGACAGGCATGGTTGAGGGCCATGTGCCGCAAGGCGTGAGGGTTCAACTCCCTCCCAGCGCACACCGATCGCCGCTGAATTTTGGGCGGCGGTTTCGTTTTCCATCCCCGGAGATCGATACGATATAATCCAAAAATCCTATTTCTGTGGAAAAACAGATCATGACAAAAAAGAAGAGCGGGAAAACGCTCAACCTTCAGGAAGTGATTCTCAAACTGCAGGGATTCTGGGCCCGGCAAGGTTGCCTGATCTGGCAGCCGTACAACATTCAGGTGGGCGCCGGGACGATGAATCCGGCCACCTTCCTGCGCGTGCTTGGACCGGAACCTTGGAACGTGGCGTATGTGGAGCCTTCCGTCCGGCCGGCGGACGGAAGGTACGGCGAAAACCCCAACCGGATGCAGCAGTATTACCAGTTCCAGGTCATTCTCAAGCCGGATCCCGGCAATCCGCAGGAGATCTACCTGAAATCCCTCGAAGTGCTCGGAATCGACTTGCAGAGTAACGACGTGCGTTTTGTCGAGGACAATTGGGAATCGCCCGCGCTGGGCGCCTGGGGTCTCGGATGGGAAGTCTGGTTGAACGGGATGGAAATCACCCAGTTCACCTACTTCCAACAGGCGGGGGGATTCGAGCTGCCGATCCCGTCGGTGGAAATCACGTACGGGGTGGAACGAATCCTCATGGCGGTTCAGAAAGTTTCTCACTTCCGGAATATCCGCTGGGTCGAAGGGGTGAACTACGGCGATGTCTTCCTGCAAAACGAGCGCCAACAGAGCACTTACAATTTCGAAGTGGCGCAGGTGGACCGGCTGCGGCAGATGTACGAGCTGTTCGAGGCCGAGGCGCGCACCGCGCTCTCCGCGGGGCTGGTGCTTCCGGCGCACGATTACGTCCTGAAGTGCTCGCACGCCTTCAACGTCCTGGATGCGCGCGGGGCGGTCGGCGTCACCGAGCGTGCCAATTTCTTCGCCCGCATGCGGGATCTGGCTCGGCAGGTGGCGGAAACCTACCTGAAGGAACGCGAGGCGGAAGGGTACCCGCTGACAGGAAAATTCCATCCAATTTCCCGTCAGCAGCGTCCGGCTCCCCGGCCGGCGGCGAAGCGATTCACCCGGCCGCAAACGCTGCTGTTCGAAATCGGCGTGGAGGAACTGCCCGTCGGCGATTGCGCGGCGGCCCGGGACCAGCTGGCGGAGAAGCTCCCCGCCGTGCTTAAAGAGGCGCGCCTGGGGTTCCGCCGCGTGGACATATACGGCACGCCGCGCAGGATCGCAGCCGTAGTCCACGGGTTAAGCCCGGCGCAGGAAAGCCTCGAGATGGTTGTGAAGGGGCCGCCTGCTTCCAAGGCGTACCAGCCGGACGGATCGCCCTCGCCGGCGCTGGTTGGATTTGCCGGAAAGAACGGAGTCGATCCGAAAGATCTGCGAACGGAGAACGGATACATCGTCCTGCATCGGTTCGGAGAGGGGGAGCCGGCCGGCGATGTGCTCCCCGGATTGCTCAGCGGCCTCGTCTCTTCCCTGCAGTTCGGAAAAGTGATGCGCTGGGACGACAGCGGCGCGGCGTTCTCGCGGCCGGTGCGCTGGCTGACCGCCCTGGTGGGAACGAATATTTTGCCGGTGGAATGGTATGGCGTACACTCCGGACGGACCACGCGCGGCCTGCGGCCGCTCGGATCGCCCGAGATCGTCCTCCGCCGGGCGGAGGATTACCTGCGGACGCTCCGCGCAGCGGGGATCGAACCGGATCCGGCTGTGCGCTCCAAACGGATTCTGCGGCAGGCGGCGAAGCTCGCCGGCAAATCCGGTGGCGAGACATCCGTCGAGCCGGGGTTGCTCGAGGAAGTTACGGATCTGGTGGAAGCTCCGCACGTCATTCTCGGATCGTTCGATCCGGAGTCGCTTGCGCTTCCGCGCGAGGTATTGATTTCGGTGATGCGCAAACATCAGCGCTACTTCCCCGTGCGGAAGGGGGAGGACCTGCTCCCGAACTTTCTCGCGGTTTGCAATGGAGAGGGGCAGGGGGATGGCGCGGTGCGCGAGGGGAACGAGCACGTGCTGCGTGCGCGCTTCGCCGACGCGGCCTTTTTCATCCGCGAGGATCGCCGGAAACGGTTGGAGGATTTCCGGCCGCGGCTCGCCACGCTCGCCTTCCAGGTCAAGCTCGGGTCGATGCTGGAAAAATGCGAACGCGTGGAACGGTTGACCCAACAGCTGGCTCCGCTTCTGGGCCTCGCTCCAGCGCAAACCGCCACGGCGGCGCGCGCCGCCCATCTCTCCAAAGCCGACCTCACCACCCAGATGGTGGTGGAGATGACCTCGTTGCAGGGGACGATGGGCCGCTATTATGCGATCGATTCGGGGGAAACGGCGGACGTGGCCCGGGCCATCGCGGAGCATTACTTGCCTCGGTCGGCCGACGACGCCATTCCGGAATCACTTCCGGGCGTGGCAGTGGCCATGGCGGACCGGTTGGATTCGCTGGCGGGCCTCTTCGCCGCGGGACTCGCGCCGACCGGAACGCGCGATCCGTTTGCGCTGCGGCGCGCCGCCCTCGGGCTGATCCAGATCCTGCTCGGGCGGGGGATCTCCTTCGATCTGCGCGAAGGGATCCGGCTCGCGGCTTCGCTACAGCCCATTTCCGTTTCCGAGGCGGTGCAGAACCAGGTGATGGAATTCCTCGCCGGGAGATTGCGCGGCGTCCTGGTGGACCAGGGATTCCGGTACGACGTGGTGGAGGCGGTGCTGGGAGCGCAAGCCGGAAATCCCGTTCCGGCCCGCCGCGCAGCGGAGGAATTGACGGCCTGGGTCGGCAAGCCGGGCTGGCCTGAGACTCTTGCGGCCTACGCCCGGTGCGTTCGAATCACCCGCGACATCCAGGAACAATATTCCGTGGACGAAGCCCTGTTTTCCGCGGAGGAAGAAAAAGGAATCTGGAAGGCGGTCCGGCAATTGCAGGAGTACACCGCCGGCGAGCGGGCCAAAGGCACGCTGACGGTCGACGGGTTGCTGAATAATTTCTCCCGTTCCATCGGGACGATATCGACGTTCTTCGATAAAATTCTTGTCATGGCGGACGATTCTGCAGTTCGCCAAAATCGGCTCGGGATCCTGCAGGCCATCGCGCGGTTGACCGGCGGACTTGCGGACTTTTCGAAGTTGGAGGGATTCTAAATTCCAAAGACTTCCGGATCCGACGGAGGAGCCCATGAAAACTATACGCTGGGGAATTCTTGGAACCGGGGGGATCGCCCATAAGTTCGCGGAAGCCCTGACCTCGCTGCCCGACGCGCAGATTGCGGCGGTTGGATCGCGCGCCAAATCCGCCGCGGACGATTTCGCCCGGACTTGGAAAATCCCGCATGCGTACGGAAGTTACCACGAGGCGGCAAACGATCCGGAGACGGATGTGCTCTACGTCGCCACGATCCATCCCCTGCACTGCGAGAATTGCCTGGATTGTCTGAAGGCGGGGAAGGCCGTCCTGTGCGAAAAGCCGTTCACCCTCAACGCGCCGCAGGCCGCGGAAGTCATTGCCCTCGCGCGGCAAAAACGGATCTTCCTGATGGAGGCGATGTGGACGCGCTACTTTCCCGTCTTCGGGAAGATCCGCGATCTGCTCGCAGAAAACGCGTTGGGAGAAATCCGGCTCGTGCAGGTCGATTTTGCCTTCCGCCCGCCGTTCGATCCGAAAGGCAGGCTTTTCGATCCGGCGCTCGGCGGCGGGGCGTTGTTGGACATCGGCGTCTATCCCGTCTCGCTGGCATCCATGGTATTCGGGGAGTCGCCGCGCCGGATCGCTTCCTCGGTGACGATGGGCCGGACGGGTGTGGATGAGCAAGCGGCCGTGATCATGGAATACACCGGCGGACGGCAGGCAGCGATCACTTTTTCTTTCCGCTATGAATCACCGCTCGAAGCGAATATTATCGGAACCGAAGGAAGGATCCGGATCCAGCGCCCCTGGTGGAACCCGCACAGGTTGACGCTCACACAGGGGGGGAAAGACAAGGAAATTCCGCTTCCGTACCTGGGAAACGGATACACCCATGAGGCGATGGAAGTAATGGAGTGCCTGCGGGCGGGGCGGACCGAAAGCGAACGGATGCCTTTGGAGGAAACCCACCGCATCATGCAGAACCTCGATGCAATCCGGGCGGATTGGGGCTTGAAATATCCCGGAGAATAAGCGTTTGGATTTGAATTCATATCGCGAGAATTTACTGCGCCTGGCTGATATTGGGAAGTGGCAGCGTGGGATCTTTGTCATACATAATCGTATTGTCGCACTAGGAGCGGGAATCATCCGGATGTACCGGACGGATATTCCATCATTGATCGAATCGATTTCCCATAATAATTTTCATTGATTTTCCGGTTCCCCCAGCTTTCCCTGCCGGCAAAAACAAATTCCAAATGGGTTTCCGGTTTTGATTTTCGCGCTCGGCGTCCGTCGAGCGGAGGGCGCCGAAAAACCAAAATTTTTTCAATAAAAAATACATATCTCGGCACCGGGAATTCTCTTCGGTATGCTATACTCAGGTGGGGAATTCCAGAGGAGCGAATGGCCGGTCGGCGGGAAGTGTACGAACAAGCCCTCAAGCAGGGAAATAGCGCGGCTTGGGACCAAAAGTGGGAACAGGCCATTGCCGCCTATCAGCGGGCCCTCACGGAGTTTCCGGGCGATCCGGTCGCCATGGACCATCTCGGGTTGGCGTATTTGCAGAGCGGCCAGCTCGATCAAGCCCAGGCGACCTACCAGGACGCCATCCGCGCGGATCCGCAAAACCCGATTCCCTACGAAAAAATCGCGGAAATCCTCGAACGCGGCGGCAAGATGGTGGAATCGGTCCAGCTCCGGCTGAGCGCGGCGGAATTGTTCCTGGCTTCCCGCGAAGCGGGTAAAGCCATCGACAACTGGCTGGCGGCCGCCCGTCTGGTTCCGGAAAATATGGTCGCCCGATCCCGGCTGGCGCTTGCGTTCGAACGCACCGGACAGATCAAACAGGCGGTCACGGAGTACCTGGCGCTGGCGGCGATCATGCAGCGGGCGCGCCAACCGGAGAAAGCGATGCAGGCCGTCGAACAGGGGATGAAGATCCTCCCTGATTCGCCGGAGCTCTCGCGCGCCCGGTCGGCGCTGAAAGCCGGCAAGGTGTTGGCCGTGCCGCCGCCATACAAGCCGGGGATGACCGGCATGCTCACCCCGCCGCCCGATATGCAATCTCCCGGCGCGGCGCAACAGCCCCGGGGTGCGGCGGCCGCACTGGAACCGCGCTCGATCAGCCCGCAGGACGCGGCTCAAAAGACCGCGATGGCGATTCTCGCCGATCGGCTGTTCGAGGCTGACAAAGACACCTTCGACCAACGCCGCACTTCGATTGACCAATTCACGCAGCGCGAGGAAAAGGCGGTTTCGGCGCACGCCGATCAGAACCGCTATCTTGCCCTCGCGATCGACGCCTATTCCCGCCAAGCGCACCAGGAAGCAATGCAATACTTCGACCGCGCCTTCAAGGTGGGGTTCGAACATCCGGCGGCTTCCTTTTTATTCGGAACGCTGCAATTCGCGGAAGGTCAGATGGAAAGCGCGATCCATTCCCTGCAAAAAGCGGTGGAGCATCCGGATCTGTCGATGGGCGCGCATTACATCCTCGGCAGGGGTTTCCGGGAAATGGGCAAGCCCTACCTTTCGGCCATCCATTTTCTCTCGGCGCTGCGGTTGGCCGATATGAGCACCCTTCCGGAAGATCAACGGGACGCCATGCAACGCCAGTATGAAACCTTTCTGGAGGTTTCGGAAAACGAACAGGAGCCGGACCAGTGGAATCAAACCGGGGAACGGATTGAGGCGCTGCTCACCTCGCCGGATTGGGAAAGCCGTCTGCGGCTGGCGCGCGCCCAACTGGACGCGCAATCCGAATCTCCCGGAACGGCGCCGCTGGCGGAAATGCTTTCGCTGGGCAAACCGCAGGAGCTCATCGAAGCGATGGGATACCTCGATGTGGCCCTCCAGCGCGGGTTGTGGAGGACGGCCATGGAACAGGCCCTGCTGGCGCTCGACCACGGCCCCACCTATCTGCCGCTGCACCTGCGCATCACCGAAATCCAGCTGCGGGAGGAGAAGCAGACCGAGGCTCTGGCCAAGCTGACGCTGATTGCGCGCGCCTACCGGATCCGGGGGGAAACCGTCCAGGCCGCGCGGGCCTACGAGAGAATCCTGCAGGTTAATCCGATGGATGCGAGCTCGCGCACCGAGTTGATCAATCTGCTGGTGCAACAGGGGGATATGCGCGGCGCGTTGAGCTCCTACCTCGACCTGGCGGACGTCTATACCCAGCAGGCCGACTTGGAAGGAGCACGGCAGACGTACGAATCCGCTTTAATGTTGGCCGTCCGAAACAACGCCGACCGCTCTTGGCAGATCCAGCTGCTCTACCGGCTGGGGGACCTGTACATGCAACGTCTCGATTACCGCGCGGCGCTGCAAACTTTCCAGAGGTTGCAGCAGCTTGACCCAACGGACGAAAAAGCCGCCACCCAACTGGTGGATCTGATGATCCGGCTTGGAAAAATCACCGATGCGCAGAACCTGATCGACTCGATGGCGCGCGAATGGACCCGCCTCGGGCGCCAGGACCAGGTTTTGGATTGGCTGGAGGAGCTGGTGCGCGTACGGCCGGAGGAGGCGCTCCTGCGACGGAAGTTGGCGGATACCTACCAGCAGCGCGGACGGATCGCGGAAGCGATCGGCCAATTGGACGCGCTCGGCGATGCGCAAATCGAGGCCGGCAATATCCCCGAAGCCATCCTGACGGTGCGGTCGATTCTTTCCCTGCATCCGCCGAATGTGGGCGGGTATCAGGAATTGCTCCGCAAATTGGAATCCGGCGGCGTCCGGTAACCCTCGGCGATGACCGATCTTTTGCAGAATCTCCTGTTTCTTTTCCAGCGTCTGCAATGGTACGACCTGCTGGATATCGGCCTGGTGACGCTCCTGTTCTTCGTCATCCTCACCCAATTCCGCGGTACGCAAGCCGGCACGGTGCTGCGCGGAATTGCCATCCTCCTCGTCGTCGTGGTCTTCTTGAACACCCTGACCCAGCTTCCGGGGCTTTCCTTGATCCTGCGCACCATATTGCCGGCGCTCCTGATCATTGTTCCCGTAATTTTCACGCCGGAAATCCGCCGCGCCCTGGAACGGGTGGGAAGGGTGGATTTCCTGCGCCGCGCCTCTACCGCGACGGACGTCCCGCCCTACATCCAGGCGGTCGTCTTGGCGGCCAAACGCCTCTCCGAAAGGCGCCATGGAGCGCTCATCATTCTGGAACGCGACGTCGGGTTGGAAGATTTCACATCCACCGGAATGCGGTTGGATGCGGATGTATCGCCGGAATTGCTACTCCAAATTTTTTATCCCAATACCCCGTTGCATGACGGCGCGGTCATTTTGCACCGGGACCGGATTTTAGCCGCCGGCTGCGTGGTGCCGCTTTCTTCTGGAAACGAGCTCTCCACATCGGCGGAACGGCGCATTGGATTGCGCCACCGGGCGGCCCTGGGCATCAGCGAGGTGAGCGATGCGGTGGCGGTCGTGGTCTCGGAAGAGACCGGGATCCTGTCGATCGCCCACAACGGGCGCATGATCCGCCGGCTGGATCCGCAGAAGCTGCAGAACGTTCTGCTGGCGTTTACCCGCCCCACGCCGCGATCGCCACTCTGGCCGTGGCCACTCTCCCGCCGGAAACCTGCGACGTCCGCTCAACGGACAACCGAGTCGGAACCTACCAACGAAGGGGAAAAGCGTTCGGAATGAAAAAGATCCTTACCTCCTTTGGCAACACTATTTTTTCCTTCCTGCTAGCGGTCATCCTGGGCACGGCCGTCTGGGTGAATGCGGTATCGACCTCGGATCCCGACGAAACCCGGACTCTTTCCTCCTCCATCCCGGTGAAAGCAGAGGGATTGAGGGAAGGGTTGGTTGCTCAGGGTTATCAAAATATCGAGGTGCAAGTCACGCTCCGGGCTCCGCGCTCTGTGTGGGATCGTCTTTCGGCGGATGTTATTCATGCCGTGGCGGATCTGACGGGAAAGACCGAGGGGAAGTATTCGATCCCCTTGCAGGTGTCCACGGATTTGCACCCGGTTCGGGTGGAAAAAGTGGAGCCCGCCATGGTGCAGGTCTTGATCGACCATCTGGCCACCCGGTCGCTCGCCGTGCATATCGAACTCAGCGGCAGTCTGGCCTTGGGGTTCCAGGCCGGGGCACCCACACCGGACCCCGGAACGGTCACTATCTCCGGCCCGCAGTCACTGGTGGACAGCGTTGTGGAGGTCGTCGCAACGGTCAACGTGGAAGGCCTGCGAAGTTCGACGGATCAAAACATTTCCCTTCTGGCGCTGGATACCCAGGGCAATGCCGTCCCGGGCATCTCCATCAGCCCGCCGACGGTCTCGGTGACAATCCCCGTCCAGCAGTTGGGAGGATACCGGGATTTGGTTGTTAAGGTTCCGCTGCTGGGGACCGTTAAGAGCGGATACCGGCTGACGGGATTGACGATCACCCCACAGGTCGTGACCCTTTATTCCGATAACCCGGACGCCATCCAGAATCTTCCCGGATACGTGGAAACCCAGCCATTGGATATCTCCGGGGCATCGGCGGATATCACCCGGTCG
>Ga0315282_10016322_pt1 | contig 10864 bp, 13 predicted proteins | sample YL17G07_20_MG_FD_203693 | JGI IMG/M metagenome (GOLD analysis project Ga0315282, IMG submission 203693) | Sediment microbial communities from Yellowstone Lake, YNP, Wyoming, USA - YL17G07_20 | ecosystem: Environmental > Aquatic > Freshwater > Lake > Sediment | place: USA: Wyoming | collected...
AGAGCCTGGATAGCCTATTCTCATACGTAAGCCGAGGGAGAAAGGAAGTTACAATCCTTGGAGAGGCGAAGAAGGCTACAAAGGTTAAGGTTACGATGGAGACGGTCTGACATCTCTCCCGAGCGAAACCACGGACCTGCTCTCCTCTCTATTTCTTTACAACCCAAGAGAGCCGCCTCGCCATGACAGAAGCCGCTCTTGGTCGGCGCTGATCTTACGCAGATGCGTGTGCAAAGAACGTGGCTGTGATGGGTTGGTACTGTCCGAAGTGCCGTACCGCGTTCGTTGAGTTTCAATCCACGTGTCCCTACTGCCTTGTACCGCTTAGAAAGTCGAAGTATGAGGACCGGATCTAGTCAAAAAAGTATCTCCTATCCGAAACCATTGCCAGCTCTCGCATTTGTTTGACACGGCCATTGGAGCGACTGAGTGAGCCATGGGCAGGAGAATCAGGGTGTAGCACACAGTGTAGGAAACCCTAGTTTTGACCCGGAGCAAACGCCAGTAGCGCTCCCTGCCACGCTTGGGCACCTCCTTAGGGGGGGTGGTCTGTCTTACTCATGCCTCAGTCGCTCGCTTTGGAAAGTGGTAGGGCTCCACTTCCAAGCCGACCCAGTTCCTTTCTCAACTCTTCTGAGCGTTTCTTCTCAGAGTCATCCAGCTGTAGCTGACTGTCAACTCGATCTAACAGGGCACGAAGCTTTGAGAGGGCGAGGGCATCGAACGGTTCAAACAGGCTACAGATACAACTCCAAAGCCCGCCTCTTAACTAGAAGGAACATTATCACCACAGTCACAACGAATTCTCCAACGAGGTAGCTCCCGTTGTATATCGCAGAATAGACAAAAGCGTTCATGCCCGGCGGCGCGAACATCGAGAAGAAAATTACCCCTGAACTGAAATGCGACAAGAATCTCCCAAAGATGCCCACGCCGACGCCTACTAGCGGTTGCCTCCTGAACGCGCCAGCCAGTCCCAAGGCGCCAAACGCGATAGGATAGTCAAGGAGAAACTGCGCAGGATGGACAACGTAGAAATCCACGGGATTGAGCATCACAACGAAGCCGAACACGACGCCAGCGAAAACCCCCCACTTGACTCCACGTCGAAGCGCGAACCAACAGATGGGGACCATCGCCCCGGCGGTGATCGAGCCTCCTTGGGGCAGAGTGTAGATCTTTACGAAGTTAAGAGCGCCCGCAAGCGCCACCAAAACGGCTGCTTCACTAAGGATCCTTGTTGTCGGCTTCATTTTCTCCTCTTGGGAGGAACTTGACTCAGCTGAGAATTCTCCATTCCCTTCGCCAGCATTGTCTGGATCAGGTTCATGGGGTCGACGGCTCCAGCCGTCCTCTCAGCCGGGTAGACCCAGCTCCCCTACTTCCTTTCCAGTTCATAGCAACTCCCTCTAATTAAGAACGAACTCCAATCAACCATATTTTCAGCCCTCCGAAGGCTACCTGGACTGTAGTGGATTCACACAACACGGCAACATGATGGCTTCTATTCCTTGGAGATTTCTTCGAGGATCTTTCCCTTGGTCTCGATTCCGAGCAGAGCCACTCCAATCGCGCCAAAGATGTGAGCGAAGGCAAAGACTGTAAAGGCCGCTCCGAGACCGCCGTAAGCGAACAGGAGCGGAGTCGCGGTAGGCGCAATCACTCCCGCGGCGCGCCCGATGCTGGCTGCTGCTCCTGAGCCGGTCCCTCTCACACGAGTAGGGTACAGCTCCGGTGTATACGCGTATAGGGCTGACCATGCCCCAAGATTGAAGAAGGATATCACCATGCTCCACAGCAGTATGGATGTCGGCTCGCGGGCGAGGCTGAGCAGAATGCTGCCAACGCCTGCCAAAGCGAGATATGTGATTGCGATTGGCTTTCTGCCCACACGGTCCAGTAGTAGTGCTGCGCTGTAGTATCCTGGGATCTGTGCCAAGGTAACTATGAGTACCCATTCGATGGACCTGACAACAGTTAGATTCAGCGGCGGACTCGCATAGAAAGTCGGAAGCCACGTGAAGATTCCGTGGTATGTGTAGACCAAGACAGCCCAAGAAATCCATAACATCGCTGTTCTCTTTCGGAAAGCTGGCGACCAGATTTCTCTCAGCGCAGATTTGATGTCGTAGTTCTTGGCGGCCTTCTCAGGAGCTATCCGTTCCTCAAAATCAGAGGCAACTAGGTGATACCTCTTGAGCAAGATTATGGCTTCGCTCGTTCTCCCCTTGAGTTGCAGATAGCGGAGAGATTCGGGAGCAAGAATGAGGATCACAGGAACCAGAAAGAGCGGTAACAGAGCTACCAAGAACGTTGGGCGCCACCCAAAGTTTGGAAAGAGAAATCTGGGAAAAGCCAGAGAGAGTAGCGCTCCGTACACCCAAGAGGTTTCGACTAGCCCCAGGAACCGTCCTCTGTATCTTGCGGGTATGTACTCCGAAACATAGATGCCTGGCTGCGGCAAGGCGCCACCCAACCCTATTCCTGCCAGAAATCGTAAGAAGGCCATCGTCACCGGGTCGGGAGCAACCGAGTTGAGTGCAGTGAAAACGGTCATAGTCAATATGGTGAGAAGAAGCGTGTTCTTTCTCCCAATACGATCCGCGAGAATGCCGCAGGATAGCGCGCCGACAAACATGCCCAGATAGCCTGCGCTCAGCAACAGACCAGATACAAGCGGTTGCTGTTTAAGCCCGAATTCGTTGATTATTGGCGTAAGGACAGCGGCTATGAGTAGGACATTCATCGCCGTGAATGCGTAAACTAGACTGCCTAGCAGCAGTAATCCGTAATGAAAACGCGTAAGCGACGCTTTCTCGAGATGTTCAACAAGAGTTTCGCTCAATCCAAAGCCCTCCTATTGGTGAGGAGGCCACGCAGACTGGCTTGAAGGGAATAACGGCATAGCTGCAAGATTGAAACTCCGAGGGGATCGGGCTGCACATGTATTTAAGCGCGTAAACGAAGAGGCAGCTTTCAGTACGGCTACCACGAGTCTTCTATGAAAGAACCAAGCACAGAAGAGGAGACCAGAAGACTAGAAGGGAACCATACGGATCCAGGAACATGAAACGCTACCAGGAAAAACTTAACTCAATCACAACGTAACAGAACGATTCAGCTGGCAACAGGCAGACTTGGGATCACCAACCCGGACTAGAACATCTTTCATGATGCACCAAGAGACCCCACCTGCGAAAAGTCTGGTTCATCCATACACTTCCCGTCGACTCTATCACAGCCCTATCGTCCACATCGAGTCTGGAAGTCAAACCGTCGATGCCTTGAGGGTTATTGGTGAAGGTGAACTCATCGATCAATACGTCCTCTTCATCCATAATGGCCGCCCGACACTTCCATTTGTCAACATCTATCCCCACGAACCTCACCTTCCCTTCTCACCTCCCGGCTGGCGTCAGGCTGCATACACTCACTCGATGGTCTAGTGGTGATGGCTCGATTGCGTTCTCACAGACAATTTGAACTCTACAATGGCACGGATTCTCTCCTCGGGGTCGCGCATAGCCGCGATTCGCGTCTTGAGATCCGCCGGCAACTCAAAAGCTTCGACAGGATGTGCCGCCTCCGACTCTCTTCTGAGTATAGGTTTCACCTTCTCGAACACGCTCTCCAAGCTTCGCTCCGCGTCCAACCTCCTTCCATGCGCTAATTCAGCTATTGCGAGGAGGTCTGGGTCTCGGCCAGAAAACATGCGTGGTGGTTTTCGGTCCGTTCTATGGGGCGGAATCGATAGGATCTTCTTCAAGACGGATTGAGCCGCACCCATATTTTGCCACACACAGTCCTAGTTATCAAAGTCCTGCGATGACTGTCATTCGCCCCAGTTTGAGCAAGGTCCGCCACCGATACTTCGCATTCCTAACTGGGTATCGTAGCCTGCATTGGCTCTGAAGGGGTCAATGGCGCATTGCAGTGGGGACAGAATCTCTTCCGTAAGCCGTTCGTCTTGATGTAGTCGTGGACGCTCTTTGTGATCTCAGTGAAACTTACTAGCGTGCCCCTCGGGTGTCCAGTCAGCATGGAAAGCACATCATCGACAATGATGCTTGGCTCAGTCAGCGGATTCCGCTTGCTCACAGAGACTTACCTCGGAGAGCGTACAGGCGTTAGCGGCGATTTGAGAGTTCAGTATATGATCACCGTCAACGATGGGTTGTTGGAAGCCTCTGTTTAGGCAGTTTTGGTTCCATCCTACGCCGACACGGAGGCGCCTCAGTGATAGGCGCTTTTGCCTTCGTGGATACTATCCATCGTCACGAGCTCATCGTGGTTCGCTCGGGGGCACCATCTGAGCGGTGTTGATTCGCCTGACCGGGCTCGGGATTACTGGTAGGTTATGAGTTCCTTTTCTTCGAGCGTTTCCTGCAATTTTGTGATGGCTCTAGTACTTCCGCTTCTTTCTTGGCGCCTGTGCACACTAGTTTTCCGCTCGCAAAGATTAGTATGACCACCTTTGGGTCGTCCATTCTGTAGATGAGGCCTGGGAACTGTTCAGGCTCGTACATCGTCCTCTTCAGCGAATACGTTGTTTTCTCTAGGTCGATTCTGCCTCCCAGCCCAGCTGAGGCGACTATGTTCTGGACCTGGATTTCCGGCTTTCCAAGGATGACTATGCCGCCCCTCTTGAGCTCATCGACAACCTTAGTGACTGCTTTCCTTGCTTGCCTCTCCGACTTTGCGCCCGTGCAAACCATCTTCCCAGAGCTGAAGATTAGCGTCGCGGTCTTCGGCTTCTTCAGCCGGTATACCAGTCCGGGGAACAGCTGAGGCCTATATTCGACGCCAGGAAAGAGCCGGACGATCGAGTTGAGGTCTATCCTCTGGTTCAGTGTGGCCGTCGCGACGACGTTCTCTATGTTGATGAACGCTTTGTGCGCAACCTTTTCTCTTATCTCCCAGCCCAGCAAGTCCCGATAATCTTTGCCTAGAAGGAGGCATTCCGTGGCCGTGACTGAAAGCAAGAACTTTGGCTCAAGCAGAGTCTCAGCCGCAATCATACCGCACTGCCAGATGTGGCTCGCGTGCCCGAAGGCAGTTATTCCTGTCGCCCTCACACTTTCAGGTTGAAGTCGACGTTGGACAAGCACCGGGAGGAAGCGCTTCACGTTCTGCTCGCAGCATTGCTGGGGCCTTCACTGAGCCTTCTTCTTGTAGGAGAGTTTCAGTCCTCCCTCAGCCGAGAAGACCACGACGCCACTTTTCAAAGCGATCGTCACGTCGAAGCCGTCGAGGGCGTATCCGCCGACCTCCTTCAGTTTCTCGGCATGCTTCTCGAGGAGGACGACTACGTCGGCCAATTTCCTTTCTAGGTCCTCTGCTCCGAAGCGCGTCAGCCTCTTCGTCGCCACATCCATGAGCGCGAACTCCCGCACTTCCGCCACCTACCTCACCTCGGATGAGATTGGAGCCGATGCGACTACATAGGACTTGTGCCGAACAGCTCATCGTCCTAGCGGCGATCTTAGCGACGTTACGACCTTTTCGGTGCTGCAACGCTCCAATCACGACAGGCCCGATTGTAACAAATATGGCGTTAAGATACGATCTTCAATGTGAATGAGAACATCGGGATGGTTATCATCAAGAAAAAGGACTTCGAGATCGAGCGGAAAGGTAGAAGGATTGGAATACTGGCCGCAGGAACATCCGACATTGCAGTAGCAGAGGAAGCTAGGCTTGTAGCGGAAGAAATGGGATGTGAAGTTATAACAGCCTACGATATAGGCGTAGCCGGGATTCATCGGCTTGTGCCTCCGCTGAGGGAAATGATCGAGAGAGACGTAGATGTGATCATCGCACTAGGTGAAGCTTTGTGCGAGCTGGATCGCCTCGTCGGAAGCGGCAAACCAAGTCCTAAGAAAAGTTCGTGAAGTCTTGGGAGCTGAAGTGTCGGCGTTCTTATTCTATTCACTTTGTCTCAAACATGTAGCCGCCTCCGAGTCTTAGAACAAGGTGAGCAAGGGGATCGAGCAGACAGACGCGGCGGTTAGAGCAGGCGCAAACGGGGCCGTAACACTCGTGTTCAGGGATCGTCGCCTGAGCATGTCGTCCGCTGGCGATTCACTTGGCGTGTGCTGTAGGTAGCTGATCGTAGGCGTTTGCGAAATCGTCTGTGTTGCGTAATGGGATGCCAAAGGAGATGCTCGTAGGTTTCACTAATCCATCACACGTTACCGCTACAACTCTAGGGCCTGCTAATTCGCTACTTCGCATTGTCTGTCAACATCATTGGGAGAATGAGCATCCAGTACTGCTTCTACGAGACCGGGGCCATCTAGACGAATATGCGTTCGCAGTGCTCATATTGAACATGTCAGGTCAAGAACCTGTTCAGAAGAGGTAATGCCCTCCCAGCCTATATCAAGCCAGAAGCCTAGCTTTATCCTGAACCGTCAGCATACCCAATAATCATGGTGGAGAAGACGTACCCATGCATCCAGCGGACTAGGCTCCGCATCGGCGGCGATGTCTGGGACTGGTGCGCTCTCTTCAACGCAAAGACAGACCAGCTGAACTGTGAGAAATGCGAGTATCGGAGTCTCTACCGTACGCCTCTGGACCTGCCGGAGGACGCGCACGCGCAGAAGTCGGGTCTGTGCAGTCTACTATAGAAGAATAGCAGGACACCACCCCGCCTAGAGAGTTGGAGCGCTTTTAGGATAGTAGCGTCCACGATAGCCACAGCCATGGTTCCTGAGACTGTGGCGTCGGAACTACTCATAGGCGCCGCGATCGGTGGCATACTGTTCTGGTTCGATATCCGCCGAAAAACCAGACCGTGACCACGCGGGATGTGCCGCAAGGGAAAAGGGTGCTTTTCTAGTGATCGTCGCTTTTCGGCAGGGTAGGCGAGAGGTCTGTGCTTTCCTGACGTGCTCCTCGAAGGGGATATCGTTGTTGCTGTCATACTTCTCATCTACCTTCTCGTACAGCTTTCTCAGGATGGCGTCCTCGAAGATCCAAGCGCCCTGTGCACCGAAGATTGTCTGAAGCGCACGGATGAAAGCCCCTGGGTCGGATAGGACCATCAGACGTTTCACGTGCCAGTTCACGGCTTTGGCTTGAGGATCCCCCAAAATAGCCTGTAGCCCTTCATCTACCGCGGCGAGCAGGATGCCCCCGAACTCTTTCTCTGCGTCCAATCACTTTCAAGAAATTTCGAGGCTCGCCTATTAAAGAGCACAAAAATCACGGGGGGCTTCAATTGGCCACCGCCGACCGTGCCCTGTGTGTTTTCCTAGGAAAACAGGCTGAATGAAACTTCATGCTCAGCCATCATGATGGCTCCACACCTGGCAGGCTCAATACTGCAACATTGCAGTAATGATGTTGCTGCGCAAAACAAGCCTTCGTGAACGGTCTAGTGCACAGGCGGTCTGGCCACGAAGCCAGACGGAAAGGTAAGAGCGCGCATTCAGACGCGGAATCCTCTACCCGTACAGGCAGAGTAAGCTCAAACACTACAGCCAGACATTACCCGCAGCTGACATCGACTCCACACAGAGCTACTTCGTTCTCTTGGCCACCGCAACCTCATCTACGCTGTGTATGACTGCGCCTAGTTCTTCGAGGCTGTGCCTCACGGAATCTGTGTTGATATCGCTGCCGTCTATTGATATCTTGATGCTCTCAGTGCTCTGGTCGATTTCAGCAAGCGATATGCTCACGTGATCAATTCCGCGAAGTGACGCTAGCTTGGAAGCCAGCTCGTAGATGGGTGGCTCGTGAGGTTTAAGAACATCTAGAACCATCTTCTTGATCGTCGGGTTCACCAAGCCCTTCTGAGTCTTCGTCCGCACTTTGCTCCCTATTGCATGGATCCACCATATATGAGGCTGCCGGGCGCCGAAGTTCACAGACTGGACGAGTTACGCTGGAATGGCTCTCAAAACCAACACGATGAATGCTGTGGCAGCACCAACAATGATCATCCTCAAACCCGAGATCAACACATTCTCTTTGGAGATTCTGCCCAAGAACGCGCCGAGGCCGAATAGGGTTGTCATTATGAGAGCCACGGAAGCCAGAAGTGCTTGTTCCGGAGAGATGACGTGGAGAAGCGATAAAGCGTAGGGCGTCATGGGAATCGCTGCGGCCAAGGCCGGAGAAATGCCATCCACGAAGGCAGCCCATAGAGAAGCCGCGTGTGCTGCCTTTGCATGGACGGAGCTCCGCATGTCCGACAGCATCGCCTTTTTCAGCCCCTTTAGACGGCGCATCCTCTCCGCTCTCTCGGTCAAGTAGGCGCCCGAGAACCCAGACATTCCCATCGCGACGGTCGCCCCTAGACCTGCGCCGATTACTATCCTCGGGTCGCTGGCGCCGGTGGTATGAGCGCCAACAATAACCCCGAGCATGGTCATGGCTCCGTCAAAGAAGTTCATCACGAAGTAGCGTCGCGAGATCCCTGAAACGCCAGAAATCTTGAGGTGGCTTCTGAAACGCCTGATGGCTTCCAGCATACACTTGAGGGCTCCGCCTACGGTAGTCACTATCTAGCCAAAAGCCTTTGTCGGGTATCGCCCGGGAGGTGTTGGAAAATGAATGCGACAGCACCAGCAACGTCCCTGTCGGACTCGAATGACCACTGATTCTCTCCGGCATCACCGCGATACACCGACAACACTCTATTACTGCGACCGCAGGCCTCACAACGGCGCTATCGTAGACTAACTAATTCGCTATGTTGAACCCCTGTTCCATGTCCCGCATGAGGCTCCATATCCCCACTTCGGTTTCTTGCCATACCTTAGAGGGGAAAGTCCCGGTCACGGCACTGAACCTTCTGTTCAAAGCTCTCTCCCGGCACCATCCCAATCCAACTCCTTGAGCCGATTCTGAGCTTGATTCTCGCTTGGCTGTCAGCTCCCGCCTCGGCGGTCGGTCTTCTATCAACCTCACGTCCCAGCACGATGAACATGACGACTGGACTATGCCTACTACTACATAATGTAGGCTTCCGACCCGGCTCCGCGTCTGAAAGAATCACCGGTACAGAGAAAAGCGCTACTTTCCTTCCACAACCATCATCGTCAACGTTGATCGGACGCTGTTGACCCTCCGAACCTTCGAAGTTATGACTTCCTCAAGTTTCTCCCATGTCTCTGCTTCAACCTTTGCGACAATATCATACACTCCATAGGCCAGAGAAGCTTCCTTGACCTGCTCAATCTTCTTCAACTCACTCAAGACCTCGCCCTCTTTGCCGATCTCTGCCGTTATCATGACGAAGGCTAGAGCCACCCTTCAGATACCCCATTCGGGCAAACGCTGCCCTTGAGGGAGAAAAACGTTTGGAACGGATACATGCCGCTCTAGCAACGCCTGGATGAGACAGGCATCCAATGACAAACCGACTCCAGGTGGGATCTGGCGCGTTCGTCGGTATCCGACGGGTAGGTCGACATCCCCGTTGCTAGAGAATTTTGAAGCCCGAGGTCCCTAAGATAATCTCCGAACTGGGGTCCGTCAGTTTATCGATTGTCGTGAATTCGTTTCCGCATCTGTGATTCGTTGTCCTCATGTTCGACCAAACTCTGGACGCGTATCACATGAAGGATCTCTAACCCATGCCTCCCTTATGCAACGACGACGGCGATAACTTACCTGATACGTTCGCTCGATCCTCCAAGCTCTTCCATCCCCGTAGTAGACTTGAGCTGATAGTTCCTTGACTTCTCTGATGCTCGCCTCGTTGGTGTGGAGGACTACTTGGCGAAGCCCCTCCCTAATTGCAACGATCGTTCTCTCGCTTACAGGGGCGTGATTCGTTTTCTTCGTCGTTTATGAGCACCCGCGTACGTGACAACGCAATGGAATACGCATCCTGAGCGCTCCTTGACTTTGACTTCGCACACTGCACGGAGGCCTTCTGATGTATTTCGTGATTTCGGATCACTTCTCTGCCGCTTGTACCCACTCCGATCAACGGTGGACAAATCAATGATTCGAACGGTCCTCGACAGGTGGGCGACGAGGTGTCAACTCGCCAATGCTCGGTCGCTTCTGCTGCGCGCGCTCCGCTTCCTCCGCGCATCACGAAAGATCACTGCCAGCGGAAAGACAACGATTGCTAGAGTGAAAGTAAGCAGAACTTGAAATGTCGCATAGGGCTGAGGGAGATGTGCCCAGAAGTAGACAATCAGCCCAACAAGAACTATGACACCTGATAGAACACCGACGTATGCCGCAAATCTTAGCCTCTTCATGATCGGAATACTCAGGAAGCTACCCCGTCACAACCGTACGTATGCTCATCCTTTAGCCTTTACCCGTGTGCTGACTGATATGTCGCAGTGAAAATCCTGCATCAGGACGTGACCACGTCCAACCGACGCTTCACAAACCTCACATCCGTCACACCTACAGCGGCCTGACCGCTTACTGTTCGCAACATCTAGCGGGGACGGCACCGTGAGCATAGTGCAGTAGACAGATGTCGACAAATAAGAATCGTCAAGTATCCTCCGTTATTTGCTCGATAACCTTTGAGTAGTTCTGTGTTAGCTTCGCAGGATCGTTTCTTTCTTCGGTGCTCAGTGGTTGAACGGTGAATTTTTCTTTGATCAGAGAGGCAGCATATACTTGTGAGACCGTCAGTTGAAGTTTCGACTTCTGCCTCCCATACAGCTCGATGGCCTCGAAGTATTTGTCCTTTTCAAACCGCAGAACCGTGTTGGATGAGACGCACAGGACGGCATCGCAGTCCTCAGCGCCATTGAAGGGGTATGCGGCGTCGTTGAAGCTCTCCACTACGAGAGGCCTATTCTGAATGCGTCTGAAGCACGAGGAGGTTGCCTTGTCAAAATTCTTGGAGTAGGCTTCCACCAAGTCTTCGAACTTG
>Ga0315282_10016323_pt1 | contig 10864 bp, 8 predicted proteins | sample YL17G07_20_MG_FD_203693 | JGI IMG/M metagenome (GOLD analysis project Ga0315282, IMG submission 203693) | Sediment microbial communities from Yellowstone Lake, YNP, Wyoming, USA - YL17G07_20 | ecosystem: Environmental > Aquatic > Freshwater > Lake > Sediment | place: USA: Wyoming | collected...
CGTGACGCCGTCCACTGCCTCCGGGCCGTCCCATGTGTCGCCCTGCCTGCCCTGAGCGCGGTCGAAGGGAGCGCAGCGAAGGGTCTGTGCTGTGGTCCGCGCCGTTGGTAGGACAGGTTGTCTCAACCTGTCCGTGCTGTGGTCCGCCTGTAGGGCGCGGGTTCCACCCCGCGCCAGAGGTGGCGGGGCGTGGAAGCCCCGCCCTACAAGCCCTTCACCCGCTTCTCCTCAGAAGGTACTTCCCTCCTCGCCCGCGGAAACACTGCCCTCATCCCACCCGCGGAGGTCCTCGATGCCCCTCAGCTCTCTGGAGCAGAGCCTGTTCGACGCCATGAGCCAGTTCGAGATCATTGACTGCCACGAGCACCTCGGGCCCGAGAAGGGCCGCATCGGGCAGCCCGTGGATGTCTTCACTCTCTTCGCCCACTACACGCGCGGCGACCTCGTCGTGGCGGGCATGAGCGATGCGCAGTACGAGTCGCTCTTCAACCACGACGTCCCACTGGAGCTCCGCTGGGCCCTGTTCCGCCCGTTCTACGAGCAGATCCGCTGGGGCTCCTACGCGCGCGCGGCGCTCCTGGCGGCCGAGCGGTTCTACGGCTTCGCGGACATCAACGATGACACGTACCAGCCGCTCTCCGCAGCCATGCAGACCGCGAACACGCCTGGCCTGTACGAGCGCGTGCTGCGCGAGGCCTGCCGCATCCGGATCGCCCTCACCCAGTGCGGCTCGACCCAACTGGAGAGCGACATCCTGGTCCCGGTCATGCCCATGACCCATGACCTGGGGTCCTGGCCCGCCCTCTCGCACCCGCCGTTCGAGCCCGAGGCCTCCGTCCGCACGCTGGATGACTATCTCGATGCCCAGCGCCGGTATGTGTTGCGAGTCAAGGCCGAGGGTGCCGTGGGCCTCAAGATGATGTCCAGCCCCTACCAGGACCCCAACCGCCAGGAGGCCCTGGCCGCGTTCGAGCAGCTCCGCAGCGGGGCCGTGTCGTGGCTCCCCGGCCCGAACCCCCTCGTGGACTACGTGGTGGACCAGATGATCGCCTTCGCCGCGAGCCAGGACCTCGTCATCGCCGTGCACACCGGCTACTGGGGCGACTTCCGGGTACTAGACCCGCTGCACATGATCCCGTTGCTGCAGCGTCACCCGCAGGCCCGGTTCGACATCTACCACCTCGGCTACCCGTGGGTGCGCGAGGCGCTGATGCTGGGCAAGGGCTTCCCGAACGTCTGGCTCAACCTGGCCTGGACCCACATCATCTCGCAGCGCTTCGTCCGGGCCGCGCTTGACGAGGCCGTTGACCTCATCCCCATGAACAAGCTCCTCGCCTTCGGCGGCGACTACGGCTTGCCCGTGGAGAAGGTCTACGGGCACCTGCAGATGGCGCGCGAGGACATCGCCCGCGTGCTCGCCGGCCGCATCGCCGAGGGCCAGATGACCGAGGAGCAGGCCCTCGGCCTGGCCCGCAAGTGGTTCTGGGACAACCCGCGGGAGCTGTACCGGCTGAGCGTGTAGGGCCCCGCTGTGCTGTGGTCCGCCTGTAGGGCGCGCTCTCTGTCGCGCGCCCTCCCGGAGGGGCGGGGGACGGAGACCCCGCCCTACAGCCCCCTCACCCGCGCCGCTTGCGTGTCGGGCGGGACGCCAATGCTGACTCACAAACGCACCGCGCCGTCCCGGAGGGGCCGAATGCTCGGCGGACGCCTGGCGTCCGCCGAGCATCCGGCCCGCCGTCTCCGCGGGAGGGGCCGAGCGCGAAGCGCCGGGCCCACCGTCCGGAGTGGGCCGGATGGGGCCCCCGGCGCCGCACTGCAGCGCCTCCCCCATTCGGCCCCTCCTCCGGATCGGCCGGGTTAATGAGTCACCATTGGGCGGGACGCCCACCCTACGCGGCCGCGGCGGCCCCCCCGGCGGATGGGGGGAGGTGGTCTGTCCCCTCGCCGTCCCCAAGGGGGAGTGCTGGAGCCACGGTTCGCTCCCCGCGCGCCAGGCACGCTACCTGCTACATGCGGCTCGCTGCGCTTCGCACTCGGCCCGCCGCAATCCACACCCCGGGAGGCCTCCGATGCGCTACGTCATCCTCGCGCTCCTGCTCCTCGTCGTGATGCCCGCCGCCTGGCCCGCGAGCCAGCGCTCCGCCGAGCAGGCCGTCGCCGCGGCCCTGCCCGGCGCCCCGGACGCCGCTCGCACCGCCCTCGTCGCCCTCCTGGTGACTCTCCAGGACGGCGACGCGCTGGGCATCCAGGTCGGTGGCACGTTTGCCACGTTCACCATCACCGGCGATGAGGTCCAGGCGCTGAAGGACGAGCCGCCGCCCGGCGACGCTGATGAGCCCGGCGGCATGACCGAAGGCCCCACCGCCGAAACCCCCATGGACGCCGCCCTGTTCGTGGAGCAGCTCAACGCCGCCCGCCAAGAGGCCGGGCTGGGGCCACTCGAGCTGAAGACGGAGCTGCTGGCTGTCGCCGCGGCGCATTCCGACGACATGGCCCAGAACAACTACATCGCGCACGAGGGCTCGGACGGTCGCGACCCGTTCCAGCGCCTGCAGGATGCCGGTATTGCCTTCCGAGCCGCGGCTGAGAACGTCACCCAGTTCACCGCGCGGGACGACGATCCCAACCAGATCGCCGCCACGGCCTTCAAGAGCTGGCGCGACAGCGCGCCCCACCAGAAGAACATGATGAATGGGGACTACACCCAGTGCGGGGTCGCCTTCACCATCCGCAACGGTACCTGCTGGGGCACCCTGGTCCTGATCCAACCAGGCTAGCAGCCGTCGTCCGTCTGTAGGGCGGGGACCTGCCCGCCCTGAGCGCAGCCGAAGGGTGCCCCGCCGTCCGTGCCGTCAGTGGAGCGGGCTTTCCAGCCCGCGATCCACCGGGACCGGATGCGGGTCTGGAGATCCGCACTCCGCCGCGGCGCCCACGGGGTGGGGCCGACCTTCAGGGCTGGGAACCACCGCCCTCCACCACGGCCCGACAGGATTGTCGGGCCTCCTGCTCATCGAGGGGGCACCATCCAGGCAGCAGGCTTCCCTCGATCTGCACGCACAACGCGACTGCACCGGCACCCCCGGCGCACCAGGAGGCCCGACAGTCCTGCCTGCCCTGAGCTTGCCGAAGGGGCGGGCCGAGGTGGCGGTGCGGTGTTCCGTCCCCCCTCTCCCAAGTCCACGCGGGAGAGGGGCCGGGGGTGAGGCTGCGCCGTTGTAGGGGCAACCCAATGCGGTCGCCCGTCTGGAGGCGCTGTGGTCCGCCTGTAGGGCGCGCACCTGTGGCGCGCCGTCCGTGCCGTTGCCCGGCCGACCGGAGCCCGTGACGCAGCACCAGCTCCCCCCGCCCGACAGGAGGCCCGACAATCCTGCCTGCCCTGAGCTTGCCGAAGGGGCGGGCCGAGGTGGCGGTGCGGTGTTCCGTCCCCCCTCTCCCAAGTCCACGCGGGAGAGGGGCCGGGGGTGAGGCTCCGTGCCCCTGCCGTCACCGTCCCTGACGCCTGATGCCTGACACCTGCCCCTCCGTCACTCCCTCCCCCGCACCCCCAGCGCAACGTCCCCCTCATACCTCGGCGACCTGAGCGTCGCGACACCTCCTCCGTGCTCCAGCGTCTCCCCCTGCAGCACGGTAGCCGCCTTCGTGTCCCACCACTCCGCCCTGTACGTGCCCGCCGGCAGCTCAAGCTGGAGGTCAGCCTGCTCGCCGCCGTTCACGTAGACCGCATACTGCCGCCCCGGCTCCGCCAGCGCTCTCGCCGTAGCCCCCTCCGGCACGCCGCCCCTGATCACCTCGTTGTCCGGCTCCATGCGCACGAACTGGAAGCCCTCGATGAACCGCTTCAGGTGCCCCAGTTGCAGCCGGAGGCTGGGGTCGGTGGAGCCGAGGTTGTCGTCGGCCGCGGTGGAGCCCCCCTGTGGCGAGTCCACCGTGAACGAGTAGTCGAGGTTCGAGAACACCGCGCCGCCGGCGAGGATGAAGTCCCACGCGTGCCGCCGGTACACATCGCCCCCATTGCCCGCAAAGCCGCTCTCGTCGTAGCTGATCGCTACGTTGTGCCGCCAGTTCATCCCGACCGCGTCCGGCGGGGCGCAGTAGTGGAAGTTGAGGATCGAGAGGCCCTCGTGCATTCGGTCCACCTGCTGCGACCCATTGCTGACGTTCAGGGCGAGGAGGTGCTGGTCGCCGGTGCCCTTGATCACGCCGATCATCCGGTCGTTCCAGGGCGAGCCCAGCGCCGGGCCGTCGAAGTACGGCTCGTTGCACAGCTCGAAGTACACGTTGTCGTAGTCGCGCAGCGCCTCCGCGATCCGCCGCACCATCCGCTCCTGCACCGCCATCATCGCCGGATCACTCTCGTCGTACACGTGCCCGCGGCCGGCGGTGCCGATGCCGTTGACGTTGTTCTGCGCATTCAGCGGGCAGAGGTTCCACTGCCCGTCGCCATAGAAGACGCAGAACAGCGCCAGCTCGACGACGATGTCGCGCTTGCCGGCCTCGGCCACGAAGTCGCGCAGCCGGGTGAAGTAGGCCTCGTCCCAGCGGTCCAGGTCGAACTTGTTGCCCCCGTCCGGGTAGCCGGGCGTGTCGCTACGGGCCCAGGGGCTGAGGTAGCGGCCGAACGCCGGGTTGAGGGTGTTCCAGCCCTCCCCCCACTCCTCGCAGTACATCCCACTGAAGGTCCGCGTGAGGTTGAGGCCGTGCCGGTGCAGCTCATCGAGGTAGGTGACGGTGTCGAAGTCGAGGTTCAGCACCGCCCCGTAGTGCTCGCCCGAGGTGATGAGCACCGTGGGCTTCCCGCGGAACAGGAAGTAGTGTGCGTTCGCGGGGTGGAGGCTGAGGGGCGGCGCGGCGGACGCACAGGCGGCCAGCCCCCCTGAGACGGCGATCGCGACGCTGCGGGCGGAGGTCCAGACCATGCGGGTATCCCTCCCCTGGAGAACGGAACTGCCCAGGGGGTTCCGCCCCCGCCTGGCCCTCGCCTGCGCCCTGACCCGTCAGTGGGACCCGTCCCTGGCGCCCCCCCAAGCTGCACGCCGCGCCTGGCCGGAACGGCTCACCGTGGCGCTACAGGAGGCCCGACAATCCTGTCGGGCCGGGGTGGAGGGCGGTGATCTGAGCCTCCGGCGACGGCCACACCACGCCGCCACAGCGGCCCGACAAGATTGTCGGGCCTCCTGGCGGTCCAGGCGGTGCCCGTGCCATGCGGTGCTGAGCGGTCGGCCCTGCCCGGCGGCGCGCCGCGCCGACGGGTCACTCCCGGCACGTCTACCTAACATAATCAGACGAGGGGCGTCATCCAGACGGGCCGCCCCTCCCCCAAACGAACCCGAGAATTGCCCCTATCCACCCCGGAGCGCCGAATCCGCCTCCCACGACGGTCGAGACAGGCCGCGGCGGCAGGGGGTAACGGGCCGGTGGAAGCGCTGCCGTGCGACTTGGGGGGTACGACTGGGGAACGTCCGCCTACTGCTGCGCCGGCACCAGCCCGGTCTGCTGCCAGCCCCCGCCCTGCCAGACCCACGACTGGCCGGTGGCGGTGTCCAGCAGGAACACGGCGCCGGGCTGCGTGGGCCCCGGCGCCTGCGTGATCACCTGGTAGCGTCCCGCCTTGGCCTCATCGCACCCCGCGGCGATCAGCAGCACGCACACCAGCAGCGTCAGCGCAATGCCCACATTGAGCGATCGTCCGACCATGGGCGCCGCCTCCATCGCTCTGACCAGGCGATGGACCGTCGTTCGCGGTCACACGGGCCGGGGCCTTCTTGACCGTCCCGAGGCGCCGTCCTGCTCCTCCGGACGGGGCGGCGATCGGCCAGACCACTGGCGAGGCCCCAGCTCCCCCGGGCTGGGGTCTCGTGGCCTCTGCCGCCACCAATGATAAGCGGCGCGCCCGCAATGACGTGCCGCCTGACTGGGCCTCGTTGCTCGGCCGCCAGCTAACCACCGGGCGGCGGCCCGCCGGCCGGGCCACCGGGCGGCAGCCCGACGCCCCCGCCCCCGCCCCCGGGCGGCGGCCCGACGGCCCCGCCACTGCCTTTGGGCTGGGCCTTGCGCTGGCCCATCATCTCCTGCATCTTCTGCGCCTCAGTCTGTTGGATCTTCTTCTGCTGCTCTCCGGTGACCTTGGCTCCGGCGCCCTTAGGCTTGAGCACGGCGAAGTACCCGATCGCACCGATCACCACCAGAACGACTACCACGATCACCACGATCACGGCAGGCGAAAGGCCCTGCTTCATCGGTATCCCCTCCCTACCAGCTGGAGACGCTTCCCCTTTGGCTGGCACAGGTTGCGGCTAGTCCGGGTGGCTCCGACGCCAGTTCGCCAAGTCCTGCCGAACCGTGTTGCGCTGGCACTGCGCCCATCCGCCGTCGCCGCCGCCACAGGAGTCGGTGGGGTTGTAGCGCGCCCACTCAAACACTGGATCAATCGTCGCCTCGGCTCGCTTGGACTTGACGTGTCCGTCGAGGTAACCGTAGTTGCCACCGCCGTTGTGCGGCTGGCGGTAGCAGTTCGCGTAGTTCTTGGGGTGGGAGCAGAACATGTTGATGTCCACGTTCAGGTGGTCGGAAACAGCAATCTGCTGGGCTGGCTCAGAGATGTTGCCGATGACGCACCACCGGTACAGGCCGCAGCAGCCGCAGAAGCGGTTGTTCAGCCCGTAGCTGCCGGGGATGTCCACCACCCGTCCATCGCCCGTGTCCTCGTTGCGATCGGGGGGAAGCGAGGGACAGATCAGCAACTGGGAGTTCTTCATGTAGGGCTGGACCAGGACCTTCCAGGTGACCCAGGTCCCGTCCCAGCACGCCGACTGCCCAGAGTAGCAGTTGCCCATGCGCACCTGCATGATACGCCCGTCGTAGTCCTCCGAGTACATCAGCAGCGCCAGCATGATCTGCTTCTCATTGGATTGGCAACTGGCCTGACGCGCCTTCTCGCGCGCCTTGGCAAAGACGGGGAACAGGATGGCGGCCAGGATCGCGATGATCGCGATGACCACCAGCAACTCGATCAGCGTGAAGCCGGTCCGTTGGTGGGTCACGAACACTCCCTCCTTACGGGGAACGGGTGGGGGCGGGAGCAAGCCGCTCCACTTAGGGCCCTAGCCATACAGGAATGGGGTGCTCTTCCCCACCAGCGGCCTCACACCTTCTTCACACTCTCCTCGCGCCGCGCCCACAAAGTGCTGCGGCCCCCATCCGCCACAGCGAATGGGGGCCGCCTTGCATTCCCGTCTTCAGTTGTTCACCAGCGGCCGCGACCGCCGCCGCCACCACCGCCGCCGCCACCACCACCGCGACGTCCGCCGCCACCACCACCGAAGCCACCACCGCCACCGCCGCCGCGCTCGCGCTGCGGCCGAGCCTCGTTGACGGTCAGCGTGCGGCCGTCCAGCTCGGTGTCGTGCAGCGCCGAGATCGCCGCCTGCGCCTCGCCGCTGTCGCCCATCTCCACGAAGGCGAATCCCCGGGGCCGCCCCGTGTCGCGGTCCTCGACGATATGGACCTCGTCCACCGTACCGAACTGCTCGAATGCCCGACGCAGCGAGTCCTCCGTAGTCGAGTACGAGAGGTTACCGACGTAGATGCGCATCGCGAACCTGCTCCTTTGCCCTGTCCAGGGGCCTCTGGATGAGATACGTTAGCGTGCCTGACAGGGAGCCCTAAGGAGCGCATCACTGTCGGAGTGCCCGCCAACCTTCTGATTCGCCAACCTGCCTGCCGTCACCTTCCTGCAATTGCGATTCCCGGGGCACTACTTCCCCTCCTCCTCCCCCCGGGCCCGTTTCTTCGCGTCCTTCAGGCGCGAGAGGACCGAGGGCGTGTCCTCGGTCGGTGCGGGCGGCGCCGCCTCCGTGGGCCGCCTGGGCGGCGGAGGTGGGGGCGCCGCCCCCGGCTCCGGGGGCTGCAGCGGCGGCGGGGGCGGCGGCACCTCGCCCCGCGAGACCCCCGCGCGCCTCTTGGCGCGGAAGAGCATCCCCATCTCGCCCGGCGGCTCCTCCTCGGCCACCCGCCGGCGCAAGCGCGGTCGCAGCCCCACCAGCGGAGCCAGCGCGGCCGCCAGGTACGCCATCGCCGCCGCCACGTGCTCCCGCTCCAGCGCCAGTCGCCGCACGGCGACATCCAGCGGGAAGAGCAGCACGGCAGCCACCAGCAGCAGTTGCCAGATGTCGGTGCTCTGCCGCGAGCCCACCCGCTTCTCTCCAAACACCCGCTGGGTCTCGGTTGTCTTGAGGAACCGGCCGCCGGCCACGTCTTTGAGGCGCGTCAGCAGCGGTAGGTTCGTCTCCAGTTGCCGGTACTCAGGCGAGTACGGGATGCTCGCACTGGCCGTCTGGGACGTCTCCTTCCCCTCCGGCGTCCTGTACGAGAGGTGCACGACGTACGTGCCCATCTCCTTGGCCTCGAACGTCGTTTCGTAGGTCCCCGGCGCCACCTGGTCGAGGCGCACGCTGCTCGTGCCGATGCTCGGGGAGATGATGGTCGCCTGCGGCGTCAGGTTGTTCACGAACTCCCCGCCCTCGGTCAGCGCCTGCACCTGCGCCCGCCCCACCCCGCGGTCTATCTCCACGGTCGCGTCGTACTCCGCCGGCGAGGCGTGGCGCATCGTCCAGCGGATCGCCTGCGTCCACAGCGTCGGGTAGCCGCCCCAACCGAGCCACGCGGCCGCCCAGCGCGAGGTGTCGTCCGAGGTGAAGGCCACGGCCTTCCCGATCCCGTAGCTCCAGCTCGCCAGCAGCGGGTCGCCGCGGTGGGTCACCAGTTGCGTGTTGGCGAGCGCCTTGGGGGCCGTCGCCACGTACCCCAGCAGCGGCGGCATGGCGCTCGCGTCCATCCCCTTGAGTAGCGGCCCGCTCTCCCGCGGCACCGGCCGGAAGGGCTCCTCGACGATCGGGGAGCGCGCCACCGCCTGCGCCTCGCGCATGAAGATCTTCGGCACGTCCTTCGGCTGCGCCACCCGGTAGGCGCGCCCCTTGCCCGCCTGCGCCAACGCGCGCATGGTCTGCCAGTCCCGCGGGCTATGGGGCATGATGCAGACGGCGGTGGTGCTGATCCCGGCCCGCGCGGCGCTCTTGATCAGGTTCCAGTTGGGCAGGTCCGGGTCGCCGTCGGAGAGGACGATCACGTGCTTCACCGCCGAGTTGTCCCGACGCAGGGCCTGGTAGGCCAGCTTCAGCGTGGGATCGAAGCTCGGCATGTCGCCGGTGATCATGTTGCGGATCGCCTTGTTGATGCGCGCCTTGTTCTTGACCGACTGCAGCGGCACTTGCCAGCCGTCCGCCGTTCCGTAGCGCACCACCCCCGCTTTGTCCTGCGGACCCAGAGTGTCCACGACGGCCGTGCAGCAGCGCTTGCCCCACAGGTCCCCATCCTGGAACTCGCAGGAGTGCATGATCATCACGACCGCGGCCGCGGGCATCTCCTTGCGCTTCTTCACGTCCATGAAGACCGGCAGGGCCTCCTCAACCGGCGTCCCCAGGTAGCCGCCGGCGCCGAAGCTGTTCTCCCCGCCGATCATGGTCAGCCCGATGCCCAGGTCGTGGACCCCGGAGCGAAGCATCCGCATCTGCTCCTCGCTCATCACCATCCCGGGCACGTCGTCCAGCACCACCGCGTCGTAGGCGCGCAGCTCATCCAGGCTCTGCGGCAGCCCGGAGAGCCCGCGCGCGACCACTCTGATCTTGCTCTGCTGCAGCGCCCGGATGAGGTACCGGGAGCCGTCGAGATCGCTGCTGATGACGAGGATCGTTGGCTCCCCGCGCACCGCCGTGCAGCCCTCGCCGACGTTGTTCTCGGAGACCGTGTCGCTGCCGACCTCCAGCCGGGCCTGCAGCTCATACACGCCCGGCTCCGCGAAGGCGTGGCTCACGCCGAAGCGCTGCTTGCCTGGCTCCAGCGTCACGGGACGCTCCTCGAGCAGGTCGCCGCGGCTGTACACGTACAGCTTCCCCGTGGTCGCCGTGGTGCTGGACACCACCACCTCCGCCTCCACCGGCTCCCCCCGCTTCGCCTCCGCCGGCACCACCAGCTTCTCGACCAGCACTTCCTTGCCGGGGTTGAGGTCCGTGGGGATGATGTCCAGCCCGATCCCCTCCGCGGCCAGCTCAGCCGCCTCGCGAGTGGCCGATCCCAGGTTCTCGTTCCCGTCCGTGAACAGCACGATCTTGCGCTCGCCCGCGGTGCCCATCGCGGCCTCTGCCAGCCGCACCCCGGAGCTGATGTTGGTGAAGCTCCGGTTGATGTCGGACCGGAACTCCAGCGACCGCAGCCCCTCCTCGACGGTCCCCTCGGCGCCGAAGCAGATGATCCCCGCCTGGTCATCGGGACGCATGCTCTTGGCGGCGGCGTTGATGTACTGCCGGATGGTCTGCTCCGAGCCGCGGGGCATGCTGCGGGAGAGGTCCACCACGAAGAAGCTCTGCATGCTGGTGATGCGCCGCACCGCCTGCGCCCCGGCGATGCCCAGCACCAGCGCCAGCAGCAGCAGCGTGCGCAGCGCCAGCGCCAGGCGGCGCCGGAACGGGGAGAGCCCGGCGAGGCTGCGCTTGCTGACGTACCACGTGTATGGCAGCAGCACCAGCAGCACGAGGGCCCACGGATTGGTGAAGGCGAGTGTGATCATCATCAAAGGCGAGGCTGCCGGCCCCGCCCCTCAGTGCGGCCCGTAGCCGAACCCGGGCTCCGTGCCGTCGGTAGGACAGGTTGTCTCAACCTGTCCACGCCGTGATCCGCCCGTGAGGCGGGGCGTGGTCCGTCTCCCCTCTCCCAAGTCCGCGCGGGAGAGGGGCCGGGGGTGAGGCTCCGTCCCCTCACCCGCCCCCCGCGCACGCAACCAAGGAGCAGCCCAATGGCCCAACTGCTTCTG
>Ga0315282_10016324_pt1 | contig 10862 bp, 7 predicted proteins | sample YL17G07_20_MG_FD_203693 | JGI IMG/M metagenome (GOLD analysis project Ga0315282, IMG submission 203693) | Sediment microbial communities from Yellowstone Lake, YNP, Wyoming, USA - YL17G07_20 | ecosystem: Environmental > Aquatic > Freshwater > Lake > Sediment | place: USA: Wyoming | collected...
GTTCGGTAATATACCCTCCCTCTTTCATCATATATATGCCGACCCGCATGGCTGCCAAAGCATCCCGCCCGGCCGCATAAATCTTTTCCGGTAATGGTGGGTGATATCCGCTAGCCGCCATGTGCAGAGCTTCTCTTTTGGCTTCAGCCAGCAGATGGCTCCTATTCATCACCACCCGGTCGTTGGGTTGCAAGAAACCCATGGCTCGAGCTTCCTCGGCGCTGGTCGCTACTTTTGCCAGTCCAATCAATTCAAAAATCCGCTGCAGGAAGGGTAAAGGTTCGGCATTTTGGGTGCGCATTGCCGGATTGAGAATCCTACGCAGCAATTCCTTAGTGCCTGCTCCGGCTGGGATCACCCCGGGGCCGATCTCGACCTGCCCGATGTACAACTCGGCTGCCGATACCACCCGGCTGCCGTGCATGACGATCTCCGCGCCGCCACCCAGAGTCAAACCGAAGGGCGCAATCACCACCGGCTTGGGGGAATAACGCATCCGCATATTCATATCTTGCAGCTTCTTAACAGAATTTTCGAGTTGCTCCCACATACCCCCTTGAGCAGCCATCACCACCATGAACAGATTAGCGCCCCCCGCGCAAAAGTTTTCAGCGTCATTGCCTAAGACCAAGCCCTCGAATTCGGTTTTAGTCCGATCCAGACCTTCGAGGATCATGTTGAAGATGTCATCATCCAATGCGTTTACCTTGGTGTGAAACTCAACGCAAGCCACTCCATCGCCAAGATCGATGAGCGCCGCGCCAGGATTCTCCTTGAGCACTTTACCGACAGCACGCTGCTCCTTGAGTAAAAGATGCGATTTGGGCTTGGGTAATGCTTCATATAAACCTTTGGCGGGGTTGTAAACGCCTACCGTTCTTTCAGCCTCCACCTGATAGAAGCTGGTATATCCCTTTTCAAGCATCTGATCGACCCAGGTTGCGGGTGCAAAACCGGCTTCTTCCATTGCCCGAGCCGTCGCGGCGACTCCCAGTTGATCCCAGGTTTCGAACGGGCCGGCTTCACGGCCAAAACCCCAACGCATGGCGTCGTCAATCGGCTTCGGGGTATCGGCAATCTCAGGGATGCAGTGCGAAGCATAAGCCAGGGATTGGTAAGTCAACGCTCGCACCAGTTGCCCGGCGCGATCCTCGGCTGCTATCAACATCTTCAATCGCTCGCCAAGATTTTCTACATCTTTCGCCTTGCCAATCGATTCAAACCGCACCTTCGTGGGGGCTTCATATTCCAGGGTTTTCAGATTCAGCGACCAAAACTCTTTCTGACCATCTGGGCCGCGCACTTCTTTATAAAATCCCTGCTTACTCTTGTTGCCCAACCAGCCTCTCTCGACCATCGTATGGATAAGCGTGTTAACAGGTTGTGAATTCAAGTAACGCAAGGCATGCTCATCGTGGGGTATTGCTGGCCCCAGATTTTTCCCGACATGCTCCCACACATCAATGCCCACCAGGTCGATTAAGCGAAAGGTGGCAGTTTTTGGATTACCAATTGGTGGTCCGGTGATGGCATCAACTTCCTCGACCTGATATTCATTTTCCAGGATGTAATCCAGAGTAAAAGCAGCCGACCCAAAAGCTAGGCGGTTGGCGATAAAATTTGGCGTATCTTTGGCTGGCACAACACCTTTACCCAAGCGATATTCACAAAAATGGCTGATGAAATCCACCACCTCCGGGAGGGTATCCTGGGTAGGGATCACTTCTAAAAGTCTCAAGTAGCGCGGCGGGTTGAAGAAATGGGTGCCCAGAAAATGTTGCCGAAAACCATCCGACCTCCCCTCCGCAATCGAATGAATCGGGATGCCGGAGGTATTCGTCGAGACGATGGTGTGCGCCGCCCGCATAGCATCGATCCGTTCTACCAACTGGCGCTTGATGGCCAGGTTCTCGACGATGACCTCGATCACCCAATCAGCCTCTCTCACAACCTCAAAATCATCCTCGAGGTTGCCAATCGAGACCAGGCTGCTATGCTCGCCGGTGAAAAAGCTCGCCGGGCGAGATTTGATTGCTCGATCGAGCCCTTCCCGCACGATACGATTACGCACTTCTCGATCGCTCAGTCGCAAACCTTTCTTTTCTTCCTCCGGCGTGAGCTGATTAGGGACAATATCCAGCAAGGTAACGGGGATGCCGGCATTTGCCAGGTGAGCTGCAATCGCTGCGCCCATCGTACCTGCTCCGATAACCACTGCGCGGTGTACATTGTATTTCATGTGAACTCTCCTTTTCCCTGCCTCTTAACGTAATTCGTGCCCGCTATAATCCAGGATATTGCGAGCTACAACCAACCGGTTGATCTGCCCGGTGCCCTCGTAGATATCCGTGATCTTGGCGTCCCGGAACCATTTTTCCAATAGCAGGTCGCGGGTATAGCCGATCGGTCCCATCAACTCTACCGCCCGCTGGGTGATCTTGGTCACAACATCACCAGCGCGTAACTTGGCCATCGAGGCTTCCAGCGGGTTCGGCTTTTTGTTGTCTGCCATCCAGACCGATTTGATCACCAGCAACCAGGCTGAGCGTAACATCACTTCCATGTCAATAATTTCGCGCTCCAGATTGGTTAATTTCTGGCGGGGTAAACCGTAACGCACCTGCACTCCCTGATCTGCAAGTGTTGTCTTGAACAACTCCAATGTAGCCCGGGCTACGCCTATTCCGGTGGCTGCCACCAATGGACGGGTGGCATCGAAAGTTGCCATAGCGCCTTTGAAACCCTTAGTGGTATCGGTGCGAATCTCAGGACTGCCTAATATATTTTCGAAAGGTACCCGGCAATCTTGAAGGACAATCGAAGCGGTATCGCTGGCTCGAATGCCCAGCTTGTGCTCCAGCTTGGTCACCTGGCAACCGGGCGTCCCGGCTTCCACTACAAAAGACCGCATTCCAGCCCTACCCGCTTTTGGATCTATGGTCGCCCACACAACGACGAAACCCTGACTTTCGAGCAATGACTTGTGCCCGGCAGTGACGAAGATCTTTTCGCCATTTAGCACCCACTCGTTGGTTGCTTTATCTAATACCGCGGTCGTACGAATCGCGGAGGTATCTGAACCAGCTTGCGGTTCGGTCATAGCCATAGCCGCGAAGGTAGGCTTCTCTTCGATGAAACGAGCTAGAAATTTCTTCTTTTGCTCTGGTGAACCGGCTGCCTCGACCGCTGCGGCTCCCAACCCACCACCAGGTGTGCAAAGGTACATGCCTACATCTCCCCATGAGAGCATTTCCAACATAAACGCCAGCATCTGGTAAGCAATTGGCGGGCGATCTTTCTTCTTTTCGTCTGGTTTAGGTTCTTCCTTTTTTGGCTCTGGCGGAGCCAGTGAACCTGCCCCAGTGGCTTTCATAGCCATGTGCATGAAGTTGATGTAATCCCAGGGGATCTCATGCTCGTGTTCGTCAAAATAGCGTGATACCGGTCGCATCATATTCTCAGCGACGGTTTGTAAAACATAGCTCTGCTGAGCTATCGGTTTCGGCATCTCAAATTCGATCATGACTGCTCTCCTTTCGCCAATCAATCCATAAACCTAAAGCACTGCCAGCCCGGTGAGGTTGGCAATCCCGCGCCCGTTGCGCATCCACAACTCCACCGGATGTTCGCGAATGTAGCCGTGACCGCCAAGGATCTGCACCGCCCGGTCGGTGACCATCATCGCCATATCAGCGGCTCCCAGGTGCGCCAGGTATGCCTGTTTACTACGCTCCTCCTTACCGTTATCAACCATCCAGGCAGCTTCCCAGGTCAATAAACGGATGGCTTCGATCTCAGTCGCCATTTCCGCCAGCATGAAGGCAATGGCTTGTTTCTGGGCGACCTTTACGCCGAAGACCTCCCGCTCTTTAGCATAATCGCGGGCGTAATTGAACGCCGCCCGGGAAACCCCTAAACCTAAAGCTGCCAGCGCCAGCCAGGTCGCATCCAGGATGGGCTCCAAGGCGTGTCCCTGCAGCTCGCCCAGGCGATTTGCCTTAGAGACCTTCACTTGGTTAAACTTGACCGAATATACTGGGATCGCATTGAGGCCGAGGAGTTTCTGGCGTTCTCCAACCTCGACACCCTCGACATCTGGTGGGAGGATGAATGCCTGGCTCTTACCATCCAGATTGGCGTAAACGATCATTCCAGCGGCTTGGGGGGCGTATGGCACATACGATTTTTCGCCATTGATAAGGTAATGATCGTCGTTTTCGAATGCATTGGTTGCCAGGTCTTGCGGATCATAGTTGAACTTTGGCTCGATCATCGCGGCGGTGTACGGCTGCCATTCACCTTCAATCACCGGCGGAAGGTAAGTCTGTTTTTGCTCTTCGCTGCCTGCCAGTAGAATGGGTAGGGCGAAGAGAGCCGGCGTCATTACCGCCAAAGCTCCAGCCATGTCACCATAAGCCATCTCATCCACCGCCAGAACGCCGGTCAGGGCTGAATATTCGCCGAAACCACCATATTTTTCAGGGATCGAGGCTTGCAATAAACCTAACTCCCAACCTTTCTCGACCAACCCCGCGGGGAGTGAACTTTCTTCCTCAGCCTCCCGAGCTTTAGGTCGTAGGTCATTGGCAGCATACCGGCTAACAGCCTCCACGAGCATCTTCTGTTCATCGGATGGTTCAAAAGAATACATGGTGTTTCCTCCTTTGCTCTACGCGAGCATCTATCATAAAGAAGTAAAACTGATTTCATCCTCCCGGCGGCTGGCAACCGATGTCTGCCAGGCGACGGTAATGTAAGGGAGCGTTCCCATTGGTCCGTTCCAGCTCCGCCAGGTTCTGGATTTCCAATAATCCGCGTTGATACAGGTATTCGATATGGGCGCCAGCTTCTTCTAAAGCCAGCAAGACATTATATCCGTGCACCTCCCCAAATAATTCTTTAGATACTTCTAAAACGGTGTGGGGTTGCTCTAGAAACCCCAGAACCTTCCCTAGCCGTTGTTGATGTAAGCTCCGGATTTGCTGGATGCGAGCCTTCAAATCGGTGATCGGATCTTCGTGCCCACCAAAGGTCAGGCGGATGCCACCGCTCCAGGCCTCCAGAGTATCTAGCGATTGGAGGTAATGTTCCAGGCCTGTGAACATAGTTAGATGCTCGGGCGATTGGTGAGGGCTGGTGTGAGCCAAGATGTGGTCGCCGCTGAAGAGCACATCGTGCAAACGGATGACCACATGACCTGCGCAATGTCCGGGTACATGCAGTATTTCAAACGGGCCGACCCGCATTCCACAGGCTTCGTAGGTGAAATCGACTCCCACCGAGCGAAACATGCTTTTGGTAATTTTGTACAACTCGATCACTCTGGCGCGTTGGTCAACGTCCAAACCGCCTTCCCTCAAGAACTCTTCCAACCGCCAGGCGACCAGCGTGAGCCGCTCTTCGTAATTGGTCAGGTTGCGCAGGTCGAGTTCGTGTACCCCCAGGCGAGCCTGCGTCTGGGGTCGAACAAAGGTCAATCCGCCAAAGTGATCGATGTGACCGTGGGTGATGAACACATGGGTCAAATCAGATAGGCTGATTGGCGTACCCGTTAGAGTTGAAACTGACGCCAAACCATGTATCAGATGGTCGTTCGAATCCCCAATCCCTGAACCGGTATCGATTAATACCCGGTAAGGGACGCCCTCCGCAGAGTCGAAGAGCACCAAATAGACATTGCCCCACAGGATGGGAAACTCCTGGAGAGGAATCTGGAATACCTGCGCCCCGCCCGCAGTTTGATAAACCTTAACCTCCAGTGAACGCTCCTGGTCGCGCAACGTCATGCTTACCTCACCCGCGCCAATAAACCAGATAGAAATAAATCCGATAGTCGTTCTGCCAAAACACTCGGAGCCAGCGGCCCGCTATCGCGATACCAGGTGATCGTCCAGTTCAAGACGCCCAGCACGGCGCGGGAAGCCAGTGCTGGGTCGTGGGTATTGAAAATGCCCTGCTGCTGGCCTTCGCAGATCAACTCCCGCCACAGTTTTTCAAAACGATCGCGGCGCGGGATGTGGCGGGCATGATACTCCGGATCGAGCGAACGGTGCTCGAGTAACAATACGGCTGCCAGGTCACGATGTTGGAGCAAGGTCTCCAGATAGACGCACATCGCCTGGCGTAGCTTCGCATCAGGGGTCAGGGGCTGCTGGAGTACCGCCTGCATGCATTCGATGAGCATGTCGAGCGCCTTATCTAGCAGCGCTAGGAGGATGTCCTGCTTGCTGGAAATGTGGTGGTACAGGCTGGCTTTTTGTAACTGAACGGCTTCGGCGATATCTTGCATCGAAGTGGCGTGATAGCCCTTCTGGCTGAAGATCTGAGCTGCGGCGTTAAGGATTTCGTCCCGGGTCATCTCGATAATCTACCGAATGGTCGGTAGTTTAAGCATAGCAAATAATCGCCGAGATGTCAATAGCGATCCGATATTCCGATATGCTCCATTCTCAGTCGCCAAGAGATTGAATCAATCGACATCTTCTTGCATATGACCAACTACATAAGATATATCGGGCCACCTCCCCATTTCTCCCTCAACCTTGCTCAAGATTTCGTTTTTTTTGGCTGGGCGGTTAAATATGCGATAAGGTTCATCGGATCGAGGTGCCGGTAAGTTCCGCTGGTGCGCCAAAGCCGATATGCTGCTCGTTCTTCTAAGCTGGCCGATTCAACATAATAAGCCATCGATGGGAAGCGCGCTCCAACCGGACCTATTCGGGTTTCCAGGTGCAGATGAGCGCTGCCAGCGTTACCGCTTTTACCGGCTGTGCCTAATAACTGGCAGGCAACCACCGCTTCCCCAATCTGCAATGAAGGCGGTTTCTCCAAATGGGCATAAAGCAGATAGAGCGATTCGCCTTCTTCCAAACCAATTATCTTCGCCAACTCAGGAAATGTTTCGGCGAGCGAGGTCTCGATAATAATCATATTTCCATACGGAAACCGGTCATAAACTACTCCTGCAACCGTACCCCCCAGCACCGCCTGGACCCCATCTCCCAGGATCGAGGCTCGCCCGCTGCGGCGATAATAAGCAAAATCCACCCCTTGGTGGCGTTCATCGTTGCCTGGCGGAGGTGGATCGTAAGCTGCCGAAATGACCTCATCCAGCTCAGCCAGAGCGATCGATTGTAGGGGTGAACAAAACTGTTTGATCGCTTCTTTCGTAAAAAGCGGGGTGGGTGAGCCAACCAGTTGGGGAAACGTTGTAGATGGTGAAAACTGGCTCACCAAAGGCGCAACTGTAAGGTGTTGCGCGGAAACAACAGCCGGTAGATAAGACCGGTCCTCACCCAGGGGAACCCGAGTCTCAGCGAGGGTAATGCGGGTTGTTGCTGGGATCCGGGCTTGGGAAGTTGGGTTCAAAAGGGTCTCAACCATCGTAACCTGACAGGCAACCAGGCCCAGACAGCATCCCGCAACGATTAAAAGATGCCTTAGAGTATAGAAAGATAAAAACTTCGCTACGAGGGTTGCCAGGAAAGTCAACATACGCTATAATGCAAGCCTTTGGACGGGGCGTGGCGCAGACCGGCTAGCGCGCTTGCATGGGGTGCAAGAGGTCCCGGGTTCAAATCCCGGCGCCCCGACACTACACCTCTAATCTCACGTCATTGGCTTGGGTTAGAGGTGTCTAATTATATTTTACCTAATTTTTTTCGAACCACACACCTCTTGCGTGAAACTCTATCGAACCATCTCTATTTTCGCGGCGTGTTTATATTTCTAAGAATTCGTCTGGCAACCCGACACTTTGTGGATTGGACGCCGATCAACGCAGAAAGACGCAAATCTTTTGTTGTTGTACCCTTCTGGCGATGGCGGATAAACATAATCTGAACCTGGATAGAAATTCGCTGCAAATTAGGTAGGAATGCATTGAACAACTTGGATTGATTGCTGGTTGTAAAAGAATTGGTAAAAAATGCGAATGCCCGGGTGAGGGGGGCACCCGGACATCCGCACCCAAATATATATCATAATTCATCTAGAATGGCAAGATTAATCTGAGAAATTTGTCAAATAAGATCGGTAAGTTTTCTCATGCTCATCAGCGTTCGTCCGCGTCCTAGTTATAAAACTGTCAGGTGGCTATTTGGATATTTTCCATTATAATTCGGCAACTATGGCTTCGAAGATTTCTCGACGTAGCTTTCTGAAAATCGCCGGTCTGGCAGCTAGCTCGCTGGCGTTCAGTCCGGTCTTTCCACGCTATGAAGAACAGGGTTCTGGCGATATCGCCCGGATTACAGTAAAGGAGATCGACCTGCGCAGCCAGCCAAACGATAAAAGTGATATCATCGGTAAGCGATATCGCGATCAAATTATCCATATTTATGAAGAGGTGATTTCGCCCGATGGACCGGCTTACAACCCCCTTTGGTATCGAGTCTGGGGAGGCTACCTGCACAGCGCCTACATCCAGAAAGTTAAAATCAGGCTCAATCAACCGGTGAGCGAGGTTCCAACAACCGGCATGTTGTGTGAGTTGACCGTCCCCTACAGTCCCGCTTACCTTTTCAAAAAAGGGTGGGAGTTATGGCAGAATGCGCCCCTCTATTATGAGACCACCCATTGGGCAACCAGCGTTATCGAAGGCCCGGATGACGAACCCTGGTACCAAATCACTTCAGAATTGACCGACGGTCTGGTTTATTATCTGCCAGCAATCCATTTGAGACCCATTCTTGCTGAGGAAATCGCCCCCATCTCGCCCGAAGTGCCGGCTGGCAAGAAGCGCATCGAAGTATCGATCCCACGCCAAACAATGAATTGTTTTGAGAACAATCAAGTAGTTTATTCCAGCCGCATATCCAGCGGGATCCCCAGTCGCCGCCCCCCGCCCAACGGCATCCCTACTGAGACGCCAAAAGGTCGTTTTCATATCTATTCGAAGATGCCCAATAAACACATGGGTAGCGTAACCGGCAACCCGGATAGTGATAACGGCGATCGTTTCTCACTGCCCGGCGTACCCTGGACCTGTTTCTTCGTCGATACCGGCGTGGCGTTTCACGGCACATATTGGCATAACAATTTTGGCATCCAGATGAGCCATGGTTGTGTCAACCTGCGTAATGAAGACGCCAAATGGCTCTTCCGCTGGACGACCCCCGTATTCCAATTGCCAGTTGACTCACGCGACGATTGGGAGATTACCGGATACGGTACATTGGTGGAAGTGAGTTGAGATAAAAAACAATCAGGCATGAATATTTATCGAGTTGGCTTGTTCTAACAGGCGCTGGATTGCCTTGCGTTCCTTTGAATCAAGCTTTACCCCTTCGATCGGGTATCTATCGCCTTCGACGATCAGTTTACCCAAACCTGAATGACGCCACATCTTGAGATCTTCTTCCAATGGCGAGCCGATGATATCTTCGCGTACAATCTTACCATCCGCCATCACCAAAACGCGCTTAGTCTGGCGAGCGACTGCAGGATCGTGGGTGACGACGATGAATGTCGTTTTTTGGCTGGAGTTCAATTCACGCAGCAATCCCATCAATTCTTCACCAGCGACGGTATCCAAACTGCCGGTGGGTTCATCAGCCAGCACTAGCGGGGGTTCGTTCGCCAGCGCCCGGGCAACCGCTACGCGCTGCCGTTGGCCGCCCGAAAGCTGGTTTGGCAAGTGATCCATCCGGTCTGGTAAACCCACCAGCGAGAGCAATTCTTCAGCTCGCTTCCGGCGCGCCCTGGCTCCGATAAAGCCCATCATGGGCACTTCAACATTTTCACGAGCCGATAGAGTTGGTAAGAGATTATGCAACTGAAACATGAAACCTACCGTATGAGCCCGGAATTTATCCTTATCCTTGATATCTTCCAGATTTTGACCATTCACAAACACGCTACCTGAAGTCGGTTTGTCTAAAGCGCCGATCAGGTTCAACAACGTGCTTTTACCGCTGCCACTCGGTCCCATCACAGAAACCAGCTCGCCGGGAGCGATTCGGATGTTGACTTGATCGAGAGCCCGGATTTCCGCCCCATCTCCATAGATGCGAGTCAAATCACGGGTTTCAACCATCCATTGCGAATAAGCTGTCATGATGCTCTCCAATTCAGTCGCTTATCTGAATATCTACAAACGCCGTCATACCCCATTTCAAGTTCTTTGGTATTTCCGCAATTTCTACGATCACGGTGTAATTGACCCCTGATCCTTCGGAAGCTTTTGGTGCAATTGAAACCACTTTGCCCTCCACCGCCACTCCTGGTAAAGCATCGAAGGTTACCGTTGCCCGATCGCCTACCTCTACCTGAGCGACATCGATTTCGTTTAGATCGGTGGTCTCGATCCGCAAATGATCCAGATCCCCCAATAGAAATATCGGTTGCCCCGGAGATACCCATTCTCCCGAGCGAATATTGACTTCACTGACCGTTCCATCGAAGGGGGCTTTAATTTCAAGGTCATCCAACATCGACCTGGCAGCCGCCAGGTTGCTTTTGGCATTTTCGAGCCGAGCTTCTGCCAGGGCAACCTGGTCGGGGTCGGGTCCCGATTTGAGAGTATCGTAATCTTTCAATGCTTCAGCCAGGCGAGCTTTCGCTTCAGCCAGCTCGAATTCATAGGTCAATCGTTTCACCGCCGTGTTGTAATCGCTTTGAGCTGTATCTACATTTTCCTTGAGTTTCTTACGCTCTTCGTTGAGATAGGATGAATTCTTATACGGTTCAAAAGCTGCCCAGGCTTCATCCAGCTTCTTTTTCATCATCTCCATAACAGCGATGGCATCCATATCTTTCTGGTTATCCGGGATAGTATAGTTATCGAGCCGATATTTAGCATCTCGCACCGCATTGCTGGCTTCATAGATGTTACGCAAGCTTTGGGCGCGAGCCAGCTCGAC
>Ga0315282_10016325_pt1 | contig 10862 bp, 8 predicted proteins | sample YL17G07_20_MG_FD_203693 | JGI IMG/M metagenome (GOLD analysis project Ga0315282, IMG submission 203693) | Sediment microbial communities from Yellowstone Lake, YNP, Wyoming, USA - YL17G07_20 | ecosystem: Environmental > Aquatic > Freshwater > Lake > Sediment | place: USA: Wyoming | collected...
GCCAACATCGATTCCCATGCTAAGATGCCTCATGGCGGCTTGCCTCCTCACAATGGTTTTTTTCAAGGCGATGAAAGAATACCCATTGTAGTACCACAGGTAAGCCGCCTTTTCATTACATCCGGACGACTTGTTCGTCCGGGTCCGCCGAAGGCAAAGCCGAAGGCGGACAAGAAGCCAGAGGTGAAGCTGATAATTACTCAGAAATTGCATTTTGATATTATTCTTCGGTATTCGTTTTGAATCGTGTAGCTCCTTTGGTCTGTTGATTGAATCCCCGTGGACGGCTTCTTGTCCCGCTTGCAGCGGGACCCGGACAAGCAAGTTGTCCGGACCACCCGTTAGCTTAAAAAAACCGAGCTGAGAGCAAGGCTGGAGGCGTAAATTTTATGGCGCGCAACATCGAGATCAAGGCTCGCATCGAAAATGTGGACTCGGTCATGCCGCTGGCTGCATCTATTGCCGATTCTGGTCCAACTGAAATGTTCCAGGACGACACGTTTTTCCTCTGTCCGAACGGACGGCTGAAGCTTCGTATTTATTCAGATAGCGAAGGTCAGCTTATTTTCTATCAACGCCCTGACACGACTGGACCGAAAGAATCATATTATCTCATTTCGCCAACCGCTTCACCTGATGCGCTTCGCCAAGTGTTATCCAACGCTTTCGGAGAAGCCGGCCGCATTCGCAAACATCGCACCTTGTTCTTCACGGGAAGAACACGGATTCACTTGGATAGAGTTGAAGGACTTGGGCATTTTCTGGAATTGGAAGTGGTTCTGGCCGAAGGCGAGCCTGCCGAAGCTGGAGTCGCACTCGCTCACGAGCTGCTTGATAAGCTAGGTATTTCCGCCGGCCAGTTGATCGGCGGGGCCTATTTCGATCTGCTTGCGGATGTATCGGACCCGTCCCTATCCTCGTTCCAAGGCTCTGCCCTGGAACGGTAGGAGGCAGGGTGGCCCAGACGACTTGTTCGTCCGGGTTCGCCGGAGGCGGACAAGAAGGCAGAGGGGCGGCTGATAATTACTCAGCGGGTCTATATTGAGCTTTTAATTCGGCCGCGCGTTACTTACCTTCAAATCCACTGGGTCGTTGCTTGAGTCCCCGGGGACGGCTTCTTGTCCCGCTTTCAGCGGGACCCGGACAAACAAGTTGTCCGGGTTACCCGTTTCTTGACACCACAAACCTTTCCCGCTGTTGTTTCAACAATAACTTCGCTCATCGTCAACTCCCCCTGATGAACTGGAATGATACGGCGCTCGCCGCGAGTTCCTCTTGTCCAACCCTTGGAACCTGTTTTTTTGCCCAGGGAAAAGACATCGACCGCACCAGGTCCGGCGTGGCCCAAGGCCTCTCTGCCTTCTGCTCCCGCGTGGCACGGGTAAGAGTTCGGCCGATCTCCAGCCGAAAAATTTTTGTAAAATCAGTTAGTTAAAAATAGTCCCGCTGATATTCGCGGGTTTTGTCGCCTGGTAAAAAATTATACTTGACTTTTTCCAAGTGTCAACTACATTGACGCTATGAAGAAAATCGATTTCCAGGGAAACCTGAGGGTGCTGCTTTATCGTCGGTTTAAATGGGTCGAGAATTATTTGCTCAGCCAGGCGAAAAGCTCCGAATACGATTACCTCTCGCTTTCTCAAATTCGAGTGTTTGCGTTCATGCGTGGACGCGATCTGACTATATCCGACCTGGCTAAATTGATAAATGTCAGTCGACAAGCAGTGCAAAAGACGATTTCTACGTTGGTGGATCATGGGCTCATGGAGTTAACCGAGTCTCCAGATAATCGCAGCGCAAAGCTGATAAAGATCACGGATAAAGGGCACAAAATGCAGTTGTGGTCAAAAAGGGTGATTGACAAAGCAGAAAGGGAGTTGGCTGCCAAAATCGGCCGGGAGAAGCTTGAGTTGTTAAAGGAGATACTGGGCGAGGACTGGAATTAACGCCAGTCGCTGTGTTCTGATTGATTTTACTGGTCGAAAATAGCTTGAAAAAAATAGCCGTTGAAAATTTCTTTAAATCCTGCCTGACGATTGGAAAACCATTTGTGATCCGATCGAAATGGTTGTGACTGTATGAATTTGGCTGGTTTACATCCAATGCAACCAAATAGAAAACGCTTCCAGAAAGGCCGGCAGCGGATTTGTGCTGTGGAAGGTCTTGGCCTAATCGTGTTCCTTTGGCGCAACAGCCGATGCTGCATGTATAAACTTACCTGAAAGGAGAGAAGGAAACATGGCGCAGCAATTCATTTACCTTTTCAGCCCGATCCAGGTCGGCAGTATGACCGTGCCCAACCGGATCGTGGTCCCTGGGCATTACCCTGCCCTGCGGGACCCCGACACGCTGCCTGGGGAGCGCCTGACCGCTTATTGGGAATCCAAAGCCAAGGGCGGCGCCGGGATGATCTGCACTGGGATCTGGGCCATTCATCGCAGCAGTCCGAACACGGCGCGAGGGGGTTTCGAGTTCCGACAGAATCAGACGACGCCGCTTCAAGTACCGGGGGGCATAGATAAGCTGCGGCGAGCCGCAGAGAGGATCCAGCAGCATGGCACCAAGTTCCTCGTCCAGCTTTGGCATGGCGGCGCCAATGCCTACGGCACCACCTCCTATGGCGACCAGCTATGGGCGCCATCGGCGATACGGGCCGCCGGTTCCGGGTACGTGACCCACGCGATGACCAAAGGCGAAATCAAGGAACTCATCGAGGGGTTTGCCGCTGAAGCTTATCGGGCCAAGAAAGCCGGTGTTGATGGCGTGGAAATCCACGGCGCTCATGGCTATCTCATTACACAGTTCATGTCGCCGCTTACGAACCGACGGACGGACGAATACGGCGGCGATCATGCCGGCCGGATCAGATTCGCCTGCGAGGTGATCGATGCCATCCGAGCCGCCGTGGGCCGGGACTTTACGGTGGGGATCCGCATCTCGGCGGACCTGCTTGGAGCAGGCGCCGGCTACAATTTGGAAGATACCAAGATATACGCGCAGATGCTGACCAGCAGCGGCAACCTGGATTATATCGCCACCGGGGCCGGCATACCGCCGATGTATTACCCGCTGGGAGCGTTGATGTACCACGCCGCCGGGATCAAGGAAGTCGTGGACATCCCCGTCATCGGCGGCGGCCGGATCACCGATCCCGTTCAAGCGGAGCAGATTCTGGAGGACCATCAAGCCGACCTCCTTTTCATGAACCGAGCCTTGATCTGCGATCCCGAGATGCCCAAAAAGGCCCGCGAGGGCAGGCTCGAAGAGATTCGCCATTGCATGGGATGCTCGGAAGGCTGCTGGATGCGCGTCTCCCAGGATCAGAATCCCCAGGGCGTTTCCTGCACCTATAACCCGACCGTAGGCAAGGAGAGTCTGCCCGGCTGGCTCGAACTGACGCCTGCCGAGAAAAAGAAGAAGGTCATGGTCATCGGCGGAGGTCCGGCGGGTCTGGAGACGGCGCGGGTGGCCAAGTCCCGGGGACACGACGTTTCCCTTTGGGAAAGAGGAGGCGAGCTTGGCGGCATGACACTGCTGGCCGCCAAACCCCCGGGCCGGGATGAATTCGGAGAGCTGTCCCGATATTATACCCATCAGATGAAACTGCTTCATGTCGATGTTCATCTCAACAGCGACGTGACCCTCGAGACAGTCAAGGCGCAGAACCCGGACGTCGTGGTGGTCGCCACCGGCTCGAAACCGATGCTCCCCACGGAAGATATCCCAGGCCTGGACCAGGACAACGTCGTCAAGAATATCCGCGAAGTTCTCAAGGGCCAGGCGGAAGTGGGACAGAATGTCCTGATCGTCGACCATCAGCGGCACATCGAAGGACTGGCCACCGCGGATTTCCTGGCACAGCAGGGGAAAAAGGTGGAGGTTATTTTCCCGCTCGATGTACCCGCGGAAAACATGGAAAGAATCACGAGGATGGCGCTGCGCCGGCGGCTGGCCTGGGGCGGCGTCAAGCTGACGCCTCGCGCACAACTCAAAGCTATATCCGGCAACAGCGTCACCGTGACCGATCCTATGATCGATCAGGATCGGGTGATCGACGGGATCGACACCATTATCCTCTCGTACGGCGGGGTGGAAGACAACGATCTCTACTACCTGCTCAAGGACCAGTTCCCAGAGGTCGAGGTCTATGCGGCGGGCGACTGCAAGGGCGTTCGTAAAACGTTGTGGGCCGTGTCCGATGGCGCGGTGATCGGACGGGCCATCTAGACGAGCCGGCAATAGGCTAAAAGAAATATCGCCAAGCTTGAAAGGGAATGGATCCTTTTCTCCGCTGATAACCGGATATTTAAGGAAACTGTTCAATGAGCAACACGATATGGATATTCGCGGAACACCAACGTGGAGAGATCACTGAGTCGTCTTTGGAGTTGGTCTGCGAAGGGAGACGATTGGCAGGATTGCGCCGGCATGAACTCTGCGCTCTTCTATTTGGTCACCAGATAGAGGCTCTGGCCAAAACCTTGGCTCGATATGGAGCGGAAACCGTTTATCTGGCGGACCACGAAGTGCTCGCGACATATCATCCGGAACTTTTCACGGACATGCTGGCCGGCCTGGTCAAAACCTATGATCCCAGCATCCTTCTATTAAGTTCATCGATACTCGGGCAGGATCTCGCGCCCCGCGTCGCGGCTCGACTCAGGACAAATCTGGTCCCAAATTGTGATAAATTGGAGTTATCCGATGAAGGATTACTCTTGCAAACCCGCCTGATTTATCAGAACAAAATTCATACCACGGTCGTCTGCCCTGGCGGGAAACCCCAAATGGCCACTTTGGCTCCAGGCATCGCTAAAATCAAGGAATCCGCCACTCCCAAAGAGATACGGATCGTTCCCGTTGCCCCAACCGATTTCCTTCAGCCGGAATCTCAAAGAATCGAGGTAACCGGATTCATCAAGGCCGATCCCAAAGCGGTTGATATCTCTGATGCGGCGCTGATTGTCAGCGGAGGCAAGGGTGTTCAGGACGATGCAGGTTTTCAGCTGATACGGGGCCTGGCGGATGTTCTCGACGCTACGGTGGCTGGATCCAGAATGGCGGTCGACAATCAATGGATCGACAGAACTCGACAGATCGGCCAGTCAGGGAAGACGGTTTCACCGGACCTGATGATTTCCTGCGGCATTTCCGGGGCAAGCGCGCATATTTTTGGTATGCGGGACACAAAAACATTAATTGCCATCAATAAGGACAAAGCAGCGCCGATCATGAGGCTGGCGGATCTCGCCGTTGTTGGGGATCTCCATGAGATATTGCCGATGTTAATCGAGAGGTTAAGAGGTATCAACGCACCGAAAGCGTAAGATTCGATTGTCAATAATCCTATTCGGGAATCGGGCTTGATTAAAATAGATCGCGAATTGAAGAAAGCAAAGTATTAGAATTGTTCTGGAGTATTTAAATGCAGTGGAACCATCCAGCGAATGAAACATATTTTGGGTTTCATGGATATTCCCTAATGTGGCTCATTCTGATAATCGGCCTTTCTTTTTTTGGTTTGACCATGTTCAAGCGATACAGGCTGATCCGGTTGGGCAAACCGGATCCGCGGTTTTCCGATCTTGGCAGGAGAGTTATGGCTTTATTGATGGATGGCATCCTTCAACGACGTCAGCCGCGATATTTGCTGGCCGGAATTCCACACATCCTGATTTTTTGGGGCTTTCTAATCTTCGGGCTACACTCTATCGATCTAATTGTCGGAGGACTCCGGCACGGCGATACCCTTCCTTTTATGGATGGATTTTTCGGAGCGGCATACAACAGCCTCAAAGATATTTTTCAGTTGGTCGTTCTTGCGGCCTGCATTGTTGCTGTTTATCAAAGGGCGGTGGTAAGACCCAAGCGATATCAGGACAGTCATCATTTTGAGGCCTATTTGGTTTTGGGCCTTATCGCCTTTTTAATGCTGTCTGATATCTTTTACGGGGGCAGTAAGCTTTTTTCGGAAAATACCGGCCCAGGTTTCCTCATTGCCGCACAAGTATCCAAATCAATCTTGTCCGCGACCAGTCCAGAATCTGCAAAAATTATAAATCAATTAAGTTACTGGCTTCATATTTTATGCTTTTTCTTTTTCTTGAACCTGCTGCCCATGTCAAAGCATTTTCATATTATAACCGCCCTACCCAATGTATTTTTCAAGAATCTCCTCCCTGGAACCATAAAACCGCCGCAGTGGAACACGCAAGATATCGAACAGCTTGATGAGGCAGGCGCCGAAACTTTTAACGATTTCACTTGGAAGCATATCCTTGATTTTTACTCCTGCACCGAATGTGGACGATGCACGGACAATTGTCCGGCAAATGCAGTTGGCAAACCTCTTTCCCCGAAGAAAATAACCATGGAGATAAGAGACTTCGGGTATAAGCACAGTTCTCTTTTCAAAACAAATGCTCTTACCAATGGAATAATCCTTGGGGAGGTTGTTCAAGATGAAGCCTTCTGGTCGTGCACGACCTGTGGGGCCTGCGAGCAGGAATGTCCCGTATTTATTGAACACATTGATAAAATAGTGGAGCTAAGACGCCGGCGCGTGCTTATGGACAGTGCGTTTCCACCGGAAATCGAACAGATTTATCGGAACATGGAAATATACGGCGATGCTTGGGGAACAGGCCCTGCCTTAAGAGCGGATTGGACCAGGGGATTGTCGGTAAAGACCGCACAATCCACAGGCAATATAGACGTTTTGTATTGGGTGGGTTGCGCGGGCTCTTTTGACAGCCGGTCGCAGCAAGTGGCAGTTTCGTTTATAAAAATCCTACAAAAGGCAGGCGTAAATTATGCGACCCTGGGACTTGAAGAGCATTGCTGCGGCGATTACGCTCGCAGAACCGGCAACGAATATCTGTTTCAGGTTCTTGCCAAGAAAAACATTGAGATTTTGCACAAGTACGACATCAGTAAAATCGTAGTCGCTTGCCCCCATGGATATAATACAATAAAAAATGAATATCCCCAATTGGGCGGGCATTTTGAGGTCGTTCACGCCACGGAGTTTATCCTTGGGCTAATCAATGGAGGGAGGTTACCTCTTTTCAAGGAATTGAAAAAAATCATCGCCTACCACGATCCTTGCTACCTAGGGCGACATAATGGAATATACGAAATTCCAAGAAAGATCATCTCATCAATCCCTGGCGCATCCATTGTTGAGGCGGAAAGGCATAAAGATAAGAGTTTTTGTTGCGGCGCCGGGGGCGGCCATTTCTGGATGAAATCGTCCGGGACGCGGATAAACGATGCCAGAACGGCCCAGTTGCTTGAAAAATCACCGGAGATGCTCACCACCGGTTGCCCTTACTGCTTGATCATGTTGGACGATGGGATAGAATCGAGAGAGATGAAAGGTCAAGTGCTTGTAAAGGATATCATTGAAGTCATTGCGGACCTGATTTAGCTTTTTTAAATTTGATAAAGGCAAGGACAATCTCATGAAAATTATCGTATGCGTCAAACAAATCGCCCAAATATATATTCAAAGCGGATATGACCCAACTACGAACGCTATGGTCGGCGACGGGTTGGTCTACATTCTTAATCCATATGACGAATTTGCCGTTGGAGAAGCCATAAGACAAAGAGAAAAGGCCGGTGGCGGCGCGGTGACCGTGATCACCCTCGGGCATTCAAGAGCTGAAGATGCTCTACGATGGTGTTTAGCCTTAGGCTCCGATGAGGCCATCCACGTGCTGACCCCAGGCGCAGAAAGCCTTGATTCATGGACCACTGCTTCGATTTTGGCCAACCTTATCAAACCCATGGAATACGACCTGTTGCTTTTCGGCAAAAAGGCCATGGATGATGAAATGGGCCAGGTCGGAACTTTTGTCGCGGAATTGTTGAATCTTCCATTGGTTACCGCGGTCATTGACATTGATTTGACGAGCGCGGGAAAATTCAGAGTTCAAAGAGCCCTGGAAAGGGGGGATCGCGAAGAGGTTACCTGCCCTCTGCCTGCCGCATTTACCATGGAAAAAACGTTAACTCGCACGAAATATCCTACCTTACCGGCCAGAAAAGCCGCGCGGGAAATGCCGATTCGGCAAATCGACACGCATTCCCTTGGGCCATTTCCGACCCTTCCAAAGATGGTTACCTTGCGGCTTGCTCAGCCGAAAGTGAAACCCAAAAAAATATTGGCTCCGGATAGCGCTATGTCCGATGCCGACAGAATGAAGTTTATCATGACCGGCGGCATGGGAAATAAAAAAGGGGGAACGGTTGGGGGTAACGCTGAAAAGATTGTATCCAGTATCATTGACTTCTTAAAAGAAAAAATGCTTCTCAAGGCTCAGTTTTAAGATGGAATAAAATCGAGGTGAAGGTCGCAACCGGTCTATTTCGTATTTATGACTCACCCATACAAACGAAGGAGGAAAATTGACATGAAGCTATTGGAGCCGATCGAGATAAAGACAATGAAGCTGAAGAACAGGATCGGTTTGGCGCCTCTGGCCAACTATCCCAGGAATCTGGACGGAACCTCAAATGACCTGTCGATTCGGTGGTATGAAGCGAGGGCCAAGGGCCAGGTGGGCTTTATCATGCATGGCCCTGCCAGGATAGGCCCAGCTCACATCCCGAGTTTCAAGAAGTTGATTGACGTTATTCACTCCTATGGCACTAAAATAGGAGTCCAGGTGGTGGGCGGGGGCCCGATGAGCGGACAAGGCCCTTCGTCCTCGCCTTTTCCTGATGCCAGTTCCGCCAAGCTGGGATTGTTTGAATATCAAACCGGGGAAATCAGGCCGGTCAGGGAGTTGTCCATCGAAGAAATTGAGAAAATCGAGGACGACCTCGCGGAAGCAACGGCGCATTCCAAGGCAGCCGGGTTCGATTGCGTGGAATTGCATTGCACGCACGGCGCGGCTTCACTCGCTTCCGCCTTTGTCTCGCCATTCTACAACCGACGAACCGATAAATATGGTGGTAGTTGGGAGAACAGGCTTCGCTTTCCCGTCAACGTGATCCGGAAAATGAGGCAAGCGGTCGGCGACGACTATCCTCTGCTGGTCAGAATCAGCGCCGACAATCTCCTCGGGAAAAAGGGCGTGACCATAGAGGATACCGTCAATTATGTTGTGCCTGCTTTGGAAGAAGCCGGCGTAGATTGTATCGATGTTTCACAGGGATCGATGACGCACTCGACCCAGGGTATCATTCTTCCCATGTACTACCCCAGGGGCTGCTTCATCCACCTGGCTGAGGCCGTAAAAAAAGCCACCAGGCTTCCCGTCATCGGCGTCGGCCGGATTGTGGATATGGAGATGGCCGAGCGATTTTTGCAGGAAGGAAAGGCTGACATCATCTTCATGGGCCGGCAGCTGACTTGCGACCCGGAAACGCCCAAGAAATTCTTTGAGGGAAGGCCGGAGGACATCCGCAAGTGTATCGGCTGTGTTTTACAGGTGGTACAAGAAGGCGGAAACGGCATCTGCGGCCGACCTTGCGCCATCAATTATGATATTCAGGATCACCCGATTCCGCTCACCCCGGCGGAGAAACCGAAGAAAGTCCTGGTCGTCGGCAGCGGCGTGGGTGGCATGGAAGCAGCCAGAATTGCGGCCCTGCGGGGCCACGAGGTGACCCTGATGGAAAAGGACGCCGAGCTCGGGGGGATGGTCGCCGCCCTGGCGCTCACGCCGTTGACCGCCGAATTCAGGAATATCATTGATTACCTTTCCACCCAGATGAGAAAGCTGAATGTGGATGTGAGGGTATGCAAGGAAGCGACCGCGGCTTCGGTCGCCAAGCTGCATCCGGATGTTGTGATCGTGGCCGCCGGCTCTTCCCTGTCGATGCCCGATGTAACCGAGGGACAACCGGGTGTGATGGACCATATCGAGGCGGTAAAGAATTGGAGGATGATCGGCCAGAGAGTGGTGATCTGGGGATTGGTGGCCGCTGAGCTGGCCATCTCGTTGGCCGAGCAGGGCAAGGAGGTCGTCATGATGGGCAGAGGCGGCGAGGATACCCTGGCCAAGGATGCGCCGTGGTCAAGGAGGTTCTATCTCTTTCGCAGGCTGACGGATGCCAATCTTGTTCGAGAGTCGCCTGAAGCCATGAAAATGGACAATCCGGAAGTCTTATACAATATCGAAGTGGAAGATATCACTCCAGAGGGAATCAAGATCGTGAATAAAGATGGGAAGAGAAGAGTGCTTCCCTACGATACCCTGATCGTCTCCAGAGAAAGGATGGCTAACGATTCGCTCTTTGAGGAATTGAAGGCCACGGCGCCCGAGGTCTACAAGATTGGTGATTGCGCCGAAGTCGCCGATATAAAAGCGGCCATCTGGGCGGCCAATGAAGTCGCCAGGAAGATTTGACTAAGCCCGGCGGCGCTCGCCTGCCGAATGACCGCCGCAGACGAAGCCCATGGGGCCTGTCCGCCGTGATGATCAGTCCTATTGCCGGCGAACGAAGAACCGAAAGGGAATGATGGAGCGAGGTCGGCGTAAATACCGATGGCGGGCTCGAGAGCCGGGGACATCCCATGGGTGCGACCGGAATTGCCCAGCTGTATGAGCTCGTACAGCAATTACGGGGCACGGCCGGGCCACGACAGATGCCCAACGCACCCCGCATTGGCGTGTCGCACAACGTGGGGGTCGGCGGCGCCAATGTTCTGGTCTTGAAAAAGTAGTGGAGGCCGTTGCAAAGCTTCAGCTTCCGGCCGAACTCACCCACGGGCTTCGGCTCGAAGTCCTCGAAATATAGTTATTACTCGGAGCGTAAAGTAAGTTGCATGAAAAATCACCCGATAGCTAAGCGGAAGGAAGAGCGAAGAGATCCTGGACCCTGGATTAAATCATTCCAGGGTGACGGTT
>Ga0315282_10016326_pt1 | contig 10860 bp, 8 predicted proteins | sample YL17G07_20_MG_FD_203693 | JGI IMG/M metagenome (GOLD analysis project Ga0315282, IMG submission 203693) | Sediment microbial communities from Yellowstone Lake, YNP, Wyoming, USA - YL17G07_20 | ecosystem: Environmental > Aquatic > Freshwater > Lake > Sediment | place: USA: Wyoming | collected...
TGTCACCCTGCAAAGAACTTATTTCTTTGAATGGATATCTCTTTTTCTTGACAGGTGCCCTTTAATGGGTGACCCCACAGCCTTTATTCTCAATATTTCCCAAATGCGATGAAGTTTCTCTGGCATAAGGTTCCTTTTATCAATTTATACTTCAGGAGAGGACCTGTCAACTTCGATTGCGCGGTCTAAAAACATAGGACACTTATTGGGGGAGGTCTGCATTTATAATAGGCTCGTAAATCAAGGAGATCTCAATATGGATAAATCTGACAAAACACACCAAATTATTTCTGTTCTGATGAAGGAGGCACGTCATTCCATGGATCATGAGCATTTTGAAGATGCTGTATTGAAATTACAGCGATGCCTTCAATTGGAAGAAGAACCGAAGAGTAGAGTAGCCATTCTCGGTGAACTTGGTTACTGTTTCTTGAGATTGGGGTGGTTTGAAGAGGCTGTGAAGGTTTACACCCAATTGCTTAAGGCCAATCCGGCAGACAACGACTCGCGGTTCTATTTAGCCAGTGCATATGCGTCCCTAAAGTGGACAAATGACGCTATTGAAGAATTGAGGACTATCTTATCCATTGATCTGAATGATGTTCTTGCTCATCATGATCTCGGGTTATGTTATCGGGATTTGGGATGGATGAAAGAATCTCTGGAGGAGATGAAAATCGCCAATGCTAAGGCCATGATTTATGGCAATCCCGAAGAAAAAGAAGTCGTAAAAAACAGTCTTTCCAACCTTGAACAAGAAATCAAAAATGAAGATGATGACGGATCTCAGGATTCCTTTCTGTCCCTTATTTTGCTGTTAACAATCATTAAGAAATTGGGGCACAGAAAAAGACGTCTATAAACCCAAGATATCCCTTGCTTTCCTTCAATTAAACTGCAGATGAACTTGTGCTAAATAAAACTCAGCATCAGGAGCAATTTGAAAGGATTCTGCAACCGAGCAAGGTTCTGATATCAAATATCCAATTCCTCTCCATTATCCACCAGCCTCACATTTGGGAAGTGCTCTTTGAACTTTTCCGGATGAAAGGTATGAATCGGAATGACCATTTTGGGACCTAAGGCGGTGACTAAATCGGTCAATTCGGAGATCGTAGCGTGTCCACTGGTATGCAGTTCCTCAATCCGTACGTCCTTTTCTTTAAGGTATTTTCGCAGATTTCTCAGAGATTCGCTTTGTTCAAAGTATCCATGCCACATAGAATAAATCCAGGTTGCCCCCTTCAAGGTCAAATACCTTTTTATATTCGGCATGAAACCAGGTCGAATAAGCATCGCCGCTTTCCCTTCTATCTCATTGATACGAGTCCACCTTATGCCGTTTCCACGATGCCGTTCCATGAGGTCATGCAGACCAAGCTTCTCGAACCTCCTCGCAATCAGTTGCGGATAACATACTTTAATCATCTGCCAGGAAGCCTGCGGGAGGTTTCTGTGACTCTTCAATCGGTCAAAAATCTCAGCGACATAGAAGTCGATGATGAATATTCTGTTGGTGCGCTTTGCAGCCTTAAAGATGGTAACCAACCGGTCTATGTTTTGGCCGGCAGTGGTAACAAGGACTATCCCCGAGGTTTCGTCGATCACCCTTACAAATTGTTCTATGAGTTCATTCTCAGACAAAACTGGTTCTTCGGAACGTTCACCGATCAGGGTACCTTCGATGAGCAAGGTATCAACCTTGGGTGGATTTTCCTTCAGCCGGTCTACCAGTTTTGCCTTTCTCCCGTGAGCGCGGAAATCGCCTGAATAGAAAATGTTCTTCCCACCGGAAGAGACCAAGAAAGCGTATGCATCAAATGCTGAGTGGTCAACGAGGTAAGGGGTTATCGTGAAATCCCCGACCCGGAATGATTGTCGGTCCCGGAATGCCAGGAATTTAAACTTAGGAATATCACCATCCCTTACTTGTCCTGAGAGGTGAATGAGCGTGGCTGATGCTTCACCGCAATATACGGGAATCTCCCGGGGCAAATATCCCACGAGGCCGTAATGATCGGGATGAGCATGCGAAAGGATAACCGCGTCTAGCTTTTTCTTCCCTTCTCGCAGGTCATCGAATAGTGGTTGCGGAAGATTTGAATCTATCGCTTTCGCTAAAGAGCAATCGAGTGGGAGTCCCACGTCTAGGAGTATTGCTGACTCATTAGTGGCAAGCTCAATACAGCTACCACCTATCTCGTGTGTGCCGCGATGAATAATCAATTGCATTTGACCACCCCATAAAGTTTCTTGTTGCTCTTAGGAGGAGGCCACAAGAAGCTGCCATTGGTCTCTTTTTAGTTCCGGTGTGGAAATCGACCCGTCGAGCGTAACAACAGGCAGTCCTTTCGGTCCAATTTCATTTTTTACATCAAATGCTTGCTTACAGTATGCGAGGAATTTGTCTTTTGACAGCTGAAGGGACATGAGTGAGATCTTTGCACCGAATACGTGTGCAATCTCATTCAATAGTTCTCTCACTTTTGCTAGGTTTTTACGAGACTCGTTTTCAGGTTGGGAAGTCAGGTGATACGTTCGATAATAAGCTTCGGGTGCCAGGATAAAGAGCTCAACGTCATTAAATATACGAACAGTGGCATAGGAGGGGCATCTGTCTTCATTTTTGCTAATGATCCTGTACAGAACCAGATTCTTTAGGCTCTCCAGTACGGCGTAAAGGGGCGAATCGCCACTCTTCCAGGACTTCAATTCAACGAATATGAATTTGGCATCACCTTCTTTGATACCTATATCGATCGATTCTTTTCCACCACGAATCGGGACCTGACCAAAGAAGTCATCCTTGTTCGATATGACTATGAATCGTTCGAGGACCTCCTCAGGTCGACATGGCGTTCTGTCAGGATGGGTGGTAAACTCATCTGGATGCCGAAGCTCGAACAGCATATTTCCTCGTGGCCTGTTCTCCTTTTTAGCAAGTAATTCAAAAAGAAGGTTCTTCAAGTTTTCTGGTTTGAATGGCAATTCCATATCCTCCCTAAGATAGTTCAACCAGCCTTCCTTTTCCCTGAAGAGAGAGTAGATTGTGGGGTCGAGCCTAGCGAAGATTTGTTCCATGATGTCTTTCCCTTTCATTTTTCCCTCCACAATTGTCCATCAAAAAGTTTATACATTGTGTCATACCAAGAATTTCACTCGATAAACCTGTCAATCGTGTAGACCTGATACCGGAGCCCCTCTTAGAATATGAGAATATTCATTGTGCTCAATTTAATTCAAGGAAAAAGATTTAACCCCATTGATAAACTTTAAATCTCCAATCACAAAAGGTATTTTAGGCACAATAGTCCTTGAATTTAATAATACTCTTTAATATACCCATACGCCCGATCAAATAAATCCTGATCAGTATGCAAGTTATATTTAAGGAGCGTCTTGCGCAGGGCTTTTTTGACTTCGCGTTCACCGGCGGCAGTTGACTGCCACCCGGGGAAACGCACTACCTTAACAATTTCATCTATGTCATTAACGATACGCTCAACAATCGCAGGCGTCTGATCTGTACGTACCTGCAAAAATAGTTCTGTAAGGGCTGACTTGGCCCCCTTGCGCTCTTCCTACGTTTCTTCCTCTTTTTCGGCCTGAACCACTTCCTTGGCCAACTGAATCAAATGCTTGAGGAAATCCACGCTATTGATCAGTCCACGTTCTACCTTATCGCGCAATTCTTCAAGCCGCTGGCCAAGCTCTTCGAATTTTGGATTGCCTTTATGCTTCCGCAGGCGATTAACAATCTCAATTTCAATCAGCTTAGTATTTTTGGTATCCTTGGTCTTCATTAAATCCTCAACAACATCAGCATCGAGGATGATCTTTTCCAAATCATCACTAATCTTCTCAACATGGATATGCTCATGAATGAGCTTCATGGTCTGAGCGCCTAAAGCATGCCATAAAAGACGACCGGTATCGCTGGATGGAGGCTTAACAGATTCATAGACTTTTGTCAGCCAACGATAATCTTTCTCATAAATATTAAGAATTGCATCCGGTGACAACGCCTCCCAAAGTAGCGACAAATAGCTGTAATCATTCGCAAACGCATCTCTCTTTGTATTCGTATTCACGCATTCCTGCGCAAGCAAAAGCCCCTCGTATCCTTCAACGCTTCTATCTACTTTCGGGAAATGCTCCAGACACATGGCCATTGCCTGCTTCAATTTTTCTTTAAGCGTCCCGATATTCGTAATTACTTGCCTCACCGAAGCCTCGTCAAATTCCAAGGCCAGGGCCACGTTATCAAAGACTCCGTAATAATCCACGATCAATCCATGCGTTTTGTCTTTGTAGACACGGTTTGTGCGACAGATCGCCTGCAAAAGATTGTGATCCTTCATGGCCTTATCTAAATACATAGCCTGCAAGATCGGCGCATCAAATCCTGTCAAAAGCTTTGCTGTTACGATTACAAACTTAAGCGGATCCATTGGATCACGGAACCTGTCTAAAAGCTTCTCCTGTTCATCCCGATCCATTCGATACTTCTTCTTGAAAGCCTCATCATCTGAATGATTTATTGATATTACTACCACGCTTTCCTCAGGTGGAATAAGCTTGTCCAATTCCTGCTTATACTGTTCACAAGCAAAACGATCCGGACATACAATCTGCGCCTTAAATCCTTGCGGCTCAATTTTCTCATGGAAGTGTTGAACAATATCCTCAACAATTTTCCTCACCCGGTCTGGCGACTTTAAGAAGGCTGACATCTGCGCCGCCTTTTGCACAAGCAATGCTTTCTGCTCTTCCGACAGAGTTTCTGTCATTTGAGCAAATTCCGCATCTATCAGCTCTTTATCAACGTGAATGTCCAGAAGCCGTGGTTCAAAATGAAGTGGGAGCGTTGCCTTATCCCTCAAAGATTCCTCAAATGAATATCGAGATAGATACCCGGACAAATCCTCTTCCGCGCTAAAAGTTCTAAACGTGTTTCTATCCCGCTTATTGATTGGTGTACCGGTAAGACCAAAGAAAAAGGCATTCGGTAGCGCATTGCGCATCTTACGTCCCAAGTCACCTTCTTGAGTTCGATGCGCCTCGTCAACTAAAGCAATTATATTCTCTCGATCATTCAGCAGGCCATCTGCCTCAGCAAATTTATGCATGGTCGTGATAATAATTTTGCGGGTATCCTGCTTTAAAAGCCGTTGTAGCTCTTCCCTGCTATCTGTGGCTACTATATTGGGCACATCGCAGGCGTTAAAAGTAGCAGTAATTTGAGTATCAAGATCAACGCGATCAACGACAATTAAGACGGTCGGACTTTTAAGTTCAGGCACTTGGCGCATCTTTTGCGCGGCAAAGACCATCAAAAGAGACTTTCCTGATCCTTGGAAATGCCAAATAAGCCCTTTCTTAACAACGCCTTCTTTAACGCGCTGAACGATTAAATCCGCGCCCTCATACTGTTGATAGCGAGCGATGATCTTGATCCGCCGATTTTTTCTATCTGTCGCAAAGATTGTAAAATTCTCCAGCATATCCAAGATAACAGACGGCTTAAACATTGATTCAATGGCTACCTCTACCTCTTTAAGGCCAAGAAGCTCTTTTAATACAGTGTCATTTTTTGACTCATCGCGCCAAGGTCCCCATATTTCAAGCGGCATACGGATAGAGCCATAACGGAATGTTTTCCCTTCGGAGGCAAATGAGAAGATGTTCGGAACGAAAAGCTCTGGAATAGTATTTTCATAGTCGTCATGAATCTGCACCGCGCCATCCAGCCAAGAGATAGACGGCCGCACTGGCGTCTTAAATTCCCCGATTATCACCGGAATACCATTAATAAGCAGAACCATATCCGGGATTTTAGTAGCGCCTCTGGTGAGCTTGAATTGATTTGTCGCAATAAAGCTGTTGTTTGATGGTTTTTCAAAATCAATCAATCGCACCGGAACGTGCTGATTGTTTTCGCCAAATGGCATCGTTTTTTCACCCTGAAGCCATTTGGTAAATTCTTCATTCGCCCGTACAAGTCCTACATCATTAACCGACAGAAGAATCGCGCGGAGCTTATAAATAACCTCATCCGCGCGTTCAGGCAGAGCGCGTATTTCAGGATTAATACGAATAAGTGCGTCTTTGAGCATCTTCTCAATGATAACCTCGCCTTCAGCGCGGCCAAGATCATCTGCTGATACATATTTCCATTGGACTGCTTGAGCGTACTCCGGACGTGCGCTGTCACCAATACCATCTGATTTCTGGCCGGTTAGCTTTGAAATTACATACTGCTCAATTGTGTTCTCTTCGTTAAATGTCATAGTTTATCCGAATATTTGGTTAATGATTTGTTTTTTAATTTCGGTTGCACTCTTGAGCTGAATGACAATTTTATCTCTTAAGCCCTCCAACAAATTAATCCTCTGAACAATAACAGCTTGTTCTTGCATGCTTGGCAATGGTACAGCCCAGTTTTTAACTCCATTTAAATCTATGGTTGGGTAGCCACCCGCACAGTTTTTCGACAATCTGGAGCCTTTAAAGATATAAAGTAAATACTCCGGCATAACCTTTTCTTCATTAACAATCACCGCACATAGATGACTTACAACATAAGACGATTCTTTAAGCATTGCCTTCTTTTCTAAATAAACGGAAGCGCCGCTTTTCGGAAAAAGTATTGTTTTGGCGGGAAACAGTTTTAGCCTATAGTCTCTTACGGCGAGATCGTTTACAAAATCACATTTTGATACGTAAATTTCGTTGCCCAAGATATGTTGTACCCTGACAAATTTCTTATCGCCGTTAAAGTATTTATCTCCCTGTGGAGCAGAATTGCCTGCTGTCACCTTCGCAATTTCACTGATCCTGGCCTTTGATAACTTCTTGCTCTCAAGCACACCATTCATGTAACCCGCAATTAACGTCTCAACATTTATTATTAGATTGCTATATTCCCTCTCGACCTGATCAATACTCCACAACAACTCCGCGATGGGTTTTTGATTGCCCAGCTTGGGCAACCTTAAAGAAAACTTCGCTAAATCCTTAAATTTTGTCCTCGGAGATAATGAGCCTGCCGACGTCTTAATCGCGTATTCAAAAAAGCGATCGGTCTGGACAATAAATGGCAATAACTCCGGCAATACAGCGCCCTCAATCGCTTCGCAGACAAGAATATCCCCAGAACAAACCCCATCAAACTCCGCCATGGCTGCTTTCTTTTGATAGGCGCGCCTTTTGCCAAAAAGAACCTGCCCTTTACGAAACACTCGCGTAAAAGTAGTACCATCTGCAACACTTCCCCAAGATTTAATATGAATATTGCCGGGCTCAATATGCTCAAGGCCGACATACCTTTCGAAGCCCTCCGACAAGGGATCCTTTGTGGCAATCGTCAAGCTTTGTGCGATATCACCAAGGGTGACTTTATCCCAATTTGAAGTATCAAACGTCATTTCATCTCCAAAGAAAGATCTCTTATCATTACCGCCAAATCTTTTCTTAAAGCATCAGAATTTTTTTGCCAGTCTTTTAATAACGTGCTTAAAGCCACTTCCTTCACATCTGACTTTCCGTTATCCTGATCGTGTGCATATAGAGAAATAGCCATATTCCCACCATTCTCGAGAACAGCTTTTACCGGCATAACTTTTGAAAAACCGTCTATATCCTTAAAATTAACAAAAGTAGTATGTATCTTTTTGATTTGCCCTTCTGTTAAATAGCTAAAAGCACTCTCGCGTTTCACATCATTCACGGCGTTAATAAAGAGTATCTTTCCCCGACGATCTTTCTTCTTGCCTTTGTTACAGACTAATATGCAAGCCTCCATGGGCGAGTTGTAAAATAGATTCGGCCCAAGACCGATCACCGCCTCAACCACATCCGCCTCGATCATTTTCTTACGCATCTCCGACTCGGCATCCCGAAACAATACCCCGTGCGGCCAAAGAATAGCGCAACGTCCATTCCTATCATCAAGGCTTTTTATGATGTGTTGTTGAAAAACGTAATCCGCTGTTCCCTGCGGTGGGGTACCGTAGATATTTCTCCCATAAGGGTCTTTCTCGAATTCCGTCCTATTCCACTGTTTGATGGAATATGGTGGATTGGCGAGAATAATATTAAATGTCTTGAGCTCATCCTTCTCAATAAAGGCCGGGCTCTTTAAAGTATCGCCACGGACAATCTTGAAATCTTCAATCCCATGCAAGAACATATTCATTCTGGCAATAGCTGATGTCATTAAATTCAGTTCCTGACCGTAACGCTTAAGAGAACGATATTCTTTGCCATCAGCTTTAAGCTTATTCACACACGACAAAAGCATGCCGCCAGAGCCGCAAGTGGGGTCATAAATAGACTCTCCGGGTTTAGGATCCATAATCAAGGTCATCAACTGAACAACTGTGCGGTTGGTATAAAACTCCGCGGCCGTATGCCCGCTATCATCCGCGAACTTCTTTATGAGAAACTCGTACCCCTGCCCAAGCTCATCATTGGGCACATTCTTGATCGATAAGGTCTCCGATGAAAAATGCTCTAATAAATTGATAAGCGTTTCATCGCTCAAGCGGTCTTTATTTGTCCATTGCGCGTCGCCAAATATGCCAAATAGCGTATCGGGATTGGCTTTCTCGATCTGGCGCATAGATTTTTCAATGGCCATGCCGACACTCTTGGTGTTTTCACGCACATGCTTCCAATGCGCGCCTTTTGGAATTTGAAACCGATGATTTTCCGTAAACGCCGCAAATTTTAGGTCCCCGCCTGATTCCTTAAGCGCATTCTGATATTCCTCATCATAGACATCACAAATACGCTTAAAGAATAACAGTGGGAAAATATACTGCTTATAATCTCCTGCATCAATGAGCCCACGCAAAAGCGTTGCCGCGCCCCATAAATATTTTTCTAACGCCTGCTGTGTCATCATTTCAATAATCCAAACTCTTTGAGTTGGCCTTTCATCTTGTCTTCTGCCTTGATTGCCTCATTAAATGCTGACTTAAGGTTCTTGAGCGCCTCTTTTACAGTCGGAAGATTATCTTCTATCGTCTTTTCGACATAGAGCGGAATATTCAGATTGAAATCATTCGCCTCGATAACATCAAGAGTTGCGACTTTAACATGGTCTTGGGCATCCTCAAACCCGCGATACCAGCCATAAATACGTTCAATGTGTTCCTTTTCGAGGAAGTTCTGTGCGCGTCCTTCGCGTACCTGATCCGATGCATCAATAAAAAGGACTTTATTCTTCTTGTCCTTCTTTTTCATTGTTCGAAATACCAAGATACACGCGGCCAACTGTGTGCCATAAAATATATTAGAGCCTAATCCAATAACCGCTTCAACGATATCCATTTTTAAGAGTTGTTTGCGGATCTCGCCTTCTTTGCCTTTACGAAATAACGCGCCATGAGGCAATACAACTCCCACCCGCCCGTTTGGATATTCCATTGATTTAACCATGTGCTGAACCCATGCCATATCGCCATTGCTGTCTGGCGGCACACCAGCAATATTGCGGCCATAGGGATCTTTTTCCCACTGCTTGGCGCCCCATTTCTCAAGAGAAAACGGTGGATTTGCGATCACACAATCGAATGTAGCAAGATTATCGCCTTCAAAAAACGCGGGATTTCGTAAGGTATCATCACGCACGATATTAAAATCCTCAACGTTATGAAGAAACATATTCATCCGAGCAATGGTCGAGGTTGTAAGATTCTTTTCCTGACCAAATATTTTGAGCGTCCGATAGTCTTGCTTCTTTTCCTTGAGATGATTTATGCACTCCAAAAGCATACCGCCGGTTCCGCAAGCAGGATCATAGATTGACTCTCCGGGCTTGGCATCAATGATCCGCCCCATTAAATTGACCACCGAACGAGGCGTATAAAACTCCCCGGCCTTCTTATTCGTTAAGTCGGCAAAGTGCTTGATCAAATATTCATAAGCTTGGCCAAGAATATCCGGCTCAACATTCGTATTTGAAAGATTATATTGTGAGAAGTGCTCAATTAGATTGATTAAGAGCTCATCTGAAAGGCGTTCCTTGTTTGTCCATTGGGCATCGCCGAAAATACCGTAAAGAAACTTCTGGTTCGCTTTCTCAATCTCACGAAAAGCATATTGCAAGGCTTGTCCGACATTCTTTGTGACTGCCCGCACATCGTTCCAATGACAATTTTCCGGAATAATAAATCGATGAAATTCTGGCAGGCTTGCGTATTCCACATCACCGCCTGACTCTTCCAAGGCTTGCTTATACTCCTCGTCATAAACGTCTGAAATCCGCTTAAAAAATAAGAGCGGGAATATATAAACCTTAAAATCAGCCGCATCTACCGGGCCCTTAAGAATCCATGCGGCCTTCGATAAATATTGCTCGATCTGTGATAGTGTTATCTTTCCGTTATTCATACCAACCCTTCATCAGCAAAACTAAAGTGCTTATCGCCGCCGATAATGATGTGATCCAGAACCTTTATGTCCATCAGCTTCCCGGCGTTACATAGGTCTTGGGTAAATTTCTTATCTTGCGTGCTGGGGGAAGATTCAGAGCTGGGATGATTGTGGGCACAAACGATTGATTTCGCGAACTTCTGTAAAGCGGCGTGGATTATTTCACGGACAATCGGGAATGCTTGATCAACGGTTCCAACGGCGGTATCCGAGATGTCGATAATGCGGTTATTGCTATCAAGATAAACGACCTTAAAAACCTCAGTCTTAAGGTCGCGAAGCTGAGGCATGACGATGTCCACGACTGGGGTAAGATGACTTTAGTGGACACCAAAGTTGAGGTAAAATACTAAAGACGGAGGTGTCAAAATGGAAAGGATTCCCAGAGCGATCTACACGAAGGAGCTTCGAGAGGAAGCA
>Ga0315282_10016327_pt1 | contig 10859 bp, 6 predicted proteins | sample YL17G07_20_MG_FD_203693 | JGI IMG/M metagenome (GOLD analysis project Ga0315282, IMG submission 203693) | Sediment microbial communities from Yellowstone Lake, YNP, Wyoming, USA - YL17G07_20 | ecosystem: Environmental > Aquatic > Freshwater > Lake > Sediment | place: USA: Wyoming | collected...
CAGAAACGCCCTTGCGTCCATGTGGCCATGATGTCATATCCGCCCCGGCCTGGCAAGCGGAATTAGGGCGCTGTTAGGAGAAGGCGGCGGCAGCGCCTCGCGGTGCGGTCTGCCGGGGGCTGAAACTCCAATTCCACGGCTCGAAGGCCACGGTTCGACGACTGGCGTCCGGCCCCGCCGAGAGCAAACCCCAATGCAGGTCGCTCATCCCCGAAGCAAGCCTCCCGAAGCAAGCTCCCGAAGCAATCCTTTGACAAATCTCGCCTTTGGGTGGACAATCTCGATTTGTATTCGGTGTTGAGCCTTTTGGTCAACTTGGCACCACCGCAGCATCGGCAACATTGGAGAGAGTCGCGACATGGGCAAGGTTTGTATCGGCATTGACCTCGGCGGGACGTTCATCAAGTTTGGGCTTCTTGACGGGAATCGCAAGTCAAGTTCGATTTTCCAGCTTCCCACGCCGCAGGACGCGGGCATAGAGGGTGTCATCGGCCAGATGGTCGCCGGGGCCCGGCAGGCGATGGACAAGGCCCGTCGCGGCAAGGACGAGGTGGTGGGCGTGGGCGTCGGCTCGCCGGGGCCCATCAGCATGTCCAAGGGCATCGTATACAACTCCCCGAACATACCGGGCATGGTCAACATACCTCTCAAGGCCCGCATGTCCGAGGCCCTCGGCGTGCCGTGCTCGCTGGAGAACGACGCCAACGCCGCCGGGCTCGGCGAGTTCCTCTGCGGGGCCGGCAGAAAGTGCCGCGACATGGTCCTGCTGACCCTCGGGACCGGCGTCGGCGGCGGAGTGATCGTCGACGGCAAGGTCCTGCACGGCGCCCACGAGATCGGCGCCGAGCTTGGCCACATGCTGATCGTGCCCGCCGGCCGGCAGTGCGGCTGCGGGCAGTGCGGCTGCATCGAGCAGTACTGTTCGGCCACGTTCATGAGCCAGCACGCCGCCAAGGCCCTCGAGGCCGGCAAGAGGCGAAGCAGCCTGCGGAAAGTGCTCAAGGCCGACGGAAAACTGACCAGCAAGGACATCAACGAGCACCGCAAGTCCGGCGACAAGTTCGCGTCGGAGGTCTGGGACGAGATGTGCCGCTACCTGGCCATGGGGTGCATCAGCTTCGCGCGGATACTGGACCCCGACCGGATAGTCCTGGCCGGCGGAATGGCGGCCGCGGGCGACGACCTGCTGGCGCCGGTGACCATGCACTATCGACAGATGCACTGGAAGATGACCGAGCCCAAGACCGAGGTGGCGCTGGCCACGCTGGGCAACGACGCCGGCGTGATCGGCGCGGCCGGGGTGGCCTGGCAGGAGTTCGGCTCGTAGTCGCCGCCGCCGGAACGGCTTTGACTGTGCTTGCGACCTGGCCTGGCAACCAGGGGAGTGCCGCATCATGACCATTCGCTTCAGATGCAGGTGCGGACGGAAGTTCGAGGTCCCCGACTCCGTGGCGGGCCGGAAGGCCCAGTGCACGGACTGCGGCCTGACCTTCCTCGTGCCGTCGCCCAATGCGCAGCCGGCAGCCGCCCAGGCCGCCGGGCACCAGGCGCATCGCCCGTCGCCAAGGCCGGCCTCGCCGCCGCCCCACAGGCCGGCCGTGCCGCCAGCGCACAGGCCCGAGGCTCCCCAAGCGCCGTACGCTCTCGTGGACCATGACGATTACGTGCCCATGGCCCGGCTGGCGCCAAGACCCGCGCACCAACGGCCCCATGCTCACCTCGGCTCGCGCAGGCCGAGGCTCATCCCGGTCCAACTGGTCGCGGGAATATCCGGCGTTGTCGCCCTGGCCGTGATTGTGGACTCGCTGTCGACGATGCTGGACGCCAGGCGGGCCGGGTTGCATGGCCTGGAGTTGGTCTACGGCCTGGCTGTCCTGTTCGTGGGCATAGGCGTGATTGTCTCCCTCGCCGCCAGTTCCGGCAACCGGTTCTGCATCGGAATGATGCTTGGCGGGGCGGTCAGGAACGTGCTGAACGCCCCGGTCCTGTTTTTCTTGGCCACGTCCAAGATCCAGTTCGTCACCAGCCAGGGGCCCGACGCCGCGGCGATTTGCAGAGTTGCCGGCGCGATCTCGCTGATTACCGGGGTGGGGTACTTTCTGGCTCCGTTCCTGTCCAAGGCGGTCCGCGGATACATGGGTGCGAACTATGGCGCCGTCATCGGCGGGGCAGCAGTCGGGCTCCTGCTGGGGCCGCTGGTTGTCTGCACGGCCCTGCCGGCGCCGGAACTGGTCTGGGTCCGGTCCATTACGGCCCGGCGCGATCAACCAGGCGTCATCGCCAGCCTGGCAAAACCGGCCAGCCCGGCCGAGTCGCTCGTGGCGGCGGCGACGGCGGCCAAGCAGCAGGTTGACAACCGCATCGCAATGCTTGAGCAGATGACTGTCATCCAGGAGGCCATGTCCGAGTACCTCCGGGACCACAGCAAACTCCCGGCGAACCTGGGCCTGCTTGTCAGCGACAGTTGCCCGGTTAAGCTGTTCGCCTGCCCGACAAAGGGCGCCGCGGACATGCCGCGACGGGATCCGGAAGGTGGATACTTCATGACGCGCACCGACGTTGTATACGTGTTCATGCAGGGCCACAGGGCCAGTCAGTTAGAGTCCATACCGAACGCCGCCGAGTTGATCGTCGCCTACAGCGACCCGACCTGCGGCCTGGGCGATGGCGTCCTTGTGATGCGCCTGCCCAACATAGCAGCGTCGCCTGTTGAGTGGGTCGACAAGGCGACCTTCGAGAGGCAAATGACGGCAACCAAAAAGTGGTTGGAGGACAACCAGTGGCGGGAAACGCCGCCGGGATTGCCTGAGTGATCCGCGCGATCTTTTCCGAGCAGGACAGAATGAAGCACTATTACCCTGACTTCGAGGAGTTCAAGGCCCTGGCGGACAAGGGCAACACGATACCGGTCTGCCGCCAACTCCTGGCCGACGCGCTGACGCCGGTCATGGCCTACCAAAGGATCTCGCGCCCCGCGGGTTTCGCCCCGGCCAGCCATTCGTTCCTGCTGGAAAGCGTCGTCGGCGGCGAGCGGATCGCGCGGTACAGCTTCACCGGGGCCGACCCGGACCTGACGGTCACCGCCGCGGGCGACGAGTTGACCATCCGCCGCCGCGGGCAGGCCCGGCCGGAGGTCGTCAACACCCACGACCCGCTGGCCGAACTGGGCAAGCTGATGAGCGGCTACAGGCACGTTCACCTGCCCGGGCTGCCCCGGTTCACCGGCGGAATCGTCGGCTACGCCGGCTACGACCTGATCCGCTACTACGAGGACCTGGGCCCCGGCCCCGCCGACGACCGGCGCCTGCCGGACCTGTCGTTCGGGCTCTACCGGACGATGGTCATCTTCGACCACGTCTCGAAGACCGTCAAGGTCGTCGCCAACGCCCACGTCACGGGCGACCCCGGGCAGGCCTACGCCGATGCCACGGACGCCATCGAGCGGACCATCGCCCGCCTGCGGGAAGGCAAGGGCCAGTCGGTGGGGGAAATCCACCTCGAACAACTCCCCAAGAAGCCCTACGAGAGCAACTTCACTCGCGGGGCGTACATGAAGGTGGTCGAGGCCTGCAAGGAGTACATCCGCGCCGGCGACATATTCCAGGTCGTGCCGAGCCAGCGGCTGAGCCTTTCGACCGGGGCGTCGCCCTTCGACATCTATCGCGCCCTGCGGGTTGTCAACCCGTCGCCGTTCATGTTCATGCTCAGCGGACCGGAGGTCACGCTCATCGGCAGTTCGCCGGAGATACTCTGCCGCGTCGAGGACGGCCTGATCACCAACCGCCCCCTGGCGGGAACGCGCCCGCGCGGACAGACGCCCGATCAGGACCAGGCCCTTGAGGCCGAACTACTGGCCGACGAGAAGGAACGCGCCGAGCACATAATGCTGGTGGACCTTGGCCGAAACGACGTCGGGCGGGTCGCCGAGCCCAGCAGCATCGAGCTGTCCGACGTGATGACCGTCGAGCGCTACAGCCACGTGATGCACATCGTCTCGAACGTCACCGGGCGGCTGGCGGCGGGCATGACGGCCCTGGACGCACTGCGCGTGACCCTGCCTGTGGGCACCGTAAGCGGCGCGCCGAAGATCCGGGCGATGGAGATCATCGACGAGTTCGAGCCCACCCGCCGCGGCCCGTACGCCGGGGCCGTGGGATACGTGGACTTCTCGGGCAACATGGACACGTGCATCGCCCTTCGGACGATGGTCCTGTGCGGCGGCAAGGTCTACATCCAGGCCGGCGGCGGCATCGTCGCCGACTCCGTGCCCGAAAACGAGTACCAGGAGACCCTCAACAAGGCGCGGGCACTCATCCGCGCGGTGGAAGTGGCCGAGGCTGGATTCGGAGATTAGCGGCGGAGGATAACGGAAGGGAGTAGTAGTTAGTAGATAGGGAGTAGGAAGAGAAGCGCAGGCGGCGCCTGGCGGCTGGTTCCCGTGTCCCTATTGCTGGTTACCGAGGCTGTCCGATATTTCCTGTTAGCAGGGATGCAGGGGATTCAGGGGATACATAAGAGAAGTTCTTGGCAAAGATTAACGCTGATAAACGCTGATAACAGGCCGGTTCATCAACATCGATTGGACCTGTCGGCGGCTCTTGTGGTTAGCAAAGGGCTAACAGCATCGCTTTTGAGGAAACAGGAGGCATCCCTGTGCGTTGATGAAACCCCGCCCTCTTGGCCCATTGCCGGACTCCTGTTTCCTCAAGAGCGATGCACTCTTGCCGCAGGGGTGGATCGCGGCAAATCCGGCAAGTTCCGCAACCTATCTGCGTTTATCCGCGTTCATCATTGCAAGAATCTGCTGTTTCTTTATCCCATGCATCGCCTGTATCCCTGCCGAAATAATTATCGGACGCCCTCGGTTACCGGTTTCCGCCTGTGGCGGATTCCGCCGCTAGGTCGCTCCGTCTTCCCTACCTACTACTCCCTATCTACTACTCCCTTCCTCATTCGTATCGCTGCCACGCCGGGGGATTGCGGAGCTTGTAGAGCATCTCACCGGCCTTGGGGACGTAGAGGCGCCCCTCGGCTTCCCGGCCGCGCCAGTGTGCAACGTCGATTGAGGACGCTTTGCGGTAGCCGAGGTTCACGGCGCGGCACTGGGCCTCGGAAATGCCCGTCGCAAGGGTCACCTCGATCCGCGGGCGCTCGACGCCGCCGTCGTACGTGCCGATGCCGCGCACGTGCGTCGAGTGCGCCAGCACGCCCCAGGGATAATGCTTGAAGCGGTCCCACTGGCCCAGGAAGTACGGCAGGCAGTGATAGCCGATCTCGCGGATGATCGCGCCGTGCACCACGGAAATCTCCCGGATGTGCGGCGCATAGATGATGAGTTCCCCGCCGTCGGCGACGACGGGCTCCATCTTGTACATGCACTTGGCGCCGACCCAGAGATCGTCGTACATCTCCGGCGCCTGGGACAGGACGGAGCGGTACGGTTTGTCCACATGGGTGACGTGGACCTTGTCGGACAGGTCCGCGGCGGCGGACCAGGCGTCGGCGGTCGCTCCGTGGTAGAGCCCGGCCAGGTCGTGGCCCTTGACTACCATGCACAGGGCGGAGTTGGCGACCTTGACCATGTCCAGGGCCATGTGCAGCACGCCGCGAACGGGCGTGAGCTTCGTGCCGATGATCCTCGGGCAGGTGATCAGCGCGCCGAGCCAGTGGAAGAAGTTCAGCAGTTCCTGCCCGCATATTCCGGGGAAGAAGTACTTGGCCCCGCCGGAAAACCCGACGACCTCGTGGGGGAAGACGGGCCCGCAGATCAGGACGTGGTCGTAGTCGAAGATCCGCTTGTTGATCGTCACGTCGATGTCGCGGGCGAAGCGGCGGCATTCGGGCGGGATCAGGGCGGCGACCTCGTCGCCGGCGAGAGAGCCTATGCGGGCCAGCGCGTCGGCGCTGCGCCACTGGTGGTTGAAGACCTCGCTGCCCGGCAGCACGTCGCCGCGCCGGCCGGGCTCCGTGCCCAGAAGCTTGTCGATCATCGTCTCGGTCATCGGCGGGTGGGTGCCCAGGGCGATGAGAAAGTCGAGTTTCGCCGCCGTCGGCGCGACGGCCTTGTGCAGCAGGCGGCACACCAGCGGCAGCGGGCAGGTGCGGGTGTGGTCCGGAATGACGACGAGGATCCTCTTGCCGGCCGGGGCTATCGCGGCGGCGGCGTCGGCGACGATCCTGGCGGCCTGCTCGTCGGAAAGGGCCTGGTCGGCACGCCCGGTGCCAATGACGCTCATAGGGTTCTCCTGTTGTCGCGGCGCCGTCGGCCGCGGTTTGTCGGGACTTCCGCATCCGGCCGGGCAGTCCGCGCTCTTGCCCTGTCCCGCCAGATGCGAGTTCAGCTTTGTCGGCCTATAAGCCGATTATAGAATGACTGCATGGGTTTTCGCCAAGTTAGTTAGTAAGGGAATCATTTAATGATAGTTGTTCACGTTACGCATGAGGCGGTGGAGAAGATCGGTGGTATCGGCACGGTGATCGGCGGTTTGACGACGACGGACGCCTACAGCCGGGCTGTCAAGCGGACGGTGCTGCTTGGGCCGCTTCTGTCGACGGACAAGCCCGTCAACCGCAGGCTGGGCGAGGGCGGGCACGTCATCTACAGCTCGCTGGACGGCATATGCCCGCCGCAGTGGCGGGAGAAGTTCATGCCCATCGAGAAGACCTACGACGTGGGGATCATCTACGGCAAGCGGAAGGTCGAAGACGCGTGCACCGGCAAGAGCATCGAGGCCGAAGTGCTGGTCATCGACGTCTTCCACGCCAACCGCGACCGGTTGAACCTGTTCAAGGCCGAACTGTTCAAGAAGTTCTCCATCCCCAGCCACGACTTCGAGAAGATATGGGAGTACGAGGAGTACGTCCGCCTTGCCGAGCCGGGCTTCGAGGCCCTCAAGGCCATCGGCTGCAACAACGGCAACCAGATGCTGATACTCTCGCACGAGTACATGGGCATGCCGACGGCGCTTCGGGCCATACTCGACGGCTCGCCGCGCACGCGGACGGTGTTCTACGCGCACGAGGTGGCGACGGTCCGCCCGATCGTCGAGGACTCCCCCGGGCACGACACGATGTTCTACAACATCATGGGCCGCACCAGCGAGGCCGGGAAAAGCTGCGACGAGGTCTTCCCATGGGTTCACACGAACTACAAGCATCCGCTGGTGAAGGCGGCGCGATACTGCGATCACGTCTTCGCCGTGGGCGACTACGTGGTGGATGAACTGCGGTTCCTCGACCCGCATTTCCAGACGATGGACATCGACCTGGTCTACAACGGCGTGCCGGCCGAGAAAATCACGATTAAGGATAAACTCGCCGGCAAGGCCCGTTTGCAGCAGTACGCCAAGAACCTTCTTGGCTATCGGCCGGACTGGATATTCACTCACGTCGCCCGGCCCGTGCTCAGCAAGGGCCTCTGGCGCGACTTGGCGGTGCTTCATCACCTCGAGCCGGCAATGCGTAAGCGCGGGCAGCGGGTGGTGTATTTCATGCTGGGCACGCTGGCCGGTCAGCGTCGGCGTGCGGACGTCCGGCAGATGGAGCGTGTTTACGGCTGGCCGGTGGCCCACGAGAAGGGCTACCCGGACCTCTGCCAGGGCGAGGAGGTCCTGGGCGAGATATTCGCGGGCTTCAATCGCGGGCACGAGGCGTGCCGGACGGTCTTCGTCAACCAGTGGGATTGGAACCCGCAGGTCTGCGGCGAGCGGATGCCCGAGGAGATGACCTTCGCCGACATACGGCACGGAACGGACCTGGAGTTCGGGCTGAGCATCTACGAGCCGTTCGGGATAAGCCAGCTCGAGCCGCTGTGCTTCGGGGCGATCTGCCTGGTCTCGAATGTCTGCGGGTGCATGGGCTTCGCCACGCGGGCCTCCAGCGGCAGCGTCAACCCCGACAACATCATCGAGGCCAACTTCCTGCACGTCCCGCAGGACATCGACACGGACCGCCTGAAGAACCTGTCAATTGTCGACCGCAACGCCATCGAGGCCATCGAGGCGGCCCGGCTGGCGGACCTGGTCGGCCCGCGGCTGGTGAACGATCCGGACGTTATAGAGAAGCGAATCACCACCGGCTACGAACTGGCCAGGAAGATGAGTTGGGAGCACGTCGTGAAGGATTACTTCCTGCCTAGCCTGGAACGTACGGCGGGCGAGGCCTGAGGTTGGTAGCCGGGACCCGGTAGCCGGTAGCCGGGAAGACCGAAAAGCGGAACCGGAAAAGCAAACGGCGGAATCCGCCACAGGCGGAAACCTGGAACCTGGAACGCGGAACCAGCGGCGAAAATGGGGACCGGCTCCGCCGGCTGTTTGGCGGTGCCTGTACCCTTCCTCGTCATAGGTCTTATAGGACTTATAGGACCCATACCTGACTGGCTAACGGCTCCCGGCGACCGGCTACAGGCTACAGGCTCCCGGCTACTACCCGGTGTTGAATGAAATCTGGGCCTGTTTGGCGTTCTTTATTCCTTGACCGCGGGCGGGGGATGGTTTAGAGTATATTTGTGCAATCGTTCACAAACGGTTCAGGACCAGGGTGCCCAAATGAAACTCTCACCGGCTGCGGAACTGGCGATTCGTGGGGTGGTGGTGTTGGCCGAGAGCTACGGCGAAGGACCCGTTACGCTCAAGGCGATCTGCGATGGGCGAGACCTGCCACAGCAGTATCTGGTCAAGCTGTTCTCGCTGCTTGCCAAGGCGGACATCATTACGGCCGTGAGGGGCAAACGGGGCGGCTACGTCCTGAGCCGCGAGCCTGACAGCATCTCGCTTCTGGAGGTCGTTGAGGCCGTCGAAGGCCCGCTTGCCCTGAACCTCTGCCAGCACACCCCGCCGCGCTGCAACCAGAATGGCTGCCCTATGCGGACAATGTGGGCCGACTTGCAGTCGATGTTCCGCGAGAAGCTCCAGCGAGTCAAGATCGATGAGTGCATGGCCGCCGGCACGGGCGTCAAGTGAACCCGGCGCGGCATTGCCTAAAGTACCGCGTGTGCTCATAGAGGCAAAATGGATCCATTTCCGCAAAAGCGGAATAATCTTCCCCTTTTACCCCCCAATGACCCGCTCGCAGCTTGCCCTGTCTTGTCGTTCTCCGAAAAAACCGCCAAAAAGTTAGGGTCTTGTGCCCTACGGTAAATACCTGACGTGAAGAAGTTTGCGGTATACTTGTCTAACGTAGGTGGGGGTAACATGAGAAAAACAAGAAAATCAGGAAACTTTTCTTGTAGTCGGATGGTATGATTTATTAGAGCGAGCGAGAGGGGCCTCCCCCTCAAAGGGTCCCTCCGGCCGACAGGGTTTCTGTCCTCCTTTCCCTTGTCGGCCGCTTTTTTGCGCACTCAGTGCGTCAGGGAGTAGGCGAAGATGTTCACCCCGATTCGCAGGGCGTCGTCCGAGGCGTAGCCGCGGTTGTAGGCGAACTTTAGCTGCTCCCATCCGTTGGCCAGGCTCAGCGGCGAGTAGATCACCCCAAGCTGGCCGTCGATGGTTATGCCTTCCAGCGCCGGCACGTTGAGGCCGGGATCTTGCGCCTTAACGAGACTCTCATACTCGACGGTTTGAATCTTGAACGGCATTTGGAGCAGCGGCGAGGTCCGCGGGTCGATCGGCTTGAGGTCGGCCTGCGGCAGCACTCTCTTGATCTCCCGGCGGAATGCCACGTCGAAGGCTTTTTGTCCGGCCGCCGCGTCGGCGACGAGCACGCCGCCCGCCTTGAGGTAGGCCGAGAGCCGCTGGACCTGCGCGTCGGTGAACTTGAAGTCCCGCAGGCCCGTCAGGTAGAGCACGGGGTGCTTGAAGACGTCCACCCCGGCCGGGTCGACGGCCTCGCGCTTGAACTGCACGTTGAGGGTGGTGTTCTGCTGGATGTACTTCATGAGGTTCGGCAGCGCGTGGGGCGTGGGGTCCCAGTCGCCGCCGTGGATGATCTGGGCGATGACGAGCTGGTCACGGGTCTTCTCGGCCTGCTCGTGGAACACCTTGGCGGTTCCCCACGCGCGGGCGTACTGGAAGTTGGCCAGGACGGTGGTGATGATGTTCACGCCGAGTTGGACGGCGTCGTCCTGGTGGTAGAGGATTCCGCCCTCGATGGGGTTTGCGGCGACGTCCCATCCGCAGTTGAGGTCGATCGGCGAGAAGATGATTGCCGGGCGGCAGCCGAGGTACACCGCCTCGATGTACGGCGGCATGGACTCGAACGGCTCGGAGTTCTTGCGGACCCTCATGCGGCTTATGTCGAAACACGCGTGGAACAGCGGCGAGTCGGTGTCCAGGGGCGCCAGTTCGCGGTCGGGGAAGAGGCGCTGGACTTCCCGCCTGGCGGTCTGGACGAACTCAGGCCGGCCGCACTGGGCGTGAAGGACCAGCGTGCCGCCGTCGTAAAGGTAGCGGCGGAGCTTGGCGAGCATATCCTCGGACAGCTCCGGCATCGGCGTCCAGCCGGTGACGTACAGCAGCGGCAGCTCGGCGGGGTCCCAGGAGAACTGGCCCAGGGAGGTCGGCACGTAGCGGTAGCGGATGTCCAGCCGCGAGTTGGCGAAGTTCATCAGCCGCTCGATGTCGATCTGCGTGGTGGGGAACGCCCCGGCCTGTTCGCGTTTGCCGTTGACCACGCGAAAGCCCGTGTTCGAGAAGTTGATCATGCCCACCAGCGCCGGCGGCGCCGGCTGGCGTTTGCGTTCGGATCGGCGAAGCGGCGTGGCCGGCAGCGGCAGCGGCGGCACGCCCTCGGCGGCGCTGCGGCGCTGCGGCTTGGCCCTGGGCGGCAGGACCTTGGGGTTCTGCCAGTCCGCAAGGCACGATGCACAGATGCCGCCGGAAATGACGGCCGCGATGAGTCCGCCGATTGCAGCCGATCTC
>Ga0315282_10016328_pt1 | contig 10859 bp, 7 predicted proteins | sample YL17G07_20_MG_FD_203693 | JGI IMG/M metagenome (GOLD analysis project Ga0315282, IMG submission 203693) | Sediment microbial communities from Yellowstone Lake, YNP, Wyoming, USA - YL17G07_20 | ecosystem: Environmental > Aquatic > Freshwater > Lake > Sediment | place: USA: Wyoming | collected...
CTCTTTTTGTAAGGGATATAATGGAAACAGAAAATAAAGGTCACCGCTGCAAGAAGATAAATATTATCCGCGAGGATACAAAAGCCTGCAGTAATAAAGATCGAACCGATATATAGGGGATTCTTCACATAGGCATAAGGGCCCGTCACTGTCAAGTTCTCATTCTTCTGGAGGTGACCCGCTGCCCAAATACGAATGGACTCCCCCATCATGATCAAGATCAGCCCAATCACTATCCCTGGCGGATTAGGTTTGGCAAAGAGAACTAACAGAATCGCTCCAACAAATAACGGAATCCTCCGAATCTTTTTCATCCTGGACATCCCCTTATCGACCGCGAGATCCTCCGTTTCCTATTTAATCATCCCCCTTCATCCCCCTGAAGCTGTGAAAAAATTGCTTCAAGGTGAGAAGGCGAGTAGGGATATTGGGCGGATTTCCGGGAAGCCGCCGTCAGGCGGGAATCTTCCAAAAGTTTTACAGCGGTACATTTTCTCGTTAACTACCCACAATAAAAAACTTCAACCATCGTTGTTACTTGCAGAGCCTTATTACCTCTCCCTTCAAAACGACCGCATTTGTAAAACTTTGAAGATATTCCTGCCCGACCGGAAGTCCCAATTTTTTCACACCTTCCCTTTAAAAAAGTAGGAAAGAGGGGGATTCATCGATTTGAAATAAGGACAATATCGTCATCTCCAACTTTACGCCGTGATATCAGCTGGACCGGTGGCCTGCCCTCCACTGACTGAAATGAAGAAAAATCCTTGAATCTGAGGAGGCAGAAAACCCTCTCTGAGGATCGAAGATAACCAAACAGATCCTCTCTCCTCCCCAATTCCAAAATGGGGGCAATCCCTGTATAAAAATTGTAAGGGCCGGTCCCGAACCCCCCATAAACGCATAATTTCTCACCGGGTTGAATCCGTAGCGTGATCTCTTTGCAAATAAATCGAGCTGACTTGTATGGATTGACGAGGGGGAAGACAACCCTCAACGTATAAAAGAATCCCCCCGCCACCATCACGACGATCAGAAGGAAAATAGCACTATGGTTTTTAAGACGATGGAGAACGAACATGAAGAGACTCCCCCCCACCATGAGAAAGGCAATGGGGAGGCTATAGGGTAGGTAGGATGGAAACTCCATCGAAACAACCCAGGGAATGGCTGCGCCAGCCAGCAGGGCCAAACCCATAAATAAATAAAGTGGAAAGGAGGTCCATCCACGCCGGAAGTGTTCCATCGGGGAAGAAAGGATATCATCCCAAAGTTTCCCGACCATCAGCGATGCCGCCGGATAGAGAGGTAAAATGTAAAGCCCCCTTTTCCCCTTGGATAAGGAGAAGAACAGAAAGATGACAGCAAACCATGTCAGAAGAAAAAGAAACTCCTTCCTTTTTTCGACCACTTCTTTCGAATACCCATAAACCATCGCTGCTGGTAGAAAAAGGAACCAGGGCAAGAATTCCACTGGAAAATTATAGAGATAATAGTAGATGGGTCTGACATGGCTCCAACCTTTTGAATAACGATCGATGGTTTGGTGGAAAAGGGTTTCATTCAGGTAGGCCCTTCCTCCCTTCAAAACCGTTGGAACATACCAGGATAAAACGATCACTACAAAGAGGAGCATTCCCGAAAGGAGCCTCATCTCTTTTATCCCCTTCCAATCCTTTTGAATGATGAGATAGATGAGACTAACCAAAAGAGGGAGGACAAAGCCGACCGGCCCTTTCGTTAAGGTGGCCAATGCCATACTGATATAAAAACCATAAATAAAAAGGTTTCTGATCTCTCTCTGCCCCAACCAATTCACCCTCACCCCCTCCCTCTCCCCAGTGGGGAGAGGGGAAGGGTGAGGGGCAGTATATCGGTGCCATTGAAAAAAACAGACGAGGGAGGCTGTTGTGAAGAAGGTAAGGGTCGCGTCGATATTCGCTCTGGTGGAGAGATAGGCAAATTCAACGCTTGTCGCAAGGACCATCCCTGAGAGCAACCCTGTCCGCAAACCATAAACCCGTCTCCCGAAGATGAAAGTAAGGATGACCGTCAGCGTTCCGAAAACGGCAGAAGGAAACCTTACTGAGAATGAGGTGAATCCTCCCCAGAGATAGGATGAAAAACCGATCAGCCAGAAAAAGAGCGTTGGTTTGTCCGCATAGGTCTTCCCATTGAAATGCATGAGAATCCAATCTCCCCCCTGAATCATCTCTCTCGCGACTTGGGCATAACGAGGTTCGTCCGGATTCCAGAGATCCCATCGGCCCAGGTTCAAGAAAAAGAGGACAAGACAGAACCCCACGAGAAGGATAAGCTGAACCCATTTCTGAGGATAGATATTGGAAAATCGTTTCTCCGTCAATTTCTGAACCACTCCTCTCTCCCATCGAAACTGATTACAGTTTAAACAACTTCCGCACCCTCTTTCAAGATCAACGCCTTGCTCGGAATCTTCTTCCGGTCAAGAGGAGATCAATACCAATCGCCCCTTCTTATATTGAAATTCCTGGATGAAAATCAACGAAGGGTTCCCTCGGCTCTGAATATCGTCATAAACCTTTTTCGGCATCAGGACCAATCTGCCCTTTTTTCCTCCGAAGAGGTCGGAAAGGGGATCATCCCTTTTTAAAATCGGAATGACCTGGTCTGAATAATAGTTGATCTCCTCCAATGTACTCACATCCAAACGATAGCCGAATAATGCTTCTTCTCTTAAAAAAGGCTTCAATTCCCCCACAAGAACCATCCCTGGCGAATAAGAAAGATCACTTTCCATCCAGGGGATTTCACGGATATGCCAAATGGAGATGGCCAGTAACAAAGGGATCAGAAAATAGATCAATTTCCTCTGCCACATCCCTCCCATCATTAAAGCCAACGGGGGAAGGGCCGGAAGGAGGTAGCGGGATGCGCGATATTCAAATAAGGTAAGTAGGATAAAAAGGACAATAAACCAAAGGAGGAAAAAAGATATCCTCGAATGCCACAGCCGGCTTCCTTGTCTCCAAAGATAAATGGAGAGAAAGGGAAGAAGAATAGACCACGGAAAAAATTGGCCCCAGATCTGAATAAAATAGAAGTAAATAGGAGCTTTTCGCGTAAGAATTTGATTCCCTCTGATCAATGCGATACTTTGTTCTAATCCAACACGATGGATAAAGAGGAAGACCCAAGGCAGAACCGTCAGCGCCAAAATACCATATCCGAAAATAAATTTCTTACTGACCAATATTTTCCATTGCCTTTCCTTGATGAGAAAGACGGCAATAATTGGAAGAGGTATGAATAATCCAAAGGGGCCCTTCGTCAACACCCCCATTCCCATAAAAAGGAAGCACAGCCCAAAAAAAAGAGTTTGCTTCTTCTCCCGTTCTTGATATCCAAGATCGAAAAAGTAAAGGGAGAGGACGACGAAGAGGCAGAGGAGCATATCCGTTTTGGCTAATCTTGCTTGGGAGAAAAACTGATAACCGGAGAGGAGTATTCCTCCTGCAATCAGACCGGATTGGGTTGTCCCGTAGATTCTCTTTCCCAAAAGGAAGAGAAGGAGGACGCCCATCCAGGCTGAGATGGCAGATGGCAAACGGGCGATCAGCGGCGTCACGGACCCATAAAGGGAAGAAGGAATAGCGATCAGCCAGAAGAGCAAAGGGGGTTTATCAATGTAGACCTTTCCATTTAAATGCGGAACCACCCATTCTCCCGACCGGATCATTTCACGTGATACTTCCGCATAACGAAGATAATCATGATTCTCGAGGCTTCTTGCCCAGAGGTTGAAAAAGAGAGCGAGACCACTGAAGACGATGAAACATCCAATGATCACCCCCTCCATCCCTTTCCGTTCCGCCACAACCTTTTCCTTTTCAATCGCTTTAGTGAGAAGCTTCCGGATTGGCTCTTTTATTATAGATGAGGTTTCTAAAGCAGGAGATGGGATTGAAAAGATAGGCAACGATGAAGACAGGGGGCACCTCAGATCCTTTCTTCAATTTCATAGTGAATGTGGCGGCTCTTCATCCATTTCACCGCCAGAAGATCGACGAAGGCACGCCACATCCGATTCCAGGTGGTATACTTCGACACCCCAAATTTCCTGGGGTGATGGGCGATCGGTATTTCGATCACCCGAAATCCCTCCATCTTCACCAGGGTGGGCATGAAGCGGTGCATCCCTTTATAGAGCTTCAAGTTTTGAAGGCACTCCCTCTTGTAGGCCCGGAAGGTACAGCCGCTGTCTCGTATGACCTCTCCGCTCAACCCATTCCGGATTCTATTCGCAATCTTCGAGGTAACCCGTTTAACCCAAGAATCCTCCCTCTCCTGACGCCATCCCGTGACCATATCATACTCTTGCAGCAACTCTAACATTCTCGGAATATCTTTGGGGTCGTTCTGAAGGTCGGCATCAATGGTGATGACAATCTCCCCTCTTGCTTCCTTTAATCCAGCCGCACCCGCAGCGGTTTCCCCACAATTCCTTTTGAACCCGAGGACTCGGATTTGGGGATACTGGGAAACCATTCCCTTCAGAATCTTTCGGCTCTCATCCGTACTGCCGTCATCGACGAAGATCATCTCAAAAGACTTCCCCAGTGGTTCGAGCACCTGGGCTAACTGGGATATCAGGATCGGAAGATTCCTCTCTTCGTTGTAAACCGGCACGACCACCGAGATATCGATTTTTTTCTCCTCGTTCACCGATCGTCGAATTTCCCCAGATACCAACATAAACCCATCAGACCATCATACGTAGTGTAGCCCCTGCCTTCGCCCCGCAAGGCGGGGCTACGCGCAGGCAGGCTTCATGGGCTTTCATTGATGGGCACAAGGCCCTCCACTACAAAACATTTATTACACTTGCATTATTTCCTTTCAAAGAACTCCCTAATGGCGCTACAGACGAAATCCACCTTCTCCTTGTCAAGCTCCGGGTACATCGGGAGAGAGAGGATCTTCCCAGCAACCTCTTCCGTTTTTTCCAGCTTGGGTTGCAGACCGAGCGTCTTCTTCACAGCAGGCTGCTGATGGTTGGGAATAGGATAATGAACCCCCGTTTGAATCCCTCTCTCTTTTAGGAAGCCAGCCAGCTTGTCCCGATCGGGAGCTTGGATGACATAGAGATGGAATACAGGCTCTGCCCAATTCCTCGCCTGGGGCGTGACCACGGGAATTCCCTTCAATCCGTCGTTGTACCATTGAGCGATGCGCCTTCTCGATTCATTAAAACCTTCCAGCCTCCGAAGCTGTAAGCGACCCACCGCTCCCTGAATCTCATTAAATCTCAAATTATATCCGACCAATTCGTGTTCGTATTTCTCCTTTCTCCCATGATCCCTGTACATCCTGCACTGTCCCGCAAGACCCTCATCCTCTGTCACCAGAATGCCACCATCCCCAAAGACTGTCAGGTTCTTGGATGGGTAAAAAGAAAAACAGCCTGCGATCCCCATCGACCCCAACCTCTTCCCCTTATATCGCGCCCCATGGGCTTGGCAACAATCTTCCAAGACGAAAAGCCCGTAACGCTTTGCGATATCAAGGATGGAATCCATGTTCGCGGGGTGACCGTAAAGATGGACAGGGATCATCCCTTTGATCTCCTTGACCCCCGGTATCTGACCTCTATCCTGCAAAACCGATTCCATATGTCTGGGATCTACCGTAAAGGTATCATCGATATCAATGAAGATGGGTTGGGCTCCTACATGGAAAACAGGCTCCACCGTCGGAAAAGCCGTCAGGGAGGGAACCAGAATCCCGTCTCCTGGGCCAACCCCCAATGCCTTAAGACAAAGGAAAATGGCCGACGTGCCGGAGGAAGTGAGCACGGCATGCTTTACCCCGATGAACTGCGCAAACTCTTTTTCGAAATTCTTACAATGACTTCCTAATATATACTGCCCGGAATCAATGACTTCTAAAACGCTCTCTTTCATTTCCTTGTCGACATAAGGTTTAGATAGGGGAACCTTCATCGCCACTCCTTTCTGTGGAGCCCCACGGGCAGAGCCCGTGGTTCCTAATCACCGCCCCTGTGGGGCGACATCCCGGCCAAAAGATGGCGCATTCATCCACAGCCAAAGGCCGTGGCTTTCTGCTGCCGGGGTAAAGATCAGATTCTCTCCCATTCGATCTCAAGCCTCCCCCCTCTTCGCGAGGATTCGTAACAGGCTTCAACAACCTTTAATGCCTCGTAGCCCGCCCTGCCATCTGCAAGGGGCCTCGATCGATACCTGATCGAATCGAGGAAGGCTTTCAATTCTTGCTGAAGGGGCTCCTCTGAACTGAGAGGAATCTCATTGACCTCGCCTTCTAAGGCCACCCATCGCCCCCCCTGCTTCTCGTGTCGGTTTTCATACAAGTGTAAGGAATTTTTTTGGAAGTCGCAATAGAGGCTGGCCCGATCTCCTACAATCGAGATGTCCCTTCTCTTCTCAGGCGGCATATACCCCGCTTCCACAAAGACAAGCTTTCCCCCATATTCAAGGACAGAGATGGAGGTATCATCGAGAGGGAGGTTGAGGTAATTCCTGACCACTGCCCTCACCGCTTGAGGGGGTTCGCCAAAGAGGTAGTTAAACAGGTCAAAATAGTGGATCGCATCGGTGTGCGTCACTCCCACATCGGTTCTCGGTCTTTTGAATCCCATGAAATGGCCGTACGCATATTGAACGTTGCCCAGCCTCCCCTCCTCGATGAAGCTCTTGATCTTTGAAGAGGCCGGATGGTATCGATAGATGTGACCGACCTGAAGAATGGTTCCCTTCTCTTCGGCCTGAGAGATCATCTCTTTTGCTTCCGCCGTTGTGAGGGCGATCGGCTTCTCCACAAAAACATCTTTGCCCTTTCCAAAGCAGTCCTTACAAACGGTCAGATGACTGTCTGCTGGCGTCACCACATCGACCCCATCCACTCGATCGAGAAAATCCCGATAGTTTCTTGAAAGATGATCCGGCGGAATTGAAAATTCCTGACAGACCTTCAACTGGTTGGGGTCCAGATCGACCACGTATAGTTCGTCGACCAACTTCGTAAGAGCCTTCAGATGGTTCTTGCCCCATCTCCCTATTCCTATCAATAAGACCTTCATTCTCCACCCTCACCCTTGTTTAAGAATTTTCACATTCCCCTCATGGCACGTTTTAAAAAAGCGAGCAACAGACAAAAGATACTTCTTCTTTTAAGACGATTCACTTCCCCCTTTTGATATTCTTGAGGCATAAAGACTTCCATTTTTTTCCTCACCGATCGGCTTGATTGCTGACCAGCAACAATTGCCGATGCCCGACCTCTGTCCTCTCGAGGGGATAGATGGGAATGTCCACCTTCTCTCTGAGCTGGGCGAGGTCTTCTCCCTCGACGACCATCAGGACTCGATCAGCCGAGTGAAAGGTTCGAAGAAAATGGCCGATACTCTTTATCTGCTCAACGGGCTTCTCCGTATAATAGAGAATCCCTGTCGATTGGAATTTCCAGATTTTTAGTTCGTCGGTCGGTGCCATCCTTGCAAGGATCTTACGACAAAATGGTTTCATCGAACGGAGTTGATTAAACCGGGGAGGAATGGTCACCGACACATAGACTTGGCCGATGACCAGGGCTGTGATGAGACAAAAAACGGATAACCCGTTCAATTTTCTAAGCAGTAAGAGGAGGGATAGAACTCCTCCAAAAGCAATGAAGAAGAGCGGCCAAATCGTAAAGGGCAGATAGGCTTCTATTTCCTGGGGGAACGACTTAAAAGGCCTGAATAGAATGATCAACCAGACCACCAGAAATAGAAGGGTGACCAGACCCATCGGCATCCACAATCTCCCCTTGGCCTTCCCGGATTCTTTGGGGGGTTCCCAAAAAGTGGCCAGCCATTTTCCAACCAAAATGGCTGCAGCCGGATAGAGGGGAAGGAGGTAGTTGTCTTTCTTTCCTTTGGAGAGGCTGAAGAAAAGAAAGAGAAAAGCAAACCAGACGAAGAGAAGAAGAATCCCCCTTCTTTTCTCTCCAGATCCCTTGGAAAATAGATCGTAAAACGCCCAGGGTAAAAAAAACGCCCAAGGCAAAAATCCTAAGGGAAACCTGACGAAATAGAAATAAAAAGGTTCTGAATGAGACCACCCTCCTGCAAATCTCCCTGCCGTTTGGTGCCATACATTTTGGATTCCATAGGTCTTACCCGCGATGGCCATAGCAGGTAGGAACCATGCGATGACCAATCCAACCGATAGTATGCCGGCATAAAGGAGGTTTCGGTTCCAAATCTTTCGAAAATCCTTTAACATCGAAGAGTAAATCATAAGAACCGGAATGGGAAGATATCCAATAGGACCTTTGGTGAGTGTTCCGCAAGCCATAAAGGTCCCTGCAAGTAAGAAATAAGCTCTTTGTTTGAGGGGGTGGTCTATCCCAAGATATAGATAGTAAACGGCCAAGAGGAAAAAAAGAGAAAAAAGGGAATCGAGCATCATCCACCGCGAGATCTGTGGAAAGAAAAAACAGGTACCCAGAATCAAGCCGGATAGAAAACCTGTTCTGAGATTGAACAGCTTACTCCCAAAGAGAAAAGTCATTAGAACGGCCATCAATCCTGCCAGGGCAGAGGGAAGGCGATTGGTGAACTCGGTATTTTTACCCAAGAAAAAAGCCGAGAGATTGACCATCCAGAAGAAAAACGGGGGTTTTTCTGCATAAAGTTCACCGTTCAGGTGAGGGACAATCCAATTCCCACTCTGCACCATTTCGCGGGCAACCACTCCATACCGGGTTTCATCGGGTTCCCAAAGATCCCTTTCTCCTAACTTAAAAAGGAAGAGGAGAGCTCCTACGGCGAGAATCATAAGAAGATATTTTGTCCTTACTTCCATTGGCTTGAAGCCTATTCCGGGTCTTTACTCATACAACGAAAAAACAAATGCCCTTTTGATCTGCCACCATCATCTCTTTGAAGTTAATTCATTGACGTAGCTTTGTATTATAACATAAAGAGCCGATCATGACAGGAAGAAATTCTCATTCTTAAGATTCCTTAATCTTAGGAAACAGGAAATTGCCCCGAGATGATAGCAATGCATCCTCCTTAGTCATAATCTGGGGGATTGGTTTTTTCTCCACCTGTACGGGGAACTGAGCCATTTCTGAGACAAGAAGATGGATTCTACTCGTGGTTCAAATCAAGGCAGTATGTGGATTGGCTTCGTCCTATTTCTTCTTAAAAAAATCTGAGCAATAAGTTGAAAGAATTCATGAAATATTTTTGAATTAAGAAAATTTAATCTTACTTTAATGGGATTTTAATCATTACGTTCTATGATTACCCTCCGATAACGGACAAAAGTTTAATTGAAACTGAATCTCAGTTTACCGAACTTGATTTGACATAGAGGAGACGGATATGTCTACGTTAGAAAGGCTCAAGAAACTTTTTATAGAAAGGTTTGATTTTGACGTTGGAGAACTTAAGCCCGATGCAACACTCGAATATTTAGGCCTTGATTCCCTCGATAAGATCGAATTCATGTTCGATATCGAAAACGAGTTTAATATAAAAATCCCTGACCAAGAGTTCAAAGTTGTAACGATACAAGACATCGTAGATGCTGTTGACCGATTTGTATCCGAACAGGTTTTAACATCTCCCAATCCAGCGATGGGCAATTGTAACTGAGAGTGAAGGTGAGGGGGATCTTATTCAAATGAGACGGAGAGTCGCAGTAACTGGGTTTGGTATGATCTCCCCTTGCGGGAGCAATATTGATGATTTCTCAGCCAATATCATGGCAGGCAAATCCGGAGTGAGGAGGATCTCTTCGGAATACTCAAACCTTCTTTCAGTAAAAATCGCAGCGGAAGTCGATTTTAATCCTTTCGATTATTTCGTCAAGAAGCAGGTATTCAGCCTTGACCGCATTAGCCAATTCGCTTTAGCCGCGGCTTCGCAAGCGTGGAAGGACGCCAAACTATCTCTCGCCACCAAAGAAAAAGAACGGGCAGGAGTATGTATCGGTTCGGGCATGGGTGGGGCGAATACGATAGAGGATGCGTATGATCAATTGTTCAGACATCATTCTGACAGAGTAAAACCACTCTCTGTGCTCATGATCATGCATAATGCGGCCGCTTCCCATATATCCATAGAGCATGGACTCTCAGGCCCATGTTTGACTTTATCGACCGCCTGTGCATCGTCCACCAATGCGATCGGTGAAGCCTTTCGACAGATCGAAAACGGATATGCAGACGTCATGCTTGCAGGAGGGACGGAGTCTTTTTTGACCTATGGAGGCTTCCGAAGTTGGGAAGCCCTCCGAGTTCTTGCTATGGAAGACCCTGAAGACCTGTCAAAGTCTTGCAAACCATTCTCCAAAAACCGTACCGGGTTAGTACTGGGTGAAGGAGCCGCCATTGTGGTGCTTGAGGAGATGGAAAGGGCTGTCCATCGTGGGGCGTTCATCCACGCTGAACTCGTTGGCTACGGTTCTACTTCTGATGCCTTTCATATCACCAAGCCCTCTTCCGAAGGGCAGGCACGAGCGATGTCAGAAGCGCTCAAAGATGCCAGGATAACGCCAGAAGAGGTGGACTACATTAATGCTCATGGGATTGCAACTCAGTGGAACGACCTTTTGGAGACCCAGGCAATCAAGAAGGTGTTTGGTCATTATGCCTACAAGGTTCCCGTCAGTTCGACAAAATCGATGCACGGTCACACGATGGGAGCAACCGGGGCAATTGAATTTATTGTTTCACTCCTGGCGATAAAAAATCAAGCCATCCCCCCCACGACCAACCTTGACCTGCCTGATCCGGAGTGCGATCTCGACTATGTGCCAAAAATCGCCCGAAAAGGGGTGAAGGTGAAT
>Ga0315282_10016329_pt1 | contig 10859 bp, 8 predicted proteins | sample YL17G07_20_MG_FD_203693 | JGI IMG/M metagenome (GOLD analysis project Ga0315282, IMG submission 203693) | Sediment microbial communities from Yellowstone Lake, YNP, Wyoming, USA - YL17G07_20 | ecosystem: Environmental > Aquatic > Freshwater > Lake > Sediment | place: USA: Wyoming | collected...
CGTGAACTGCAGACCCTAAACCAGGGCCTTACTACCCTCTCCCAGGATACTAAGGAAGCAAGAGAGACCCTAAACCAGGGCCTCCTTGACCTAACCCAAGACCTCAAGACCCAACTCCAAGCTCAAACTACCATCCTTTCTGACGATCTGCAAACTTTGAAAAATAGTCTCGAACAGCTAAATTGTGATTCAAAGGACGTCAACCAGAATATACACCAGATAAAAACTTTCTTTGAACAGATTGAAAGACATTTAGACCTTAAGAAATAATATGAGGATAATTTTAGCGAATCCCCCGTGGAATGAAAATGGACGTTTCGGAGTGAGAGCAGGTTCGCGTTGGCCATTTACTTCTCAACCCGAGGGAGACGGATATATCTCATATATTCCCTTTCCTTTTTTCCTTGCCTATACCACCTCACTTTTAAAAAAGGAAAACAAAGAGGTTAGACTAATTGATGCCATTGCTGAGAAAATAGATGAACAGAAACTCATTGAAGAGATTAAGTCTTATAATCCAGAGCTTGTAGTTATAGAAACTTCAACCCCTTCTTTTAAAAATGACTTAAGAATTATTCAGAATATTCATCTTAATTTGCCTGATTGCCAGATAGCAATATGCGGACCTCATCCAAGCGTATTTCCTGACCAAATTTTAAGAGAATATAATTTCATCAATTATATATTAATTGGAGAGTATGAATATACTTTATTAGATTTAGTAAATCATTTAGAAAATAATTTAGGCTTACAATCTATATTAGGTTTGGCTTATTGGGAAGATGGCAAGATTAGAATTAATAATCCAAGATCGACCATTGATAATCTTGATAATTTACCTTGGCCAGAGAGAGAGGATGTGCCTGTTTATAAATATAATGATGGTTTTGCAGGGTTGCCTACCCCTAATGTCCAGATGTGGGCAAGCCGAGGATGTCCATTCCAGTGTATATATTGTCTTTGGCCCCAGACAATGTATAGAGAGCATAGATATAGAAAAAGAAATCCTATAGACGTTTTAGATGAGATGGAATATTTGCTTAAAAGATTTAATTTCAAAGCAGTATATTTTGATGATGACGTCTTTAATATTAATAAAATGCATGTCTTAGGTATTTGTAAAGAGATACAAAGAAGAAAAATAGCAATTCCTTGGGCGGCAATGGCAAGGGCAGACCTTATGGATGAAGCGCTCCTAGAATCCATGGTTGATACAGGCTTATACGCTATTAAGTATGGCATAGAATCAGTAAATCAGAATATATTAAATTCTTGCAAGAAAAATATGGATTTGAAGAGAACCAGAGAAATTATTAAACTTACTAAGAAGCTGGATATAAAGGTGCATCTTACATTTTGCCTGGGCTTACCCGGAGAGACCAGGAAAACAGTCAACGAAACTGTCCGTTTTATTCAGGAGGCCTATCCCGATTCTTTCCAATTTTCTTTTGCCACTCCTTTCCCCGGTACAGGATATTTTAAGTACGTAGAGGAAAAAGGATATTTAGTATCTAAAGATTGGTCGGATTACGATGGCAATTATAAATGTGTTGTAAAGACAGACGAATTAAGTGACGAGGATTTAGAAAGGATAAGAATTGCTCTCAATAATAATTTTAACCTTCAATAGCAAAGAATTCATCAAATCTTGTTTAGATTCTGTCTTTGCTCAAGACTATAGAGACTTTGAAGTAATTGTTATAGATAATGGCTCAAGAGACGACTCAACCAGTTTTATAAAAAATAATTACCCGCAGGTTATTTTAATTGAGAATAAAGAAAATTTGGGTGCCTGTAAAGCAAGAAACCAGGCAATTGATATTGCCAGAGGCAAATGGATTTTGACGTTGGATTGTGACATAATTTTAGAAAAAGATTTCTTTAAGAAGGTAATAAGTTTTGTAGAAAAATCAACGGAATCTGTAGGTATGTTTCAACCAAAGATTTTAAATATGGATAAAAAAACAATTTACTCCTGCGGAATATTTCTTTCTAAATTAAGAAGGTTTTATGATATTGGTAAAGGTCGGGCTGATAACGGTCGATTTAATAACCCTAAGTTTGTTTTTGGTGCCTGCTCTGCTGCTGCAGTCTATAACCGCCGGATGCTTGAAGAGATAAAGGAAGACAGCGGCTATTTTGATAAGCGGTTCTTCTTTTTGGTTGAGGATGTAGATTTATCTTGGCGAGCACAGAAAAAAGGTTGGAAGGCCATATATTTGCCGGAAGCTGTTTGTTATCATTTTGGAAATAGTTCAGATTCTGATAAAAAACTCAGGCAGTATCTTTGTTTTCGTAACCGATATTTTACAATATTAAAAAATAAAGAAACTATGTCTTTGCTTAAATTAGTATATTCTCTATTCATCTATGATATTCCGCACATGGTCTATTTTCTATTTACTAATAATAGGTTTAGTGCTATAAAAGTCATCAAAGAGATATTTCATTTTCCAAAAGTTTATGATAGATAGAAAGGAGGTGCGTCGATGATTCGTCTTCTCAACAGACGCAAGAATGGACGACGTTACCGCGCAGCCTTCTGTCGTTGTGGCAGGGTGTTGTGGTAACTAATTTCCTTTCTAAGGGCAATCGCCTTTAAGATTTTTAAAGGAGGCGATTGCCCCATATTGTTTATGAATTCATAAACAATAGGAGATATATTAAATGCAGGTTTATCAATTTAAAATGTGGGGTAAAGAATTTGCCGTAGATATTGAAAGCGGAAATTTTTTCGAACTCGATAAATTAGCATCAGAAGCGATTACGTTGATGCCTAAGTATACCAAAAAAGAATTACTAGAGAGACTCAGTAAACAATATAGACATAGAGCCTTGGGTAAAACTATCGGGAATTTATATGCACTTAAGAGAAAAGGAATGCTTTTTTCAACTAAACAAAAAAATAATAAAGAAATCAAAAGAAGAATAACCGACCTTACCTTAAATATTGTCAATAATTGCAATCTACGTTGTAAGTATTGTTGGAATCAAGCAGGTACCTATGGAACTTCGTCTGGCAACGATGGGAAAATGGATAGACAAGTTGCATTTAAAGCAGTGGACCTATTAATTAAAGAATCAAAAGGTAGTGGTGATTTAGTGGTTGATTTTTACGGAGGAGAACCCTTATTAAATTATAACCTTATTAAAGATGTTATTGGCTATTGCAGGAAGCTCCAAAGCACTAAAAAGATTAAGTTTCGTTTTTTACTCGCTACTAATGGCACATTACTTAATAAAGAGAGAGGTGAGTTCTTAATTAAAAATGGAGTAGATATAGCTGTGAGCCTTGATGGTTCTAGAGAAATTCAAGATACCCAGCGTCCATTTTCCGATGGCAGAGGTTCGTTTGATATGATAATGGATAATATAAATTCTCTTAAAAAAGAATACCGAAAACGTATAGTAGGAAGAGCAACTTTTACACCTTTTTCTACACAAGTAATAAAGACTTTTAACTTTTTGCGTAGTCTTGGTTTTGCACGTATAGAGGTTTGCGAGAGCGAAAAGGCTGGATATGGATTGGAAGAGAAGAATCAATTTTTCTTTTCTGGTTCAGAAGGACTCAAACGTCTCAAATCTCTTTACTATAATCTTGCTATTTTTTATACCCAGGAAGTGATTAAAGGGAATTTGACCTATGAAAATACTTATTTTAACCGTTTTTTTAAACAGTTGAGTCGTCTATATCATATACAGTCAGTGGTAGGTACTTGCTCTGCAGGATTTAGCCTTATGGCTGTGGATATGGATGGAAGCATATATCCTTGCACTGCCTTTGTAGGAATCCCGCAATTTAGAATAGGGACGATTAAGATAGGTATAGATGAGTCAAAACTAAGAGACTTTTTTGATGTTAAAATTTCTTCAAGTAAGGCCTGCAATACATGTTGGGCAAAAAGTATCTGTCGAGGTTGTGGCTCTTGTTATAATTTAAATTATTTCACAAATAAGAATTTAGGACGACCAGATCCCTACTATTGTGAATTATTTCGTTATAAGACGAAACTTATGATGGCAATGATTGCCAAAATAGGTAAGAAAAATTATCGACTTTTGGATGAAGTACTTATACCAGAATATTATGCTACTCGTGGTAAAAGGAGTAAAAAATAAAATGAAAAAAATAATTTTAGTAAGACCTCCCAGATACCTTTGGCCATTTATAAATGAATCTGATAATTTTCTCCTTCCTTTAGGTCTACCCTGTATAGCTGCAGCCATAAGAAAAGAACTACCAGAAATTGAGGTAAAAATAATAGATTGCCCACCCCTTAAAATAGGCTGGAGTAGCTTAAAAGATATTCTAGAGAGAGAGAAGCCAGATATCGTGGGAGCAGGCGAAGAAGCGCTTTATCATCATGAGGCAGTTAAATTATTTGAGTTAACCAAGCAAATAAATCCTAAGACACTTACGATTGCTGGTGGTCATTTCTTTTCCTGGATGGTAGATTATAGTTTAACTAACTTTCCTATTGATATTATTGTAAGATTTGAAGGAGAAGAGACAATAGTTGAATTAGTTAAGACTCTTAAGAACAAAACAGACTTATCTAAAGTAAAAGGCATTGCTTATAGAAATAATGGTCAGATAATCAAGACTCCTTTACGTCCTTTGATTGAAAACTTAGACTCATTACCCTTGCCGGCTTATGACCTTATGCCAATGGGGAAGTATTCTCCTTTTGGATATCTTTGGCCACAAAGCGCTACTCTTGAACATTCACGCGGATGTATAGATAGATGCAAGTTTTGTTCTCTTTGGACCTTCTGGGGTAAACATTTAAGGACAGATATAGAAAAAGGAGAACTGGAAGTAATGCCTAAATATAGAAGTAAGAGTGTAGAAAGAATTTTGGAGGAGATAGATATTGTTTACCAAAGATATAATAGGCGATACATAATCTGGGCAGATCCTACTTTTAATATTGATGCTAAATGGACAGATGAATTTTGTGAAGGGCTTTTAAAAAGAAAGTATAAAGATTTGTATTGGTGGGCGTTCTTAAGAGCAGATTTTCTTTTGAGGGATGAGCGTTTGGGTATTTTAGAAAAGATGGTACACGCGGGGTTAGTTCATCCTTTGATTGGTATAGAACGGAGCTGTACCGAAGACCTTAAAGAACTCAACAAATCTACTTACACCCGTGAATTAGTAAAAGAAGTCTTTTTAATTTTTAAAAAGAAATACCCTCAGGTATTCAGACAGGGTACGTTCGTTACTTGTCTTCCCTTTGATACTAGAGAATCTATGTTAAATTTAGTTAAATATGCAGTGGAGATAGATATAGATTATCCTGCTTTTCATCCTGTTGCCCCTGTCCCCGGGACACATCTTTACCAAGAAGCCAAAGAAAAAAATCTTTTAGAAGAAAAAAATTTTACAAGATATGACTGGTCCACTCCGATAATGCATTCCACGACCGGGTTGACGACGCAGGATTTTGCTAAATTAAATATGGAACTCAATAAGAGGTATGTTTTATATCGGCCTCATTGGTTAATTAGAGGACTTTTTTCTCCATATAAACATAAACGAGGGCTTTATTGGTGGTTTTTCAAGAATACATTAAGGATGATGTTTTTGGAGATTAAAGACACTATCCTGACTAGAAAAAAATTTCAAGGTATCACTGGCTTTATGCGCCTCAAAAAACCCAGATGGTATGATTCGTAATTATGAATATTTTACTTGTAAATCCCAATGACCTGTATGGAAGAAGATATGTTATTCTTCCAAATTTGGGGTTAGGTTATATTGCCGCAGCACTGGAGTCATCAGGCCATAAAGTTGAAATTTGGGATGAGCTTAAAAAAAATGAAAACCTTAATAGATTTAAGACTAAGATTTCTAAGTTAAAGTATGCTTTTGATCTAATAGGTTTTTATTTCGCTTCTTCTTATTACTCATCAGTTTATCAATATTCACAGCTAGTTAAAGATATTAATGATAAGATTATCATTGTTGTAGGTGGGCCTCATCCAACTGTAGAGCCGTTGGGAACGCTTAAGGATATAAGAAATATAGATTTTGCTATAATAGGAGAAGGTGAGGAGGCGTTTCCAGAATTAATAGAAGCAATTGAGAGAGGAGGGAAATTCGAAGGTATTTATAATCTAGCATGGAGACAGAATGGGCGAATTATAGTGAATGAACGGAAATTTTTAGATGATCTGGATAAAATATCAATGCCTGCATGGCACCTACTAAAACCAGATACCTACCCTTTAGCGCCCAATACTGTTTTCATTAAGAAAAAAAGGCTAGCCCCTGTCGTACTTACTAGAGGTTGTCCTTTTGGATGTAATTTTTGTGCAGCTTCAACTATCTCAGGAAGAGAAGTACGTCGCAGAGACTTGAAGAATGTCATTGAAGAAATTTTTCTTTTGAAATTAAAATACAATGTTGAAGAAATCCATATTATGGATGATGCGTTTACTGTGGATAAAGACTATGTAAAGTTATTCTGTAATATGCTTATTGAAGAGAAAATGGGAATCACTTGGGCATGCCCAAGTGGTGTAAGATTAGATACCCTTGATAAAAAGTTGATACAACTAATGGAAGGATCGGGATGCTATAGTATCTCAGTAGGAATCGAGTCTGGTGTTCAACGTATACTAGACTTCATGAAAAGAAATACCTCAATTGAAAAAATTAAAGAGAAAATTGATTTGGTAAAAAAGTTTCTTCAATACGTATCACTGGATTTTTTATTATGGGATATCCAGGAGAAACTCTTATGGATATGAAAGAAACAATTGATTTTGCCTGCAATCTAAAAATCGATAGGGCAAACTTCTTTAATTTTACACCTTTTCCAGGCACTATCCTTTATAATAATTTTAAATTCAATAGTTTAATATTCGACAAATTGTACTTATACTGTGTTCCTATTACTTTTGGTAGTTTTACACCTAAGGAACTTAAGAAAATTATGTTAAAAGCAAATATAAAATTTTATTCACGCCCCACAATTCTTTTTGGTCTTCTTAAAGAGATAAAATCATACTATCAAATCTTGATTATAATTAGAAGATTAAGAGATTTAATTAGGGGAATTTGAACAATCGGCTCTTCCTTTAGAAAATATATGTATAAAAAAATTATAGAAGTAATTCTTCCTTTAGTCCATGCTTGGGGTATACTTTTATATATTTTAATAATTGCAAATTATATTAGCAGGGTTCGTTTATTTCCAGGACCAGCTGTTTTGCTTATTTTAGGATTTCCCATAATTATATTAGAGATATTGATGACTAAATATTACGATAGGAAAGTTATTTTAAATTTAAAGACACTAACATTAATATCTTTGCGATTAATATTTTTGTTTTTTTTGATTACGATTAAACCAACCCATATTCGCCTATATAAAATAATTGTATATCTTATGGAATATCTTATAAAATATATTATATATGCTGCATATGTAAAGTATAGATTGATATTATATTTCTTACTAATCTTCAGTTTTTTTTATTATACCTTTGTTATACGTAGACGATTACTCCGTTTTACTATTTCGTTTATCTTACCAATGGTATTTTTCTCTACTTTTATTTTATCATATTATTTTGATACAAACTGTGATGATTTAAGCAAAATTATTAGACAGAAGGATGTTGAAGTTATCTTTGGGCTGAAGACACTAAAGGAATGGGGCAGAAGTCAATATATTCAGCGTAATAAGTCTGATTGGAGATATTCTGACTGGCGGTGGGCGAGGGCAAGAGATATACAAGTTGATGGCAATATAATATATGCTGCATATGGGGCAACTGTTAATTATAATAATTCTGATTTACCGTGTTTTTTCAAACTGAATAGTTCTACGGGAAAAATACAGGCTATTTTCAAGAGGACTGTTAGGTCATTTGGTATCGATCCCAATAGCACAAATGCTTACATAGGTCTTTGGAGTCCCGGAGAGATTCTAGTTATTGATAAGCATAATTTGAAAGAGATTTCTTCGATAAATCTTTCTTCCGTGGTTGGGCGGTTCGAATTGTTAAATTTCTATTTTGACTCAGAAAAAAATATTATTTATATTGCTGCAAGTAGGGTTAGTAAGATTGTTAAATACGACATAAAATCTAAAAAAATTCTTGGGGTTTTAGACTTAAGAAAGATGGGCATCTGTGGTAATGATATATGGAAAGCGAACTTCCGTTCGAATACAAACAAATTATATTTTTTGACTTACGGAGGTAACTTTTCAATCGTAGAGTTAGACCCAGAGGAATTTGAAATTACAAATTTGATAAAACTTCCTGGGGAGGGCACAGCTATGGATTTTGATGAACAGAAGAACACGCTTCTGGTATCGGGCTTTTCTACCAGTAAGATGTGGGAGGTAGATTTATCTACATTAAAAATAATTAAGACCTATGATATACCTTTTGGTTGCCGTCACATCTATGTAGACCCCCGAGGAGCAAAGTTATTTCTTTTGAGTTATATTAGTGGTAAATTGCTTGTTCTTTCAAGAGAGTCTGGGAGAATAGAAAAAGAGTATTTAGTCGGAGAAAAACCTGATGGTCTTTTTGTTTTGGAAAACTATTTATATGTTTCCTCAAACGCAGGTATTATTCGCATAAAATATCAGTAAGAGTTATGGGAAAGATATTTGTTTTGGTGCCTATATATAACGAAAGCGATGCTGGTATAGTAAATGTAAGAGAGGTTATAGCTCAAATTGGAGCATACAATTATGAAATTATTGTTGTAGATGATGGTAGTTGCGATGGTACCGAAAGTTTATTAAATCAACTATCATTTACTGATTTTGTGACGGTTATACGTCACCAACAAAATCTTGGTTTAGGAGAGGTATTTCAATCATTTTTTAAGTATATATATGGTACTCTCCGCAACGAAGATATTGTTATAGTGATAGAGGGAGATAGAACATGTGACGTCGGTTTGTTAAACAAGATGATAGAAATCATACAATCTGGAGTAGATGTAGTTATTGCTTCGAGAAAGTGTTTAGGAGGTCAAGATATCGGCGGTTCAATTTTTAGAAGGTCTCTAACTAGTCTCTCAAACATTATCTTAAAAGCTGCGTTACAACTTTGGAATATACATGACGTTACAATTTTCTACAGAGCATATTCAGGCTCAATATTGAATAAAGCGTATAAGATTTTTGGAGAAAGTTTATTTTGGGGAAAAGGTTTTGTAATGAATACAAATTTGTTATACAGGCTTAAATGCATTAATGCTCATATTTGCGAGATTCCTCATTTATACAGACGATCAAGAAAAGTTTCTAAAAGTAAGTTAAGATTATGGAGTACTATAGGTGAATATATAACATATATTATTAAAATAAATTTAGAAAAATCTTGAGAATATGTCGATATAATATAAATAGAAAGATAGTTTTTTCTGATGAAATTTAATTAAAAATAAGATTTTTTATATCTATAAATTAAGATGTTAATTTAATTAAAGTATTAAAAGATTAACGAAGAAAAAATAGACCTATGAAAGTAACTTTATTGAATCTTCCGGGTTTGCGGTTTCGATATGTTTCAAGTGGTATACTACCGCCTTTAGGCTTAGCTTATGTTGCTTCCGCTCTCGAAAAGCATAACTATGAAGTAGAGATTATCGATTTAGCCGCCTCCAAGATAAATACAAGAAGACTTGAACGGATGATTTCTAAAAATAATACTCTTTTCTACGGTCTTAGTTCAACTTTATTTGGTCTTCGAGAGATAACTTGGTTAGCCAAATTCATAAAGAGATGTAAGCCAAATTCTAAAGTTGTATTAGGAGGATTATGTACTTTTTTTTCGCCTGAAATAATCTTAAAGAGAATTCCTGAGATTGATGTAGTTGTTAAGGGAGAAGGAGAACGTACTGTAGTTGAATTATGCGAGGTTTTTGAGTGTAAAAAGAATTTACAAAGCGTGACAGGAATTATATTTAGAGAGAACAATCAAATAATTTCTAATCCTCCAAGATCATGGATTGACAATTTAGATGAAAATTGTTTTCCCGCACGCCACCTTATTCCTAACAATCGTTATCATTTACACCCTCCCTATGGGCTCTACTTTCCTATCACAACTATAGAGACGAGCAGGGGATGTATGGGAAATTGTAATTTCTGTTTATATCCGAGCCGTCCTTATCGATATAGGAGTGCAAATAGTGTTGTCGATGAGATAGATTCGGTAGTTAATAATTATAGTATCAGAGAGATATATTTTGCTGATGCTACATTTACGGTAGGAGAAGAAAGAACTGTGCAAATATGTGATGAAATTATGAGACGAGGCATAAAGATTGCCTGGACTTGTAAAGAGAGAGTGGATAAGGTTTCAAAAAAATCTTTAGAAAAAATGAAGCAGGCAGGTTGTTATATGATTTCATTTGGAGTTGAATCTTGTTCACAAGAGATTTTAAATAATTTAAATAAAAAAATAACTGTTAGTCAGATAGAGGAAGCAATCAGATTAACTAAAGAAGTGGGCATACGGTCTATAGCATACCTAATGATTGGTTCACCTGGTGAAAACCAAGAGAGCATTCAGAAAACAATTAAATTTATAAATAGATTAGAACCGGATTTTGTATTATACGCTGGTTTAACTCCGGAGCCCGCATCTATGCTTTATAGAAAAGCTATTCGAGAAGGGATTTTAAGTAATGAATATTATGAAAATCTGTTATTTTCAAATAACATGTCAGAATGGCCACTATATGGAACTACTTCATTTTCGAGAAAAGAAATTGGGAAATGGGTTAAAGAGGCAAATAAAGAATTTTATCTCCGTCCAAAATATTGGTTTAGGCGGTTTATAAATCTTAAAACCATCGATGAAATTAAGAATATATTTAA
>Ga0315282_10016330_pt1 | contig 10858 bp, 10 predicted proteins | sample YL17G07_20_MG_FD_203693 | JGI IMG/M metagenome (GOLD analysis project Ga0315282, IMG submission 203693) | Sediment microbial communities from Yellowstone Lake, YNP, Wyoming, USA - YL17G07_20 | ecosystem: Environmental > Aquatic > Freshwater > Lake > Sediment | place: USA: Wyoming | collected...
AAGCAAGTCTAAAACCTGCGTTATCTTTATAAATCAGTTAAGGGAAAAAATCGGGGTAATGTTTGGCAATCCCGAGACAACGCCGGGTGGCCGGGCATTAAAATTTTATGCCTCGGTAAGGCTGGATTTAAGGCGGATTGCCGCGATAAAAGAGGGCGAACAGGTTGTGGGAAGCCGGATTCGCGCCCGGGTGGTGAAGAATAAAATCGCCCCGCCATTTAAACAAGCCGAATTCGAAATTTTGCATAAAGAAGGCATCTCTAAGACAGGCAGTATCTTGGATACGGCGGTTGATCTGGGTATCGTGGGTAAGTCCGGAGCGTGGCTTACTTACGGGCCAGAGAAGCTCGGCCAAGGAAGAGAAGCGGCAATAAAACTATTTAAAGAGAAACCGAAGCTAGAAGAAGAAATAGAAAAAGAAATTAAAAATAAGGTAGGTGGGGGGGGAGGAAAAATAAAATGAACAAGAGGCTATTTTTAATCCCTTTAACTGTAGGTGTGGTAATCGGCCTTGTTGTGGCGATGAGGCTGGATATTCTTCCTTTGGTTCATAGTCAGATGACTCCCTCGCTTGAGGGCTATAATATTGAAGATGCGGTAAGCAATGTCGCCAATACAGTTGGCAAGGCGGTTGTCTCTATCAGTACCGAACGCACCGAGCACGTCGGCGGTAGTAGAGTAAAAAGATTTTATTTCGGCACTCCCTTCGGCGAAAACTCTCCCGAAGGTGAATCATTCCGGCGCTTTTTCGATGATTTTTTCGGAGACATCCCCGAGCGTGAATATAAACAGATGGGGCTGGGTTCGGGTGTCATCATTGACCCCGAAGGTTATATTTTGACTAATGAGCATGTAGTCAGCGGCGCGGATAAAATTACGGTTACGTTATCCGCCGGAACAAAGCTTAAAGGAGAAGTAAAGGGGACGGACCCGCGTTCGGACTTGGCGATTATAAAGATTAACTCCGGGAGTTTGCCGGTTGCGAAATTAGGAAATTCCGATGAGTTAAAAATCGGTCAATGGGTGGTGGCGATCGGCAATCCCTTTGCCTTTGCCTTACAAAATCCCGAGCCTACGGTTACTGTAGGCGTGGTCAGCGCGCTTCATCGTTCCTTAGGCCGGGTTCTGGAGAAGGATAGGGATTACGGTGATTTAATTCAGACCGATGCGGCAATCAATCCGGGGAATTCCGGCGGTCCGCTGGTTAACCTTAAAGGCGAAATCGTCGGTATAAATGTGGCGATATTTTCCACAAGCGGAGGTTATCAGGGAATCGGTTTCGCTATTCCGGTTAATTCCGCCAAAAGAATCATGAAGAGGCTTATCGAAGGCAAAAAGATACTCTACGGTTGGTTGGGAGTAACGGTTCAGGATTTGACCGATAACCTCACAAAATATTTCGGGCTGTCCGATAAGAATGGTGTTTTGGTGGCAAAGGTATTAGATAACGGCCCGGCACAAAAGGCGGGGATAAAAGAAGGAGATATTATCAAAAGCTTTGATAATAAGCCAATTAATAACGTAAAGGAATTGCTCGGTATCGTAGGGAAAACCGAGATTGGCAAAAAGGTAACGGCAACGGTTATCAGAGAAAAAAAAGAACTCAGGTTAGAAGTCCAAGTGGGGGAAAGGCCTCAGGATTTAGAAAGGATTGATGAGGGTGCTGGGCAGACGGGGGAGGCCTGGCGCGGCTTAGAGGTTTCAGAGATAAGCCCGCAATTATCGCAACGTTTCAGATTAGAAGAAAAGAAGGGTATCCTCGTTACCGACGTAAGACCGGATAGCGCCGCTGAGGAAGCGGGCATTATAACGGGCGATGTCATTTTGGAGATTAATAAACAGCCGATAAGGGATACGTCGGACTATAATAAAATTACAAGTTCTCTTAAGGGCGATGCGTTGATTAGGACGCAGCGGGGATTTTTCGTAATAAAAGGTGAGTAAGGCAGAGAATTCTTTGGTTTTTAATAAAGCGCGCGATTACGCCTTCAGGCTGCTTAAGTTTAGAATGCGTTCTGAAGAAGAACTAAGGCAGCGCCTTAAAAGAAAAAAGTTTGACCAAGCCGCAATAGAAAAAGTAATTCAGCATCTCAAAGAAAAAGATTTTATCGATGATCGGGAGTTTGCCAGGGCGTGGGTTGCCGACAAAATAAAACGCCCCTTAGGCATTAGGCGAATTGAGGAGGAATTAAAAAGCAAGGGTATTGATAAAGAAATTTTCCAGGAAGCCTTGGCTAAAGCCACAAATAATTATGATGAAGAAAGTATTATCCGGCAACTTGCTGAGAAGAGGCTTCAAAGGCTCAAGGGCCTTGATCCGAATAAGGTAACGTCGAGACTCTATTCTTATCTTTTGCGCAGAGGATTCTCGCCCGATATTGTTTTTGATGTTATAACCCAATTAAAATTTAAATCAGGATGAAAGCGGATATACTTAGAGAGAGGTTTTTGCTTTTTTTTCAATCCAGAAACCATACCATAGTGCCGTCTGATTCGTTGATACCGAGTGATGATCACACGGTTCTGTTTACCTCTGCAGGGATGAACCAATTCAAAAAGCAGTTTTTAGGTCGCAATATTACCTATACAAAAGTTTCCACATCTCAGAAGTGCCTGAGGACCGATGATCTGGATAAGGTGGGTAAAACTTGCGGCCATCACACTTTTTTTGAAATGCTGGGGAATTTTTCCTTCGGCGATTATTTCAAGGAGGAAACAATCCAGTGGGCCTGGGAGTTTTTGACCAAAGAATTAAATATTCCGAAAGAGAAACTCTGGGTTTCAATTTATCATGAAGATAAAGAAGCGTATAATATCTGGAAGGATAAAATAGGTATTCCCGAAAAGAAAATCGTTAAACTGGGGGACAAGGAAAATTTTTGGCCTTCCGAAGCAAAACAGAAAGGCCCGAACGGTCCGTGCGGGCCGTGTTCCGAGATATTCTTTGACCAGGGGAAAGATATTGGCTGCAGCCGAGACGATTGCAATCCATCTTGCGATTGTAATCGGTTTCTGGAGCTTTGGAATCTCGTATTCACTCAATTTGAGAGAAAAGAAGGGGGTATTTTAGCGGACCTGCCGCACAAAAACATCGATACGGGGATGGGCCTTGAGCGCCTGGCCGCAGTAATGCAGGGAACATTCACGAATTTCCAGACGGATTTATTCTTACCCATCATTAAAGAGATAGAAGAAGTCTCTGGTATCAAGTTCAATAAAGACGATAAAAATAAAGAAGCTTTTTATGCGATAAGCGACCATATCCGGGCGATAACTTTCGCCATATCCGACGGCGTTATACCTTCCAATGAAGAAAGAGGTTACGTGGTAAGGAATCTTATCCGCAGGAGTCTGCAGCAGGCAAGAAACTTAGGGGTAAATAAACACTTTCTTTATAGACTTATTCCCGTCGTTGCCTCGGTTATGCAAAAGGCATATCCCGAACTGGAAAGAAAACGGGAGGATATCGCTACGATTGTAAAAGCCGAAGAAGAAAAGTTCCTGGAGACATTAAATCAGGCATTACCGAAATTTGTAGAAATTGTAAAGACCATGGTGCAACAACAAAAAAAAGAAATACCCCCAGACATCGTATTTATGTTCAGAGATACCTATGGTCTACCTTGGGATATCATCGAGAAGACCGCTGTTTCTTCCGGTGTGAAAATTGATTGGCCGAGGGTTATGGAACTGCTGGAGCATCAGCGTCTGCGCTCACGGGATAAATCAAATATAACGGACTCTATTTTTACTAAGCAACACGCATTCAAGGGAGAAGGATTATTCGATAGAGAGCATTGCGAGCTGGAAACAGTAGTTATTGATTTATTAGAAAAAAAACAAGGCAGTAAAGAGATAGAACTCGTTTTGGAGAAAACGCCTTTTTATCCCGAAGAAGGCGGCCAGATTGGCGATTGTGGTGTAATGGCTAACAAAAATGCGAAGATATTTATCTATGATACAAAAAAGATCGGCGATGCTATTGTCCATTACGGAAAAATAGAAAACGGAAAAATTAATATCGGCGATAAGGTCTCTGCCGCCATAGACAAGAAACGCCGTTTGGATATAGCCAGGAACCATACGGCAACCCATCTGTTGCAGGCGGCTTTAAGACGAATGCTCGGTGAGCATGTTCAACAGCAGGGTTCGTTCGTGGCGGATGACCGTCTCAGGTTTGATTTCACGCATTTCAGGGCATTGACTAAACAAGAACTGAATAGGGTTGAAGAGATAGTCAATTCGTATATAAAAAATAATGATAGAATAACAGCCGAAGAGATGCCTCTGGATAATGCCAGAAGGACGGGTGCCTTAGCTTTCTTCGGAGAAAAATATAAAGATAAGGTAAGGGTGGTTTCGGTAAACGATTATTCAAAGGAACTTTGCGGCGGCACCCATTTAGACCAGACCGGCGAGGTCGGTTTGTTTAAAATTATTTCCGAAACTTCGGTTGCCTCCGGCATAAGAAGAATAGAAGCAGTTACCGCAGATTACGCTTTTAGTAAACTTAAGGAGGAGGGCCGTGCACTTACAAATATATGTGAAATGCTGGGAGTTAGAGAGAATTCCGCAGAAAAAAAGATTGAAGATTTATTAGCAAGATTAAAAACATTGGAAAAGAAGTTAATGATGATAAAATCTAAACTGCTGGCCTCATCCTTAGATGACATTATCAGAGAGAAAGAGATGATTGACGGTAAAAACCTCATTGCTAAATTTCTGGATGGCTACGACGCAGATTCGTTAAGGAAAATCACCGATCTTATAAAACAAAGGTTACCCAATTCCGTTATTTTTCTTACAACACTTATTAACAATAAACTTTTTTTGACCATCGGCATAACCGACGATCTGGTAAACAAAGGCCTGGATGCTTTAAAGATCGCGAAAAAGATTTCTCCGTTGCTTGGTACCAGCGGCGGCGGAAGAGCGGATTTCGCGCAGGCAGGGGGAGGTAATCCTACGAAATTAAAGGGAATAAATGGGGAAGTAAAAAAAATCATTAAAGGTGCGATATGAAGACAATACGGTTTAACAGCAAAAAACTTGATAAGATTTATAACCGTGGTTTATTAAGAAATCGTCGTGTGGAAGAAAAAGTAAGGTCAATCATTGACGACGTGCGCGCATTCGGCGATGAGGCGCTGGTAAAATATACGAAGAAATTCGATAAGGTAAAATTATTGCCGCGGCAATTTAAAGTATCAGAAACAGAAATCAGTGCCGCTTATCAGAATATCAGCCCCAATTTCGTTTCCAATTTAAAAATTATTATCGAGAATATAAACCGGTTCTATCGCAAGCAGTGTAAGAAGTCCTGGAAGATTAAAGATAGCGATGCCACGGTTATCGGTGAAAATTACCAGCCTTTGGAAAAGGTGGGTATCTATATTCCCGCGGGCACGGCTCCTTTGGTTTCCACGGTCTATATGACGGTGCTTCCAGCTAAGGCTGCGGGTGTCAAAAAGATAATACTCCTCAGCCCTCCCGATATCCGCGGTAATATCAATCCACATATTTTAGTGGTTGCCAATCTTCTTAAGGTTGAAGAGGTCTATAAAATCGGCGGTGCCCAGGCAATCGCTGCCCTTGCCTTCGGCACAAAGACAATACCGCGGGTTGATAAAATAATCGGCCCGGGTAACATCTATGTGACCGAGGCAAAAAGGCAGGTCTTTGGGGCAGTGGATATTGATATGCTTGCCGGCCCCACGGAGCTGGTGATTATTGCCAATCGTTATAGCGATCCAAAATACGTCATTGCCGACCTTAAGGCGCAGGCAGAACATGCAGGAGGGTTGGCGATATTAATTACAAATTCCAGAGGATTAGCCAAGGAGGTTAAATCCCAAATAGAAAATAACGGGTTTATAATTTTGACCAAGAATCTGGAGCAGGCAGTAGATATTGCCAACCGAATTGCTCCGGAACATCTGGAAATTCTTATAAAGAATCCCAATCGGCTGGTCAAAAAAATAAGAAATGCCGGCGCGGTATTCCTGGGTTCATTTAGCCCCACGGCAGTGGGCGATTATATTGCCGGCCCCAGCCATGTTTTGCCGACGGGCGGAACGGCAAGGTTCTTTTCAGGGTTGTCGCTTGGCGATTTTATTAAAAGCAGCCACACGATCAACTTCTCTAAAAAAAGCCTGGAAAAGGTAAGGGAACCGTTAGAGAAGATAGCCGCGATAGAAGGATTAAGCAAACATTTAGAATCGGTAAAGATAAGGCTTCAATAACGCCTTATCAAGATAAAGGGGAAGTGTATGAATAGAAAAAAGAATATAAAAAAGAGGAGCGTAGTAATTAAAAGAGTAACCAAAGAGACAGCGATTACGGGAAAACTTAATATCGACGGGACGGGCAAATATGATATTAAAACCAGCATCGGCTTTTTGGATCATATGCTGGAGTTGTTCGCCAAACACGGCCTGTTTGATTTGGAGTTAAGGGCCAAGGGCGATTTAAGAGTAGATACGCATCATACTAATGAGGATGTGGGAATCTGCCTGGGGGAGGCGTTTAAAAAGGCGCTATCCGATAAAAAAGGCATAAAAAGATTCGCGTCGGTTACTGTTCCCATGGATGAAGCACTGGTGGAAGTGACTCTCGATATCAGCGGCAGGCCGTACCTGAAAGACCTGGTAACCTATGCTTCGCCTGTGCTCGCCACTGAGGTAGTCGAACATTACAGTTTTAACGATGCCAAGGAATTTTTGAGGGCCTTCATCAATAATGCAGGAATCAATCTTATTTTTGACATCAAAACAGGAGAGGACTTACATCATATATTGGAAGCCCTGTTTAAGGCATTTGCCCGGGCTCTGGATGAAGCGACCCAAATCGATGTGCGCATTAAAGGTGTTCCCTCAACAAAAGGTAAGTTATGATTGCGATTATTGACTACGGAATGGGAAATATCCATAGTGTCCGCAAGGTAATAGAATCATTCGGATCAGGGTATTTTATTGCTCAAGAAGGCGGCGACCTAAACAAAGCAGATAAGATTATTCTTCCCGGGGTAGGTGCTTTTGCTGATGCAATGCGCGAGTTTAAAAAAAGAGGATTAGAGAGGGCGATTATTGAACAGATTAAGCAGAAAAAACCTTTTTTGGGGATTTGTTTAGGGATGCAGCTTTTGTTTAATAAAAGTTATGAAGGCGAAGGGTCACGGGGGTTAGGCGTTTTATCCGGAGCGGTAAATAAGTTCAGCCTCCCCGGAGAATTTAAAGTTCCCCATATTGGCTGGAACCAGTTAAAGAAAAAATCCGTGGGTTGCCCCTTATTGAAAGATATTGCCGATAATTCTTACGTATATTTTTGCCACTCTTATTATGTTGAACCGGAAGATAAGAACGTGATTGCCGCGATCACCGATTACGGAATTAATTTCACATCGGCCGTCTCTAAGGATAATATCTTCGGCGTACAGTTCCATCCCGAGAAAAGCCAGGCAATAGGTCTTAAGGTTTTGGAGAATTTTATTAATCTATGTTAATTATCCCCGCGATTGATTTAAAAGACGGGGTGGTTGTAAGGTTTACCCAGGGTAAATACGATAAGAAGGTTTATTCCCACAACCCGGATAAGACTGCCAAGCACTGGGTTAGGCAGGGAGCCAAATTTCTTCATATCGTTGATTTAGACGGCGCGATTAAAGGGAGCCCTCAAAATTTAGACTCATTGAAAATTATTCTTAAGTCCGTAGATGTGCCGATAGAGTTCGGGGGAGGCGTTAGAAAAAAAGATACGATAAAAAAATTAATTGATATGGGGGTTACGCGCGTAGTTATCGCTACACTGGCAGTAGAAAATCAGAAGTTCCTCAAAGAGGTATTTAAAAAATTTAAAGATAGGATAATCGTCAGTATTGATGAAGCCAAAGGTAATATACTGACACGGGGATGGCGCCGGAAAGCAAAACTTCTAAACTCTTCAGATTTAGCGAAGAAACTAAAAGATATGGGGTTTGATAAAATAATTTATACTGACACCTCGAGAGACGGAACATTAAAAGGGCCAAATATAAACGGAATAAAGAAGATACTAAAAGAAACCGGCCTTAAGGTAATCGCCTCAGGGGGAATTTCTTCCCTTGAAGATATCCGCAATCTTCGCCGGTTAGAGAAAAACGGTCTTTTGGCCGTAATTGTCGGTAAGGCGCTGTATGAAGGTAGGTTTACTTTAACCGAAGCATTAAGAGTTGCGAGAAAGGAGGGTCAAGGATGTTGAAAAAAATTTTCTGCGTTTGTATCATTGCTGTCTTCGCGATATCTCTTGCGGGTTGTATTACGGTAAGAAAAAATGATTTAGAACAGCAGGGGTTAAAGAATCAAATTCAGGCCTTGGAGGTTCAGCTTCAGGAAAAAGACCAGGAAATTACAAACCTAAGAGAATCGCTGACTAAGGAAATCCAGGAAAAAGAAGAAACTAATAAAAAGGTATCGGAGGCTAAGGTAATCGGAGAGGTAAAATCGCGGCCTAACGTAAGACAGATCCAGATTGCTTTAAAAAATGCCGGTTACGACCCTGGTAGGATTGACGGTAAGATGGGTAAAAAGACCCGCGAAGCAATTAAGGCATTTCAGAAAGCAAAAGGATTGGCGGTTGACGGTAAGATGGGTAAGTTAACCTGGAATTTACTTAGAGATTACCTTTATACCAAGGCTAAATAGTCCGCCGGGAAAGAGGATGCTAACCAAACGTATAATCCCCTGCTTAGACGTTGAAAAAGGCAGAGTGGTAAAAGGGGTGAGGTTTCTGGGATTGCGCGATGCGGGGGATCCCGTGGAGGTGGCCTCAATCTATGATAAAGAGGGGGCTGATGAAATCGTTTTTCTGGATATCACTGCCAGTTTTGAGAAAAGGCAGATTTTGATAGACTTGGTGGAGGAGACGGCGCGGAATATCTTTACTCCTTTTACGGTTGGCGGCGGAGTAAGAAATATAGACGATATCAGGGAACTTTTAAATGCCGGGGCAGAGAAGGTTTCCATAAATACGCAGGCAGTAAAGTCTCCCGGGTTGATTAGCGATGCCGCTAAACGTTTCGGCAGTCAATGTATTGTCGTGGCCATAGATGCTAAGGCAGTACTAAGGACTAAGGACAAAGTACAAAAGTGGGAAGTTTATATAAACGGAGGCAGAACCCCCACGGGCCTGGATGCCCTGGAATGGGCAAAGAAGGTAGGTGAAATAGGGGCAGGAGAGATACTGTTGACGAGCATGGATTACGACGGCACAAAAGACGGTTACGATTTAGAATTAACTAAAAGTGTGGTTAAGGCGGTAAGTATCCCCGTAATCGCTTCGGGGGGTGCCGGTAAATTAGAGCATTTTTACGAAGTCCTGACGACGGCCGGGGCTTCGGCATGCCTGGCTGCTTCGATTTTTCATTACCAGGAATATTCGATAAATCAGGTAAAAGAATATCTTAAACAAAAGGGAGTAAGTGTCCGTCTATGAAAAAGATTAAATTTAATCCAAAAAAAATGAAATTTGACAGGAGGGGATTAATTCCCGCGGTAATTCAGGATTATAAAGACTCTAGCGTGCTTATGCTTGCCTACATGAATAAGGAGTCGCTGCGCCGGACAATAAAAATCGGCAAGACCTGTTTTTGGTCGCGTTCGCGAGGTGAATATTGGGTTAAAGGGGCAACCTCGGGTAATTTTCAGTACGTTAAGTCTATCGCCTATGATTGTGATATGGATGCGTTATTAATCAAGGTCCGGCAGGTAGGAGTTGCGTGTCACACGGGCAATAGATCGTGCTTTTATAGAAAAATAAAATAAGGTTAAGATAATGATTTATCCTTCGCTTAAAGAATTCCTGGCATTATCTAAACGGGGTAACGTCATCCCGGTATATAAAGAAATCAGCGCTGATTTGGATACGCCGGTATCATCTTTCTTAAAAATTAAGAAAGATGACTATGCTTTTTTGCTGGAATCGGTAGAAGGCCAGGAGAAGATTGCGCGGTATTCTTTTTTGGGAACAAGGCCGTCGCTTATCTTCAAAGCCAGGGCAAGAAATATCCAGATAATCTCAGGGGCCAAGAAAAAAATCCGTCAGTTTATCACCCGAAGAACCCCCCTGGATGAAATTAAGCAGGTGATGAAAGACTTTCAGGCAGTGCCGATAAAAGGGCTGCCGCGGTTTTGCGGTGGCTTAGTGGGATTTATGGGTTATGACATGGTCAGGTTTTTCGAAGAGATACCCGATAAAAATCCCGACGATTTAAATTTTCCCGATGCCGTCTTTATTTTAACCGACAGCCTCCTTGTCTTTGACCACGTCAATCATTCGATAAAGATCGTCACTAACGTCATCTTACCGAAGAAGAACCGTAAAACATCATCTGTTATAAAGAACTACAAAGATGCGATTAAAAAAATAGAATCGATAAGCCTGGATTTCAAAAGGCCGTTACCAGAGAAAGAGAGCGAGGCTAAAGAAGTTGCCTTTAAGAAAATAAAGTTTGATTCTAATTTGAAAAAAAACGAATTTGAGAATATTGTCAAGAGGGCCAAGGCCTATATAAGGCAAGGGGACATTATTCAGGTAGTCTTATCGCAACGTTTCAAGATAAAAACGCAAAGACCCCCCTTTGATATTTATAGAAGTTTAAGAAGTCTTAATCCTTCTCCGTACATGTTCTTTTTAAAATTAAAAGATATTACCATTTTAGGTTCCTCTCCCGAGATGCTGGTTCGCTGCGAAGAGGGGATCCTGGAAACCCGGCCGATTGCCGGAACGCGGCCACGCGGGAAAACCGAAGAAGAGGATAGAAAATTAGAGCGAGAACTACTCAACGATAGAAAGGAAAAGGCAGAGCATCTGATGTTGGTAGATT
>Ga0315282_10016331_pt1 | contig 10857 bp, 8 predicted proteins | sample YL17G07_20_MG_FD_203693 | JGI IMG/M metagenome (GOLD analysis project Ga0315282, IMG submission 203693) | Sediment microbial communities from Yellowstone Lake, YNP, Wyoming, USA - YL17G07_20 | ecosystem: Environmental > Aquatic > Freshwater > Lake > Sediment | place: USA: Wyoming | collected...
CCTCCGTGCGCTTCCGGCGGAAGCCATGGGCGCGAGCCCGACCGCCGCCAACAGCGCCACACAGCACAGCAGCGTCCTGCTTGCGTATCGCGAGGTCAGCATGGTGTTCCCTTTCGGTCGCCGGCGTGTCGTCCCACGCCGCGCTCTCAGTAGTTCGCCCAGATCTCGTAGCTCTCCGGCCTGTCCAGGCACCTTCTGGCACGCCTTCTGAGCTCTTCGGCGACCGGCGCGGCTTCAGGTCTCACGGCGGCGCGGTATCCCGCCTGCTGGAACAGCTCCCTGGTGAGAGTGTGTTCTCTCCTCGCCAGCGCCTCCAGCGCGCCGCCCATGCCCGTCCAATCCTGCTTCAACTCCGCCATTCGCTGGGGGTTGTCCGGCCTCTTCTCTGCGGCAAGCGCGACGGTCTTCTGACCCAGCTCGTGGGCGTAGTTCATGTCCCTGATGGTGTCTCGCGCGCTGTCGTAGGCGGCGACGATCTGCGTGGCAATGCCCCGCATCTCGCGGGTGAACGGGGCCAGCTCCGGTCTCTGCTTTTCCTGTGCGTCCAGGTAGGCGATGGTCTCGGTGGCAAAGGGACAGAAGCGAGCGTTTCGCTCGAACATCCCCTCGAGGTAGAAGTACATATCCTCTACGCCGCCCTTGACGGTGGCTTGCTTTTCCACCTCCTGCCCCGCATCAAAGATCGCCTTCAGCGCATCGGTGACGGCGCATGTGGCTCCGCCGAGCACCCTGTCGGGCCGCTCCGGGTACCAGGTTGGACGCCCTCCCACGTCGAGAAGGTTGGTCAGGACGTCCCCGGTCAGCGTGGCCTTTGCGAGGTCCATCGGGCTCAGCGCCTGGGGCGGTGTGCCATCGTTTCGTTCCAGGAAGTAGACGACGGCCTCGCCCTCCGGCACGATCGTCTTGCCCAATGAGAACACGGTCTTGCCGCCGGAGATCCACACGGGGTAGGTGTACGACCCCACCCCGCCCCGCCACATCTCCTCCTTCGCCTCCCGGAACTCGTAGGTCGTCTTCACCTCGTCCTCGTAAAGCTGGCTCAGCCACGTCGCGGGGAACGGTGGTTTCCAGGAGATGGCGACGTCCCGCTCCAGGAAGGAGGGCTTCAGCGCCTCGCGGTGCCAGATGCCAGGAGCGTCGAGCAGGGCCAGCGACAGACTGCGTCCGCCCGCGAAGTCAACCGCTTTGATGTTCGCCCTTCCCGCGTTGGGCCGGCTCACTGCAAGCCGGATCGGTTGGGATTCTTCTTGCCAGGTCATGACCAGCACACTGCTCTCACCCTTCAGCAGACCAAGCAGGAGGTGCTCCGAGGGGATGGTCAGCGTCTTGGCCGAGGGGTAGTCGCGGGGATCGAAGATGAGATCATCGCCGACGAAGCTGGGCACGAGAGCCAGCTCGATTGGGGCGAGGATGCTGACTCCGCGTGTGCTTCCCTGCGCAGTGACGGCAAGCACGCGGTCATGGGTGAATGAGAACCCAACGGGAAGGCGTTTCGCTCCTGGCGCGCGGAACTCAGCCTGCACCGCCACCACGCCTCCCTGCCGCTCGGAGATCGTCGTAGACGCGATCGTCGCCCGCTTCCCCTTCAGCTCGACGGGGAGCACCGCTGCGCTCCCTCGGGCCGGGTCCCCCGCTGCGTACACCAGCACCCTCCCAAGCCGGGAGGCGAAGGCCGCCACCAGCGCGTCTGTCTCCAGCACCAGGTCGCCCTGGAGACGGCCCGGGGCGGCGGCCGTGACGGCGCGCCAGCCATCTCGCCGCTTCACGTTCACCGGCTCCTTGAGCGGGGCCATTGTGTCCCACATGCGAATGGCGGCGGGCCTGCGAAGGGCGGCTGGGACTTGCGTGGCGTCCTGTGAGTCCTCATCCTGCGCCCACGCCGCGGCGGTGCTCGCCAGCAGCAGCACGATCAACGCGGACGCCCACAGATGCATACGGCCAGCCGTAGCGGTCTTCATCGCTCTTGCTCCGTTCGTCTTAGTCTCTGTCCGCGTGGCAGCTGATCAGCCCTGCCCCCCCAGCTCTTCGTCCATGCCTGGAACGACGGTGAGCCGAACAGCTCCTTGGCTATCTCGCGGTATCCGTCTCCCAGCGGGTGACTGAGATCCGCGTACATATCGCTGGGCAGCAGCCGTGGCGCGTAGTGCGGGATCTTCTCCTTCTCCAGCCACTGCTCCATCGTCGTCGCGAGCACCTCGTACCGAGTGCGACTATCCCCGGTGAGAGCGTGGGTGTTGAACGGGCCCAGCACTACGAACACTCGGTTCCCCCGGGATTGCAGCAGCTTCGCCGTTCTCTTGAAGGACTGCCACTGGTACGACCGCGCGGCCTCCACCCAGGGGAGGTCCTCCGGCGCGATGCCCCTCTTCCGCCAGTTCACTGGTTCGCTCCCGGGCTCATCGCCCGCGAACGAATCCGGCCCGCGGCTCCCCGGGAGGGTACTGTAGGGATTCTCGAGAGTCCATTCCTGAAGGCCCAACCCCTCCCAGTAGGCGATGTTGAGATGCTCCTTCCAGCTGAAGAAACGGACCTCGCGCTCCAGCACGGCCTCGATCACCTCGGCCGGCGTGGGCGCGTACGAAGCCGGACGGCGGAAGGCCTGCGGGACCAGCTTCGGGTGGTTGAAGCGCCCCTCACCCCTGGCCTGCAGGTCCTGCTTCGCCGAGCTCATCCACAGCGGATCGAGGTGCAAGAGCACGGGCTCGTCCTCCATCCCTTCGCCGTAATAGGCGACGAGCCCCGCCATCGCCGCCGGGTGCAGGCCGTCGAGGCCCAGGTTCGCGAACACGTCTCTGCCGGCTTGCTCGTTCAGGTGATGTGCGAGCGTATCGTCGCTCCGCACGTACTGGCCCCAGACAACCGAGTCCCCCAGGACCACCGCCCGGTACCCGGCGTGGGCGTACTCGCCCCATCTCCCAAACATCCAGTAATCGCTGCTCAACTCCCCGGGAAGCCGGTAGTCCGGGCGCGACAGCCGCGTTCCCGCCGCCGGCCACGCGAACGGCAGCAAGTAGAGCGCGGTAAGGCAGAGCAGCGCCGCGAGCGCCCACTCTCGCCAGGCAAGCCGGATCGGGTTCGAGTTGTTGAAATCCCGCTGCGTTCTCTCCACGTCGCCTCTCAGAACTGTAGGTACACGAACGGCTGGCTGCTCCCGCCGCTGACCAGCAGAAGATACATGACCATACAGCCCACTGCCGCCACTCTTGCGGGGGCCGATTCCACCACCCGCCTCAGCCGTGATTCGGCAAGGAACTGGTACGCCCAGATCACCAGGCAGAGGACGAGCATGATCAGCGGGAACCGCGGGTCCTGAAGCCCGGCCCCGAAGATCCTCCTGGCGATGAGGAGCGCGTCGGACAGGCTGCTCGCCCTGAAGAAGATCCAGCAGAAGCTCACGAATGCGAAGACGAACATCTGCTTGGCGAACGTGGGCACTCGCCGCTGGTAGAACCGGGTTCGCTCCAGCTCCCTGGTGGCGAACCTCCCGAGGGCGTGCAGCAGTCCCCAGATCACGAAGGTCCAGGCGGCGCCATGCCACAGCCCGGAGATCACCATGGTCAGCAGCATGTTCCGGTAGGTGTTGAAGATGCCTTTCCTGTTACCGCCCAGGGGGATGTAGAGGTAGTCCTTGAACCACCAGGACAGGCTGATGTGCCATCGGTTCCAGAAGTCGCCCAGGCCGGTCGCAAGATAGGGATTGCGGAAGTTGAGCACGATGTCGAACCCCAGGGCTTTGGCGACGCCTCTGGCCATATCGGTGTAGCCGCTGAAGTCGAAGTAGATCTGCCACGCGAACGCGAAGGTCCCCGCGGCGAGGGTCAGCCCGTCGAAGCTGCCGGGGGATGAGTACACCTTGCCGACGTACAGCGCGAGGTAATCGGCCAGCGCGGCTTTCTTGAACAGCCCCACCACGAACAGAGACAGGCCGTCCGCGAGGTCGCTCGCACTGGGGGGCCTGCGACTGCCCGTCGCCTGGCGGAGGAAGTGGGATGCCCGCTCGATGGGCCCGGCAAGCAGCGTGGGGAAAAACGAGGCGAAGGTCGCGAACCGCAGGAAGCTCCTCTCGCGTTCGATGTCGCCCCGGTAGCAGTCTATGGTGTACCCGAGGAGACGGAAGGTGAAGAACGACAGGCCTGCAGGAAGCAGCACCGATGGTGCGACAATGGCCGCCGCCAGCCCAAGGCGCGGCAGCGCGGCATTCAGGCTTTCCACCGCGAACCCGGCATACTTGAAGTACAGGAGCGGCGCCAGGGTGCCCACGACTGCCGCGGTGAGCCAGAGCTTCCTTCGCGAGCTGCGCTCCATCATCACCCCAGCCGCGAAGTTGAGGGCAATCGCGTACAAGAGCAGCAGCACGAATCGCGGGCCGGTGCAACCGTAGAAGAAGAGAGACGCGACCAGGAGCCAGAGCAGAGAGAACCTGGTCCTGCACAGCAGCAGGTAGACCAGGTAGACCACGACGCCGAAGACTGCGAACTGCCACGAGTGGAAGAGCATCCCGGCCTCACTACCGACGCTTGCGGAGAAGAGTTCCGCCTGCGGCGCCGCAGCACCTGCTCAGTGTGATGCGCCGCGCCGTGACTCGCTTACTACCCAGCCCTGGTCGCTGCGTCACTCGGTGACCTCAAATGGCCGGCTGCGGACGACGAAATCCCTATCGGTTGCGCCAACTAATGCCTTGCCCTGCACGGAGAGACGGTACAGGCCCGGAGACAGATCTAGAGTCCATCTGTCCCTGTCAGGCACCGGTGGAGCCGGCCTGGCATCACGCCGCCAATCGGAATGCCGCGAACCGTGCGTCCGAGAGGAGCCGTGGCTCGATGGTACGCGATAGAACCCCGCCCAGTGACTCCAGGCCGAGAGGGTAGCCGGAGTCGGGGGTGCCCGGGGCCGTCGGCGATGTGCCGGTAGCGGCAACCGAGACCTGCATCTGCTCAGCTTCTACCAAGCCCTAGACTCGAAGGCCCCAATGTCCGGCGCCCTGCCAGTGTGATCTAAAGTGACCGGGTCGCCCCTCTTCCAGGAGATACTCCTGTCAATCGTGATGGAGTTCGCCTCGTAGTTCACCTTCAGCGCCCTCACGCGCTGTTTCCCAACGCGCAGAACGTCGGGATCGATGATGCCGTGACCGTCGGTGAAATACAGAGCGTCCTCGACCTCTATCACCGTGCCTTCGCCGGATGAGCGCGCGAGCGTCAGGGACATCCCCGTGTCGATACACGGGCTGCCAGCCGTAAGATGGAAGTCACCTTTCTCTGCATCCACGAACTCCGGCTCCGCCTCGATGTTCCCACGCGCGGTCTGCGGGAACTGCTCCTCGAAGGCGCTCAGCGTGAAGCCCGTCTTCCGCGCCTTGTCCCAGACAGTCACCGCGCCCTTCTCCCTTCCCCTGAGAAGGTTCCCGAGCATGCGAAAGTTGCCCGCATCGGCGAATGCCAACTGCACGTCATATGGGGTAGAGGGTGGGAAGTGAGCATCCGGGTGGGCGTGATTCCTGCAGAGGGCATTGTCGATCAGAACATTGTCCTCGATCCCATCTTCCCCGCCTGAGATCCAGACCCCGGGCCCGCTGCCGTAACGCGCCGGCCAGCCACAGTCGTAGATCGTGTTGCTGTAGAACCGGTTGTGCTCGCAGTATAGGGCCTCCGGGTCCTCGTCGGTCCCGCACTCGTACCAGGTGAAGTCCATGCCCATCCCGCACTTGAAGTAGACATTCCCTCGGAGGATGGAGTTGTTCCCAGCATACTGGATGCCTGCGCTGCCGGAGCCGCTGTTCGTGCCATTTACCTCAATCAGTGGGGCCGGGCCGAAAAAGTTGTCTTCGATGATGAGGTGCTCGCTCTTCCGGATCGCCTCTCCGACATCTCTCCGTCGTGCCGTGAAGACTTCCATGAGCTTCTGGATGGGATTCGTGAACGTGTTGCCGCGCACAACCGATCGCTGCACCCCCATCAAGACGAGACAGGTGTGGCTTGCGCCCTCGAACCTATTGCCCTCAATGAGATGGAAGCTGCCACCAGTGATAGCGACGGAATCATTGCCCCTTATCACGACATTGTTGCGGAAGGTAATGTGATCGCCGACTCGCTTGAACCGGCAGGACTCCCAAGCGCGCGGGTACTCCGTGTTCTCGAAGTGGCAGTTCTGCACCACTACAGAGCTTGCGCCGCCGGCGTAGAGAAACCGGCCGCCGGGATCCTTGACTGCGACCCCATCGATCACAATGTGAGATCGGTCCAGCAGGAAGATCGCGGCAGGTCCACCGGAGTCGTCGTCAGGAAAGGGGCCGGGCACGGCCTGAGACTCCGTTAGAACAGCCCTCTGCGCGGTCACCGCCCTGTAGGTGATGGGTCTGTCTTGCTTGCCGGAACGAGTCGGAGCGATCGGGGTTCCCTTGTAGACGCCATCGAGCAGGATGATCGTATCGCCCGGTTTCGCCGAGGCGTTCGCCTTTGCCAGAGACCAAGGGGAGTACACCGTGCCTCTGTTGTTGTCCTTGCCCTCCGGCGAAACGGTGTAAGTAGCGGCGTCCACCGGCCGGACCGCGCAGACGGCAAGCACCAAAGCAGCGCTCACGAACGGCCAGAGTGATACCAGGCTCTCCATCTGACGCTCCTTTGTCCTGTCCGGATGTGTTCGGATCGCATTCAGGGGGGAGGCAAGCCTCCAGCGCTAAGTGTGGGCGGAGTCCTCTTACGGAAGACTCCGCCCGCGCGATAGACCAGCCACTACTGGCGCTGTCTAGTGACTTTGACACATCGAAGTGACGTGCAAAGCCCGCTGGCCAAGGCCTTGTGCCGTCTGGAACTACGCTGAGTTACTTCCTTCGGCGAAGCTCTATAGTGGCTTACCAGTGCTCGCCAGGTATGTAGTCGGGCACGTGCTGGGCGCCCATGGGAGGCAGTTGGCTGGGGTTGGCGTTAGCCGCAGCCAGGATGGCATTGGCATTCCACCAAGCGGCATGGCCATCGGTAAAGCCGAGGTTGTTGCCGCCCAGGTGCCGCGTGAACTTACTGCGCCACGAAGCGTCGCCCCAGAACTTGTCGATGTCAGTATAGTTCACGCCGCAGACTTGCGTCTCGGGGCAGTTCACCCAGTCACAGCCGCAGTTGTCGGGATTCTCCACGACGCTGCCCCAGCAGATGCGGCAGGCCTCCGGATAGGCGACCTGCTCGATGCGATCAAAGTGCGTCTTGAGGCCCCTCTCGGCAATGATGAGAGTCTTGGCCGGGTCATCGATCGCGGAGAGCTTCTTTTCTACTTCACCGTAGACTGCGTGGGTATCGCCGTAGTCTATCTCGACCGCGCCCTGGTCGATAGTGGCGCCGTTGGGAGGGCAGCCGCCTACCAGGGCCATCGTGTCCGTGACGCTACCGCCCCAGCCGCGTGGCCATGTATCGACGCAGACGCACGTGGGCCAGTTGGCCTTCAACTCCTTGAACCAGTCCGCCTGTCCCCAGACCCGCTCCACTTGGCCTACGTTGCGTGCACTCGGGCACCGCCAGACGTCGCGGTTCTTCACGTATTCATCGATGATCACCGGCCACCTGAGGTAGGGGTTTGAACCGGTGGCGTACGTGCAGCACCCGGGGGTCATATCACATCCCTGGTCGGCGAACCACTGGACCACTTCCGGGTCGTGTTCCCGGGGCGGGTACCTGTCGTAGTCCGTGAAGTACATCTGGAACGCCAGGGCGATGTTCTTCACATTCGACAGACACTGAATCTTGCGAGCCGACTCACGCGCTCGCGCGAAGACAGGGAACAACATCGCCGCCAGGATCGCGATGATCGCGATCACGACCAGCAGCTCGATGAGGGTGAATCCCATTCGTCTTGTCTTCATCACTCGCCTCCTGAGACAATGAGTTGCGGCAGACAACGCACACGAAGAGACAGCGTGGCTCCAGCTTCACCTCCTTCTTGGCAGCGCGGTGCACCCTACAGATAATGATTCCCGCGTTGCACCGCGAAGTCCTCTTGCTGGGAAGACAGCGTGGGTCGTGCTCGCACCGGACAGCGGCATCGCCGCAGCGTCAGGAGGGCAGGCAGCAGCGAAAGCCATGGGTAGCGCCGGCACGGCATCAGCAACCGGCAGCGCGGTACTGGCTATCCGTAGGGATCGGGTCCTCCCCACGCGCGACGACGCCCGGGCGGTGACTCCGCACTTGAGGGGGTAGCCGGAGTCGAGGGTGCCCGGGGCCGTCGGCCCAAGTCATCCCCGGCGGCTCCGGGAATCCTTCTTGGCCGCGGATCATTCTCCCGCGCGCCCGCTATAGGCCTGCACCCCGAACTCCAGCGCCGGCGCGCCGGCCTCGTCAGCGCCCATGTCCGGGCCTGCCCCGGCGAGATCGTCGTTGAAGTTGGGGATTCGCACGCCCGCGTCGTACCCCGGGCTCCCGGGAGCGAGCCGAAACCGGTCGGGGCCATTCGTCGGATCGTAGCTGGCCCTGCCGTGGATACCGTGAACCTCCTGGCTTCCCGACGCGTTGATCTCGCCGCTGTAGAGGTCGTAGTCGAAGTCATTAGTGGAGCTAGTGGTTCTATCGCCGATGCTGCTGGATGAGTCCGACCTGATGAAGAGGATGTTGTTCCTTGAAGTCATGTTGAGCACCTCCCCGCCGTAGCTGGAGAGGCCGATGTTGCAGCCGAGCGTCTTGTGCAGGCCGGGCGGCGGGGGGGCCTGCAGCAGTGTGTTGTGAAACACGAAAATCTTCCCCCCATTGAAGCGATTGCGGCTGCCGGCCTTGAGGAACGGCCCGTGCTCGTCCTCATCGCTGGTGCCGAGAGGAGATTCGCGGGAAGTTCCGGCGACATTCCGCCAGATGTAGATGGGCCCGACGGAGACCGACGCGATGGCGATCTTCACGAAGGTATTGGTGATGTAGTTGCCCCAGATGCGAACGTTGGAGTTCCCGCCCTCCGATTCGATGGCATCATCCCAGCACTCCGACAGCTTGTTGCCATAGATGTCCGAATCGCGATTCGGGAAGCCGACGTAGCTGAAGTTCTCCTCGCCCCCGAGACAGTCGTTGAAGCGGTGCTCCTCGTCCGAGTAGACCTCGTTGTAGCGGATGACGTGATTGCCGCCGGTGGAGCAGAAGGTGATGCCCTGCGGGCCCTGGGGATGCCACCCGCCATCGTCGTTGGTGTTGCGGTGTTCCTTCCAGCTATTGGAATCGCTCCGCGGGTGATGAATCTTCGTGCGCTGCAGGATGACGCGCTTGATCCCTGATCCTCTGGCGAAGACTCCCGCGTCGTAATCATGGCCCCACCCGTCGGGCTCCACCCGGCCCCAGCCGCTGATATCACACTGCTCGATCACCAAGTCATGTGAGCCGTCTTCGATGTTGATGCCGCTGATGGCCGCCCGCTTCAGGATCACACCGCGCAGGATCACATAGGAGGCCTTGATCTGCACGCACTCGTCGGCCGCGCCGTTCACGTCGATGGTTGCGGCCTTGCCCTTGGCGAAGGTGTAGAGCACATAGCCCTGAGGCGTGCCCGACTGCTCGATCACCAGGGGGCGGTCCGAGTGTTCCGGGAGGGGAATGGTCTTGGCCACCGGGAAGCGCTCGCTCCAGGTGCGTGTCTTCACTACTCGGGCCGCGCCGCCCAACCTCAGCTCGACTTCGTAGCTCGTATCCGGGCTCAGATCCACGATGCTGCCGCGATACTCGCCGTTCCGCGCATCGAACCAGAGCGGCAGCGCCTCCCGCCATTCATGCGAGCCCGCGACCCGATAGTGCACCGCGCAGGCGCGATCGGCCCCGCCTCCCTGCGGCGACCAGTAGATGCTGAAGCAGTTGAACGTCGGCACCACCACGGGCTCCGCGCCCGCGGTGATGGGGAACGCGTCGCGCGATCGGCCTCCGCTTGACGGCGGAGAGACCATCATCAACATCGCGAGACCAGCGGCCAACACCGGAACGAGATACCCGCATCTGCTCAACGATCCGCCTCCTCACTCGCGTTCGCGACCCTCTCGATACGCGTCGATGCTGAGCTTTCGGCGGTGGGAGGCGCAGTCCTTGGGAGCCCATATGAACGACATCGCCCTAGCAGGCCGTTGACCGCTGTGGGTGTCCGACGTAGACTACGGGCCGCGCAGAAAGAGAAGCGCTGAGGGAGTGAGGGGATGAACAGAGCCAGACTGATGTCGGTTGTCCTGGCGGCCTATCTGTTCCTGTCGGCGGCGCGCGGCGCGCGATCTGAGCCCGCCATCAAAGACTGGAGTGGTGCATACGAGATCTACACAATACGGTCTGGCGATACGCTTCAGAACATTGCCGCTCGTTACAACGTCTCTGCTGACCTAAGCGCAACACTGTTCGATTAGCCTTGAATGTGGTACCTCCTGTCCATTTCTGGACAGGAGGTCGATCATGCCACGCAGCCCCGCCGCTCTCCCCGCCGGGCCTGGGCTCAGCGACTATTTGAGCTTGAGCGTGCTGAGCAAGGTGGTTCCCCTGCCACAGGTACGGGCGGTGCTGGAGGCGAGCGGGCGGACGAGCCAACGCCAGCGGCAGCTGCCGGCTCAGGTGGTGGTCTACGGCTAGGCCTTCGGCCGCCGTGGCGGTTCCCCTAGCCACTATGTGATCTGTCTAACCATGTACATGTCGGTGTCGTACCGAGAAGTGCTGCGTTGTTTGTTGGAGGGATTGGTGTGGTTGTTTGGGCCGGGGGTGCGCCTCAGGGTAGCAGCCAAGTCGAGCATCTCGGCGGCGCCCTGGGCGCTTACCGGCAGGGCGAGGTGACGCTGGCGGAGCAGGTCGTTCCCCAGCTGGAGCCGGGGATGCTGTGTCTGGCGGATCGCAATTTCTTCAGCTTTGAGCTGTGGAATCAGACGCGGGCGAA
>Ga0315282_10016332_pt1 | contig 10857 bp, 7 predicted proteins | sample YL17G07_20_MG_FD_203693 | JGI IMG/M metagenome (GOLD analysis project Ga0315282, IMG submission 203693) | Sediment microbial communities from Yellowstone Lake, YNP, Wyoming, USA - YL17G07_20 | ecosystem: Environmental > Aquatic > Freshwater > Lake > Sediment | place: USA: Wyoming | collected...
TCAAGGAGGTCATCGTCGTCGACGGCCGCAGCCAGGACAGTACGGTCAAAGTGGCCAGGAAGCACGGGGCCCGGGTGTTCGAGCGGGATTGGACGAGCTACTCCGACCAAAAGAATTTCGGCAACCAGAAAGCCTCCTGCCCCTGGATCCTGTCCCTTGATTCCGACGAGCGGGTTTCGCCCGACCTGCGCGCCGAGATCAAGGCGCTGCTGCCCGTTGACCCCGACTGTGACGGGTTCTCCATCCCGCGCTTGGTATTTTATCTGGGGCGCTGGATCCGCCATTCCGGCTGGTACCCCGACCGCCGTATCCGGCTCTTCCGCAAGGACAAAGCCCGCTGGGAGGGCGCCTACATCCATGAGAAGCTGGCCTTCGAGGGGCGCGTGCAGAAGCTGAACGGGCCGATTCATCATTTCACCTATCGCAGCATCGCCGAGCATGTGGCCCGGCTCAACACCTTCTCCGACCTGGGCGCCAAGAAACTCTACGCCGGCCGGAAGAAGTGCCGCAGGTACCACCTGCTGTTTCTGCCCGGGGCCCGCTTCTTCCGCACCTATTTCCTGAAGCGCGGTTTCCTGGACGGATTTGCCGGCCTGGTGATCGCCGTCCTCAACGGCACCGCCATCTTTCTCCGCTACGCCAAGCTAAGGGCCATCTGGAAGAAAGGGGAGAGGATTGAGCCTTTTCCATATTGACGCCGGCCGGGAGTGGAGGGGCGGCCAGCGGCAGTCTTATCTCCTGGTGAGGGAGCTGTGCCGTCGAGGCTGGCCGGTGACGTTCGTCGTCCAGCCCCGCAGCCCGCTCCTGGAGAAGGCTGCGGCCGCCGGCCTACCCGTTCTTCCCTGCCGCATGCGGAGCGAGCTGGGATTGCTGGCGGCCTTGCGGCTGGCGGTGGCCATGCGGCGCCGCAAATGCCGGCTGGTCCATTTCCATGACGCTCATGCCGCGGCGGTGGGCGGAATAGCCGCCGCCCTGGCCCGGGTCCCCCTGCGGGTCATCTCCCGCCGGGTGGATTTCCCGCTGGGCCGGAACTTCCTGTCCCGGAGGAAATACACCCGGGCTGCCGATGCGGTCATCGCCATCTCCCAGGGGGTCAAGCGCGTCCTGGTCGAGGGAGGCGTCGAGGCCGAGCGGGTCGAGGTCGTCCCCTCGGGCATCGACTTCTCGGTCTATGACCAGGAGCTGCCGCGGGATTATCTCCGCCGCGAGTTTCATTTCTCCGAGGGGGATTACCTGGTGGGCATCGTCGCCCAGCTCGAGGATCACAAAGGCCACCGCTACCTCATCGAGGCCGCCCGGCTGCTGATGCAGAGGACGCGCAAGGTTAAAATTATCATCGTCGGCGAGGGCTCGCTGCGCCTAGAGCTGACCCGGCAGGCCGACCAACTGGAGGTCAAGGACCTGGTCTATTTCATGGGGTACCGGACCGACATCCCCCGCATCCTGGCTTCGCTCGACCTTTTCGTGCTGTCCTCGCATTTGGAGGGGCTGGGCAGTTCCCTGCTCGACGCCATGGCCTGCGGCTTGCCGGTGGTGGCCACCCGGACCGGGGGCATCCCGGAAGTGGTCCACCACGAGAAGACGGGCCTGCTCGTCCCGGCCAAGAACCCGGAAGCCCTGGCCGAGGCCATCTTGACTCTCTACCACGACCGGAGGCTGGCCGGCCGGCTGGCCGAGGAAGGGCGCCGGCAGGTGCGCGACAAGTTCTCCGCGGAGGCCACCGCGGCCAGGACCATCGAGGTGTACCGCAAGCTGGCTGCCCAAAAGGGGCTAAGGCTGGAAACAGGGGGGGGCTGCCATCCGGCTCTCTAGGCCTCAGAGCGTAGCGCGAGCCGGCGGCAAATCCTTCATCACCTTCAGCCCGGGCAAGGCTTCAACAGCCCGAGGCACGACGTTGATGGTCACGGCCACCGTGCCCGTGTCGCCGTGAACTCCGCCGATGATCCTTTGCTGCAGGCGCGGCAGGCCTTCGATGAGCACCTCGTCGTATTCCTCAGTCACCCCGGCGTTGGCCGTGAAGATGAGCCTGATGACTTGGCGGCCGGCCATAGTGGCATAGGCCACGCTCTTGAGGCCGAGGACGTTTCCGGGCCTCACCAGGCCCAGGCCGGTGGGGATGTCCTTTTCGGCCAGCACCGGCTCGGGAGGAAGCTCAACAGCCTCGTCGAGCTTCCAGCCCAAACCGTCGGCGATCATGTTGATCGACTCGAGCAGGCCGACGTGGCCGGTGATGATCTTGTTGTTGATCTGGTCGCGAAACTCGGCCGGCGTAAGGGCCGTCCCGACCTTCTTCTGGAAAGGGATGCGGCGCTTGGCCGAGTTCATCATCCGCGTTACGGTGATGGATTCGACCTTGAGGCAGGGGGCCGTGAGCACGAGGGGCAGGGTGTCCATGAGGAACCCGGGGTTGATGCCCGTGCCGACAACGGTGACTTTGTTTTTCTTGGCCAGGGCGTCGAGTTCGCGGGACAGGCCGGGGTGCCGCCGGTAAGGATAGGAGAGTTCTTCGCAGGTGGAGATGACGTTGGCCCTGGCCCGCAGGCATTCGGCGATCTGCGGGAACACGGTCTTCAGGTGCGAAGTGGTGGTGTGGATGACGGCCTGGGGTTTTTTGGCGGCCAGGACTTGGCGGGCATCGGCCGAAACCTTGAGGCCGAGCTTGCGCGGCGGGTCGAGAAGTTCGCCCAGGTCCCGTCCGGCGATCTGGGGGTCGATATCTACGGCCGCCACGAGCTGGAAGCTCCTCTTGGGCAGAAGCGCTTGGGCCATCTTCCGGCCCATGACGCCACAGCCGTAAATGACGACTTTAATCCTATTGGTCATAATGGCATCCTCCAGTATGACGGCTACTAAAGAAGCCATAGTATAGCAAGCTTCGGCCTTGCTTCCTAGCAGCCAGGCCACGGCGACGCATTTCTTGCTGGGCGATCCAACATGAGAAGGGGTCCTGTCACGGGCGGGGCTACCGGTTGCGGCCATCTTCTCCCCCGAGGTGGAATGGGGGTTGTTGAAAAAACATGGGTTCCCGTGAATAATATCAGGGGTCCTGAGGAAAGGCTTATAGGATGAAAATCGATGCTGTGGAGCTTTGCCTCCTGAAACTTCCCTACGTCCACTTTTTCGAGACGAGCTTGGGCCGGGAGTATGAACGCCACTTCCTCCTGGTCATTGTCCGGTCGGAAGGGCTGACCGCCTACGGCGAGTGCGTGGCCGAGCGCGCGCCCCTCTACAGCGCCGAGACCACGGAGACGGCCTGGCATGTCCTGGAGGATTTCCTCATCCCCCTTCTCTTCGAAAAAGGCCTCAGCGGTCCTGTTGACTTCGCCCGCGCGGCCAAAGCATTCCGCGGCCATCCCATGGCCAAGGCCGGTCTGGAGCTGGCCCTGTGGGACCTGGAGGCCAAGCGGAAGAACATCTCGCTCAGAGCGCTCTATGGAGGGCCCCGGGAGGAGATCGCCGCGGGGGTGAGCGTCGGGATCGAGGACACCCTGGCCGGCCTGGTAAAAAGGGTGGAGGGCTATCTCGGAGATGGTTATCGTCGCATCAAGATCAAGATCAAGCCCGGCTGGGACGTCGAGGCCTGCGCCGCGGTCAGGGATAAATTTCCGGACATCCTCCTCCAGGTGGACGCCAACGGCGCCTACAGCCTCCAGGACGCCGAGACGCTCAAGAAGCTGGATGCCTTTCACTTGCTCCTGCTCGAGCAGCCCTTTCCTCCCTATGACCTCTGGGACCACAGCCGCCTGCAGACGATGCTCAAGACGCCTCTCTGCCTCGACGAAAGCATCATCTCCTTCGAGACGGCCCGGGCGGCCCTGGAGATGGGGAGCTGCCGTATCATCAACATCAAGGTCGGCCGGGTGGGGGGCCTGGTCGAGGCGAGAAAAATCCACGACTTCTGCCTGGAGAAGGGCGTGCCCGTGTGGTGCGGGGGGATGCTGGAGTCGGGCATCGGCCGGGCCCACAACCTGCACTTGGCTTCGCTGCCGAATTTTCGGCTGCCGGCCGACTTGTCGGCCAGCCGGCGCTATTACCACCAGGACCTCATCGAGCCCGAAATCGAGCTCTCCGCCAACGGCGCCATCCGCGTGCCCAGCGGTCCGGGCATCGGTGTTTTTCCGATGGAAGACAGGATTAGGAATGCATCTTTGCGTCGCCAGGTCTTCAGGAGCGATTCGGGGTCGCAGGCTTCGAGGAGTGAATCATGAGCCAGATGATCTTTTTGGACAATGCCGCTACATCCTTTCCCAAGCCTGAGTCCGTCTATGTCTTTATGGACCAGTTCTATCGAAGGTCCGGTGTCAACCCGGGCCGTTCCGGCTACGACCTGTGCCTGGAGGCGGGAGAGCTTTTGGACGGCACGAGGAAACTCCTGACCCGGTTCTTCAACGGCACCGACCCGAACAGGCTCTGTTTCTCTTACAACGCCACCGACGCCCTCAACCTCATCATCTTCGGCATGCTCCAAGAAGGGGACCATGCCGTGACCACGACTCTCGAGCACAACTCCGTGCTGCGTCCTTTATATCATCTATGGAAATACCGCGGCGTTGAGGTCGATTATGTGCCCTTCGATGGCGCCGGGTTTGTGGACCCGGCCGAGGTCCGCCGGCGTTTTCGCCGGAATACGCGGCTGGTCGTGGTCAACCATGGGTCGAACGTCATCGGGACGGTCCAGCCGATCAAGGAGATTGGATATCACTGCCGCGAACACAACATTCCCTTTGCCGTCGATGCCTCTCAGACGGCCGGGAAAATGGCCATTGATGTCCAAAACGATAACGTTGACGTCCTGGCCTTCACCGGCCACAAATCCCTGCTCGGACCGACGGGCATCGGCGGGCTGTATGTCGGGGAAGGAATTACCATCCGTCATACCCGCGCCGGCGGGACGGGCGTCCGTTCGGCCGACCGGCTTCACCTGGAGGAATATCCCTATCGCCTGGAGTACGGTACTGCCAATATTCTGGGCGCGGCCGGCCTCAACGCCGGCGTAACCTGGATCCTGGACAAGAGCGTCGCTTCCATTTCGGCCCAGGAGATGGGCTTGACCGCCCTGTTGCGGGACGGGCTTCGAGAGATCGACGGCGTCGTCTTGTATTGCCAGGACGATCTCACCGACCATCTTTCCGTCCTGAGCTTCAACATCGAAGGGTTGGAGGCCTCCGACGCCGGCACGATTCTCGATGTCGATCACAACATCGCCTGCCGAACCGGCCTTCACTGCGCGCCGCTGGTGCATGAACAGCTCGGGACGGCCAAAATCAAAGGCTCGGTTCGGTTCGGCATCGGCCCCTTCAACACGGAAGATCACATCCGGACCGCTATCAAAGCCGTGGCCGAGGTCGCCGCCGCGGCCAAAAGCCGGCGCCAGGCCCGGCCTTCCCTCGGCGGGGAACGCCGTCCTTCCTCGAAATGAGGGCCGAGCCGCGGAAGGCCTTCCAGGCGGCGCATCAAGAGGAGGGATCGGGGCCGGACGACGTCCGGAAGCCTGGCCGGGACAGCGGTTATACGGTAGTCAATACCAGCGCGTCGGCGGCCAGCTCAATGACGCTCTTGACCTTGACCCCGAGCTTATAATGCCTGTTGAGCTCGGCTAACTGGTCAAGGCAATTATGACAGGGAGCGGCGACCACTTGCGCTTTGGTTCGGGCGATTTGGGCAGACTTGACTCGGCCCGCGCTCTTGCGGCGTAAGGCGAATTCGGTCATTGACAATTGGCCGCCGCCTCCGCCGCAACAGTAATTCTTTTCCCGGTTGGGGGTCATTTCTATGAAATTTTTGACGGCCCGACGGAGAATAGTGCGCTGCTCTTCGATGATTCCGCCCATCCGGACGAGTTGGCAGGGGTCGTGCAGGGTCACCGTCTCGATATTCCGTTGGGGGTCGAGATGGATCCGTCCGCGGCGAATGTAGTCCGCCGTCACCGTCAAAATGCTCTTCACTTCATAGCCGATTTTCCGGGAAAGCCATTCCGGGGCTTCCCATCGGTTCGAGCTGAATCCGTGCCCGCATTCAGCCAGGACAAGGGTTTTCGCCTGCAGCTCCTCCATGGCGCTTTTGAGGCGCGAAGCCAGGAGCCCGGCCAGTTCATCGTCGCCCGTGAAATAGGCATAATTGGTCACATCAAAATAGGAGCTGGACAGGGTCCAGCTCTCCTGGGCGGCATGGAAGATCTTCCCGGCGGCCGTCAGGGTCAGCGGATAGAACTTGGGCTCCCGGGGGTTCACCACATAGAGAATGTCTGCCCCCTTCAGGTCCAGGGGGAGGCGCGCTCCGGGATCTTGCAGGTCGGCCTGGAGTTCTTCTTCCAGCCAGGCGACTGTCTCCGTCCAGTCTTCCTTCGAGATCCCCATGTTGTTCCCGGTGTCGCGCGCTAGTTCGACTGTAGAAGATAGACCATCGGGCACGAGCCCCAGCCAAGCCAAGAGGCCCCGGGCTTTCCGGATCAGGGCGGGGATATTGATCCCCATGGTGCAGTTCAGGGCGCAGCGGCCGCAAAGCGTACATCGGCCGAAAAGGGAATCCACCCACTCTTGAGCCTCCGGCCGGTTGAAATCTTTGGCCCCCGTCCAGGCCGGGGCGAGGCGCCCGCGCCTGCCGAAATATCTGTTGAATACACGGATGATGAGGTTCAATTTATAGGCGGGAATCGATTTCAGGTCACGGTCATCCAGGAAATAATGGCAGGACTCCGCGCAGAGCCCGCACCGGACGCAGGATTCCAGGTTAACGGCGGAGGGAGCGTCGAGGGCATTCGCCAACCGGCGGACGGCGGCCTTGAAATCATCAGGGCTGAGCCGCGCGAGGCGTTCCCCCAGCGGAAGAGATGACGGCCGCTGCGCGTTCATCATTCAACTCCGGTCGTGGCGGGGAGGCAGGACGCCGCGACGGCCGAAAAACGAGCCGAACAGGAACCGGGAATAGAAAAAAAAGATGCAGTGGCGGATCTTGCCGGACGGGATATAGAGAAAGAGCAAGATCGAATAGCCCAGCAGGAAGGTGACGGCGCGAGCGTCCGAAGAGGCGGCCAAGGCAGAGGCCAGGAAAATGTCCACAATCACATTGGCCCCGAAGTCATCCGGCCGGCTGAGCCGCCGAACGTTGGGCACGAAAATCCGCTTGAGGAGAAGTCCGGCGCCGCTGATTAGGCCGAGGCCCACTCCCCAGCGGAAAATGTTCTGTCCCAGGGCCGGCCCATTGAGGCTGAAGACTTTAATAAAAAGGATGGCGAATCCGGAGAATATGCCGAGGTGATAGAGAACCCCGGCCAGGTAGGCGAAAAGGTGGAGACGGGCGCTCTCTTTTTCCCAGGGCATCATCCCTCGGCCGAAAGCATAGGCGACCCCCTGCCGGGCGCTTCCCAGGGGAATGGAAAAATATGGTTTGCGCCCTAGAGATCGCCTTTTAAGGATTAAATAAACCAGTGCTCCTGCCGAGAGGATCCCCGACAGGATGACACCCCATTGCCAGGCCGTCATGACTTGGGGCCTTTAAACGCAACCGTCGGGCTTGGGCAGGCCGGCCAGTTTACAGGCGCCTTTGGCCGGGCCGGAGGGGAAGAGCTCATAGATGCGCTTCAAGGAAAGTTTGGTTGTCTGACAGAGGCTGCGCACCATAGGAGCGTTGCCCTTGGCCAGGTAGTATTGGCGGATCGTGTCGATGACGGCCCAGTGCTCTTCGGTCAGGCGTTCGATGCCTTCTTGGTCCTGAGCCAGGATTTCGGCAATTTTCCGGTCCCATTCCTGCGGATGGGTCAGGAAACCCTCTTCGTTGACTTCGATAGTTTTGCCCATACTCGTGATCGTAGCCAAGATGGATCCTCTCTCAATATATATTAAACGCGCTATTATAGCATAACATTAGGCCTTCGGTTCAAAGCGTGCGCATCAAGGCCAACAGACCTATTGATTAGGGCCACTCCTATCCGTATTGATTTTATAATATAAATATTATAATAATTATATCTTAAATAGACTAAAGGAGACCGAGCCGGCCGGCCGGACCCTGGAGGATCCCATGAGTGGATTATCGAAGAAAGAACGTATCTGGTTGGGGGAGAAATTCGGCGCCCGGGCGAACTTCAACTCCACCGAGAGGCTTCTCTACAGCCATGATATCGCCGCCATGCCGGGGCTGTTCAAGCCCCTGGTGGGAAACACTGTTCCCCAGGCCATTGTCCAGCCGGCCGGCGAGGAGGAACTGATCGAGCTCGTCCGCTGGGCGGCCGCGAAAAATATCCCCCTTGTTCCGAGGGGAAAGGGATCTTCAGGCTATGGGGGTATTATCCCCGTACAGAAAGGGATCGTCGTCGATTTCTACAGGATGCGCAAGGTTTTGGCCGTGGACGAGAAGGCCGGGACCGCGACCGTCGAGCCGGGTATCACCTGGGAGCAGCTCGACACCGAGCTCAAGAAAAAAAGGCTCACTCTTCGCCTCTATCCCACCAGCTACCCTTCCTCTTCGGTGGGCGGATGGCTGGCCCAGGGAGGGGCGGGCATCGGTTCTTTTGAATTCGGCTGGTTCATCGACAACGTGGTGAGCGCCCGGGTCGTCCTCCCCTCGGGCGAAGTCAGAGAGCTTTCCGGCAAGGACCTCGAGCTCATTTCCGAGGCGGAGGGCATCACCGGCCTCATCAGCCGCGTAGCGCTCCGCGCGCAAAATCTTTCTGAGCTGGGCCTCACTGCCATCGCCTGCCCCGACGCCGGCGAAATCACCAGGGTTTTCCAGCAAATCATTGACCGCAGCCTTCCCCTCTGGTCAGTCGTCTTCATCAACCCCAAGATGGCGGAGCTTAAGAACAAGGCGCCGGTCCGGATGCACCACGGCCATCCCGCCGAGCCCAAGGTCATTCTCCCCGCGGCTTACCTCGCCACCCTGGCCTTCCGGGAGCGGGACCGGGATAAAGTCATGCCCGCCCTCCAGGAGATTCTCAAACCCTGCCAGGGCGAGATCCTCAGCGACAGGATCGCCCGCCATGAATGGGAAAACCGCTTTAGACTGATGATCGTCAAGCGTCTCGCCCCGTCACTCGTCCCGGCCGAGGTTGTCGTCCCCTTGGCTCGACTGGGCGAGGTCATGGAAGAGATCGAGCAGAAGGTCAAGCAGCCCGTGGTCAAGGAGGGGGTCATCATCCGCAGCGGCCGAGACGGCCGGAGCGAGGCCGTCATTCTGGGATTCATCCCCAGCGACCAGCGGAAGTTCTCTTACAATTTTGTCTTCGGGCTGGCGCTGTCTATATTGAAGATCGCCAAGAAATATGGCGGCCGCCCTTATGCCACGGGCCTTTATTTCACCCGGGAAGCGAAAAATATTCTTGGCCAGGAGCGTTTAAAAAAGATCAAGGACTTCAAGAACAGCGTTGACCCCAAGAAGATTCTGAACCCGGGCAAAGTCCTGAGCGGTAAGCTTCTAGGCCGGGTCGTTGGCTGGGCTTCTCCCTTCGAGCCCTTGGTCCGGCCCTTCGGCAACCGGGTCATCACCAAGCTGGGCGAGAAGTTCGGCAAGCCCGTGCGCGGCATCCCGGCCGACGTGGCCTGGTATGCCTACGGCTGCTCCCAGTGCGGCTACTGCCTTGACGAATGCGACCAGTTCTACGGCCGCGGCTGGGAGAGCCAGTCACCGCGCGGCAAATGGTACTGGCTGCGGCAATACTTGGAGGGCAGGGTCAAGTGGGACCAGGCCATGGTCGATACCTTCCTCGTCTGCACCACCTGCGAGTACTGCAACCTCCGCTGCTCGGCCGTCCTGCCCATCGAGTCGAGCTGGATGAAGCTGCGGGGCAAGCTCGTCCAGGAAGACAAGCAGATGACCTTCCCGCCTTTTGAGATGATGGCCGCCGCGATTCAAGCCGAGGGCAACATCTGGGCGGGCTACCGCAAGAACCGGACGGATTGGTTCCCGCCGGTCCTAAAGGCCAAGCACGGCCCGGGCCTCCGGAGCAAGAACGTCTATTTCGCCGGCTGCACGGCTTCCTACGTGGAGAACGATATCGGCCAGGCGGCGGTGACGCTGCTTGATGCGGCCGGCGTGGATTTCACCACCCTGGGCCAGGTGGAGAACTGCTGCGGCACGCCCATGCTGGTGGCCGGCAAGTGGGCGGTTTTCGAGGAGACGATGCGGAAGAACATCGCCGCGGTCAAGGCCGCCGGGGCCGACACGGTCATCACTTCCTGCCCGGCCTGCGACATGATGTGGCGGCATTCTTATCCTGAATGGTCCAAGAAAGTGGGCCTCGACTTCGGCCTCCGGACCAGACACTACAGCGAGATTGTGGCCGAGCGAATCCGGGAAGGAAAATTCAAGTTTGAGGTGCCGGTCAAGGAACGGGTCACCTGGCATGATTCCTGTCACATCGGCCGGGTTTCGGGCGTGTATGAAGAGCCACGGGAGGTCATCAAGGCCATCCCCGGAGTCGAGCTGGTGGAGATGGACCACAACCGCGAGGAAGGCCATTGCTGCGGCAGCGTGCTGACCCTCATCAAGGAGCCGCTGGTGGCCCACGAGGTGGGCAAGGTCAGGATGGATGAGGCGGCCGAGGTCCGGGCCGAGGCTGTGCTGGCCCTTTGCCCCTGCTGCGAGTTTCAGCTCCGGGTGACCAAGGATAAGAAGAAGCTGCCCGTCGAGGTCCGTGACCTGGCTGCTTTCGCCTGCCGGGGCCTGGGCAAGAACTTTGCTGACCCGAGCCCCGAAGTGGCCCGCCAATGGGCCGTCTTCGAAGGCATGATTGCCTTGATGACTCCCACCGGCTTCGCCGGACTCATGGCCACCATGTGGCCCGAGCTGCTGCGGGCCATGCCGCTGGGCATGGGCGGCATGATAAAAGGCATCGGCAAGCTCGGCCCGCTGGGCGGGTTC
>Ga0315282_10016334_pt1 | contig 10856 bp, 9 predicted proteins | sample YL17G07_20_MG_FD_203693 | JGI IMG/M metagenome (GOLD analysis project Ga0315282, IMG submission 203693) | Sediment microbial communities from Yellowstone Lake, YNP, Wyoming, USA - YL17G07_20 | ecosystem: Environmental > Aquatic > Freshwater > Lake > Sediment | place: USA: Wyoming | collected...
ATTTTGTAGTTGCTCATCTTGGAGGCGGTATTTCTGTTGCCGCCCACAGGAAAGGACGGATGATTGATGAAAACAATGCTCTTAATGGCGATGGTCCTTTTTCTCCAGAAAGAGCTGGTGATTTGCCAAATATAGCTCTCCTGAACCTCTGTTTCTCAGGTAAATACACAAAAGAAGAGATTCAGAAAATGCTTACAGGAAAAGGTGGCCTTGTGTCACACCTTGGCACGAATTCACTTATCGAAGTCGAGAACAGAGTGAGCAAAGGCGATGAATGTGCAAAACTTATTTATGGGGCAATGATTTATCAGATTTCAAAAGAGATAGGCAAACAGGTTGTTGTTTTGAAAGGTCAGGTCGATGGCATCGTCCTAACTGGAGGACTTGCCTATTCTGAATGGCTTGTAAATAACATAAAGGAATATATATCATTTATGGCTCCTGTTTTTGTTTTTCCTGGTGAGCACGAAATGGAAGCCATTGCCGCAGGCATTTTAAGAGTTTACAGAGGAGAAGAGAAGGAAAAGGAGTATTCCTGAAAATTTAAAGTAGAGGGTTATCTTTCAGGTTTTTGCTACGGGCAAAAGACAAAATGGGGGGTTTTAGTCCTTGTCAAGTTTAGGAAATCCATTGATTGTTGACATAACGCTCTCCTCTTTTACAATGTTAAGAGACGCTTTAAAGAATTTTATTGAAGGGATAATGTAAGTAGGCAAGGATATATACGAAAGAAGTTTTCATAACAGGTAATATCGGGGCAATTTGCTTTTTTGAAAATTGATAAATCTTGCTGAATAACTATAATTTAATTGGAGAGATAGATGGATTTAATAAAGCAGGAAAGCACTGAGTTTAAAATTTCTGTGCTGGGGGAATCAGCAAAATACGATAAGAGTGCAAAAACTTCTTTCCGCTCTGGTATCTTCAGAGAAGCTGAAGCAGAATATGCGCTTGATTTTGGTGTTAGAAATAAGGATTCTTACAAAAATATAAGAGAATCGGACTTTCTCTCCAATATATATAAAACTGTTACATCCAGCGGAAAATGTGTCTCCCTTTTTAAAGTTTTGCAGACAAATAAATGTGAAAGAAATTGTCTTTACTGCGTGAACAGAAAGTCTCGGAACACTGTGAGAACTTCTTTCAAATCAGAAGAACTTGCAAGAATCTTTATGAATTTCTACAGGAAAAGGTACGTATCAGGCATATTTTTGAGTTCGGGAATTTATGATAGCCCTTTAAAGACAATGGATGAAATGATCAAGACGATTCTGATTTTAAGAAATACTTATAAGTTCAAAGGGTATGTTCATCTTAAAATCCTGCCTGGAGTACAGGATGCTCAAATTGAGGAAGCAATTAAAATTGCAGACAGAGTTTCGATAAACCTTGAATCACCAGAGGAAAACCTTTTAAAGAGAATAGCACCCGAGAAGGGATTTAAAGAGGAAATATTCAGGGCAATTAACTTAATCAAGAATTTTGATGATAAAGGGCTCAAAGTCAAGAGTGGTTTTACAACGCAATTTATTTCAGGTGTGCTTGAAGAAACAGACTTTGATTTATTGAAAAGGACAGTTATGCTTTATGATGAGTTCAACTTGAGAAGGGCATATTTTTCTGGCTTCTCTCCGGTTACTTATACTCCCTTTGAGAATAAAACTGCATGTCCTCTGATGAGAGAGCACAGGTTATACCAGGCAGATTTTCTGATGCGACTCTACGGCTTCAAGTTCACAGAACTGCCTTTTGATAATGGTAATCTTTCTCTTGAAAAAGACCCCAAGGAAATCTGGGCAGAGCAGCACCCTGAACTTTTCCCCCTGGAATTGAACAAGGCATCTTACGATGAACTGGTTAGAATTCCGGGTATTGGTATAAAGTCTGCCAGGCGGATTATTGAAGAGAGAAAGCAGTCTGCCTTGAATGAAGATAAGCTAAAAAATATGAGAGTAGTATTGAAGAGAGCACATAAGTATGTACTTGTATCAGGCAAAAAGGTTAAATATGGTCGTTCCAAGCATGAAGAAGAGGAAACAACCCTGTTTGATTTTAGAAACCCATACTTTGCAGAGGTGTAAATAATATCAAATTTATTTTCTTTTTGTCATTGCGCAATTCCTTTGTAGCGGTTTCAGCCTTCAATTCTTTTGATATGGAGACCCTTCATAACTGTGCTTAGGGTGACAGAGAGAGAAATCGTCATCTCCTATAGGTGTTTTTACGTTCTGTCATTCAGAGGGCGCTGTCTTTGCGCCCGTGGGAATCTCCTCCTACTTCTTCTTTTCCAGGAGGCTAAGTTTTTATACCCTTTTTTTACTTTTTTCTAATCGCATTTTTTTCAGCGATTATAGCCTACAAATCCAGTATTAATCAGCATTTCTCCTTAAATCTACAGATATGGGGTAAATTTCAAAACTTTAGGGTGAGGTGGTAGTTTATATCCTCCAATCCATTTTTTGCCCCTCAAAACGCATTAGATTAGAGGCATTAAGGATAGTATTTATCAGTACTCTACGGTACAATGCGGGTTTCTAAACTATTATTTTTAGGTTAACTTTCCAGGAAAGTGGCTTAAAAAGCGGGTTTTAAAATCTGGTAGTTTGAGTATTCCACCCCCTAAATTTTGACTTTTAAATATTTCTTATTTTTAAAGAAGTATACTTTAAAAATAAATTTCACAGACGCTATCTGCTAAATTGCAATTTGCAAAGCATTGTTATAGATCTTTCTATATCTAAGGAATCGTCAGATAGTGTCTGACGAATTCGGAACGGTTCCCTTATTTGCTGTTTTTAATCATTTTTTCAACTTTTTGTTTAGCTTCTTCAAGTAATTCTTTTGCTTTTTTTCTTGCCTCATGGGATTGTTGAACGAGTGAGGCAATTTGTTGCTGGATTGAGTCTGGTAAAATTGGGACTGGAAGATTTCTAAGATCGTTTTCATAAATTGAAATAATTCCGCTCGTTCCAACTATAAATTTATAGATTAACTTTTGCATAGGCTCTAAATTGAGAAAAATTGCTAATACTTCTGGTAAAATTTTGTTTCTAGTCTTTTGTCTAAAAATTTTGAGGGTGGAATCTATAGTAAATTCTTTATCTAGAGCCTCAAATTTGTAGAAAATATTAGTTTTACCTAATGAACCTACACCCATTGAAGCGAAAATCACATCCTTGTCTATTAAAATAGGTAGGTTGAGTCTTGTAGCAATTTCTATGCTAGTTTTACTTTCTACTTTAAAATTTATAGCATTTTTATTTACTTGTTTAGTTTTAATTACACTAATTTCACCAAGCTCTTTGTATTCAAAGTTTTTACTCTTGATTAAATTAAATTCTTCTTTAACAAAACTTATAGGTTTTGTAAATAATTTTTGTTGAATATTGTGATATAGTGGTTGAAAATATTCTGCATCAGCGCGATGAGCAGATTTAATATCTGAAAGATTTACAGAATAAGATAAATCTTCTTCGACTTTAAAATCTTTAAGCCCTAATTCTTTAAGAAGCAATTCTTCGGCTTGGGAATAAAGTGATTTTGATTTTTCTAATTCTTTTTGAGTTTCAATAATTTCATTTTTAATTTCTTGTCTAAAATTTTCGTTGCCTAAATATACTTTTATGTTTAGAATATGTTCAATAGCGACTGCTGGATACATAGTCGCGGTTGTTTGACGGTCTAAAAGATTGACTACTGGTCGTGTTTTTAAATATATAAAAAGATATTCAGGTTCAATTTTTTGTGTTTCCAGAACTGCAAAACCCGAAGAACAAACTAAATTTTTTGTGTTTTCATTTATTAAACTTACCGCATTGCGAATTGGGCGAACAGTAGAAATTATTACATCGTTTTGTTTCACAATCCATTGTGCTCTATCAGGTGTATTCTCGCCTAAAATTTTAGATTTATTATATTCTCCTGTTGATAAATCGACTTCTGAAATTTCAATGTATTGGAATATTTCACCTTTTCGAGGTTTAAACTTTCTTTTTGGATTTGTCGCTACTTCTCGTATAGGCACCGCTCCTAATTTATCAAGATTATCAATCAACTCTAAATACTCTGGCTGATAATATTCGGCATCCAGCCGATGAGCTCCTTCAAGTTGAGATTTTTTAATTATAGAATAGGTAATCATAGTGAAAACAAAGCTCTAATCATAAATATTACTAATAGAATTATGCTTATACCAAGAGAGAATACTTGTAACCAAACAAAAACAGTGCATGATTTATCAGGTTCTTTTTGTGTTCTTTCGGTAACCTCATCAACTAAACTTTTTTCATCCTCCAATTTTCCTTCAGAAATATCTTCTACAATACCTGAGTTTATTTTAGACCATTTAGCGAAAAAGTAATAATCTACAAAAAATTGAACAACACCGAAGATAATTGAAAAACCAGCTAAAATCCAAGAACATATTAACAGGTGTTTATTATAGATGTTAAAAATTTTAGTTACATTCTGAAAGTTAAAAATAAAGGCAGAGATAGATAAAAATACTGTTGCCACTAAAATTAGTTGTCTTACAAGCTCGCGGAAAACCTCGTTTGCCTCTTTGGAAGCCTCTCTTGAATACTCTTCAAATTTTTTTTGGTGCTCTTTTAGGTAAATTTCTGTTTTTTCTTTAGCATTGTTTTCCATACAGGTTTTCCTTAGTTCTTACCGTCTTTATCCGAGTTACCTTGTTTAGGTTTGTTTTCTTTTGGTGGCTTATCCTCTAGTGGTTTGTTTTCTTTTGGTGGTTTATCAGGATGCGGTTTATTGACTATTCCCTTTTTCTCAATTTTGTTTTCTTTCCCGTAATTTTTTTCTTCCATTTTTCACCTCTATCTTTTTACTTTTTACAAACACTTTTATTTTCCTCATTTTATCTACCCAAATTTTAGGTATTGACATTTTTTAATTATTTGCTATCATAATATTAGAATCACGATGAGGGGTTATCCAAAGGGTTTTATCCCGAGGTAATGCCCCTCTTTCATTTTTTAACATATTGCAACTTTTCCTTCAAGTTGTTCATAAAGACAATATGAGACATAAGATTTCTATACAAGGAAGAAAATTTATCCCTGTTAGGTATCATTAATTTAAGCAATTTTTCTTTTCCTATAAGGAAGTCTACCAGACAGTAATAGTCTCCATCTCCTGCGACGATTAATGCTTTGTCGTAATTTTGATATTCAATCATTGCATGCAAAACCAATTCTGAATCTACGTTACCTTTTACTTTTCCGTTTGGTAAAGTCAAAGTCGGCTTAAAGATTACTATGTATCCGTCTTTTTGGAGATTAGTGTATAAGGCTTGATTTTCGGGAATATAACCAATAAAAATAAAAGCCCTTTCAATATTATATTTATCCTCAAGATATTTCCTGAATTTACAAAAATCTAATATCCATTCCTGTTCACGAATTGAAAGGTTAAGGTTTTGACTATCTATAAAAGCATAATTGTTTTTCATAAGCCTCAGATTATATCCACCACTCAAATTTTTGCTCTTTTGCAAATTTTATGAATGCTTCGGCGATTTCGTCAAGGTCGTCATCAAGCCTGAGGCTTTCTGTTCCCTCAAAAATTCCATTTTTAGATTTTACTCTTTTGCCCTCACTGTCTACATAAATATACTCTCCTGAATTATCTTTACCTGATTTTTTAGAAACAGCCATAAATATTGGGTAGTCTTCAAGTGGAACTTGTCCTTCTTCCCATTTTTGCAGGAATAAAACCGAGGTTTTTGTTCCTGTGCCTTTAGCTGGGGCAGGAAGTTTAAATGTGTTTCCTTCCAGGCCAATGACTGCGATAATTCTTGCTTTATCAAAAAGCCACTCTCTTACCCATTCCATATTTGTATTGTTAAAAACCCCCTGAGGCAGGACAATCGCCATTCTTCCACCGGGCCTGAGTGCATCTAGAGACCTCTCTATAAATAGCAGGTGTCTTTCGATATTTGATTTGAGTTTTCCGTTCTTTTTCGCAAATTCGTATTGCCTCAATAAACCAGTGTCTTTTATTTCACCAGCAAATGGTGGATTTGTCATAAGAATACCAAAATTTAAGTATCTATAGGTTTGTTTATTTTCTTCATCATTTTTGGCTAAGTGTTGTTTTAAAGCAGTTCTTGCCTCCTCTGCTTGCTCTCCACCCCAATCTCTTGCATCCAGGGAATTTCTCTTGAATATGTTGTGCCTTCCATCGCCTGCGATAAGCATCAATGCTTGAGAAATTCGGCGCATATTATCATCAAAGTCAATTCCATATAGATATTTGTTAGCATAATCTTTCTTACCTTCTTGAGTTGCATTTTTTAAATTGTGGTCCCATACCCAGTACATCGAATGAAGCAAAAAGCCTCCAGATCCACATGCAGGATCAATTATATATTCATCTTTCTTAGGATTAAATATTTTTACGCACATTTTGATGACGTTTCGAGGTGTAAAATACTGTCCTTTCTGTCCTTTTGAAACCTCGGTAATCAGGTGCTCAAATGCACGATCAATTATTTCAAGCTCGTCTCTTTGCGAACCAAGAAATTTGGCCTCTTCCAAAAATGGTACACAAATTTGCAACTGTTCTGGCGTTAAATTAATTTTATCAAGTGAATTGAAGATATCTTTCCATTGATTTATAGCTCCATTGAAAAGCTCGTCATTTATTACTGCATAGGTCTTCTTAGGCTCCTTATATTGCCTGAAATGAATTTCTTTATTTCTACGAATGTTATTTGCCTGATATTCATCGAAAAGTTTTGCGTAGATCAATTTAAAAACCTCTTCGAAAACATTAACTCCTGATTGTGCAAGAACCATTTCTTCGAGTCTTGAAATGATAAAAGATAAATCGAACTTGCTTTTAAGCTCATTATATGTTCGTTTTTCTTTAAACAAATCGTCCCATGTCTGGTTTACATTTGGAATATTCGAAAGTGTTGTTGAATATTCTTTTGGGTAAGGTCTGTATAAAATAAATTTTTGTTTTCCATTTGACCAGACTCCGCCTTCTGCACCTTCAGCACTCAGGTATGATTTTAATTGTTCTTCCGCCTTTTGAGCATCTGGCTGCTTAAGTTCGAAAATTATGTATGGCGTAATTTTGTCTTCCTTATATAAAACAATATCGGCTGCTTTTGACCTAACCTCTCGTCCAAATTGCACTGATTTTTCAACTTCAATCCTCTCTAATGGATACTTATATTCTTCTGTTAATTTTAATAACCATAACTGCCTTATAATTTCTTCAGGTTTTCCGATTTGTTTGTTCTTATCATATACAAAGATATCTTTGTCTCTTTTAAGGCAGTGAACATAGATTCTGTCTTTTTCTTTTTCAAAACCCTTAATTTTTCCTAGAATATTTATTGAAAATTCCGTCAGTTTATGCTTTTTTGTGGAATCGCCAAACACTAAGCCGAATATTCCATCGGAATTTATTTCTTCTCTTAGCGATTCGTATTTTGCCTCGGTCATATCAACTCCCTTTCTTTAAAACAGAAGGCGTTATTGCCTGCAATTATAATGTGGTTCACTCCTTCTATCCCCATTATTTTATCTGTCTCTACAATCCTCATGCTATTTTCTCCTTTGCGTCAACCTTTGCGTCAACCTTTGCGTCAACCAGCTTTGGCTATATAATACACTGCCTTGCCCTCTCCTCTGAGTTCTATAATACCCGATTCTATCATTTTTTGGAGTTCTTTATGAACTGCCTGGCGAGAGATTTTAAACATATCCTGGATCTCTCCACTGGTTATTTTCCCGTTTGCTACTATTTTTTCCATAATTTTCATCTGTTTTTCGGTGAGGGCTATTTGAGGGCCTGATTTTTTAACTGAAAGGGATAGTATTTTCTTTTTTACTTCGTTAATTGAAATTAGAACACCGTCAGTAAAATATTCTATCCATTGAGTTGTATCTAAATTGTTTTCATCCACTGATTTTAAAGCAGCGTAATATGCTTTTCGGTCGCTATCATAATAATCGTCCAGAGTAAAGAAGCGCTTGATGTCAAAATCTCTAATATAAAGAATCAGGGTAGCTAAGGCTCGGGCTGTTCTGCCGTTGCCATCAACAAATGGATGGATCCTAACAAGTTCATAATGAGCTAAACCTGCAATTAAGACTGGGCTTAACTCTATTTCTTGGTTAATCCATCCTAATAATGCTTTTGTCAGTTGTGGTACCTTTTCTGTCTTTGGTGGCGTAAAAACTACTTCTCCGGTAAATTTATTGCCGACAATAACCTGTACTTTTCTGTAATTTCCTTCATCGCTTGGAAGATCTAATGTTTCTTTAGTAATATCTTTATGGAGTTTAAGCAACAGTTTTTCTGTGATTTGGCTATCAGTTTGGTAATTTTGAATATTCTGCAAAACATTGAGATAGTTTAAAACTTCCTGTTTTTCTTTTCTGGTAGCCATAATCTTTCTGCCCAAAGCTAATTGACTAACCTCTTCTAATGTAAGTTTGTTACCTTCAATGGCTGTTGAAGAATGTGCGGAACGAATAAGAGCTTCGCGCCTCAGAGAAATTTCCCACTTAGGAATGATTTTTGCGTTAAGAATAATATCCCTTGCCTGAGTTATTTTTAGCAGATTGTTAACAATTCGCTGGTTATATGTGAATTTAGCTTGGAATACATTAACTTCATCTTTCATATTAACCCCTTACTTTTGAAACTGAATGAATCATTATCTGCTATGATTATGTGGTCTAACACCTCTATGCTCATTATTTTGCCTGCCTCAACAAGCCTTTTTGTGATTTGTAAATCTCCTTCTGATGGCTCTGCTTCACCTGATGGGTGGTTATGGACAAGGATTACCGAAGCCGCGAGCGATTGGATTGCCTCTTTAAAAACTTCCCTTGGGTGGACAAGGCTTGCATTTAATGTACCTACCGATACATTGCTTATATTAATGAGGTGATTTCTTGAATCAAGCGATAAAACAAGAAAGTGTTCTTTCTTTTTGTCTTTCAATTGAGATTTAACGGCTTTTACAACATCTTTGGATGATTTTATTGTGATTTTCTTGTCTGTAGGTTCATCTTTTCTTCGTGCAAGTTCGAAGGAGGCTTTAATCTGTGATGCCTTTGCTAAACCTATGCCCTGCACCTTCATAAGTTCATCAAGTGATGCTTCAGAAATTCCTTTGATATTTCCAAATGTGCTTAAAAGCCTTGTTGCAGTAACCATAACTGATTCCCCCCTTACTCCTGTTTTCAAGATTAATGCAAGGAGTTCCTGAGTAGAAAGTGCCTCTTCGCCAAATTTTTTAAGCCTTTCCCTTGGCCTTTCAGATTTTGGCAGGTCATTTATCGTGAATGATTTTTGAATCTTTTCGTTATCCATATTAATTTATTTTAGGGTTTTATATGTTCTTGTCAATTTTTTAATGCTCTTAATCCATTCTCATAAGGTAGATATTTGCATTGGATGTCGTGATAGTTAGCAAATCCCCACCACTGCCAAGTTTTCCCCTTAAAATCCTATCTGAGGATGTGGTAGGAGTAACCTCCAGGTCTTTTACTTCGATTTTTCCGTTTGAAGTGGAGGAGTCTATGTTCAAATTTAATTTTCTTGAAATGTATGCAGTGATTGATCCATTTGATGTGGAAATATCTGCTCCGCCTTTTTGAACTGATGGCACCTCAACATCGATTTTCCCATTCGAAGTTCTTATACCTATAATCCCACCGATTCCTTTTGCTTCTATACCGCCATTCGATGTGTCAAGTTTTACAAAGCCTTGAATGTCTTTAACGTTGATTCCTCCATTTGACGTTGCGAGCCTTGTATTGCCATTAATTTTTTGGGCGGCTATACCACCGTTTGATGTACCGCCATTGATATCTCCTTCGTAATCAAAAACATCAATTCCTCCGTTAGAACTCCTCAGAAAAACATTGCCTTTGCAACCTTCTATTTTAATACCTCCATTGGAAGTTTCAATATCTGTGAGCGTCATGAAATTGGGAATTTTTATATCATAGGTAATTGAAATCCTCGGGTTCTCGGTAAGCTTTTGTGACTTTACAACAAGATTTGCTCCCTTTTCAACGTTTATTTTTACATTTCCAAGTTCAGTTTTTCCAAAGTTTGTCTTTTTTTCTGCACGTACTTTAATGGTATTGCTGTCCCATTTACTTATGGTCACACTTCCATTGAAGTTATAAACCTCAAGACTCATTCCATTTTCAACAGTGTAAGTTTCTTCAAAGATTTCAGAATTAATGGCTGGTATCTTTTCGTAGCAACCGGTAAAAATGAATGCGATTAACAGAATTGATAAGAGTATCGTAATCTTCTTAATCATTTCACCCCCCTTATTGTTTACATTTTATTTATTTCAGCTGGTTTTAGCAACTTCCTCTATATTTTTTCTCTTTTCTTTGCCAAATATCAGGAAGAATAATGTTCCCACAATGCCAAAAGCAAATGCAGTCATAAAATTCACCTTTGGGCTGATGTTCCACAAAAATCCTGCAGAGAATGCTGCCATTGACACAATAACATCGCGGATTAGATAATAGGTGCCGAATGTTGAAGCTTTTTTATCGGTCGGGGCAAGGTCGAGGATCAACGATTTTCTTGTTGGCTCTCCAAACTCCTTTAACCCTCTTATGATAAAAGCAAAGATAAGCATTTCAAAAGTTCTCGAGTAGTAGATGAACAGGGGGAATATTGTGAAAAAACCGAAAGTTATTACTATAAATGGTTTTTTGTTGTATTTATCGGCAAGGTATGCTATGGGAATGTAAACAGCCATTGCAGTTGCCATTTCAATACCTGTGAGTAGACCAAATTGAAAGGCGCTGAAGTGGAGGTTATCAACTACCCAGAGTACAACAAAC
>Ga0315282_10016336_pt1 | contig 10856 bp, 9 predicted proteins | sample YL17G07_20_MG_FD_203693 | JGI IMG/M metagenome (GOLD analysis project Ga0315282, IMG submission 203693) | Sediment microbial communities from Yellowstone Lake, YNP, Wyoming, USA - YL17G07_20 | ecosystem: Environmental > Aquatic > Freshwater > Lake > Sediment | place: USA: Wyoming | collected...
GGAGGTGCACACGTCACGTCAGCGTCCGTCAGGGATCTGTCTTCAAAGTGAACGGAGGTCGGGGTGAATATCGACGTTGGCAATCTTTCACGTGACGTCACCGAAGAGGACCTGCGCCAGGCTTTCACTGCCTTCGGGACGGTGGCGACCGTCAGCATCATCAAGGATAGGGCGACTGGTGAACCGCGGGGCTTCGGCTTCGTGGAGATGCCCACGAACGCCGAGGCGCAGGCTGCCATCAGCGGCCTCGACGGCAAGGAGTTGAAGGGACGGACGCTGAGCGTGAATGAGGCCCGGCCACGCACCGAGCGCCGCGGTGGTGGTGGTGGCGGTGGTGGTGGTGGGAGGCCCGGCGGCGGCCGTGGCCGGCGCTTTTAGCACCCTTGGGACGAAGCTCCGCGGAGGCGCACACCTCAGCGGGCCCCCGCCGTCGAAGGGCGGCGGGGGCGCCGGGTGAGGCCCGCCGGAAGTGCCTCCGGTGTGCGTGCGGCGCGCAGGCGCTGTCACCGCGTGTGAATCTGAAGCGCCCGGGCGCCCGGGCGAGGAGCCTGGGCGCCCGGGTGAGGTGGTGGTTTCTCCGGAGTTTCCTTACCTGCCTACGGGCGCCCGGCCGAGGAGGTCGGGCGCCCGCTTTTGGTCGGTGGGGCGGGAGCAGTGGGCGGTGTCAGCAGGAACCAGTTTTCCCCCTGCTTCACCCAATCCAACTCCAGCGGAACGAACTTCCCACCACCTCTTGCCTCCCGTCTCAGGTCGCTGCACTCCAGGCTGAGCCGGGTGTGCGCCTGCCGACCACCCTCGAGGTACCGGATTTCCAGGAGCTTCATATCCCAGAAGCGCGGCTGATAGACCCCCGGCGGCGCCCCCATCACCCGCTGGTAGACGGCGGCACAGTCCACGGTGCTCCGGACGTCGGGCGAGAAGAACTGGCGAAGGGCTTCCGGGTTCCCCTCCGTAAGCACTTCATGGATGAAGAGTCCCACAGCATTCCTCAGCGCGAGGTCGTCACGCCCTGTGCCCCCGAGCGGCGTGGCCTCCTTCGCCTCACCGCCGCCGGCGCAGCCGGCGACGAGGAGCACCAGGGCCAGCGCTGCCGCTGACGCCAGCCAGCCCGCCGCAGGCGGGCTCCCACTCCCACCCGCCAAGGGCGGCCCGCAGTCTCCTTCCACCTTTCTACTTTCTCCCACGTGACAAAGCCGAAGGGCCACCTCCCCAGCCTGCCTTCCTGTGCCGCTCTGCGAAGTAGCGAAGTGCTCCTTCACTGCGAAGCACGAGCTCACGCGCCTGCCTGGCGGCGGGCACCCGCCGCCGCATCCCGCACGAGCTTGAGGTCGCGCCCGGCGTTCGCCCAGAGGACGTCGAGTCCCTCCCCCTCGGCCGGCGCGTCGGTGAACTCCACGTTCACCCAGCCCTGATAGCCCTTCTCGGCGAGTTTGCGCACCACCGGGAGGAAACTCTTCTGGCCTCGGCCCCCCACGTACTGGACGTGGACGTGCACCACCTGGTCGTAGATCTCATCCAGGCCGTCGATGGGCTCGCGCTTCGCGAAGCTCTGGTAGAGGACCTTGAGGTGGGGCGAGTCCACGGCCTGGAGCAGTCGTCGGCAGCCCGCGAGCGTGTCGGTGAGGTTATTCCCGTGCGTTTCCATGGCGAAGACCACATCCGCGCCGGCCTTCTCGATCTCGGCGGTGATGGTGCGGTAGGCCTGGATGGTGCGCTGCCACTGCTCCTCGGTGGCCTTCTCGCTGGGGGCCCAACTTTCCAGCTTGGCGATCGAGCGCTCCTTGTAGTCCTTGAGGTCGATGCCCACCGAGGTGAGCCCGCGGATGAGCGGGGCCCCCAACGCCTGGGCGTAGTGGGTGAAGCGCCTGGCGATGGCCAGGGAGGCGTCCCACATCTCTTGCGTCCCGGTGAAGCAGAAGTACGGCGTCAGGCAAGGGACGGCAAGGCCCAGGTCGCGGGCTTCTTTCCGCAGCGCGGCGAGTTCCTCCTCGGGCTTCCCGTCGATCTGTGAGCCCCAGATTTCCACCCCGTCGTAGCCGAGCTCGGCCACCCGGCGCAGAATGTCCTCGATGGGCAGCTGATAGCGTACGTTGATGGTACCGAAGCAGACTTTCATCCCTCGCCCTTCCTCGCTCGCTCTACGGCCTCTCTTTCCCATTGGCCTCAGGATAGTAGCGCCCCTGCCTCTCCCTGCCAAGGAAAAGCGCAGGGCAGGCTTCCCCATCAGGCGGATGTGTCCCGCCGGCGGGTGCCCGAGAAGCGCGCGGGGGTCTGACGGTTTCTCTTGACAGGGGCTGCTGCGAGCCGGTAGGCTTTCTACCGCTCAGTCTCTGTTCTTGCGACAGGTAGATGGCGGTCTGGCAAGGGTGAGCACAGGCGTGAAGCGAACGCGCACGATGAACGTCCCCGAACTGGCCCTCACCCGGCAGTATGTGGAGATCGCGGAGGAGGCCGAGCAGGCCTTTGCCCAGGTCCTTTCTACGCAGCGCTTCGCTTCTGGCCCCCGCGTCGCCGAGTTGGAGGAGAGACTGGCTTCCTACTGCCAGACCCGCTTCGCCGTGGGCGTCGCCTCCGGGACGGATGCCCTGCTCGTGGCTCTCCTCACTTTGGGCGTCGGTCCCGGCGACGAGGTCATCACCAGCCCCTTCACCTTCTTTGCCACGGCCGGCGCTATCCACCGGGTCGGCGCCCGACCGGTCTTCGTCGACATCCGCGCCGACACCTTCAACCTCAACCCCGAACTGGTCCCCGCGGCTGTGACCGAGCGCACCCGGGCCCTCCTCCCCGTCCATCTGTACGGGCAGGTCGCCGACATGGACCCCTTGCTCGCCCTGGCCCGCGGGCGGGACCTCCCCGTCATTGAAGACGCGGCCCAGGCTGTCGGCGCCACCTACCGGGGCCGCCGGGCCGGCTCCTTCGGGCGTGCGGCCTGCTTGAGTTTCTACCCGACCAAGAACCTGGGCGCCTACGGCGAGGCGGGCATGCTGCTCACCTCGGAAGGTGCCGTCGCCGACCGCGCCCGGCTGCTCCGTAACCACGGGATGACCCAGCAGTACCTGCACCACTGCGTGGGCTTCAATAGCCGGATGGACGAACTCCAGGCCGCGATCCTCCTCGTCAAACTCCGTCACCTGGAGGTCTGGAATGGAGCCCGCCGGGAGCGAGCGGCCACCTATGCGAAACTCCTCGCCGGTGTCCCCGAGGTGGTGCCGCCAGCTGTTGACCCGCGCTGTGAGCACATCTTCCACCAGTACGTCATCCGCGCCCCGCGTCGGGATGCGCTCCTGGCGCATCTGCGCGGCCATGGCGTCGGGGCACGGGTTTTCTACCCGTTCCCGCTCCATCTTCAGCCTTGCTTCGCGGGGCTCGGCTACCGTGAAGGCGACTTCCCGGAAGCGGAGCGGGCCGCGCGGGAGGTCCTGGCGCTGCCCCTGTACCCCGAACTCCAGACCGAGGAGCAGGAATACGTGGTCGAGACCCTGGCTGAGTTCTACCAGGGCTGAACCGAAGAGGTCCAAGACCCAGCTCCGTGGGTGGGACGCCGATGCAAGTTTGGCGAAAGACCAGGCGAGAGAGAACTGGGGGGCGAAGCGTCTCGCCCGTCCTCCTCGGAGGCGCTTCGCTGGCGCTCGCCCTCCTCGTGGGGTTGGTTTGGGCGCGGGAGGTGCTCCCCGGCGTCCCGGTCCTTCCCCCACGGGCGCCCGCAGAAGCCGCCGAAGCGAAACCCCTCGCGCCGACGGCCCCCGCCGAACCCACACTTGCGCAGCCGGCCCAGCCCGTCACCTTCAAAGCCCGCGAACTCATCACCTGGCTGGAGCAGCCGTACCGCGTCTTCGTAGCCCACGGGGGGGTGGAGCTACACTACGACACCAAGACTGTCACCGCCGCCGCAGCCGTTGTCTGGTTCGACGAGGCCCGGCCCAAGCTCACCGGCGTCATCGCCCTGGACATCTACCTCGAGGGTGACGTCAAGGTCACCGAGCGGGGAGCCACCAGCCGCAGGGACAAGGAGTACTTCCACATCGAGACTTTGCGCCGCTTGATGGTGAGCGACGCCGACGGCACCGTCCCCGAGTACCCCGAGCCGGTCGCTTCCGACCTTCTGATCCGCGCCCGCGCTGCGCGCCAGGCCGAAGCACCGCCCCCGGCCCCCACACCTCGGCCGCCCGTGCCCCTCTACCCCGCCCCCGAGGCTGCCCGCCGACAGCTCCTCGAGGTCCGCTACCAGGCCTACGCCCTCAACTCCCAGGGCTTCCAGATCCAGGAAGAGCCAGAGGAGGACGGCCGACGGGTCTTCGTCATCACCGGTGGCGTGGACATCATCCGTGACGTCCCGGCCAAGGAGGGCGTCCCCGCCGCGAGCATGGAACTCACCGCCGACAACATCGTCACCTGGGTCCCGCGCGGTGGCGGGGGAGCGGGCGGCGCGCCAGCAACCGCGGGCGGCGAAACGCTGCACACCGAGGTCTACGCCGAGGGGAATGTCACCATCTACCACCTGGGCCGGGTCGTGGAGTGCGACCGCGTCTTCTACGACCTCACCGACGACCGGGCCGTCATCCTCGAGGCCACCATCCGCACCACCGTCCGCGAAGGGTCTCTCCCCCTCTACTACCGGGCCAAGGAAATCCGTCAACTGAACCCGAACCAGTACGTCGCCACCGACGGCATCATCACCACCTGCGAGTTCGCCCACCCGCATTACTGGCTCCAGACCAAGCAGCTCACCCTGGACGAATCGGAGGACAGTCGCCTGGCCCAGGCCTGGAACAACGTCCTCTTCGTCCACGGGCTCCCCCTCTGGTACTGGCCCTACTACGCCCACGACATCAGCCGCGACCGCACCGTCCTGAAGCGCTTCCGCGTCAGCCATTCGACGGAGTTCGGCAGCGAGGTCCGCACCGCCTGGGACCTCTATGACCTGGGCCTCGTCGGCAGGGATTGGACGGACTGGAGCAACCTGGCCCTGGTGGTGGACCTCCTCAGCCGCCGGGGCGTCGGCCTGGGCCTCGACTTCGACTACAGCCGCTGGGGTGGTGAGGGCTACCTCACCTCCTACTACATCAACGACCAGGGCCAGGACGTCCCGGGCGTCCCCCTGGAAGAGGACCAGCGCGGCCGCTTCGAGTGGCGCCACCGCCAGCAGCTCAGCTCCTACGACACCATCCTGGCCGAGTTCTCCTGGATGAGCGACCGGGGCTTCCTCGATGAGTACTTCGAGCAGGAAGCGCGGGAAGACAAGGAGAAGGAGACCGTCCTCTACTACAAGCACCAGCGGGGGCTCTCCGCCCTGACCGTCCTGGGCAAGGTGCGCACCAACGACTTCCTCACCCAGACCGAGTACCTTCCCCAGGTGGGCTACCGGCTCCTTGGCTACCCCCTGGGCTACTCGCTCTGGGGCGACCGCCTCACTTTCTACAGCACCAGCCAGGTGGCCAACGTCCGCCTGCGCCCCGACGAGGCCCTCCACCTGCCTCAGCCCGACCTCTGGCGCTTTGACACCCTCAATGAGCTCGATATGCCCCTGGCCTGGCGCTTCATCCACGCCGTCCCCTTCGTCGGCGCCCGCTACACCGCCTACACCGACAGCCCCGACGCCTTCGGCCAGGAGTCAGGCCGGGCCGTGGACCGCCTCGTCGGTGAGTACGGCTTCCGCTCCAGCGCCACCTTCTCGCGCGTCTACCGGGTCACCAACCGGCTGCTCGACCTTGACGGCGTCCGCCACATCATCACCCCCACGGTCGACTACTTCCACCGCTACGCCGTCACTGCCGACCCCAACGAGGTCTTCCAGTTCGACGAGGTGGATCCCCTGGGCGAGTTCCAGATGGTGAGGCTGGGCGTCCGTCAGCGCTGGCAGACGCGCCGGCTGAGCCGGGGCCAGAGCCCGCTGGCTTCAGTCGACCAGCGGGTCGTTGACTGGGTGCTCCTGGATGCCCACTTGGACCTTTTCCCCAACCCCGACCGCGACAACCAGGGCAACGTCCTCGGGGACCTCAACCTGGACCTCATCTGGCGGCTGAGCGACCACGTCACCCTGCTCTCCGACGGCCAGATGGACCTCGCCAACGGCCTGGGTTGGGACGTCGCGAACATCACCTTCAAACTGGACCGCTCGCCTCGGCTGGCCTTCTACCTGGGTCACCGCTTCATCCGGGAAGCGGGCTCCTCCGCCTTCACCTTTGGCTTCGACTACGATATCAGCGCCAAGTGGCAACTGGGGGCCCTCTGGCAGTACGACTTCCAGGGCGGCTTCCCCCTCACCCAGCGTCTCGTCCTCACCCGCAGGCTCCACCGCTGGCTCCTGGAGATGTCCTTCCAGCGTGACGAAGGGGAGGAGGGCGGAACGGGTGACACCTCCATCAGCTTGACCCTTGTCCCCCAGGGACTCCCCGGCACCCGCCTCCGCTTCTTCTGAGCGAAAGACCCTGGCGACCTCAGCCCTTCCCGCCCAACTCCTTCTGCACCTCGTAGCGGGTGAACTGGGTGGAGTTGTTGGCATTGTCCCACAGCAGCTCCACGCTCGTACCGGTGAGTTCCCCGGAGGAGACCTGGAGCCTCACCTTCACCTCCTGGGTGTCGGTGCCGCTTTGCTGCGCGCTGTTCTTCGCCGTCAGCCGGACCGTGAAGATGCCCGCCTTGGCGTAGACGTAGGTGGTCAGGCCGTCGCCCTGGTAGGCGTACTCGCTGTAGTCGTCGGTGCCGTCCCCGTCAAAGTCCCAGGCCCAGTAGTTCACCGGCGGCGGCGGCGCCGCGTACGACCCCGAACCGTCAAACTCCGCCGCCGCCCCGTTCAGGGCCACCGTCTGCGTCTCCGGCGCCGCCACCGCGTACACGCTCCCCAGCGCCGGCACCGACAGCACCAAGAGACACAGCATCGGCCCGCAAAGTAAGAGCCCTCCTCTCACCCCTCCACCTCCCGCACCGGGGCCGTCGTAGTCGGTCATGAGGTCCCTAGCGTCGTACTTGTAGCTGGAGACGTTCGTGCCGTCGTCCTTCTTGGTCAGACTGCCATTGGCATCGTAGAGACAGCTCGTCACGGTAGCGCCCGTGGTCTCCCTCCGCCCCTCTTCCCTGCTCCCCTGGCGCCCCTCGCGCCGCTACCGACGGCCACGAGTTGACTGGACAACCCACAAGGCCACTTCCCACCACTCGAACTCAGGCCTGATATTAACGGGTACTATCATATACAAATCTACGTTGCGCTTTACACAGAACCTTGTTAGCATCCCCCGGATCTCAAGGGTACTCTTGTCCCAAAGTTCTAAAAGGATGCCAGCAGCAAGAAAACCGTCCGGCTGCTCGTTTAGTAAAGTCATAACCTCCCTATCGCTGTACTCGGAGCCCGCGCAGCGAAAATTGCCCTGCTCAGTTTCCTCAATCCGGAACACATCGGCCGGAAGCCGAGAAAGTGGCAGCTCCTGAACATTGTGAACGAGCCACATATCACTGCCCTGAGCCTGCTGAGCGCACCCGTTCATCAGCGCAGTCGTGACCCCAACCACTATGGCGCCACGAAGAACCGTAGCGGTTACAATAACGGCCAGAAAAGCAAGCGTGACCGCGACCCTGTGCATTTCCCGCTCCTGCCTGTTTCGCGGCGCTAGCGAAGTCGCAAACCTCGCCGCCCGCTTGTCGCTCCGAGCAGCAACGCCAGCTCTTTGCTAGGGCGGCCCTGACTGCGGACGCTTCGCTGTCGACCGACCTCCTTCTTCCGTGCCTCCTTTCTTGGGTTGCTTTTTACAACAACAGTACTTGGCAAGTAACTCTTGGGGCTTAAAGCGGTCAGGGTCGTCATCTGTTGGTAAGAATCGCCGGGGGTGGCTAGTCTTGTCCCACTCTGACCCCTTTCGCGCGCCGTACGGCTGATACTCGTAGCCGCTCTCCGTTCCGCGGAGGCCATGGACATCCAGCCCCTGGTCCGGTGTGGCGATCGGGTCGACGTAGGGGTCTTTGCCGGTATGTTGCTTTCTAACCATGTCCGCGTGTTCGGGGTCTATTATGTACACGTAAAGCATCAGGTAGTCTTTGCAACAGCAAACTTTCGGGCAATCCTTTGCCGATACGCCCGCGAGACACTTGTAGCCCAGAGCCTCGAAAAGTTGTTTCAATGAAGAGCCCCCCTTACCCTTCCTGTCCGGTGGGATGGTGTATAGAGCACCTTCCTGCCCCGTGGCATACCCAATGCAGTTCACCCAATCGGTGTCGACAGTGCCCACTACCTTGCCTTTGTCATCTTTTATGGGTTTCATCTCCAGTCCGCTTGGGTCCAGGTAGTCGAGCGGCTGATTCGCGACGTACTGGTAGAGGTGGGTGGTAGCCCAGGAGGGACGTGGGTCACGGGCCACGAAGCGCCCCAGCGCCGCGGAGTAGTTCCGGGCGCGGTAGTAGTACAAGGTGGATTCAGTGTCCCAGTCTCTTCCCGTGAAGCGGAAGGGTTGGGTAAGGTTTTCGGTGGGGGACCCATAGGCGCAGCCGAAGGCCTCGTAGTCGTAGGAGTTCTCTGTGTCTTGGTCAGCATCGAGGACCTGGCGGATGCTGCCTAAGGCGTCGGATAGGTAGTAGTACGTGCTGCCTGAAGCCGTCAAAGAGAGGTTCTGGTCCAGGCCGGGGGTGACATAGGTGCGCTGCAACTGGTTGCTCTCGTTGTACTCAGCCACCGTGTTCAGCCCGTCGTGGACGTAGGCGGTCTTGGTGCCGTTGACATTCTTGGTGATCCGGCGACCGGCTGCATCGTAGCGGTAGGTCGTGTCATTGTTGGCACCGGGGCTGTCGTAGTCGGTCATCAGGTTCCTGACGTCGTACTTGTAGGCGTGCACGTTGGTGCCATCGTCCTTCTTGGTCAGGTTGCCATTGGCATCATAGAGATACCTCGTGATTGTCTCACCCCTGACCTCCCTGGTCAACTTATCAGCCCCGCAGTCAGGGGCCCATGTCGAGCAGACGAATGTCCCCCTTTTACTTTGCGCTCCTATTGTTTCTGGGGCCGCCGGCGCGTCTCATCGTCCTCGAGAGTAGCTCCCTCCTCGCTTCACTGTAAACTGGCCCCAGTACCTGTCCAACGCCAAGGACGGTTCCCTGCGGGGGAAGTCACTTCCGTGAACCTCCGCCATGTACTCGAGAAACTCCCTCACCACGCTCTTTTGCGCCAGGCTCAACGGCTCAACCCGTTTCATGAACTGCTTTTCCTTCACCTCCTCATAAGCATACGACCGTTCGACCCCATGCGCCAAGAACGCGAAAACGCACTCTTGGACTCCACTTACCAGCGGCCTCTCTTCCATCAAGCGCCTGGCGCGCTCTCGACCATAAGGACTATCCGCGGGGTCCGGCTTGACAAGCCCGTTGATCAGGGCGTCCACCGCCACGTCTGCCTCTTTGTAACGCTCGATTGCGGCAAGAATGTACCCAGGCAGATAGAACCTATAGGCCTTTGGTGTCATCACAGAGAGACACCAGCCATTCGCAGGTCCGACCGTGCAGACGATGTCGCGCCAATGCTTCCCCCGGAAAGCGCCTCTAACTTCGGGCGCGTCCGCAAATGAGCCGCGGACGATTCTGATGGGCTTTTCCAGGTCGGAAAAAGCGGCCACCAAAGCGCGAACAAGGCTGCACTTTGACCGTTCTGCCGGCCGGCTCATTTCTGGCCCTTACACCCCCCCTTCTTGGCTGCAAGGTAGTCCAGGCACTTGGCCCCAGCGTTAATGGCTTCGTCCGCTTTGGTCTTGTGCCCTTCATCTCCGCCGCCGAAGCATTTGTTGTTCACGTAGTTTTCGGCCAAGGCGCAGGCCGTATTTCGCAAGGCGTACGTTTGAAGGGTGGGGCAGTCAAGGTCCTGCGTACACTTACGCTCGACGTTGCACGCAGCGTCCGCGACAGCCAGAAGAGTTACGAGCTCTTCCGGCGTACAAGGCCCAGCGTATCGCCTAAGAGACCGAGGCAAGCGCCGAACCCTGTTTGCTGCTTCGTTGATGAGCCGTGCGAGCTCCTCTGCCGTCAGGCCTGCTACTTCCCCAATTTCGTGAGCGCTAACAGCTGCAGCGACACCCGCGGCGCTCCAACCAAGCAGGACCCCGGCTTGCTGAATGCCGCTCTCCCAGCCAGAGAACTCTATGTAAGTCTGTATGACCGCTATTTGACCAGCCGGTGTTGCAAGGGACTGAAGACCGAAGGGGTCCAACCACTTCGTAGGTCTATTGCTGACGTAGACGTAGGAGTTTGGCACAAGAAGAAACATAATGGGGTCTCGTGAAGTCAACCTGCCCAGAGCTGCGTCACACATCCTCGCCCTGTAGTTATACAGCGAACTCTCCCCGTCCCACTCCCTCCCTGTGAAGCGGAAGGGTTGGGTCAGGTTCTCGGTGGGAGAGCCGTAGGCGGAGCCGAAGGCCTCGTAGTCGTACGAGTTCTGGGTGGACTGGTCGGCATCGAGCACCTGGCGGATGGAGCCCAGGGCATCGGAGAGGTAGTAGTAGGTGCTGCCTGAGGCAGTCAGGGAAAGGTTCCGGTCCAGGCCGGGAGTCATATAGGTCCGCTGCAACTGGTCGGAGCCGTTGTACTCCGCCACCACGTTCAGGCCGTCCTGGTAGTACTTGGTGGTCGTGGACCCTCCGACCGTCTTCTGGACGCGAAGGCCCGAGGCCCCGTACTTGTACGTGGCGTCGTTGTTGCTCCCGGGGCCGTCGTAGTCGGTCATGAGGTTCCTGAAGTCGTACTTGTAGGCGTGGACGTTGGTGCCGTCGTCCTTCTTCGTCAGGCTGCCATTGGCGTCGTACGAGTACGACGTGATTGTGGCGCCTGTGGTCTCCCTGGTCAGCTGGTCAGCGGTGTTGTACAGGTAAGAGGTCGTGGTGGTA
>Ga0315282_10016339_pt1 | contig 10855 bp, 9 predicted proteins | sample YL17G07_20_MG_FD_203693 | JGI IMG/M metagenome (GOLD analysis project Ga0315282, IMG submission 203693) | Sediment microbial communities from Yellowstone Lake, YNP, Wyoming, USA - YL17G07_20 | ecosystem: Environmental > Aquatic > Freshwater > Lake > Sediment | place: USA: Wyoming | collected...
TTGGGGTGCAGATTGCCGTCGCCGGCGTGGAATACGTTGGCAATGCGGAAGCCGTGCTTCTGACCAACCTCTGCTACGCGCCGCAGCACCTCCGGCAGGCGGGTGCGAGGTACGGTGCCGTCCAGGACGTAGTAGTTGGGCATCAGGCGCCCCAGCGCGCCAATGGCCCCCTTGCGACCAGCCCAGAGGCGGTCGCGCTCCGGGCCATCCTCGGCCACGCGCACCTCGCGTGCTCCCTCCGCGCGGCAGATCTTCTCCACGGCCTCGCCTTCTTCGGCCACCGCCTCCCGCAACCCCTCCACCTCGATGAGGAGGACGGCGCTGGCGTCCATAGGGAAGCCGATGTGGAGGGAGGCCTCGACGGCCTGGATGACCTCGTGGTCCATCATCTCCAGGGCGGCGGGCACGAATCCCTGGCCGATGATGGTGGAGACGGCGTTGCTGGCCTGGTCCATGTCGTCGAAGATGGCGAGCAGGGTGCGCACGGCCTCCGGAAGGCGAAGGAGGCGCACCAGGATCTTGGTGACGATGGCTAGGGTGCCCTCGGAGCCGATGACGGCGCCCGTTAGGTCGTAGCCCGGCAGGTCGCGGGTGCGCCCTCCCACCCAGACCATCTCGCCGTCGGCCAGCACGAGCTCCAGGCCCAGGACGTGGTTGGTGGTGACCCCGTAGGCCAGACAGTGGGGGCCGCCGGCATTCTCGGCTACGTTGCCGCCTATCGTGCAGGCGCGCTGGCTGGCCGGATCGGGCGCGTAGTAGAGGCCGTAAGGCTGGACGGCACGGCCCAGGTCCAGGTTGACGACTCCCGGCTCGACCAGGGCCACGCCCTCCTGGTGGTCCACCTCCAGGATGCGCTTCATGCGGGTGAGCGCCAGGACCATGCCTCCCATCTCGGGGATGGCGCCTCCGCTAAGGCCGGTGCCCGCCCCGCGCGGCGTGACCGGCAGCCCGCAGCGACGGGCCAGCTTGACGACCTCCGACACCTGCTCCGCCGTGTCGGGGAGCACCACCACCTGGGGCAGGGCGCGGCCGACGGTGGCGTCATACTCGAAGACCATGAGGTCGGCGGGTTCGTGAAGAACGTAGTCGTGGCCCACTATGGACATCAGCTCGCGCAGGACGTGCTTGTCGATGGTCGCGGCCGGTGTCATGGTCGCCACTCCAGTACGGTTCGTCTCGCGCCCCACTGCCTGCTGGCCGGCCATCTCTAAGGCGCCTCCTGGGGGATCTCCAGCCCGCAGTGCGGGCAGAAGCGGCCGCCGGAAGGGGGCAGGGGGTTGCCGCAGCGCGGGCAGCCTGTGGCCAGCCTGTGGCCGCAGTGAGCGCAGTACTGCCAGTCCTGGGGTACCTCGGCCTGGCAGGCCTGGCACTCGCGCACGAACTGCTGGAACACCTTCAGGGCGTGCCGGTAGCGCGCCGCCTCATCTGCGGCAGGGCGTCGCCGGGGCTGGCGCCCAGGCGGGCGCCCGTCCGGGCGCGTCCCAGCCCGTCTCGATGGCTCCGTCATGGTTCCTCCTGACCCGCGTTCATCATATCACGCCGCGAAGGGGGAAAAGGAAGACCGCCCTCGTCGGGCGGCCGCAACCTGCCGGGACGTGAGCTAGGCGAAGCGCCTCAGGTACTCCTCCAGGTTGAACTCGGTCACCTCCGGCACGAACTCCCGCGAGCGCTGCTCAAACGGCTCCCTCGATTCGTCGCGGTAGAAGACGCCGAGGTGCACTCGCTCCTCGGTGAGGGCCAGGTGAAGCGCCGCTGCCAGGTCTGAGCTGTCGTGGTCGGGCGGCATCTCCGCCACCGCCTCGTCGTAGTAGTTGTAGGTGTTGTGGAACTCGGTGCAGGGGCTCTGGACGTGGATGAACGAGAAGCCGTGGTGCCGCACGCCCTGTACGATGACCTCCGACATCTCGCTGGCCCGCGCCGAGTAGCCCCGGGCGACGAAGGTGGCGCCGTAGGCCAGGGCCAGCACCACAGGCTTGAACGGCCTGGCGATGGCGCCGAAGGGCGTCGACTTGGAGATGTACCCTGTGGCCGAGGTGGGCGACGCTTGCGCCTTCGTGAGGCCGTAGGTCTGGTTGTCCATCATGATGACGGTGATGTCCACGTTGCGGGCGGCGGCGTGGGGCAGGTGCCCGGCGCCGATGCTCATGAGGTCGCCGTCGCCGCCCATGGCGAACACTGTCAACGCCGGGTTGGCCATCTTGACACCGGTGGCAATGGGCAGAGGCCGGCCGTGCACTCCGTGGATGCCGTAGGTGCGCAGGAAGTAGGGGATGCGGCTGGAGCAGCCGATACCCGACACCACGACCACCTCGTGCGGCTTTAGCTGAAGGGCGGTCAGAGCCTTGTAGGTGGCGCTCAGCACGCCGAAGTCCCCGCAGCCGGGGCACCACACCGGCTTGACGTCGCTCTTGTAGTCTCTGAGCTCCAGGAGGAAGTCCTGCTCTTCGAGGGCTGTGTCAGTGGCCACGATCCAGCACCTCTTCGACCTTGCGGAAGATCTCGCCCGGCGCGAAAGGAAGGCCGCCGTACTTGTTGAGGGGGATAGGCCTGAATCCAAAGGTGGCTGCCAGGTGATGGGCCATCTGCCCCTGGTAGTTCACCTCAGGCACGATGACGTGCTCCACCGAGTCGATGAAGGCGCCCAGCTCCCTTTCGGGCAGCGGGTTGAGCACGCGTGGGTGCAGGGCTGCCACCTCGTAGCCAGCCGCCAGGGCCCGCTCGACTGCCTCCCGGATGGCGCCCTCGGTGGCACCCCACCCGATGATGCCAATCTTGGGCTTCTTGGAGCCGTAGCGAGGCACGGGCCCCAGCTCGGATTGGAGGGTCGCCAGCTTCCGGAAGCGCTTGTCGGTCATCAGCTCATGGATGGAGGGCTCCAGGTCCGGGTGGCCCGACTCGCCATGCTCCAGGCCCGGCGCCACGTAGACGCCCTCCGCATCCATCCCCGGTAGAGCCATGGGGGAGACGCCGCTCTCCGTCACCCGGAAGCGCCAATAAGGCTCCGCGTCGCCATTTCGGGGTCGCTCCCGGTCGACCACCGTGAGGCGGCTCAGGTCGGGCATCTGGAGAGTCTCCGTGCGATGGGAGAGCGACTGGTCGGAGAGGAGGATGACTGGCATCTGGTAACGCTCGGCCAGGTTGAAGGCGTGCACGATCTCGTAGAAGCAGTCTTCTACCGAGCCCGGCGCCACCACGACGCGCGGGAAGTCCCCGTGGCCGCCGTATAGCGCCTGGTAGAGGTCGCCCTGCTCCAGCTTGGTGGGCATTCCCGTGCTGGGGCCGGCCCGCTGGGCATCGACGATGACGACGGGAAGCTCGGCCATGGACCCCAGACCCATGAGCTCCGTCATCAAGGAGAAGCCGGGCCCGGAGGTGGCCGTCATGGCCTTGGTGCCGGTGAAAGACGCCCCCAGGCAGGAGGCCAGCGATGCCATCTCGTCCTCCGCCTGAAGGAAGATCCCTCCGAGCGCGGGTAGCTGTCGGGCCATAGTCTCCAGGATCTCGGAGGCGGGTGTGATGGGATAGCCGGCATAGAAGCGGCAGCCGGCGTGCAGGGCGCCGGCCACGATGGCATCGTTGCCGCTCATGACCAACCGGCTCACGTGGTCGCTGGTCCCCAGGTAGTAGCCGTCTTCTTTGCGGATCTGGCGAGTGTACTCGTAGCCGTAGTGGAGAGCCTCGAGGTTCTTGGATAGCAGCTCCGCCCGGCGCTTGAGGCGGCTGCGCACCAGGTCCTCCAGAGAGGCGGGGTCCAGGCCGAAGAGGCCTGCCATGATGCCGAGCGTCAGGACGTTCTTGCCGCGCTGGAAGTCCAGCTTCTCGCGGGCGATGCGCTGGAGGGGAACTGGGTACATGACGCGACCGTTGCTCTCCCCGACGTTCGCGCGATCCGGGTCGTAGATGACCACCCCGTGCTCGTGGACCTCCCCGACGTGCCTTTCATAGGCCTCGCCGTCGAAGGCAATGAGAACGTCAACGCCGTCCCCGATGGAGAGGACGGGCTTGTCGCTAACGCGGATCTGATACCAGGCGTGCCCGCCCTTGATCTCGGCCGGGTAGGTGCGGAAGGTGAAGACGTGGAATCCGGTGCGGGCAGCGCCGATGGTGAACATGTCGCCGGCGCTAATGACGCCTTCGCCGCCTTCGCCGCCGATACGAATAATGATGTCGTTCTTGGGCATCTTAGGTGCTCCGCGCGAAGACCGCGGCACCGTCCCTGGAGGAGTTTAGTAAGCAGAAAGATCGCTTATTTAATTCTACCACTTGGGTAAGACCGGTGAAAGGAGATGAGGCGCCTCCATGCGTGCTGGGAGGGTAGAACACTCTTCATTCTAGCACGTCTGGCGGACCCGGAGTTGAGACGGCACCTGCCGTTGTCACCCCTGGACCCCACGTTGACGGCGGCTGTGCGACGGTGTACTACATAGTGAGCGGGCGACTGGACAAGGCGTCACGGACCCCGGCAGGAGGGGCGCCGGTAGGGAAGGAGACTTCACCATGACCATCAAGGCCTACGTTCTGGTCGTGGCCAACCCTGGACAGACCAAGAAGGTCTTTGAGGCCATCAAGGCCATCCCACAGGTCGCGGAATGTCACGAGGTGATGGGCCCCTACGACATCGTCGTTGAGCTGAAGGTGGAGAGTCTGACGGAGGTTGCGCCCATCCTCGGCCAGCGCTTGCGCACCATACCCGGCATCGAGAGCACCACTTCCCTGGTCACGTTCCCCGAGTAGGGCGGCAGGGACTCCGCTAGATCAGTTCCTCGCGGCGCATGTCCGCCAGCGTCTCCTCGAAGGCGGCTAGCGTCGCCTCCACGTCTTGCTCGCTGTGCACGGCTGAGACGAGGCCGCCGTTGCGCATGGGGTCCACGCCGCGGTTGAGCATCCCCCGCTTCAGGGCTTCGAGCCGTTCGCGGGACATGCCGGGCACGGTCCGGCCGGGCCTGCCTTCCCAGTTCCAAGAGAAGTCGTCCACGGGCGGCGGCACCTCGTGGCCCATGGTGATGTGGAACATAGAGGAGAACCCGTAGGCACAGCCCTGCACGCCGGCGCGGCGCATAATCGCGTTCATCCCCTGGCAGAGACGTCGACAGACGCCTGCCGCCTGCTCCTGAGGTCGGCCGTCGGCGATGAGGGAGAGGCAGGCGGAGCCAGCGGCCGCCGAGAGTGGGTTGGCGTTGAAGGTGCCCGGGTGGGGGATACGCCGCTTCAGGTTCCATTCGTCGTCGCCGAAGCCCAGCAGGGAGAGGATCTCGCGCCGGCCGACGACGGCGCCACCTGAGAGGCCCCCAGCCAGCACCTTCGCCAGGCACGTGATGTCCGGCAGGACGCCGAAGAGGGCCTGGGCACCGCCGGGGGCCACCCGGAAGCCTGTAACGACCTCGTCGAAGATGAGGAGGGCGCCGGTCCTCTCGGTCAGGTCCCGGACCTCGGTCAGGAAGGCGGGCTCCAGGGGCAAGGTGCCGTAGGAGGCGCCTGTGGGCTCGATGATGACGGCAGCGACATCGTTGTGGTCCTCGAGGGCGCGGCGCAGCGCCTCCGTGTCGTGCTGGGGCACCAGCACCTGGTTCTGGAGGGCGGCCAGGGGGATGCCCACCGCCTGAGGCGTGGCCTCGGCGGTGAAGGAGAAGCCCACCACGCTGTCGTTCCAGCCGTGGAAGTGTCCGTTGAAACGGACCAGCTTCTGGCGGCCGGTGAAGGCGCGGGCCAAACGAACGGCCATCATCGTCGCCTCAGTGCCGGAGCTTGTGAAGCGGACCACCTGCGCTGACGGCACCAGGCGCTGCACCCACTCCGCCCAGCGTATCTCCATCTCATGGCAGGCGCCGTAGTGGGTGCCCTTCTGGAGCTGCTCTGTGACCGCCCGCGTGACCTCCGGGTGAGCGTGGCCGAGGAGGAGGGAGCCGTGGCCCATCACGTAGTCGATCAGCTCGTGGCCGTCCACGTCCCACTTGTGGGAGCCGGCGGCGCGCTCGACATAAATCGGGAAGGGGGTTTGATGGCGGATGTCATGTGTGACGCCGTTGGGAAAGAAACGCAAAGCCTCGGCGTGCAGGGCCGCCGACCGTGGATGCAACTGCCGGTAATGCTCGAGGATAGTGGACACGGCTTCTTGCGCCTCCTTCTCCGGGGCGGAGGACCGGGCCCTTCAGCTTTGGACGCGCCGGGCATAGAGCAGGGGGAGGTCCGCCATGGTGAGCAGCCCGGGCCTCGCCGCCACCACCGCCGGGATCGCGTTGGCCATGACGGCCGCTGTCGCCAGGTCCCCCTGGACGCCGCCCTCGATGACCATGTGCACGGGCGGCCGTCCCTCAATGACGACCTCGTCAAGCGGCTGGGCCGCCCCCGCCGATATCTCCAGCTCCAGACGTAGCACCTCGCGGCTGTTGCTGCGGGCGCTGACCACCTGGTGGATGCCGGCCACCTGACCCCTTTCCAGGTGTATCTCGCCGGCCTGGCGCGGGCTGGCGCAGACCACGGGCTCCAGCACCTCCTGCCAGTCGTCTACCGGCCAGGCGAGGGCGTGGGCCACCAGGCGGGCCGACTCCATAAGCCCCACGTGCCCGAAGCGGCCCGTCGCCTTGCGCTCCTCGAACTCCTCTGAGGTGATGCCCACCCCCACCTTGCGCTGGAGCTGGATTCGACGCCTGCTGACGTCCACCACCCGTCGAATCTCCAGGCGTGATAGCGACTGGCAGACGGCGCTGAGGGCGAGGGCCAGCGTGTCCATGACGAAGCCCGGGTTCACCCCCGTGCCCACCACCGTCACGCCAGCCGCCTTGGCCCGGGCGTCGATCCGGCGCGAGAGGTCCGGGTGACGGTCCCAGGGGTAGGCCAGCTCCTCACAGGTGGAGAGGACGTTCTTGCCAGCGTCCACGGCTGCCAGCAGTTGCGGCGCCACCTCCTCCAGGTATGAGCCCGTCGTGTGCACGACCAGGTCTGCCGGCAGGGCAAGGGCTGCCTCGGTGTCAGTGGTGACGGCTATCCCCAGGTCTTTCCCAAGGCCTGCCCGTCGCCCGAGGTCCTGGCCTGCCTTGCCCGGGTCCGAGTCGATAGCGGCCACCACCTTTACGTCGGGGCGGTCGGCCAGGGCTCGGGTAACTTCAGCACCAATGGCGCCGACCCCGTACTGAATGACGCGGTACGCTGGTGCCTGCAAAGGTCCTCTCCCCTCAGAATCCTCAGGCAACTATAGCACAAGCGATGCTGAGGGAGAGGGCTGGTGAGAGGCCTCAGTAGGGCGGCGACGCCTGACGTGCGTCGCTGAGCAGGCTAGAGGATGATCACCTGGGCTGCGTCGCCGACCAGGGTGGCGAAGCGCTTGGGGTCGCCGCCGGTGGCGTAGCCGTAGTGCATGGGGATGACGACCTTGGGCTTCAGGTCGCGCACCAGCGCGGCCGCCTCCTCCTCGTCCATCGTGTAGGTCCCGCCGATGGGGATAAGGGCGATGTCTATGGACCCGAGCTCCGCCATCTCAGGGACGCGGCTGGTGTCGCCGGCGTGGTAGACGGTCTTGCCCGCCACCTTGAAGACGAAGCCCACATTGAAGCCCCGCGGATGGTGGTTGTTGTAGCCGGCCACCGCCCGGATATCGACCCCTTTCTCGCTGGCCGTCTGGCCCTCCTCCAGGGCGACCACGCGGCCCTGGTCTCCGAGCCGCGGGGCGCAGGGCGCGTTGGCGACGATGACGGTATCGTCCTTCCGCAGGGCGGCGATCGTTGCCGGGTCCAGGTGGTCGAAGTGCTCATGCGTGACCAGGATGAGGTCCGCCTTCTCACCCCCCTCGATCTGGTGAGGGTCAACATAGATGACCGCCTCAGGGCTCTTGATGAGGAAGCTGCTCTGGGTGAAGCGCTGGAAGTAAAGGTCGTCGATGGTGACGGACTGGCCCATCCCGGCCTCCTTTCTGGGGGGCACAGCCGGACCGCTGCGGCGCTCAGGGGCCGGCAGGGGCTAAGTTGACATAAAAGAGCCGCGCCACGGGGGCCTAAACGGCCTCGCGGGCAGCGCTAACGCAGTCGTAGTGGCTCAGTTCGTCGATGAGCTCGGCATCCAGATAGTCCTGGGCAGTCTCCCCACCGTCCGGGCACCGGAGAGCCTGGTGGCCGAAGTCGACCACTGTGAGGGGAGCGCCGCAGAGTGAGCAGCGAAAGAGCGGGGCACCCCGCTGGTCCCGCACTATGCCTTCGGTCTGGTAGTCACGGGCCATGAGCCGCCTCCTGGGTTCTTGTGGCGACGATCCTGCCTGCTGACATTCAGAACGAAGGCGGGGGTTGACCCGTTACAGGTCAGGATGGCGCAGCGCCACCGACTTGTCAAGCGCGTGACGAACGGAGGAGGCGGCGCGCTCGACGGCGGGCGACGGCCAGCGCATCGGGTTGGGCGCAGCGCGCCAGCCGGGCCAGGAAGTCGCGCAGCTCTCTGTCTCGCGCCTCGCGAGCGGATCGGGCGCGACCCTCGTCCAGAGGCTTGAAGCCCTGCAGCTTGCGAGGGCCCTCGAGCCCTCCCTCAGGGATGTCCCAGTTTCGGATGGAGGGGGCGCAGCCCGCCGCTCGCAGCAGCTCGCCCAGCTCCGTGGCGGCGGGCGGCGCCCCCAGGTTCAGAGCCCGCGCCGTCGATGCCCAGCGGGGGCTCTCGTACTCCAGCATCAGGTGGCCGCCAGGCGGGATCAGATCCCCCAGGAGCGCCATCAGCCGCCGCAGGCTGGCAGCGCCGATAGCGATGGCCGGCTCGCCGCCGCCTTCGAAAGTCAGGCGCTCATTCACCTGAGCGACCTCTATCCAGTTGTAGCTGGGGTAGGGGCCAGTGTGGTGAAGCCCTATGAGGACGGGCTCGCGGCTGAGACAGCCCTTGCGTTCCAGGCGCAGGCTGAAGTAGAGGGCCCCGTAGCGGCTGACAGGTCCCGGGAAGAGGCGCAGTCGGCCGCCGGCGAGGCGTCGCCCCTCCACACGCAGCAGCGGGTGGCCTGAGCGAAGGGCAGGAGTCTCTCTAGGCACGGGTCCACCTCCCGGAAGCCCGGCATCGCACACTGAGACACATCATGATCATACCTGGGCCCGCAGGCACGTCGTCAAACCAGGTGGGGCCGGAAACTGCTTCAGAAAGCGGGCAGGGCGGTTGAAGCGCCCTGCCTTCAGGGCTAACATATACCGCAAAGGGCCCTTCAAGGCGATGAATCGAAAGGGGCGAGAGATGGCCGAGAAACTGACCATTCAGATCGAGTACTGCGTGCCTTGAAACTACCTCTTTAGAGCCGCCTGGACGGCGGAGGAGCTTCTTCACGGCTACGCCGATAACATCCAAAGCCTGACCCTGGTCCCCAGCGGCGGCGGTCGCTTCGAGGTGACAGTGAACGGTCGCCTCATCTTCTCCAAGGCGCAGGAGGGCCGCTTCCCTGAGTTGCGTGAGATACAGGACAAACTGCATCACTTGATGGAGGAGTAGGGCTGACATCATCGAACTGAGTAGTGCAGGGCTATCCCTCTGCCTGCCCATCTACCACTTCCAGCGTCTGGCGGAGCGTCTCTCCGCCTCCCATCCATCGTGCCTCACCTTTCCATAAGGCGCAGCGCCTGCCGGCTTGGCCAAACCGCCTACCCTCCGGCAGGGGGTCTCCGCGTGGGAGTGCTTCGCACTATATGTGTTACGTAAAGCCCAATTCCGCCGAGGCATGGTGGGCCTGGTCTCACAGGACACAGAAGCGACCCCGGGCGGCCGGGCCTTGGCGTCATAGCAGGCGCTGCCGTGACCGAGGCCAGCGTCTGTTGGAGATGGCTGGATGTCGCATCATTGGTGCGGCCAGCGGCTCATGCCCCGGGGCTGTTGCCCACGGGTGGCTGCGGGCGCCCGTGGCGTACACACTGCGCGCTGATTCGAATGCGGCGATGTCCTCCGTGTCTCTCATCCTCGGGCCGTAGTAGAACAAATGAGCGCGCTATTCACATTCAAGATTCCCTCACTGCGGCCGATTCTAGGTATGGATACAACTGAATACGGTGCGTCGACAAAGGCAAACCACCAGAGACGGTGGGGCGCAAAGCCACGGGCCCTAACTCCTCCTCGAGAGCGGGCGGCCGGGCTGCCGAAAGCACTCCCACAAGCGGCCTATTCCGCGGGGTCGCAGGAATGGAACGGAGCGAGACCCCGCTGCCTGGTTCGGCAGCGATGGCTCCTCCGGAATCCAGACCGGCGGCACTCTCGCGTCGCGAGCGTGATCTGGAAACCCGCGAGAGCCGCCTTTAGAACGAGCAGCTATGGGAGAACGGCAACCGACCGCCCCTTTTGATCTGCCTTCGGAAGAGCTGATACCAGCCGGCGATGCCTGGCGGTCCCATCTCCCGAAAACGGATCGCGTCATGTGGGCCATGCGGTCCGTGGGGCTCCTGGTGCTCTCCGCCACGGTCGGTTGGACTCTCCTGGGCGGCCATCTCGTGTCTTCCAAAGAGCAGAAGGTTCTGGAGGTGGTCGCCATTCTCGTGGCCGCCGCCAGCGCGATCTTCATCGCGGCCTACACTCAGCGGCGAAACGTAGACATGGAGCGCGCCTACTCCAGCCATCTGGAGTCCCTGAGCCGTCATCTCCGCTACCTGGCCTATCGAGACTTCCTCACTGGACTCTACAATCACCGGTACTTCCAGGAACAACTAGCCCACGAGGTGGAGAGAGCCCAGCGCTACGGCCACCAACTCTCCGTCCTCATGCTGGACGTGGACCGCTTCAAGCAGGTCAACGACACCTATGGCCACCTGATGGGCGATACCCTCCTGAGCTATGTGGCGCGACTGGTCGGCGCCAAGGTCCGCTCTTCCGATGTGGCGGCGCGCTATGGTGGCGACGAGTTCGCCGTCATCCTGCC